>Ga0210377_10000334_pt1 | contig 44326 bp, 35 predicted proteins | sample PLM4_65_b1redo_FD_155480 | JGI IMG/M metagenome (GOLD analysis project Ga0210377, IMG submission 155480) | Groundwater sediment microbial communities from an aquifer in East River, Colorado, USA - PLM4_65_b1 redo | ecosystem: Environmental > Terrestrial > Soil > Riparian zone | place: USA: East...
ACCATCTCCGCGCACAGATGCTTCACGGCCTGGAACGTCGCGATGGCGCGACCGAACTGGACGCGCTGCTTTGCGTAGGCCACAGCCATCTCGATCGCGCGCTCGCAGGCGCCGAGCGTGTCGGCCGCAATCGCGATGCGGCCCGCGGCGAGCACGCGATCGACGAGACCGGGCGCCGTGATCGATTCACCGGCCGTCACGTTCTCGAAGCCGAGCTCCGCGACGCGGCGCGTGCGGTCGATCGTCGCGAGCAGCGTGACCGAGAGCCCCGCCGCGCCGCGCGGCACGAGCGCGATGCGGTCGCGCCCGAGCGCGACCAGAAACAGACTTGCGGCGCCGGCATCGATCGCGAAGAGCGCGCTGCCGTTGATGCGATCGCCGTCCGCGCGCAGGCCGGCGTCGCCGCGCTTCGCCACCGCTTCGCTCAGCGCAGCGCCGAGCACGACTTCGCCCGTCGCGATGCGCGGCAGCCACTCCGCCTGCTGAGCGGCCGTGCCCGCTGCGAGCGCGACCGGCGCGAGCACGCCGGTAGCGAGGAACGGCGCGGGCGTCGCAGCGTAGCCGAGCGACTGCGCGATGAGCGCCGCGTCGAACAGCGCGAGACCGCTCCCGCCGTGCGCTTCGGGCACCAGCACGCCCAGCGCTCCGAGCTCGGCGAGGGCGGCCCACAGCTTTGCGTCGTGCGCCACTTCGGTGTCCATGATGGCGCGAACGCGCGTCGTGGGAACCGACTCGGCGAGATGGCGGCGCAGCGATTGCTCGAGCAGCTTCTGCTCGTCGGAGAGACCGAAGTCCATCAGGCGGCCCCGCCCGGGGCGCCGGGCCGGGGCTCTCGCGGCATCCCCAGCCCTCGCTCCGCGATGATGTTCTTCTGGATCTGCGCGGTGCCGCCGCCGATGATCAGCCCGAGCGAGAACATGTACTGGAACTGCCAGGCGCCGAATGCGCGCAGATGCTTCGAGCCGTCGTAGAGGACGCCGAGCTCGCCCATCGCGTCGATCGCGAGCGCCGCAATCTGATGCGAGAGCTCGCAGCCCGAGAGCTTGGTGACCAGCCCCGCGCAGCCCGCCGGCGTGCCGGGCGCTCCCGGCATCTCCTGCTTGAGCGAGCAGGTGAGCATGCGCAGCGAGTGATACTTCGCGGCGATTACCCGCGCCTCGAGCCGCAGCAGCCGGTCGCACAGCACGGGGTCGTCGATCGCGCGGCGGCCGTCGCGCCTCTCCGCTTTCATGAGATCGACGAGCCGCCGGAACGCGGACGCGAGCGTGCCGGACGACGCCAGCATGTTGCGCTCGTGCTTGAGCGTGGTGTTGGCGATCTTCCAGCCCTCGCCGCGCTTGCCGACGACGCTCGTCTTCGGCACCCGCACGTCGGTGAAGAACACCTCGTTGAACTCGGCGTGGCCGGTCATGGTGCCTAGCGGCCGCACTTCGATGCCGGGCGTGTGCATCGGGATCAGCAGGTAGGAGAGCCCGCCGTGCTTGCTCTCGCCGGGCTCGCTGCGGATCAGGCCGAACATCATTTGTGCGAGGTGCGCCGTGGTGGTCCAGATCTTCTGACCGTTGATCACGAAGTCGTCGCCGTCGTCGTCGGCGCGCGTCTGGACGTTCGCGAGGTCGCTCCCCGCGTTCGGCTCGGAGTAGCCCTGGCACCAGATCACCTCGCCGCGGATCGTCGGTCCGATCCAGCGCTGCTTCTGCGCCTCGCTGCCGTGCTCGAGCAGCGTCGGCACGAGCATCTCGGGCCCCTGCCCGCCCACGCCCGCCGAGACGCCCGCGCGCGCGAACTCCTCGTCGAGGATCACGCGCTTCAAGATGTCGGGCTCGGCGCCGTAGCCGCCGTAGGTTTTCGGGATGGTGCGCGCGGCATAGCCGTGCTCGATCAGGAGCTTCTGCCAGTCCCGGAGCGCCGGGTCGTCGCTGCCGCCCGCCGCGCCGAGGCCGCCGCGCGGCGCGCGCGCGCGGTTCGCCTCGAGGAAGGCGCGCAGCGTCGCGCGGAACGCCTCGTACTCCGGTCCGTAGGAGAGATCCACCGCTACCTCCTCAGCACTCCGGTGTCAATTGCATCCCGGGTCGGCGGTATCCGTGATCCCAAGAAGCGCCGCTGCGTTCTTCCAGCACCACTTCTTCATGACCTCGCGCTTGACGGGCAGCGCTTGGAACTCGCTCACCAGTTCGAGCGGGCGCGCGCCGAGCAAGAACGCGCCGGTGCCGTAGAGCACCTTGTCCTGGATCGTCGTCTGCCCGTAGCGAAGCAGCGGTTCCCAGCCGGCGCCGGGCGCGGTGAAGTACTTCGGACGATGCGCGGCGAGCTCGAGGTAGACGTTCGGGTGCTTCCATGCGAGCAGACACGCTTCGAGCACCCAGGGATAACCGGCGTGGCTGAGAATCAGTTTCAGGTCGGGGAAGTCGCAGGCGACCTGGTCGAAATGCCGTGGGTGACCGAGATCGCTCGGACGACACGTGGTCCAGTTGGCCGACGCGTGCATGCTGAGCGGAACACCGAGCTCGACGCACTTCTCATAGAAGGGATAGTAGTGCCGATCGGTCGCCGGCTCGCCGATCATGAACGGTCGCAGGCTCAGTCCCCGAAAGCCGCGATCCTGGATCCAGTGCTCGACGTCTCGAACTGCCGCCGCGCCGCGGAAGACGTCGGCGCCGCAAAAAGCGATGAAGCGCCCGGGGTGGCGCGCCACGAACGCCGCGACGGGCTCGTTGGCAACGAACGTACGGCCCCCCGCGCTCGAAGCTTCGTCGAAGCCGGTGATGAGCGTCTTCTGGATGCCCGCCGCGTCGAGCATCGCGAGAATGGCAGCGTCGTCCAGGACCATTCGAAGCGCGACGTCGCGGTACTGGTCGAGGCTCAGTGCACGCTTCCCGAAGACGCGTAGATATCCGAGCATCGGCTCGGGAAAGGCGTGCGCGACGTGCTGCATGATCTCGCGACTCGGAACGATCGGAGACCAGCAATCGATGACGGGTATGGGATCGGGCATGAGCGAGAGCGTACCGAAGGAATCGGAGGGCTGCGCGCTGGCGTGCTGGGTGCGAACGACGCCTCACGCGACGGATTCGCGACGCGTCGACACTCGAAAGAGTCGACGCGAGGAGCACCAGCCCGAAGACTCGGGCCCTGCGACCTCGCGGCAGCCCGCGCGAAGCCACGATCCCGGCAGTTTCCGGACTTCCATCGTGGAGCCTCCGGTGCGTCCGATGACCCCGATCCAATGGACCGGTCCGAGCCGGAGGTCGAGAGGATGGCAGGCGTGAGCCGCTGCGGCGGCGCTTGCCTCAGCCTCCGATGCTGGAGTTCTTGCCCGGCGACTTGAGCCAGTCGGCCACGTCGTGGCCCAGCGTCTTGGCGCAGCGCCCGAAGAAGGAACAGGTGCCCTTGTAGCCGCCGAAGAGGCCGCCCGTGGTCATGCGCCGGCCGCGGAAGTTACCCACCGCCGCGCCGTCCTCGACCAGGCGGCCCTGGATCACGAGGCCCTTCTGGCGGCCGGTCCATGCGTTGCCCGTCTCGATGGCGTCGGAGATTTCGAGCTCGAGCACGCGGCCGCTGCCGGGCAGCGTGTCCACCAGCTCCACCTCGATGCCGTTCTTCCGGGCGTACGCCTGGATCGACTCAGGGAGCCGCTCCTCCAGGTTGCACTCCGACTTGATTGCGGGTCGCACGAAGGCGCCCTCGGCGAAGCCCAACGACCGGAGCACCTTGATGCTCTCGCCTGCCATCACCGCGCCCGGCAGCGCGCAGAGCACCGCGCACACGGCGATTCCAAAACCGACACGTTGAATCGATCGCATGACACCCCCTTCAGGTCCAGCCCGCTCATCGTCCGCTCGCCCGCGCCGCTTGACACTCTCGACGGCTCGGCGCCCCCTACGAGCGCGTGTCGATCCAAATCAGGTCGATCTCCGACCGCGCGGTATGAAGCGAAGCGAAGGAGATGATGCATAGGAGCAGGCTGAGGGAAACGCCCGAGAAATGAGCGACGTTGCCGCCTGCGATGAGGTCCGTCTGCCCGATGTACCCAATCGACAGGCTGACGAACGTCGATCAGGACCAGGCTACCATCAGGAGCTGATACCGGGCCAGCATTCGACGCCGGTAGCGCTCATCCCGAAGTCTTTCGAGCTTTCGAAGCTCACGGTTGTGGATGAAGCGGATCATGCGTAAATCCTCCTTGTCACGGATCACCGCTCACCAGCGGCCGCGAATCAATCGCAGATGGTCTTGACGAGCGGCATCGCGAAGGGCGAGGTCCACCGGACTGCGACCGGCGAGCTGACCGACGCCGACTTCAGCGAGCGCCTGATCGCACTGCTGCGGCGTGAGCTCCACGTTCCATCGCTGACCTACGCAGAGCCGCCGGTGCGCCTGACTGGAGGTTTCGACACGTTGATCCATCGCTTCACGCTGAACACCCCACCGAACGGATGGTCGGGCCCGCTGGTCGTGCGGCTCTATCGCGACGCCGAAGGCCCGGCCCGTGCGCGCTTCGAACGTGTGGTGCAGGTCGTGATTTCCGCCCAGGGGTTTCCGGCTCCCCGTCCGATCCTGTCGCACGACGAGGTCGGTCGTGTCGGGGGCGCCTTCATCATCATGCCCTGCATTCCAGGCCGTACCATGATGGCAGCCATGATGGGGCCGGAAATCTTTCGTTCGATCGCCGCTCTCGCCGCAATGCACGTGGCGCTGCACGCGCTCGATCCGGCGGCGTTGGTCGAGTCTCTCGAAAGCGCGGGTTGCCCACTCGAGTCACTGGACAGCAGCCGGCTGCTCGAGTGGCTGCGGTCCGAGATCGGTCGTGCAGGCCTGCATGCCCTGGTACCCGGCCTCGAATGGCTGGAGCGCTCGCGTCCCATCGAGCGATCGCGCGTCATCTGCCACGGCGACTTCCACCCGCTGAACATCCTGGTGTGGCGCGGGAAGGTGACCGGCGTCGTGGACTGGAGTGCGGGGTTCGTGCGGATCAGCGAGCCCGAGTTCGATGTCGGCGCCACGTCGGCGCTGATCGCCCTGGGCCCCGTCGACCTGCCGGGGCCCCTGATGCCCTTCGCCAACGCAGCCCGCCGCTGGATCGTGAGCCGCTATCTGCGGGCGTATGCGCAGCAACGGCCGCTCGACCCGGAACGCCTGCGCTATTACGAGGCTCTGCGGCTGCTCGCGTTCCTCACGGAGGCAGGCGTATCCGCAGCTGCCCGCTCGGGAGCCATCGAGCCCACGCTGTTGTCGGACCCGTTCGGCGCGCCACCGCTACAGCGGCGCATCCGCCACCGCTTCGCCGAGCTCACCGCCATCGGCTTGGGGCACTAGCGAGGCGGCGGCTCGCTTCCCATCCACTCTTCGGGCGTATGGGCGACACCGTCCTGGAGGGTCCACTCGACCGTCCGCAGTACCCCGAGATCCTTCAACGGATCCTCGCGAACGATGACCAGGTCGGCACGCTTGCCCACCTCGACGGTCCCGATCTCGTCCGAAAGGCCGAGCATCCTGGCGGGAATGCGGGTCGCGGAGGCGAGCGCGTCGGCGGGGGGCACGCCGGCCGCGCCCAGCAGCTGGATCTCGCGCAGCGTCGTCGGGCCGTGGAAGTGATACGGGTCGATCGGCCAGTTGCCGGAATCGGAGCCAGCGACGATGGGCACGCCGGCCGCCTGGAGCCGCCGCACGGCTTGCTGGGAGCTCGCCAGCCGTTTGGCCATGCTGGCCTCTGTCAGCATGAAGCTTGCGACTACGCTGTGCAGAAACCCGGGCACCAGGGGCTCGGCCATGCCGATCTGGGCGCGCGAGAGGAAGCTCTCCGAGGCCGGTTCGCGAGCGGTGGCCCGCTCCAGCGCGGGAACGGTGCGGCGGACGAGTGGATCGTCGAGCCGCTCGGGGTGGAACGCGATCGACTGCGCGTCTGCCAGGGAGAACGTCGTCATCAGGTAAGCCTTGCTCTCGACCATGCTGCGGACGAACTCGTCCGATGGCGCGCCGTCGTAGAAGCCGCCATGCACGATCGCGCGGGCACCCATGGCGAGGGCCATCTTCATTTCCTCTTCGCGTTGGGCGTGGACGTAGATGGGGAGCCGGTGGGCTGCAGCCGTGCGGACGATGGCAGCCCGAATCTCCGGTGAGAGGATCGGCCAGACCGGCCGCAGCCCGAAGCCGGGCTCGAGGAAGACCTTGACGCCGACCGCCCCGAGCTCTGCGAGGAGCGCGAAGCGTGTGCTCACCTCCTCGAGCGTGGCCGTCGCCGGGCTCGCATCGGAGAGATACCCCCCGGGCGTGACAAACCCGGGCCCCAGGATCAGGAAGCGGGGTCCGGGCTCACCCGCTGCCAGCTCGCTTCGGATGTCACGCGCAGCCGCGGGATCGATGTGCGTGTCGAGCACGGTGGTGACCCCGCAGGCGAGGTACGCGCGGAGGTGTTGGCGGCGCAGCTCGCGCGTCACCTCGGGCGGGTCGTGGCGCTGCCCCGACCCAGGCACCACCCCGAGATGGACGTGCGCGTCGATGAGTCCGGGCAGTACCGTGGCGCCTCCAACGTCGAGGATCGGGGTGTCCGGCAGGCTGAGATTCGGAGCGATGGCGGCGATCCAGCCGTCGCGCACGAGGATTCCGACCCCCGTGCGTGGCGGTGCGCCGGTCCCATCGATGAGGCGTGCGTTCCGGATCAGGAGCAGCTCTGCGCGAGCGTCCGCGGGTGCGAGCACAGCGCTCGCCATCAACCCGATGAATGCGGCGAGCAGCTGGATGGGCCGGCTCTGCATGTGCGGGAACCCTTCGCACGCCATCCGACGGATCAGCGCTCAGCGGCGGCGCCCTGCTGGACGGCGCTACTCGCGAGCCAGCAGAACCCAGACACCGACGGCGATGAAGCCCAGGCCGGCGACCCAACGAACCGTCTTGGGGTTCACATGCTCGGAGACCAGTGAGCCTGCGAGAACACCCAGTGCCGAGGTGAGCACGAGCGCGGCCGCAGACGCCGCGAACACCGTGAGCTTTGGCCGGGAGGCGTCGGAAGCGTAGAGAAGCGTCGCTAGCTGGGTCTTGTCGCCGAGCTCAGCAACGAAGATGGTGAAAAACACGGTCGCAAACAGCTTGACGTCCATGCCGAACCTCATGCCTTCACGGGAGCCGCAGGCGCGATGGCTCCGCTACCAGATGCCGGGAAGGAGCCGCCACCGAACCCTCAGGATGTAGGCGGAATAGCCGGCGAGCTCACGCTCGAGTGTACGCTCCTCGCGTACGCTGCGCGCGGCCAGCAACACGCTCCCGAGCACCGCAGGAACCAGGCCCCAGAGGGAGTCCAACGCAATCGGAAGCACGAGATGGGCAGCCATTGCGCCCGCGTAGCCCGGGTGACGAACGAACCGATAGGGACCCTGATCGACGAGCCGATGCCCCCGCTCAGCCTGGATTCTCACCACGGTTGAGAAGAACGGGTTGACGTACATGGCCCAGAACGCGAACGCATAGCCGACGGCGAAGAGGCCCAGGGCGAGCAGCTGCGCGATTTCGGGGAGCGGCGGAGACCAGGCGAAGCGGGTATCGAGCCCACAGGTGATCAAGGTTCCCGGATAGAGCAAGACGGCGAACGAGCTCGCCAGCAGAAGATCGGAGCGCTCGCCCCCAGCCACGAGTCTGCCTCGCTCCACGATCAGCGCGCGGCTGAGGACGAGGAAGCCGAGGGCCGAGAATGCGAGCCAGACGCCCATGAACGCCCAGGCCATCGGCCAGTCCACGCGTCCGGCCGAGAGGAAGAGAGCCGCCCCCAGGAAGACGACCAGGATCGCGGTCTCGAGCGCTGCTAGCAACATGAGATCGGTGTCGCGAGCCTCTTCTGGGGTCTCATCGGGCGGCGCTCCGGATCAGGCACGCCGCCGGATTCGCGGAACCCAGCGGGGAACGAGTCGGGAGTATTCCTCGTAGCTGGCCCCGAAGCGCTTGCGAAGCTCGGGCTCCTCGACGTAGCGAATCACTGCATGGGCTCCGAGGGTGATGATGACCGCGTACAGCAGGACGCCGAGGCTCGAGAGGAAGAGCGCCTCACCCCAGATCACGAGCACTTCGGCGGCCATGATGGGATTTCGGACGACCGAGAAAGGCCCCCTCGTCACGAGCTCCCGTGGCGCATCCATCGGCAGCGGTGTGCCTCGGCCATGCCGGCTGAACGCGTCGAGACAGGCGCCCCAGATGCCGATCCCGACGACGAAGCAACCGCCTGCCAGCCAGGTTCGGAAGAGGGCGGGGACGAAGACGGGGCTCGGAAGGAGACGCTGCGAAAGCCAAGGTAACGCGACCATGAAGACAGTGAAGAAGAGAGTGGCATTGAGCAGCGACTTCGCCACGAGCGCTCGAGTACCCCGAGTCGTGCTCGGTCGGATGGCGCCTTGCAAGACTTCTCGAACCCGCATGCTGCGACTCCTGCGCCGCCCAACGACGATTGGGCGGCAAGCGAGCCACCCTCACGGTGGCGATGGGCTGTCGTGTGAAACGCGAATTCGGGGGACCCGCATGCCCGTCGAGCGCTGATACCGCTGATAGCGGGCTCCGAAGTCAGCCAGCATCATGCGTTCCTCGGAGCGGGAGTAGAGCACATAGACGGGCACGACGTAGAGCAGCGTAATGGCAAGAACCGCAAGGCTCCCGCTCGCGGCGGCGACGGCCAGGCGGATAGTCCGTTCGAGCGGGCATCCTACTTCCGAGTCGGCGCGTTCCGTCAACTCCCGCCCGTAGAGGGCGCACCGATCGACGCGAGAAGGGGCCCGATGCGGGGGGGATCAAGCGGGCCGGCGCTTGCGGGGGCTCGCGCGCCCTCGCGCGCCGCGCACAGGCGCACGTCAGCCCCGCGATATCGAGAGCTGCGCCTCAGCCCGCCAACGCCCGCTCGACGAGCTCGCGGAACGCCGCCTTGGGGCGCGCACCCGTGAGCTGGCCGACGACGCGGCCTTTCGAGAAGGCGAGCACCGTGGGCAGCGCCATCACGCGATAGCGCGCCATCGCTTGCGAGTTCTCTCCCGTGTGGAGCTTCAGGATCTGCACGCGGCCGGCGTACTCGGCGGCGAGCTCGCGCAGGATCGGCGAGATCGCGCGACACGAGGGGCAGTTCTCGCCCCAGAAATCGACGAGCACGGGGAGCGCGGCGCGCACCACGGCGTCCTCGAAGCCCGCATCGTTCACGTCGAGCAGCTCGGCCACGCCGTCTCCTTCAGAGGTAGGGCTCCCAGCCCGTTCCCAGGTGCTTCGCCGGGAACTCGTCCGGGTGTAGGATCTCCGCCAGGATCTCGAGCGATTCGACCAGGCGCGGCCCGGGGCGGTTGAAGTACTGGTTGCCGTCGGTCAGGAAGACCCGGCCGGCGCGCACCGCACGCAGCTCGCCGAAGCCCGTTTGCGCCGCGAGCGGCCCCATCTCCCGGCGCGTGCGCGCGAGATCGAACCCGCATGGGAGCACCACGATCACGTCGGGATCCGCCGCGCGCAGCGCGTCCCACTCGAGCCAAGAAGACTGGCGGCCGGTTTCGCCGAAGACGTTCGTGCCGCCCGCGAGCGCCACCAGCTCGGGCATCCAGTTGCCCGCCGCCATCAGCGGCTCGGTCCACTCGATCGTGGCGACGCGCGGCTGCGGCCGGATGCGCAGCGTCCGTTCCGAGACGTGGGTGACGCGGTTCGCGAGCTGCTGCGCGAGCAATTCCCCGCGCTCGGGGACGCCCAGAGCGGTGGCGACCGTGACGAGATCTCTCCACACGTCGCCGAGCGTCTGCGGCGCGAGCGAGACCACGCGCGGGCGGCCGCCGGTCCAGGCGCACAGCGCCGCCTCGACGTCCTTCGGGCTCGCGGCGCACACGTCACATTGTTCCTGTGTGAGCACCACGCTGGGGGCGAGCGCGCGCAGCCGTTCGGCGTCGACGCGATAGACGGAGAGCCCCTCGCGCACGAGCTGCTTCACGCGGTCGTCGATCGCGCGGCTCGCGGCGCGTGCGTCGAGCTTGGGCTCGGTGAGCGCGGGCAGCGCCGCGACCTCGGGCGGGAAATCGCACTCGTGCGAGCGGCCGACGAGAGCCGCGCCCTGCCCGAGGGCGCAGACGATCTCGGTCGTGCTCGGGAGCAGCGAGGCGATGCGTTCCATGGGGGCTTGCGGGGTATCCTACCCGACCTCGCCATGCGGTTACCGAACGCTGCGATCGAAAGGGTCCTCGATACCTGGTCGGTGGCGCGGCTCGCCACGCTCACTCCCGAGGGGCGCCCGCATCAGGTGCCGATCGTGTTCGCGCGCGTGCAGGGGCTTCTCTGGTCTCCGATCGACGCGAAGCCCAAGGCGCCCGGCGAGCTCGCGCGGGTTCGCCATCTGCGCGCGAACCCCGCGGCGAGCCTGCTGCTCGACGACTATGCCGACGACTGGTCGCGGCTGTGGTGGCTGCGAATCGACGCGACGGCCCGCGTGGTCGAGCCGGCGACGCTCGATGCGGATCCGGAGGCCGCGGCCGCCGTGGCGGCGCTGCGAGCGAAGTATCCGCAGTACGCGCGCGTGGCCGTGCTGCGCGATCCGCCGGTCCTGCTCGCGCTTCAGCCGCTGCGAATCGAGAGCTGGTGCGCGGGTATAGACGCCGTCCCGGTCTGCTAAAGTCGCTCTCTCGATGGACGCCATCGCCTCCTTTCACCCTGCGATTCGCGTGTGGTTCGAAAGGCGGTTTCCCCTCGGCCCGACCGAGCCGCAGGCCCTCGGCTGGCCCGCCATCGCCGCGGGCGGCGACGCCCTGGTGGCCGCGCCCACCGGCTCGGGCAAGACGCTCACCGCATTCCTGCTCTGCATCGACCGGCTCTACCGCGAGTTCGCCGAGCATGGCTCGCTCCCGGCCGAGACCGACGTCGTCTATGTGTCGCCGCTCAAGGCGCTCTCGGTCGACGTGCAGCAGAATCTCGAAGCTCCGCTGCGCGAGATCGCCGCGACTGCGACGGAGCTGGGGCTCGCGGCGCCGGAGATCCGCGTGCTCGTACGCAGCGGCGACACGCCGGCCGCGGCGCGCGCCGCGATGCTGAAGCGTCCGCCCCATCTGCTGATCACCACGCCCGAGTCCCTGTTCCTGCTCGTCACGGCGGAGCGCAGCCGCGAACGGCTGCGTCGCGTGCGCACGCTGATCGTCGACGAGATCCACGCCGTGGCCCGGGACAAGCGGGGCTCGCACCTCGCGCTCACGCTCGAACGGCTCGAGGCGCTCTGCGACGCGCGGCCGGCGCGCATCGGGCTCTCGGCGACGCAGCGTCCGATCGAGACGATCGCGCGCCTGCTGGTGGGCGAGGGCCCCGGACGCACGGATGCGCAGGGCAAGCCCGTTTGCGCGATCGTCGACGTGGGCCACCGCCGCAAGCTCGATCTCGATCTCGTCGTGCCCGGCAGCGATCTCGAAGCGGTGGCTTCGGGCGAGCAGTGGGGCGAGATCCTCGACGACATCGCCGCCCAGGTCGAGCGGCACCGCACGACGCTGGTCTTCTCGAACACGCGGCGCCTCGCCGAGCGCGTGGCGCACCTGCTCGAAGAAAGGCTTGGCGAGGGGCAGGTGGCCGCCCATCACGGCAGCCTCTCGAAGGAGCGCCGCCTGCGCGTCGAGGAGCGCCTGCGTGCGGGAGATCTGCGCGTGCTCGTCGCGACCGCCTCGCTCGAGCTCGGCATCGACATCGGTCCCGTCGAGCTGGTTTGTCAGCTCGGCTCGCCGCGCAGCATCGCGACGCTGATCCAGCGCGTCGGCCGCTCCGGCCATTCCCGGGGTGCAATCCCGAAAGGCCGCCTCTACCCGACGACGCGCGACGAGCTCGTCGAGAGCGCAGCGCTGCTGCGCGCCGTGCGTCTCGGTCACCTCGACCGCGTGCGCCCGCCGCGCGCGCCGCTAGACATCCTGGCACAACAACTCGTGGCAGCCTGCGCAGCCGACGACTGGGCCGAGGACGCGCTCTTCGCGCTGGTGCGCCGCGCCGCGCCCTTCGCCGAGCTCGCGCGCGAAGATTTCGACGCGGTGGTCGAGATGCTCTCCGAGGGCATCCAGACCGGGCGCGGGCGGCGCGGCGCCTATCTGCACCGCGACCGCGTGAACGGCGTGCTGCGCGGCCGCCGCGGCGCGCGGCTCGCGGCGCTCACCTCCGGCGGCGCGATCCCCGACACCGCCGATTACCGCGTGCTCGCCGATCCCGACGACACCTTCGTCGGCAGCGTCAACGAAGACTGGGCGATCGAGAGCATGGCGGGCGACATCTTCCTGCTCGGCACCACCTCCTGGCGCATCCGCCGCGTCGAGTCCGGCGTGGTGCGCGTGAGCGACGCCGGGGGGCTCCCGCCGACGATTCCCTTCTGGCTCGGCGAGGCCCCCGCGCGCACCGAAGAGCTTTCCGCCGAGCTCTCGACGCTGCGCGCCGCGCTCGAGGCGTTCCTCGAGAAAGATGACCTGCCCGCGGCGCTCGCCTGGCTCGAGGCCGAGTGCGGCATCTCCCGCGCCGCGGCCGAGCAGGTGCTGCGCTACCTCGCGGCCTCGCGCACGGCGCTCGGCGCGCTTCCGACACAGACCCGGGTTGTCGTCGAGCGCTTCTTCGACGAGACGGGCGGCATGCAGCTCGTCGTGCACTCCTGCTTCGGCGGGCGCGTGAATCGCGCCTTCGGCCTCGCCGTGCGCAAGCGCATCTGCCGCGCGTTCGATTTCGAGCTCCAGGCGGCGGCCAACGACGACGCGCTGGTGCTGTCGCTCGGCCCTCAGCACTCCTTCCCGCTGGCGGACTTCATGAAGATGCTCTCGGCGCGCACGCTGCCCGAGGTGCTCGAGCAGGCCGTGCTCGCCTCGCCGATGTTCACGGCGCGCTGGCGCTGGAACCTGGGGCGCTCGCTCGCCGTGCTGCGCATGAAGGGCGGCAAGCGCAATCCGCCGCCTATACAACGGATGGAAGCCGACGACTTGATGGCGGCCGTTTTTCCCGGGCTCGCGCAGTGCCAGGAAAATCAGGCCGGCCCGATCGAGATCCCCGACCACCCGCTCGTGCGCCAGACGCTGCACGATTGTCTGCACGAGGCGATGGACGTGGACGCGCTCGGGGCGCTGCTCGCCGCGATCGAGTCGGGCGGCGTGAGCCTGCATCTGCGCGAGACGACCGAGCCCTCGCCGCTCGCGCACGAGATCCTGAACGGCCGGCCGTTCACGTTCCTCGACGACGCGCCGCTCGAGGAGCGCCGCACGCGCGCGGTCGTGCTGCGCCGCGGCCTGCCCGAGACCGCGCGCGATCTCGGCCGCCTCGACCCCGAGGCGATCGCGCGCGTGCGCGAAGAGGCGGCGCCCGCGCCGAGAGACGCCGAGGAGCTGCACGACGTGCTGCTCTCGCTGGTCGTCGCCGCACCTCGCGCGGACTGGGAGACGGGCTTCGCCGAGCTCGTGAAGGCAGGTCGCGCCGCGTGCGTCGCGACGCGCGCCGGTGCGCTGTGGTGCGCGACCGAGAAGCGCGCCGCCATCGAGGCCCTCTTTTTGGAAGCGCGCTTCGCGCCCGACGTCGCGCTCCCCGCGGCGCTCGCCGCGCGCGGGCCGACGGAACCCGATGCAGCCGCGGCGGCGGTGGTGCGCGGCCATCTCGATGCCTCGGGCCCGCTCGCGATCGCGCCGCTCGCGGCCGCGACGCGGCTCTCGCCAGCCCGGGTCGAGCAGGCGCTCGCGCGGCTCGAGGCCGAGGGCTTCGCCCTGCGCGGGAACTTCTCACCGGAAGCGGCGGACGGCGAGGAATGGTGCGCGCGGCGGCTGCTCGCGCGCATCCATCTCTACACGCACGAGCGTCTGCGGCGCGAGATCGAGCCGGTGAGCGCCCAGGACTTCCTGCGCTTCCTGCTGCGCTGGCAGCACGTCGCGCCGGGCACGCAGCGCGAGGGCCGGCGCGGCGCCCTGGCGGTCATCGAGCAGCTTCAGGGCTTCGAGCTGGCGGCGGGCGCCTGGGAAGACGCGGTGCTGCCTGCGCGCCTCGGAAACTACCGACGAGAATGGCTCGATGCGCTCTGCCTCTCGGGCGAGGTGGTCTGGGGGCGGCTCGGCCTGCGTACGCCGTCCGGCAGCGAAGAGCCTGCGCTCGAGGCTGGGCGCGGCGGGTTGGTGCCCTCGCGCTCGACGCCGATCACGTTCGCGCTGCGCGAGGATCTGCCGGCGTTGCTCGCCGCCGCACGCGGCGAGGGCCAGCCGACACCACCCGGCGAAGGCCCAGCGCGCGACCTGCTCGAGACGCTGCGCGCGCGCGGCGCGCTCTTTCACGGCGAGCTCGTCGCAGCGACCCGGCGCTTGCCCGTCGAGGTGGAGCAGGGGCTGTGGGATCTGGTCTCGCGCGGCCTCGTCGCGGCGGACGGCTTCGAATCGGTGCGCGCGCTGCTCGGCGCGCGTGAGCGTGAACGGCGCGGGCGCGCGCGCGAGCGGCTGCGGCGAGGCTCGCGCGGGCGGACCGGCGCCGAGGGACGCTGGGCGCTGCTGCCGGCGGCCGACCTCGCACGGGATCCGGACGAGCGCGCACAGGCGGTCGCCGAGCAGTTGCTCGCGCGCTGGGGCGTGGTGTTCCGCGATCTGCTCGTGCGCGAGACGCACGTCATCGCTTGGCGCGAGATCCTCTGGGCGCTGCGGCGCCTCGAGGCGCGGGGCGCGATCCGCGGCGGTCGCTTCGTGACGGGCTTCGTGGGCGAGCAGTACGCGCTGCCGGGCGCCGTCGAGGCCCTGCGCCGCACCCGCAAGCTCGAGCGCACGGGCGAGATGGTGCGCCTGAGCGCCGTCGATCCGCTGAACCTCGTCGGTGTGGTGACACCCGGGCCGCGCATTCCAGCCGTGCGGACGCAGCAGGTGGTCTACCGCGATGGGGCGCCCGTGCAGAGCTTGCCTGCGCTCTCGCTGGGCGGCCCGGGGCTCTCCGCGTGAGCTTCTTGCAGGAGCCGCCGCGTCTTGGGAACCAGTGGCGCGAGGACCGCGCCCTGAAGCGACTGCTCGCGCGCCGTCTCCCGCCCGAGGTGCTCGGCGCGATCGAGCCGAGCCTCGATCAGATGGGCGAGCTCGCGGCCGGCGAGCTGCTGCGGCTCGCGCACGAGAATCGCAGCGTGCTGCCCGAATGGATCGCCTTCGACGCCTGGGGCCGCCACGTCGACGAGATCCGCGTGAATGCCGCCTGGCGGCGCTGCCGCGAGCTGGCGGCGGAGCAGGGCCTCATCGCGACGGGTTACGAACGCGCTCACGGTGCGTACTCCCGCGTGCACCAGTTCGCGCTCGTGTATCTGTTCGCGCCCTCGAGCCAGGTCTACACCTGCCCGCTCGCGATGAGCGATGGCGCCGCGCGCACGCTCGAGACGCTCGCGAAGGCCGAGCTGCGCGACGCGGTGCTACCGCGGCTGCTCTCGCGCGACCCGGCGCGCGTGTGGACCAGCGGACAGTGGATGACGGAGCGCGCCGGCGGCTCGGACGTGGGTCTCTCCGAGACCGTCGCGAAGCGCACGCCCGAGGGCTGGCAGCTCTCCGGGGTCAAGTGGTTCACCTCGGCAGTCAGCTCCGAGGTGGCGCTCACCCTGGCCCGGCCGGAGGGCAACGGGCCCGGCGGCAAGGGGCTCGCGCTCTTCCTCGTGCACACGCGCGATGCGCAGGGCCGGCCGAATCACGTGCGCGTGCTGCGGCTCAAGGAGAAGCTCGGGACGCGCAGCGTGCCGACGGCGGAGCTCGAGCTCGACGGCATGCCCGGGCTGCTGGTCGCACGCGCCAGCGACGGCGTGCGCGACATGGCTTCGATGCTGAATCTCACGCGCACGTGGAACGCCGTGTGCAGCGCCGCTTCCCTGCGCCGAGGCCTGGCGCTCGCGCGCGATTACGCGCGCCGCCGTGTTGCCTTCGGCGCGCCGCTCTCCGAGAAGCCGCTGCATCTGGAAACGCTCGCCGGGCTCGCGGCCGAGCAGGAAGCGGCGCTCCAGCTCACCTTTCACGCTGTGGCGTTGCTCGGACGCGACGAAGCCGGTGAGCTCGACGAGCCGGGCCAAGCGGTGCTGCGTCTGCTCCAGCCCGTCGTGAAGCTGCTCACCGCGCGCCAGGCGGTGGCCGGCGCGAGCGAGGTGCTCGAAGCCTTCGGCGGCGCTGGCTACGTCGAGGACACCGGCCTGCCCGAAATTCTGCGCGACGCGCAGGTCCTTTCGATCTGGGAGGGCACGACGAACGTGCTCTCGCTCGAGGCCTTCCGCGCGGTCGCGCGCGCGGGTGCGCTCGGGCCCTTCGCATCCGAGATCCGTGCGCGCGCCGGCGCGGCGCGCGCGGCCTCGCTCGCGGAGCCGGCGCGCCGGGCCCGCGCGGCGGCGGAGCATGCGGAGCAGTGGTGGGCGGCGGCACCCGCCAAGGGCGCGGAGGCGAGCGAGGCCGGCGCGCGGCGCTTCGCCTTCACCCTCGGCCGGGCGCTCTCGCTCGCGTTGCTGATCGAGCAGGCGCAGTGGGATCTCGACCGCGACGGCGATGGTCGCAGCGCCGAGGCCGCGCGTCGCTTCGCGCAGGCGGGCGTCGACTTCCTGGAAGACGAGGCCGGCGACACGGCCGCGACGGCGCGCCTCGCCCTCGACGAGCCCGGCCGCGACTAGCGCGTGGGCGATCCCGTCGCGTTCCTGTGTCTCGGCACCATGGGCTACCCGATGGCGGGTCACCTGGCCCGTGCGGGGCACGCGGTCGTCGTCTGGAACCGCACGCGCAAACGCGCACAACGTTTTGCCGCCGAGTACGCAGGCCGCGTCGCCGAGACGCCGGCGCAGGCGGCCGCGGGCGCCCGGTTCGTCTTTACGTGCAGCGGCAACGACGACGACCTGCGCGCCGTCGTCCTGGGTCCCCAGGGCGCCTTTGCCGGGATCGCGCCCGGCGCCGTCTTCGTCGATCACACGAGCGTGTCGGCCGTGCTCGCGCGCGAGCTCGCGGAGACGGCGCGCGCGCGCGGCTTCGAGTGCCTCGATGCGCCCGTTTCGGGCGGAGAGAAGGGGGCCGTGACGGGGACGCTCACGGTGATGGCGGGCGGGAGCGAGGCCGCCTTCGCGCAGGCGCAGCCGCTGCTCGCCTGCTACGCGAAGCAGGCGCTGCGCATCGGGCCCGCCGGCGCGGGACAGCTCGCGAAGATGGTGAACCAGATCTGCATCGCCGGACTGCTCGAAGCGCTCGCCGAGGGCCTGCGCTTCGCCGAGCACGCGGGCCTCGACGTGCGCCGCGTGCTCGAGGCGATCTCCGGGGGCGCGGCGCAATCCTGGCAGATGGACAATCGCACGCAGACGATGCTCGAGCGCCGCTTCGATTTCGGCTTCGCGGTCGACTGGATGCGCAAGGATCTCCGCATCGCGCTCGACGAAGCGGCGCGCAGCGGGGCGGAGCTGCCGGTGGCGGAGCTGGTGCTGCGTTTCTACGACGAGTTGCACGAGCGGGGCTCGGGGCGGCTCGATACCTCGAGCCTGATCACGCGGCTGCGCTAGCAGAGTGCTGAAGAACGCAGGCGTAGCCGGGTCGGGGGCGGGACAGGGGTCCCCTGCGGCTGCCTGTCGTCCATCCTCGGGGACCCCTGTCCCGCCCCCGACCTCGATGCGCGTCCAGCTGACGCGCTCACGTTCGCGTGCAGGTCGGTCGACAAGTCCCTGGAATTGCTCCGGGGATGCGCATGAAGGTCCAGCCGGCGGGCGGCGACACCGCGACGCCGCTCAATCTGGGCAAGCGTCTGCGGTTGATCGAGCGGCACGCCGGGCCGCTTCTGAAGCGGCGCGTGCTCGATTGTGGCTGCGGCGCCGGGGAATACGTGCGCGCGCTGCTCGCGCGCGGCGCGGATGCGTTCGGTGTCGAGTTCGACGCGCAGAAGATCGAGGCGGGGCAGGCGGGCGAGCTCGCGGCGCGCATCCGTATCGGCGATCTCGAAGCGCTCGCGTTTCCGGACGCGAGCTTCGACGTGGCGCTACTCAACGAGGTGCTCGAGCACGTTCCGGACGATGCAGCGGCGCTCGCGGAGGTGCGGCGCGTGCTGCGGCCGGACGGGCGGCTCGTCGTGCTCTCGCCGACGCGGCTGTATCCGTTCGAGACACACGGCGTCTTCTGGCGCGGGACGGGCCGGCGGGTGCCGCACACGCTGCCGGGGATCCCGTGGATCCCGCTGGCGCTGGGCGCGCGGGTCTTCGATTACTGGGCCCGCAATTACTGGCCGTGGGAGCTGCGTGCGCTGGTCGAGCGGGCCGGCTTCCGGGTGATCGCGACCGACAGCGTCTGGCAGACCTTCGAGAACATCTCCGGGCATCAGCCGCGCTGGCTCGCGTTGCTGCGGCCGTTGCTTCGGGCGCTGTGCGCCGTCTGCGAGCGGGTTCCCGGACTGCGCGCCTTCGGCGTCTCGCAGGTGATCGTGGCCACGCCCTCGTGACGGCGCCGCGCGTCTTCACCGACCCCGGCGCGCTCCTGTGCCGCCGACTGGCGCCGCCCGGCGCTTCGTGATTCGATAGGGCCCCGCTCGCAGGAGGCCCCCCGTGCTGCTCGAGAACAAGGTCGCGATCGTCTCCGGCATCGGCCCCGGCATGGGCCGCGACATCTCGCTCGCCTTCGCGCGCGAGGGCGCGAAGCTCGCGCTCGCGGCGCGTTCGCCCGGCAAGCTCGAGAAGACGCTGGCGGAGGTGCGTGCGGCGGGCGCCGAGGCGATCGCCGTCCCGACCGACATCACGAAAGCCGAAGATTGCGTTCGTCTCGTCGCGGCGGCGCAGAGCGCCTTCGGCCGGGTCGACGTGCTCGTGAACAATGCGTTCCATCAGGGCCATTACGTTTCCGTCGAGAGCGCGGATCTCGAGAAGTGGCGGGTGCCCTTCGAGGTGAACGTGCTGGGCACGTTGCGCCTCACGCAACAGGTGATTCCGCTGATGAGAAAGCAGGGCGGCGGCTCGATCGTGATGATCAACTCCATGGTGATCCGCGACGTGCTGCCGACGATGGCCGACTACGCCGCCTCGAAAGCGGCGCTGATGGCCGCGACGCAGGGCCTCGCGCGGGAGCTCGGTCCCAGCCAGATCCGCGTGAACTCCGTCGTTCCGGGCTACATCTGGGGCCCGTCGCTCCAGTGGTACTTCGGCGATCAGGCCAAGCGCCGCGGCATCACGCCGCAGCAGGTCTATGACGAGGTCGCCGCGCAGACGGCGCTGCGCCACCTGCCGACCTCCGAGGAGATCGCGCCCGCGGTGCTGTTCTTCGCCTCCGATCTCTCGCGCGTGATCACCGGACAGTCGCTCGACGTGAACGGCGGGCACGTCTTCAAGTGAAGGGACTCTTCGAGGGGCGTCGCGCGGTCGTCACGGGTGGCGCCTCGGGGATCGGGCTCGCGACCTGCCGGCGGCTCGTCGCGGAAGGCGCGCGCGTCGCGATCCTCGACGTACAGCGCGAAGCCGCCGAGGCGGTTGCTCACGAGCTCGGCGGCCTCGCCTTCGAGGCCGACGTCGGCGATGCCGCGGCCGTCGATCGCGCGCTGCGCGAGGCCGCGCATGCGCTGGGCGGTCTCGATCTGCTCTTCAACAATGCCGGCGTCGGAGCGGTGCGCTCGCTCCACCGCTACACGCCCGAGGACGTCGAGCGCCTCGTGCGCGTCAACTTGCTTGGTGTCTACAATGGCTTGCGCGCCGCGATCCCGCTGATGCTCGCGGGATCCGGCGGCGCGATCGTGAACAACGCCTCCGCGAGCGCGACGCAGCCCGTTCGCGGCGAGGCGCCCTACGCCGCGGCGAAGGCAGGCGTGCTGGCGCTCACGCAGAGCGCCGCCCTCGAGTACGGCCCGCGCATCCGAGTGAACTCGGTGTCGCCGGGGATGATCCGGACTCCCTTGTCGGAGGGCCTCTTCCGCCTGCCGGGCGCCCTCGATCCCGTGATCGCGGCCACCCCGCTCGGCCGCACCGGCACGGCCGAGGACGTGGCCGACGCCGTCGTCTTCCTGCTCTCGGACCAGGCCCGCTTCATCACGGGACACGACCTCGTGATCGACGGCGGCCTCGGCCTCCCGGGCGCGGGCATCGACGCGACGATCCGCGGCCTGCTTGCGAAGATCGAGCGGAGCGGATCCGCTCCGGGGGGCTAGCGCCGGGCCGTTGCTGGCCTACGCCGGTGCGATCTCGACCGGCGTGCCGTTCAGCACGGCGTTGCCCGAGAGCACGTCGATGCGCGTCTCGTCGTTCAGCAGGTTCACGTTCACGCCGGCAAACTGCCTGGCGACGCCGAGCCGAGCGCCCGGCGCGTCGTGTCCGAAGCCGTGCGGGAGGCTGACGACGCCGGGCATCATCTCGTCGCTGACGGCGACGGGCGCGACGAGCTCGCCGACGCGCGATTTGACGCGCGCGTGGCCGCCGTCGGCGAGTCCGAGGCGGGCGGCGTCGTGCGGGTTCACGAGCAGCGTGCAGCGATCGCGGCCCTTCGCGAGCGAGCGCAGGTTGTGCATCCAGGAGTTGTTCGAGCGCAGGTGGCGGCGGCCGATGAGTACGAGGCTGCCTGCCTGGCGGCGCTCTTCGAGCGCCGCGCGCAGCCGCGGCACGTCGCCGACCAGCAGATCCGGCGCCAGCTCGATCGCGCCGCTCGCGGTGGAGAGCAGATCGGGCAGGCGCGGCTCGAGGGGCCCCAGGTCGATGCCGTGCTCCTCGGCGCGCAGCTTCGCGAGCGAGAGCCCATCGCCGTCCGCGTCGAAGCGGTCGCCCCACGGGCCCGCGCGCAGCATCAGATCGAGGATGCGCTCGGGGCCGCGCTCGCTGCCGAGCGCGGCGCGCGCCTGCTCGGCCGTGACGTCCGGACACGCGGTCTCAGCCCCGCCCACGGCCGCCGCCAGCAGGTGCGAGAGCACGAGCTCGTCGACGGCGTCGGCACCCGCGCCGCCGAGCCTGCCTGCGAGCTCGGCGAGGATCCACCACTGCTGCTTTGCGTCGGCGGGCGGCTCGAGCACGCGCGGGGAGAACTTCGTGGTGTTGCGCACCGAGAACTGGTTGAAGGCGATGTCGTAGTTCGAGCGCTCGAGCGGGGACACCGGCGGCAGGATCACGTCGGCGTGTCGCGTGGTCTCGTTCAGGTAGATGTCGACGCTGACCATGAAGTCGAGGCCCGCGAGCGCGCGGTCGAGGCGCGCGCCGTTCGGCGTCGAGAGCGCCGGATTGCCGGCGACGGTGAGGAGCGCGCGGATGCGCTGCTCGCCGGCCGCGTCGATCTCCTCGGCGAGCGCCGCCGCCGGCAGCTCGCCCGCGAACTCGGGAAGGTTGCGCACCGTCGAGCGCCAGCGCGCATAGGAAAGCCTGCCGCTGCGCTTCGGGCGATCGCGTCCGGGGCCCGCGGCCGAGCGCGGGAACATCACGCCCCCCTCGCGATCGAGGTTCCCGGTGAGCGCGTTCACGACATCGACGAGCCAGCTCGCGAGGGTTCCGAACTCCTGCGTGCAGGTGCCGATCCGCCCGTAGCAGGCCGCGCTCTCGGACGCGGCGAATTCGCGCGCGATCCGGCGCGTGACGGGAGCGGCGATCCCGGTGGCCTTCGCCACCGCCTCGGGCGAGAAGTCCTTCGCGAGCGTGCGCAACGCTTCGAGCCCGCGCAGCGAGGATTCGAGGCGGCCGGGCGAGGTGAGGCCTTCCTCGAAGAGCACGTGCACGAGCGCGAAGAGGAAGAAGGCGTCGCTGCCGGGCACGATGAAGAGGTGCTCGTCGGCGATCTCCGCGGTTTCGCTTCGGCGCGGGTCGACCACGACGAGGCGTCCCCCGCGCTCGCGGATCCTGCGCAAGCGCCCCGGCGCGTCCGGGGCCGTCATCAGGCTTCCATTCGAGGCGAGCGGGTTTGCGCCGAGCACGAGCAGGTACTGCGTACGGTCGAGATCCGGGACGGGGATCGTGAGCGCGCCGCCGAACATCGCCGCGCACGAGAGCATCTTCGGGAGCTGGTCGACGCTCGACGCCGAGAAGCGTCGCTTGCTGCCGAGCGAGCGCAGCAGCGCCGGGAGATACAGCGCCGAGCCCAGATCGTGAGCGTTGGGGTTGCCGACGTAGGCCGCGAGCGCCTCGGCGCCGTGCGCGTCGCGCACTCCGCGCAGGCCCTCGGCCGCGAACGCCAGCGCTTCCTCCCAGCCCAGCTCTTCCCAGCCCGTGGCCGTGCGGCGCAGGGGCCGGCGCAGCCGGTCCGGATCCTCTTGCAGGGCCTTGAGGCCGTAGGCCTTGGGGCAGAGGTAGCCGCGGCTGAAGGGGTCCTCTTCGTCGCCGCGGATCGTGACGACCCGGCCCGCGCTGCGATCGACCTCGACCGCGATCCCGCACTTGGCCTCGCACAGCGGGCAGGTCCGGTAGACGACGTCGCTCGGGGAGGGCTCTGCGGCTCGGGCCATGCGTGCCTCCGCGGGTCTCGGGCCGCCCGCGCGGTTGAGAGTCCGGGAACGGCCCATGATAACCCCTCCGGCAGGCGTTCCGGCGAGCCAGAAGCGATCGCCCGGGCCGTTCGCCCAGAGCGACCGTCCAGAGCGATCGCCCAGAGCGCGAGCCGCCGCGCGTCTCAACGCCCGCTTCCTGCCGGCCGATATCCCCTGGGTGCACCCCGCGATCCTGCCCGCCTCGCTCGCCTTCGCGACCTCGGCCGTGCTCACGGCCGTGGTCGCCCTGCGCCGCAACAAGAACGCCCTGCACTGGCTGCTGCTGGCCCTGCTGGCCTCCCTCGAGGTCTGGACGCTCGGCGTCGTCTGCCGCTTCTCGGTCTCGAGCCAGGCGGGCCTCGAGGCGTCGCTGCGCCTGATCTTCCTGGGGATCTTCACGACGCCGCCCCTCTGGCTGCTGCTGGCCGGTCGTTACGCGCAGGTGCCGGCGCTGTGCGAGCGCCGCGGCGTGATCGCTTTGCTCTTCGTCCCGTCCCTGCTCGCCTATGCCGCCCTGCTCACGAACTCCGGTCATCACCAGGTGATGCGCGAGGTGAGCTTCGAAGCGCTCGAGGGGGGAGGCATCGCCTGGAGCGGGCCGGTCTTCTGGGCCTTCATGCCGTGGTCCTACGGGATGATCGTCGTCTCGTCGATGCTCTACTTGCGAACCGCTCGCCGGCTGGCGCGCAACGACGAGCGACGCCGAGCGGTGTTACTCACGCTGGCGGCCGCCCTGCCGGTGCTGTCTAGCCTCGTCTATCTGCTCAACTGGCTGCCGCTCAGATTCGATCTCACGCCGTCGGCGCTCGCGATTGCGCTGTTGCTGCTCTCGACGACGATTTTTCGTTATCGCCTGCTCGAGAGCCTGCCGCTCGCGCGCCGCGACGTGATCGAGCATCTGCCGGACGGGGTCGTGCTCGCCGATGCCGCCGGCGGGATCCTGGATCTCAACCCCGCCGCTGCCGCCATCCTGGGCGTCCCGGGCGCGTCGCTGCGCCAGCGCCCGCTCGCGGCGCTGCTCGACGCCTTCCCGCTCGACGCGGACGGGGCTCGCTTCCGCGCTGCGCTCGCACGGCTCGCGGAAACGAACGTGCCGCTCTCGGCCGAGATCGCGACCCGCGACCACCGCCGGGTCGAGCTGAGCGCGATGCTCGTGCGCGACGCGCGGGGCGAGCCCGTCGGGCAGTGCGCCGTGCTGCGCGATCGCACGGAGGAGCGCCGATTCGAGCGTCTCGTGAGCCAGACCCAACGTTTGCAGACGGTGGGAACGCTCGTCGCCGGGATCGCCCACGAAGTGAACAACCCGCTCGCGTTCATCCACGCGAACCTGATGCAGATCCAGCGCCTGGGTGAGATCGTCGAGGCTCACCGCGAAGGCCCCGCGGCGAAGCTCGCCGCCGAGCTCGCCGATCTCGCGCCGATCGCCGCGGAGACACTCGACGGCATCCAGCGCATCGAGCGCATCGTCGCCGACATGCGGCGGCTCTCGTCGTCGCGCGAAGAGAGCCTTGCACGGGTCGATCTCAACGAGGTCGCGCGCGACGCGATCCGCCTCGCCAACCTGCACCGCGACGCCAGCGTCGCGATCGAGATGGCGTTCTGGCGCGAGCCGCTCTGCGTCGAGGGCTCGGCGCAGCGCTTGGTGCAGGCGGTGCTCAACGTGCTCATGAACTCGCGCCAGGCCCTCGGCCACCGGCGGGACGGCCAGATTGCGCTCTGCGTCCGCGCCGACGCCGGCCAGGCCGTGATCGAGGTGAGCGACAATGGCCCGGGCATTCCGCGCGAGCTGCACGAGCGGATCTTCGATCCTTTTTTTACGACCAAGGATCCCGACCAGGGAACCGGTCTCGGACTCGCGGTCGCCCTCGAGATCGCGCGCGATCACGGCGGCGTGCTCGACGTGCGCTCGCGGCCGGGGGAGGGCGCGTGCTTCTCGCTGCGGCTGCCCGCGCGGGGAGCCGGCATGGCCACACGCGAGCCCTCCGCGGCCTGACGCGAGCCCTCTGCGGTCTGACGCAGGCCGACCGGCAGCGGTACACTCCGCGCCTTCCCAAAGCCTGGAAGGTGCGCGTGGCTCCCGAGTTCATTTTCACGATGCGCGACGTGCGCAAGGTGGTTCCCCCGGATCGGGTGATCCTCGACGAGATCACCCTGTACTTCCTCCCCGGCGCGAAGATCGGCGTGCTCGGCGCGAATGGCGCCGGCAAGAGCAGCCTGCTGCGCATCATGGCGGGCATCGACACGGACTTTCTCGGCGAGGCCCGGCCGGCAGCCGGGATCCGCGTCGGCTTCCTCCAGCAGGAGCCGCAGCTCGACCCCGCCAAGGACGTGCTGGGCAACGTGGAAGAGGGCGTGGCCGAGACGCGGGCGCTGCTGCACCGCTTCGAGGCGCTGAGCGCGAAGTTCGCCGAGCCGCTCGAAGACGACGAGATGACGGCGTTGCTCGACGAGCAGGCGAAGCTCCAGGATCGCATCGACGCGGCCGGCGCCTGGGAGCTCGATCGCACGCTCGAGCAGGCGATGGACGCGCTGCGCCTGCCGCCGGGCGACGCCGAGGTGCGCAACCTCTCGGGCGGTGAGCGCCGGCGCGTGGCTTTGTGCCGGCTGCTGCTCCAGAAGCCGGATCTGCTGCTGCTCGACGAGCCCACCAACCATCTGGACGCCGAGTCCGTGGCCTGGCTCGAGCGCTTCCTCAAGGAGTATGCGGGCACGGTCGTGGCCGTGACGCACGACCGCTATTTCCTCGACAACGCAGCGGGCTGGATCCTCGAGCTCGACCGCGGCCGCGGCATTCCGTGGCAGGGCAACTACTCGTCCTGGCTCGAGCAGAAGTCCCAACGGATGGCCGTAGAGGAGAAGCAGGCCTCGGCGCGGCGGCGCACGCTCGAGCGCGAGCTCGAGTGGGTGCGCATGGCGCCGCGCGCGCGGCAGGCCAAGAGTAAAGCGCGTATCAAGGCCTACGAGGCGCTCGCCGCCGAGCAGGAGCGCAGCGTCTCCGAAGGCGTCGAGATCGTGATCCCGCCCGGCCCGCGCCTTGGCGACGTGGTGGTCGAAGCCGAGCACCTGCGCAAGGCCTACGGCGATCGCCTGCTGATCGACGATCTCAGCTTCACGCTCCCGCCCGGCGGCATCGTGGGTGTGATCGGTGCCAACGGCGCCGGCAAGACCACCTTGTTTCGCATGATCACCGGCGCCGAGAAGCCCGACGGCGGCGAGCTGAAGCTCGGCTCGACCGTGAAGATCGCCTACGTCGATCAGAGTCGCGACGCGCTCGATCCGAAGAAGAACGTCTGGCAGGAGATCTCCGGCGGCGAAGAGCGCCTGATCGTCGGCGGCCGCGAGCTCAACTCACGCGCCTATGTGTCGTCCTTCAACTTCAAGGGGCCGGACCAACAGAAGCTCGTCGGCAGCCTCTCGGGCGGCGAGCGCAACCGCCTGCACCTCGCCAAAACCCTCCAGGCCGGCGGCAACCTGCTGCTGCTCGACGAGCCCACCAACGATCTCGACGTCGATACGCTGCGCGCGCTCGAAGACGCCCTCGTCGCCTTCCCCGGCTGCGCCGTCGTGATCTCGCACGATCGCTGGTTCCTCGACCGCATCGCGACCCACATGCTGGCCTTCGAAGGCGACAGCCACGTCGAGTGGTTCGAGGGCAACTACCAGGACTACGAGAAGGACCGCCATCGCCGGCTCGGCGCAGAAGCCGACCGCCCGCATCGGATCAAGTATCGGAAGCTCCACGGGTAGGGCGCTCGTGGTAGGCTGACTCGCGGGAGGAGCCCCCCATGGCCGAGAGCCCCGCGAAGCCGACCGCCCGCATCATTCCGTTCCTCTATGCCGACGATGTCGCGGCCTATCTCGAGTTCCTGACCAAGGCCTTCGGATTCGAGACGAAGCTGCACGAAGTGGATCCGAACGATCCCGAGCACGAGCACGCGGAGACGTCGCTCGGCGGCGCCTTCGTGATGATCTCGCACGCGAGCCCCAAATTCGGCTCGGCCTCGCCGCGCACGCTCCCGGCGCGGCACAGCTCGAACTACGTCTACGTCCCCGATGTCGACGCGCACTTCCAGCGCGCGCGCGCGGCCGGGGCGACGATCGAGGGCGAGCCCGCCGACATGCCGTGGGCCGATCGCATGTACACCGCGCGGGATCCCGAGGGTCATCAGTGGTTCTTCGCGACGGCCGCGCTTCCCAACCTCGGCGCGATCTTCGCCCGCGTCTTGCAGCGCGTCGCCGAGAAAGACCAGCCGCTCCTGATCGCGATCGCCGAGCGCCTGGCGGCCGAGCGCTATCGGGGCTGGGCGAAGGAGCCCTCACAAGCCGAGCACGCGGCGCAGCTTCTGGAGTGCGCGCGTCGCGAGGAGGAGGTCGCGGCTCGGGTGGAGGCCCTGATTCCCGGCGCCTCGGCGATCCAGCGCGAGATCCTCGCGAAGCATCCCGATCTCGCGGACGTGAACCGATCGGTGTTCGCGGGGCGCCCACTGCACGTGCAGTTCCGGATCCAGGCGCAGGGCGAGCATCTCGGCGCTGCCACCTGGCGCTCCTTCGCCAAGAAGGCCGAGGGAAGCGCCGCGCGCGAAGCCTTCCTCGCCTGCGCGGAGCTGGAGGAAGCCAGCGCACGCATCCTCGAATCCCTGCTCTGACGCTTGCATTGCGGGGAGCCCCAGTAGCAGAATGCCCCGCCATCGGTGGCAGGGGTGTGTGATGCGGACGGTGTTACGTGCGCTCATGCTCGGCGCCGCGTTTGGTTTGGCGACGGGGCTGGTCGAGATCTGGCTCGGGATGGTTCCCGTCGTTCAGCGCCGCTTCGGCCCCGGGCCGCTCTACGTGTTCCAGCTGGCGCTGCTCCAAACCGGACTCGGCGCGCTGCTGGGGCTGCTCGCAGCGCCGCTGCTCCGGCTGCGGCGCGGCGTGCTGCTTCACGTGCTCGCGATGGCGCTCGCCTGGTACGGCCTCGAGCGCTGGGTGCGCCTGGATTCGCCGGTGCTCATGCTGGGCGAGATCGCACGGCCCGGGGGGGGTGTGCTGCTTCTGCTGCTCGGGGCGTGGATCGCGCGCTCGCGGCCGCGCCTCGCGTGGGGGGTCGGTGGCCTCCTCCTGGTGGCCGGCATCGCGGCGCCGCGCATCTATCTGAAGACGACGACGCCGCCGCAGCCGCCGCGCGCGGAGCTGCCTCCCGCGCCGCCCGGCGCGCCGAACGTCGTGCTCGTCGTGCTCGACACGGTGCGCGCCCAGAACGTGTCCACCTACGGCTACGCGCGGCCCACCTCACCCGAGCTCGATCGCCTGGCCGCCGAAGGCGCGCTCTTTCTCGACGCCACCTCGCCCTCGACCTGGTCGCTCCCGTCGCACGCCTCGCTCTTCACCGGCCGCTATCCGTCGAGCCACGGAGCCCATGGCGAGCACCAGTTCCTCGACGCGCGCTATCCCACGCTCGCGCAGGCGCTCGAGCACAGCGGCTACGAGACCTTCTGCATCACGGCCAACGCCTGGATCAGCGACGGCCTCGGTCTCACGCGCGGCTTCGCCTGGCAGGACACTTCGTTGCGTGAGCAGGGAGGCGCCGGGCGGGGCTTCAGCTTCATCCATCGCCTGCTCGATCGGCTGGGCCTCGAGGAGAGCGACAAGGGCGGCGACGCCGCCGCCGCGAGCTTCGAGGCCTGGGCGCGCGCGCGACCCGCGCAGGGCGGGCGCCCGGCCTTCGTGTTCCTGAATTTCATCGAGGCGCATTTTCCTTATCACCTGCTGCCTCACGCTTCGCTCTTCCGCTTCACCGACCGCGCGTACGGCGAGCTGCGGAGCATCAGCATCGACCTGATGGGCCAACAATTCGGCGGCAAGGGGAGGCCCGCCGAGGAGGCCGGCCCGCCGGCGCGCGACATGTACGACGGCGGCGTCGTCTACTCGAATGCGCTGCTGCACCGCGTGGTCGAAGCGCTGCGCGCGCAGGGCATGCTCGACAACACCGTGCTGATCGTGCTGGCCGACCACGGGGAGATTCTCGGCGAGCGCGGCGGCTTCTTCGGGCACGGGCCGACGCTGTATCAGGAGGCGGTCGGCGTGCCGCTGGTGATGCGCTATCCGCCTCGCCTTCCGGCGGGAGCGCGCGTCGCGCAGCCGGTCTCCACGCTCGGGGTGTTCGCGACGATCCTCGATCTCGCGGGGATCGAGCCGCCGCCGACTTTGCAGGTGGCGTCGCTCGCGCCGCTTGCTTCGGGTACATCGCACGACGGTGGCGGGCCCATCCTCTCCGAGCTGCACATGTTTCGCGAGCTCACCTCCGCGATGTCGAGGCCGGATCCGCAGATGAAGACCGATCGGCGCTACCGCCTGCTGCGCGAGGGGAACCTGAAGCTCGTCACGTCCTCGAAGGGGGACCGGTTCTTCTACGATCTGGCTGCCGATCCGGGTGAGACGCACGACCTCGCGGCGGAGCGACCCGAGGACGTCGCCCAGCTGCTCGCGCGGATGGCGCAGGTGCAGGAGGAGATCGGTCTGCCGGCCCTCGACGCGCCGCTCGCCGACGGCGAGAAACCTCCCGAGCTCGATGCCGCCACGCGCGATCGCTTGCGCGCGCTCGGCTACACGCAGTGACGGGCGCAGAACTCGGCGACGAGCCGGGGCCAGGCGCCGAGATCCTGGAGACGCCGGGCGACCGAGAGCGTCGCCGCGGGCAGCAACTCGGCGAGCCGCACAGCGGTGCTGAGCGGATGGCCTTCGTCGCCTTCCCACGCGAGCAGCAGGGTCGGCTGGCGGAGCCGGGCGACCGCGTCGGGGTCGGGGAAGTCCGAGGCGGCGGCGCCGCGAAAAATGGCCTGCAGCACGCTCGCATCCTGTGCGGCGTAGCGGGCGCGGGCCATCTCGGCCGGATCGAACAAGCCCCGGAAGATGGGGATCGGCGGCTGCGATGCCTCGGCGGCCGCGAGCGCCTCGAGGCCCTCGCGCTCGACGAGTTCGGCGCTCGCGCGGTAGCGGCTCGCTTGCGCGGCGCGGGTCGCCCACGCGGTCGGAGGGATCATCAGGACCAGGGCGCCAACTCGGCCGGGGGCCGCGACCGCGGCGTGAAGCGCGACGGCGGCACCCATCGACGCGCCGCCGGCTACGAAGCGATCGTGGCCGAGCGCATCGGCTAGCGCGAGGCAGTCGGCGGCGAGCTCGGACCATCGATAGGCGTCGGGGTCGGAATCGGCGCTCGACGCGCCGTGTCCCCGGGCATCCACGCGGAGCACCTCCCAGCCCTCGCGCAGCCGCTCCCAGAGCCGCAGTCCAGTCTGGTCTTCCTGAGCGGAGCTCGAGGTGAGCCCGTGGCCCCAATAAAAAGCCTGCCCGTGTCCGCGCCGCTGGACCGCGAGCACCGCGCCCCGGACCCGCACGCGCTCCTCCCGCCATGCCTCGGAGCTCATGCCTCTCCTCTACCAGAGGGCGCCGCCTCTGGCGAGTGAGGCCGACCCCCGCAAGGCTTCGGGTGCGCCGATGCCGGAATTCGAGATCAGAGCCTACGAACCCGCCGATTGCGAGGCGATCCGCCGGATCTGCTTCGAGACGGGCTACATGGGCGAGCCGATCGACTGGCTCTGGCGCGATCGAGAAAGCTTTGCCGATCTGATCACGCGCTACTACACGGACCGGGAGCCCGAGTCGATCTTCGTCGCCACACGCGAAAAGCGGGTTGTCGGCTATCTCACCGGCTGCGTCGACAGCGAGCGCACGCGCGGCGCGGCCGTCGCCGAGATCCGGCGCCTGCTGCTGCGCGGCGGCTTGCTCCGGCCGGGCTTCGGCGCCTTTCTCGGGCGCGCGCTGCTCGACGCCATGCGGGATCGCGGCGTCCGCGCGGAGGCGCTCTTCGACGCCCGCTGGCCGGCTCATCTGCACATCGATTTCCTGCCCGAAGGCCGCGGCCGGGGGCTCGGGCGGCGCCTGATGAGCCTCTGGTTCGAGCGACTCCGCGGCCTCGGCATTCCCGGCGTCCACCTCGGCACCTTCGCCGAGAACCACGCCGCGATCCGCTTCTTCGAAGCCTGCGGCCTCAGCCGGCAGGGCGCGCCGCTCCCGGCGCCGGGCTTTCGCATGCGAGACGGCCGCCGCATGCACGCCCAGTGGATGGCGCGCTCGTTATAGTCTGTGCGTCCGCGCCGCGCGTCGAAGGCCGGGCCCGCGAGCCCGCGCGCGGCAGGCAATCCCGCTTCGAGGAGCCCCGAACGTCATGCAAGACTTCCCGCATCGCTACACCGCCACCGCGCTCGCCCGCACCGAGGGAGAGGTGACGCTCGAGAGCGAGCGGCTCACCGCATTGGCGTCGGCGCCGCCTGCCGAGTTCGGCGGCCCGGGCGATCGCTGGTCGCCGGAGACGCTGCTCGTCGCCGCGCTCGCGGATTGCTTCGTGCTCGGCTTCCGCGCGATCGCGCGGGCCTCGAAGCTCGACTGGCTGAGCTTGCGTTGCGAGGTCGAGGGGACGCTCGATCGGGTCGAGCACGTGACGCAGTTCACGGGCTTCAGCGTGCGCGCATCGCTCCAGGTGCCGGCCGGAACGGACCCCGACCGGGCGCGCGGCCTGCTCGAGAAGGCGGAGAAGATCTGCCTGATCTCGAACTCGCTCAAGGCGCAGCCCCACCTCGAGGCGAAGGTCGAGATCGCCGGCTAGAGCGTGTCTCGGCGGACCGTTTCGTTTCGTCAGCTGCGCATGCCCGGCGCTTCGTGGCCGCTGGCGGCGACGTACTCGAGATAGCCGCCGCCGTAGATGCGCGCCGAGCCGGGGGTGAGCTCGAGCACGCGGTTCGTCAGCGCCGCGAGGAAGCGCCGGTCGTGGGAGACGAGCAGCAGCGTGCCGTCGAAGCCGGCGAGCGCCTTGATCAGCATCTCCTTGGTCGCGAGATCGAGGTGGTTGGTGGGCTCGTCGAGCACCAGAAAATTAGGCGGGTCGTAGAGCATGCGCGCCAGTACGAGGCGCGCCTTCTCGCCGCCCGAGAGCAGCCGGCAGCGCTTCTCGATCTCGTCGCCGGAGAAGCCGAAGCAGCCTGCGAGCGCGCGCAGCGAGCCGATCGACGCGCTCGGGAACGCGGCCTCGAGCGTCTCGAAGACGGTCTCGTCCCCGTCGAGTACCTCCATCGAGTGTTGCGCGAAGTAGCCGAGTTTCACGGAGGCGCCCAACGTGACGCTGCCGGCGTCGGGGGTCGCCTCGCCCGCCACGAGCTTGAGCAGCGTCGACTTGCCGGCCCCGTTCGCGCCCATCACGCACCAGCGTTCGCGGCGCCGCACCCAGAAATCGAGTTCATCGAATACGACGCGCTCGCCGTAGGCCTTGCGCAGACCCACGATTCGAACCACGTCGTCCCCCGAGCGCGGCGGTGGGCGAAACTCGAACTCGACCACCTGGCGCCGCTTCGGCGGCTCGATCTTCTCGATCTTCTCGAGCTTCTTGACGCGCGACTGCACCTGCGCCGCGTGGCTGGCGCGCGCCTTGAAGCGCGCGATGAAGGCCTGCTCCTTCGCGAGCATCGCCTGCTGCCGCGCGTACTGCGCTGCCTGCTCGCGCTCGGCCATTCCGCGCTGGCGCTCGTAGAAATCGTAGTTTCCGGAGTAGCTGATGAGATCACCGCCGTCGATCTCGATGATCTTAGACACCATGCGGTTCAGGAACTCGCGGTCGTGCGAGGTCATCAGCAGCGCGCCCGAGAATCCGGCGAGCCAGCCCTCGAGCCACAGGATCGACTCGAGATCCAGGTGGTTGGTCGGCTCGTCGAGCAGCAGCGCGTCGGGCTGCATCACCAGGATCCGCGCCAGACCGACGCGCATCTTCCAGCCGCCTGACAAAGACGTGACGTCTCCATCCATGGCGTCGGACTCGAAGCCGAGGCCGGCCAGCACCTCGCGGGCGCGAGATTCGAGCTTGTAGCCACCGAGCTCGTCGAAGCGCGCCTGCGCCTCGCCGTAGCGCCCGACCAGCGCGTCCATCTCGCCGGCGCGCGCCGGATCGGCGAGCGCATGCTCGAGCTCGTGCAGCGTGTGCGCGACCTCCGAGACGGGGCCGGCGCCGTCGAGCGTCGTCTCGACGACGCTCTTGCCCTTCATCTCGCCGATCTCCTGGCTGAAGTATCCGATCGTGATGCCGCGATCGACGGAGATCCTTCCGCCGTCGGGTTCCTCCTCACGCATGATCAGCCGGAAGATCGTGGTCTTGCCGGAGCCGTTCGGCCCGACGAGCCCCACCTTCTCGCCGCGGTTCACAGCCGCCGAAGCCTCGAGGAAGAGGATCTGACTGCCGTGTCGCTTGGAGATGCCGTCGATGCGGATCATGGTCCGGGTGTGTAACGAATGCGCGAGCCACTCGCCGGTGCCAGGCCGCGTTGGCTGCGCTCGCTTTCACTGCGGCCGGATCTCGCTGGCAGGGAAGACCCTTCCCCCAACGACCGTGCCCCATACCTTGATGTTGCGGATCTTCTGCTTGGGAACCGCGTACGGGTCTTGCTCGAGCACGGCGAAGTCGGCGTACTTGCCTGGGGCGATGCTGCCGACCTCGTCCTCCACGCCGAGCGTGAAGGCGGCGTCGAGGGTGATCATGCGGAGCGCCTGGTCGACGCGGATGCGCTCGTCGGGCCCGCGCACCTTGCCCGAGAGCCCGAAGCGATTCACCGCGATCCAGACCTCTTCGAGCGGGTCCGGCGGCGCCACCGGCGTATCCGTGTGGAGCGATGTGGGCACGCCCGCATCGACGAGCGTCCGGAGCCGCGCTGCGGTGTAGGCGCGGTCGCTGCCGACGTAGGGAGCATTGAGCTCGCTTCGCGCGTAGAGGTAGTAGGGATTCACGCTCGCCACGCCGCCCAGGCGGGCCAGCCGGCGCGCCATCTCCGGAGTCGACATGCCATAGTGTTCCAGGGTGAAGCGGTGGTCGGCGCGGGGCTCGAGCCGCATCAGGCGCTCCAGCGCGTCGATGGTCGCGTGGTTGCCGCCATTGCCGTTGCTGTGGACGTGGATCTGGAAGCCAGCCTCCCACCAGGGACGCCAACGCTCGACCATCTCGTCCGGCGGCACGATGAAGATGCCCTTGCGGCCGTCCGTGTATCCGGGGTTCTCCATGACCATGCCGAGGCTCAGGAACGAGTCGTCGGCAAAAACTTTTACGCCGTTGAAGATGAGCTTGTCCGTGCTGCCCGACATCAGGCTCTTCACGAACGCGATGGCTCGATCGCCTTTCTTCGCCGTCAGGCTCATCGCATCGGTCACGACCACGCAGCGCATCGGGCTGGCCGGGTCGCCGAAGTACGTGTCGAACAGGACCTGCTCGAGCGGGAGGTTGACGGCTCCGAATGCCAGGTCCGACGTCGTCGTGATCCCGTGCTGGCGGCTGAGGTCCATCAGGAAGCGGACGTTCCTCAGAGCCACCTCTGGCTGGAACAGCTCTAGCAGCGGCTCCGCCAGGATGCGCTGGGCCGCCGTCGTGCCGAGGAACTGGCCGTTCGGCTCGCCGTCCGGGCCTGCCATGATGCCGTTGGTCTTGGTGTCGTCGCGCGTCACCTCGTACTTCTCGAGAGCCGCGGAGTTGGCATACACGAAGTGCTCGGAGGCGTCCCAGACGAGGATCGGCTGCGTGGCAGAGATCTCGTCCAGCTCATTCTTCGTAAGGTGCTGCCCGCCCATCGCGATGATGTCGTAGCCCCAGGTCAGCACCGTCTCGTCGCCCGACTTCGCCTTTGCGACGTATTCCCGCAGCTTCGCCCACGCCTCCTTCTTCGTCTTCACTCCGGGAAACGCAGGGCCGTAAGGGCTGGGTGTCGGCAGATAGGTGAGCAGCGGGCGCGTCAGCGAAGTGCCGCCGAGCACCGGGTGCCCGTGTGGCTCGATGAAACCGGGGAGCAGGATCTTGTCTGCGAAGGTCCGGTCGATCGTGTGAGGGAGTTCGTCGAGCCACGGCTTCAGGTCAGCGAGCGACCCTATCGAGAGCACCCGGCCGTCTTTGACTGCGACCGCCGTGGCCATTGGCCAGCCTGGGTCCATGGTGACGATTTTCCTGGCGATGAAGACCGTGATCGCGCGGCTCTCCTGCGCCACGGCCGGCGCGGGAATCAGCTGGATGGCGAGCAGCGCCGCGAAGGCGACGGTCCCGATGCGAAGCGATTCCTTCGACATGAGCCCTCCTCGAGCGAGATCGAGAATGCGCCCTGGTGCGCGCTGAAGATCGCCTGCCGCTCGGGCGAGGGATATCGCCTTGTATCCAACAGATTGGCGCTCACCTGCGCGGCCCAGCGGCGGCTGCGCCCGGCGCGAAGCAGACCCTACGACGCCAGACGGCACGGCGCCACGACGTGGAGGGAAGCGATCGCATGAACAACCGATCTCTGCTCGATGCCATCACCAATCGGCTCACGGCTGGTTGCTCTCTCGACAAGTACCGAGTTGGGCGGCGTCCGTTTGCTAGGCTGTCGTCGTTCATGCTGGCGACCACAGACCCAGGCATGCGCGACACCGTCGCCGCAGCCGATGAAGTCGCAGTCGCTCCGGCCCGGCTTCGCACCTGGTCGCACAAGCCGGCCGTCGACGGCCTCCGCGCCATCGCCGTGGTCGCCGTTCTCCTCTACCACGGCGGCGTCAGCGGGGCGCGGGGCGGCTTCCTCGGCGTCGACCTGTTCTTCGCCCTGAGCGGCTACCTCATCACCGCCCTGCTCCTGATCGAGCGCCGCGAGAAGGGCCGCGTCGACGCGAAGGCCTTCTGGATCCGGCGAGCCAAGCGCCTGCTGCCCGCGTTGTTCCTGATGATGCTGGCGGTCGCCGTCTACATGGCGCTCTTCGCCGAGGCCGAGGAGGCCACCCGGCTGCGGGACGACGGGTTGGCGACGATCCTCTACGGCGCCAACTGGTGGTACGCCTTCAGCGGCGCCTCGTACTTCGAGGGCTTCGAGCCCTCGATGTTCCGGCACACGTGGTCGCTCGGTATCGAGGAGCAGTTCTACCTCGTCTGGCCGCTGATCTTCATGGCCGGGTACCGCTGGTCGAGGGGCCGCACGCAGATGCTGGCGGCGCTCGCGGTGGGCGCCGCGATCGTGTCGGCCACGCTGATGTTCATGCTGTACTCGCCGCAGGCCGGCCCCTCCCGCGTCTTCTACGGCACCGACACCCGCGCCCAGGCCCTGCTGCTCGGCGCCGCGCTGGCCATGATCATGCACGCGCCGATCGAGCATGGGATCCCCGACCGGTGGCTGCAGCCGATCGGCGCCGTGGCGCTGCTCGGCTGCGTGGCCATGTTCAGCCTGACCAACGACCAGCAGGGCTGGCTCTACCAGGGCGGTTTCCTGCTCATCGCGATCCTCGCGGTGGGCCTCATCGCGAGCGCAGCCGGCGACCAGACCACGCCCATGAACCGGGCGCTGGGGCTCTCGCCGATCGTGTGGATCGGCTCGGTCTCCTACGGCCTCTACCTCTGGCACTGGCCGATCTTCGTGTTCCTCAACCCCGAGCGGACGGGGATGAGCGACCTTCCGCTGCTCGCGCTGCGCCTGGCGGTCACGTTCGCGGTAGCGACGTTTTCTTATTACGTGATCGAGAAGCCGGTGCGGCACATCGACTTCTCGTCGCGCGTGTTCGTCACCGGTCTGGCCGGCTGCACGATCCTGCCCGCGCTGCTGTTATTCGTGTCCACCACGCTCGTCGGGGGCGTCGTCGATCCCCTGACGGCCCACAGGACCACCGACCCGAACGTCAAGCGCGTCCTGGTCAACGGTGACTCGGTCGGCTTCAGCCTGGCCACGTACTACTCGGGCGCCGGTGGCTTCAACCTGAGCAGCGCAGCAATGCTCGGATGTGGTCTCGCCCGGGCACCGAACCAACCAATCGACCGGCCGGCTCTCGAGATCGACGGGCACAGCAAGTGCGAGACGTGGCCCGACAGGTGGCGTGACTCCGAGAAGAACTTCAAGCCCGACCTCACCGTCGTCGCGATCGGCGCGTGGGAGATCTTCGACAAGATCGTCGACGGCAAGGTGCTCAAGGTGGGTACGCCCGAGTGGCGCGACTACATCCTATCCGAGCTCGAGCTCGGGTTCTCGATCGCCGGCGCGCGCGGCAAGCCCGTCGTATTCCTGAACGTGCCGTGCTTCCGCAGAACCCCAGCGGTTGGGGGACCCCCGAACCCCGAGCGCATCGACCCGTCGCGCGTCGACGCCGTCAACGCCGCGCTCGACGAGTTCGCCGCGGCCCACGAGCAGCAGGTCCACGTCCTGGACCTCAAGAGCTTCCTGTGCCCGGGCGGCCGCTACGCCGATCAGATCGACGGCGTGAAGGTCCGCCGCGACGGCGTCCACTTCACCGAAGAGGGCGGCGCGCTGGTCTGGCAGTGGCTCGCGCCCCAGCTCACGCCGCTGCTCTGACACCTGCTATACACGCCGTCGTGGGCGTCGTCATCATCGCCCGCATCGGAGGTGCCATGTCCGCTGGCGTCGTGCTCGTGACCGGGGGGAATTCCGGGATCGGCTTCGAGTGTGCGCGCGAGCTCGCGCGCCAGGGCTCGCGGGTGCTGATCGCGAGCCGGAACCAGGAAGCGTCGGAGGAGGCAGTGCGCCGCATCACGCGCGAGAGCGGCGACGGTGTGGCCTCCGCCATGGCGCTCGACCTCGGCTCGCTCGCGTCGGTGCGCCACTTCGCCAAGCAGATCGAGGCGCGCGACCTGCCGCTGCGGGCGCTCGTCTGCAACGCGGGCCTCCAGATGAATCACGGGCCGAAGCTCACGCCCGACGGCTTCGAGAGCACATTCGCGGTGAACCATCTCGGCCACTTCCTGCTCACGCACCTGCTGCTCGCGCGTCTGCTCGCGAACGCTCCCGCGCGGATCGTGGTCGTTTCGTCGGGCGTACACGATCCGGCGATGAAGACCATGATGCCGCACCCGGCGATCACGGATCTCGAGACCCTCGCTGCGACCGGCGGGCCCAGCAAGGAAAAATTCGACGGGCGCGTCGCCTACGTGAACAGCAAGCTCTGCAACCTGTGGTTCACGTACGAGCTGGTCCGGCGCCTCGAGGCTGCGAAGCTCGGAAGCAATGACCGGCCGCTCTCGGTCAACGCCTACGAGCCGGGCCTGGTTCCGGGCTCCGGCCTCGCGCGTGATTACCCGCCGGTGTTGCGATTCCTCTGGGATTGGGTCCTGCCCGGCGTCGCCCGCGTGCTCTCGCTGCGGTACCCGACGATCAACCCCGCCCCCAAATCGGGCGCCGCGCTCGCGCGCGTGGTGCTCGATCCCGCGCTCGAGCGAAGCTCGGGCCAGTACTTCCCGTCGCACTCGCGCTGGCAGGCGGCGTCTTCGTCGCAGGCCTCGTACGATGCCGAGCGGGCGCGAGCGCTCTGGGAGGAGAGCCTGCGCATGACGCGGCTCGTGCCGGAGGAATCGCCGCTCCTGCGCGCCCCCGCGGCTTCGCCTTCCGCCTCGAGACCCTGAAAGAGACTGGCGCCGAGCTAAGCCCGCGGCCGGCGCAGCGGCCACAGCAGCTGCCGGCCCCAGCCCTCGGGCACGCGATTGCCGAGGATTCCGTAGTGCTCGGGGAAGCCGCCAGGCTCGAAGGCCGTGCCGAAGAGACGATCGATCAGCGGCAGGTGGATCGCGAAGTTCTTGTCGACCGGTGCCACCGCGTGGTGCCAGTGATGGAACGCCGGTGTCGCGAAGAGCCAGCGGAGCCACCCGAAACGGAAGCGCAGGTTCGCGTGCAGGGCCACCGCCTGGAAGGCGACGAAGACGAGGTAGGCCATCAAAGCACGTGGCGCGAAGCCCAGCACGAAGAGCGGCATGAACGTGATGGCTCGCGTCACGATCACGTCGACGAGGTGGAGCCGTGAGCCCGCGAGCCAATCCATCTCGCGGCTCGAGTGGTGGATCGCGTGGAAGCGCCAGAGCCACGGCACGCGGTGGAATGCGCGGTGGACGCCGTACTGGAAGAGATCCGCGATCACGAGCGCCAGGGCGAACTGGAGCAGCAACGGCTGTGCGGCGACCCAGGCCTGGAGACGCGGCGAGACGACGCCACCCAAAAGCAGTGTTGCCGGCGCGAGCGTGAGCAGCGCCAGCACCTGCACCAGCAGGTGGCTCACGAAGAAGTGTGCGAGGTCCGTGCGCCAGCCGAAGCGCAGGATGCGCTGCGCGCGCACGAGCGCGAAGGCGCGCTCGAGCGGCACGAAGACGAGCGCCAGCACCAGGAGATCCAGCACGAACCAGTCGAGGCCGAGATGGGGCGAGGGATCCACCGGGCCGGATTCGATCCAGGGGCCGCCCAGCGCGATCGCGGCGCCCGCGCAAGCCGTTCCGCCGTAGCCCAGGCGCCGGCGCTCGCCGAGCAGCACCGAGAGCGCGCCGAGCCCGAGCGCAAGCACGAGCGCGCCGAAGAGCGTCGCGCGCAGCCACGCGAGGGGATACACCGCGCGCAGCTCGGGCGTCGTCAGCAGCTCGGGGAAGCGGAAGCACAGCACGGCAAAGAGCGAGAGCACGCCGAGTCCGAGCGAGAGCGCGCCCGAGAGACGGCCGTCGCCGAGATCGAACTCGGGGGCGGGGTGGGGCGGCGACATGCGGGGCTCCTGTCCAGGACACGAAGCGAATCGGGAGACTTTTCGGCAATCCACGCCCAGAACTTGGGTGCGGGAGCAATCGCAGCCGCTTCGATATGCTGAGGCCCGTGCTCGCGATCCGCTACGACGCCGCTCCCGTTCCCGTGCGCTCCGACCTCCCCGAGGCTCACACACACGCGTGGCAGCGCCTCGCCGCGCCGGGCACGTGGTGGACCGGCGCCGAGCGCGTCGCGATCGCCGCCGAGGCGCGCGCAGCCGCGCGCTGCCCGCTGTGTCGCGAGCGCAAGGCTGTGCTCTCGCCCGGCGCCGCGGCGGGCCGGCACGCGAGCGTCAGCGCGCTTTCTGATGCCGCCGTGGAGGCGATCCACCGCATCGCCAGCGATCCTGGCCGGCTCTCGAAGCGCTGGTTCGAGACGCTCGCGAGCCAGGGACTCGGCGACGCGGCGTACGTCGAGCTCGTGGGCGTCGTCGCGACACTAGTGAGCGTCGATGCTTTTTGCCGCGCGATCGGCGTCGCGCCGCACCCGCTACCCGAGCCCCAGCCCGGCGCGCCCTCGCGCACGCGACCCGCGGACGTCGGCGATCACGGCGCGTGGGTGGCCATCCGCCCCGGACGCGTCGGCAACGTGATGCGCGCGCTCTCGCTGGTGCCCGCCGAGGTGCGCAATCTGCTCGAGCTCCTCGAAGCGCACTATTTCGGCCCCGACCGCATCACCGATCTCGGCGAGACCGGTCGCGCGCTCGACCGCGCGCAGATGGAGCTTCTCGCCGGCCGCGTCTCGGCGCTGCGCGAGTGCTTCTATTGAACGTCGTCCCACGCCCTGCTGCTCCGGGCGAGCAGCGAGTTGCAGGGACGCGAGGTGGACCTCGGCGCGCTGACGGGCGGCGCCGAGCGAGGCGCCGCGAGCGGCGTCCCGCAAGGCGGGCAGCTCGTTGCCTTTGCCGAAGCCACGGTGGGCGACGACGATGCCGCGCTCGCGCGCACCCGCGAGGCGCTGATCGCCGCGCTCGGACCGGCGGCGCTCGTCGACGCCGCCGCCGTCACGTCGAACTTCGAGCGCATGGTGCGCATCGCCGACGCGACCGGCATCCCGCTCGACGCCCCGCTCGCCGCGCTGAGCATCGACGTGCGCCGCGACCTCGGCATCGACGCCTACGCCGCCGCCGCGCAGACGCCTGCCCCGAGCCGCGTGGCGCGAGTGCTCGCGCGCTGGGCGGGGCCCTTCGTGCCGCGGCTGCTGCGCCTCGCCAGCAAGGCGAGCCGGTCCTCGGCGCGCTGACGAACGCTAGAATCCTCCTTGGCGTGTGACTCGGAGGACGAGAATGCCGAAGATCCAATTCGCGGGTCAGTCGGTCGAGTGCCCGCTCGGAGCGAATCTCCGCGTGGTTCTGCTGCGGGCTCGGCTACCGCTCTACACGCGGGTCGCTCGCGCGATCCACTGTCGCGGTCACGGGACGTGCGGGACCTGCGCGGTTCGCGTCGAGGGCCCCGTTTCGGAGCCGACGGCCGCGGAGGCCCGGCGCCTGCGCCTACCGCCTCACCAGCCCCACGCCGGTCTGCGCCTGGCCTGTCAGTGCAACGTGCTGGGTGATCTGACCGTCACGAAATATGAAGGCTTGTGGGGTCAGCACACGGATTCGCCGAGCGAGCCCAAGCGACCAGCGCGCTAGCGGTCGAGTCCAGGAACGTTCGGCGTCGAGCCCCCGGCACGGGCCAACGGCCTCCATCTCAACCGGCGCGGCTGCGGACGGCGCTCTAAGCTCCGGGCGCGTGTCGAAGGCCGCCACTACCCACTACGCTCGTGGGTTTCAGGGAAACCGTCCCCTCGAGGCGATGGTCGCCGGGTACGCGGTGTTGTGGATCGCGCTGGCGATCGCGCCGAAGTATCGCTCGGACTGGCTGCTCGAGAATCTGCTCGTGTTCGCCTTCGTGAGCCTGCTCGCCGGCAGCTTCCGGCGCTTCCAGTTCTCGAACTTCTCGTATGGGCTCTTCACGGTCTTTCTCGTGCTCCACGCCTACGGCGCGCACTACACGTACTCGGAGACGCCGCTCGGCTTCTGGCTGCGCGACGCGCTCGATCTCGGGCGCAACCACTACGACCGCATCGTCCACTTCTCGTTCGGGCTGCTGCTCGTCTACCCCATGCGCGAGCTCACGCGGCGCGTGCTGCGGCTGCGCGGCGTCTGGGCGTATCTGCTTCCCTTCTTCTTGATGCTCGCGATGAGCGCGGGCTACGAGAGCATCGAGTCGTGGGTCGCCCGCATCGTGAACCCCGAGCTGGGATCGGCCTATCTCGGGACGCAGGGCGACGAGTGGGATGCGCAGCGGGACATGGATCGCGCGATGACGGGGACGGCGACCGGCCTCGTGCTCACCTGGCTGCGCGAGCGGCTGCGCTCGCGCGCGGGCAAGCGAAGGCAGGGGGCGAGATGAGCTGCTGGCGCGCGCTTGCGCGCATCCTCGATTGAGCCGGATCCCGCTGCTCGCCGCAGTCTACGCCGCGTGGGGTCTGTTCTACGTCTGGCGCACGAGCTTCGTGCTGGGCGGCCAGCGCGTCTTCGTGCTCTGGGACGACGCGATGATCTCGCTGCGCTATGCGCGCCATCTCGTGGAAGGGCAGGGCCTCGCCTGGAACCCGGGTGAGCGTGTGCAGGGCATCTCGAACATAGGGGTCACGCTCGCGATGGCGGCGCTGCACGCGCTGCCCGTCGACGTCCTGCGCGTGAGCCTGCTCATCCAGCTCGCGAATCTGGGGCTCCTGCTCGCGATCCTCGCGCTCGCCCAGCGCCTCGCGCGTCACCTCTCTCCGGACGACGATTGGGTACCCATTCTGGTGGCGGCGACTGCCGCGCTCTATGCGCCGCTCTCGATCTGGTCGCTCCAGGGCTCGGACGTCGCGCCCGTCACGGCCATCGTTCTGGGTGCGCTCGTCCTGTCGGCAAGCTCGTTGCGCGCGCGCCGCGGCCTCTCGCGCGCGGCGTGGGCCCTGCTCGCGCTCGGCGTCGTGTTGCGGCTCGACGTCGCCGTCGTGTTCGCGGCTTGCATCGGCTTCACGTTTTTCCAGGGCCGCGACGCCTGGCGCTCGGCGGTTGAAGGTTTGGCGCTGCTCGCGACCACGATCGCCGCCATTCTCGCATTCGGAACGGTTTATTATGGCGATCCGCTTCCCAACACGTTCTATCTGAAGGTGACGGGCGCGCCGATTTGGGACGTGCTGGCGAACGGGGGCCGTCAGGTCTGGGAGATGTTGACTCCCGCCTCGCCGCTGCTGCTCGGGATCGCTCTCGCCGGGCTCTGGCTCGTGCGCCGTGATCCGCTCTGCGCGCTTGCGAGCCTCTGTGTGCTGGCGCTCTTCGCCTACGACCTCAGCGTGGGAGGCGACTGGCTGAAGGCCTACCACAGCCGCTTCGTCGTCCCGGCCGTCACGTTGTTTTGCGTGCTGCACGGGGTCGCCGTGCGCGCGATCCTCGCGCGCTGGCTCTCGGCGTCGCGCCTCGCGGCGCCCGCCGGCCGGCTGGCGCTCGCTGCGCTCTGCCTGCTGGGCGCCTTTGCGTTCTACTCGCCGACCGCCACCCGGGAGTGGCTGTGGCCGACGACACCGACGCTCTGGTGGCAGTGGAATCAAGACAACGCGCGCATCGGGTTCTACCTGCGCGAACAGACGCCGCCCGAGATGAGCGTGGCGCTCCACTGCGCAGGCACGACCGCCTACTTCGCCGAACGCCCCGCGATCGATGTGCTCGGGAAATCAGATCGCCACATCGCGAAGCTGCCGGTCCATGTCTTCCATCCCGGCCACTCCAAGTGGGATTGGGACTACGTCCTTTTCGAGCGCCGGCCCGATGTGATCCCCGAGACGAGCCGCGGTCTCGTCAACCACCCCGAGCTCGCACGGCGCTATTACTTCGCGAAGACGGGCGACGGTCTCCAGTTCCACGTGCGCAAGGACGCGGTCGCACGGCTTCGTAATCACGACCTCGTGCTGTATGCCTTCCGCTCGCAGCGCGGGCTCACCTGGGAGGAAGCGGTCGCGCGTGCCGACGAGGAGACGCGCGAGCCATGACCCGCGCCCGCCACGAACCCGAGACGCGCGAGTGCTGACGCGCCGTCACGTCGATCTCGGGCTGCGCGTGGCGCTGTGCGCCGCCGCGGCGCTGGCGCTCTACGTGGGCTGGCGGCTGTTCTGGTTCGAGTGCGACGACGCGTACATCGCGTATCGCTACGTGAGCAACAGCCAGCTGGGCCTGGGCTACACGTGGAACCCGCCGCCGTTCCGGCCGGTGGAGGGTTACACGAGCTTTCTGTGGGTGGTGCTGCTCGACGGCGTCTGGCGGGGGCTGGGCCTCGAGCCGCCGGTGGCCGCCAACTGGCTGTCGCTGGGCTTCTCGGCCGCGAGCCTGGGCCTGGTGGTGGCGATGGTGCTGCGTCTGCGGCTCTCGCCGGGGCTCGCGCGAGCTCGCACGCTCTGGCTCGGGCTGGTGCTGCTCGGCGTGCTCACGAACCGGACGTTTCTGGCCTGGACGAGCTCGGGGCTCGAGACCGCTCTGTTTGGCTGCCTGCTGCTGGCGTGGGTGTACGCGGCGCTGTTCGCGGCCGGTGGCCGGGGGGCGATGGCCTGGCTCTCGCTCACGGCGGGCCTGCTCGCGCTCACGCGGCCCGATGGGCTGCTGTTCGTGGCGGCGACGGCGGGGATCCTGGGCGTGAGGCTCGTGGCCGCCCGGACTTTTTCGCTGCGCGCGCTCGCCCCGGCGCTGCCGCTGCTGATTCCGGTGCTGCATGGGCTGTGGCGGCGGGCGACGTACGGCTACTGGCTCCCGAATACGTATTATGCGAAGCACGTCGCCGCCTGGCCCGAGTCGGGCGCGCGCTACTTCGCGGCCTTCCTGCTCGAGTACGCCTACTGGATCGCGCTCGGGCTCGCGGTCGTCGCTGGCGTGCGGCTGCTGCGCAGCGGCGTGCTGGCCGCGCGGCTGCGCGCGTGGGATCCCGGCGCGCTCACGGCCCTGCTCGTCGGCGGGACATTGGGTCTGCACTTCGCCTACTACACGTTCCTGGTGGGCGGCGATCACTTCGAGTTCCGGGTCTATCAGCCCTGGGTGCCGTTCTTGCTCGTCGGCTTCGCCGCGCTCGGCGAGCGGGCAGGTCTTTCTTCGCGCGCCACGCTCGCCGCGCTGGTCGCGATGATCGTGCTCGGCTGGCCGCTCCCGTGGCTGCACTGGTGGCACACGCGCGAGCTCGTGACGCGTTCGGAAACCTTCAAGCTGCGCTACGAGGTGGCGCCTCTGCTGCCGCTTCCGCTGCGCTGGTATGGCGCCGCGTGGGATGGGCTCGAAGGCTGGCTGATCCGACACTTCGTCGGCCTGCGGCACCAGGAGCACAAGATCTTCGGCGAGTATCAGCTGTCGCGCTTCCCGGCGCGCGACG
>Ga0210377_10000336_pt1 | contig 44260 bp, 54 predicted proteins | sample PLM4_65_b1redo_FD_155480 | JGI IMG/M metagenome (GOLD analysis project Ga0210377, IMG submission 155480) | Groundwater sediment microbial communities from an aquifer in East River, Colorado, USA - PLM4_65_b1 redo | ecosystem: Environmental > Terrestrial > Soil > Riparian zone | place: USA: East...
TATTTAATAATCTTTTTAGCGGAGCGCCTTAACAGAGTTTGGCGCGGAGCAATTATTATCTGAAAACAATTTTCTTAATTATTTCTTCAAAGTTATTTCAATCAGAGAAACGTTAACGATTCTTCCTTCGCGATTTTCAACTTCATTACTGTCAATTTTTACATTTTTTATCTGGATGTTTTGCTCTTTAAGAAATTTTTTTATCACGACTTCAACAACATCCACCGCGCGGGAAATCCATTTTCCTCTCGCCTTGACTATAACTTCTTCCTTGTTTTTTGTCGTGAAGAGCATTATCACGCTGGTGACGTAATTCATGAACGGCTTCACGCCGATAAAAACAACATTGTCATCCTCCTTTTTTTCGTCGGGCATTTTCTTTATGCGGATTTAAGAGCAAGAGTTTTCTGAAGCTTTAGCTCTTGAATTTTTTCATATTTCTTTGTTTTTGCGAGCAATCCCGCGAGCTGATTCCTTATCTTTTTGCTCGGCAAAATCATTCCAAGGATTCTTTTGTTTTCCACAAATCCGTCCGTGAAGCCTATCCCTTTTTGCATAAGTGTTTGCGCTGTTCTTCTTACCAATTTTGACTTGATTTTTCCCATGTTTAGATTATTCGGACTTTGGTATTTAAAGGTTTTTGTGGGATTTTTGTTTAATCTATAACTCCCAACAATCACAATAATGCTTAAAAATTTAAAATATAAAAAGGGTTTATGACAATTTGTATTTCTGCGATTGCATTAAATAAAGACAAGAAAGAATGTATTGTTTTTTCAACAGACCATATGGTTTCCATAGGTGGTTTAGGTCAATTTGAAAAAGAAATTAAGAAGTATAAAGTATTAAATGGGAATGTGATTGCCATGTTATCTGGACAACCGCTTCTTTTTGATAGAATATTAGAAGGTGCTAAAGATTTTCATGATTTTCATAAAATTAGAGATAAAATAGTTGAAAATCTTGCAAAATTAAGAAAAGATATAATAAAAAAAGAAATTTATGATTTATTCAACATAGATGAAAATTATATAAAACAAATTCTTCCTTTGCAATTTCAAAATCCAATCATGCAAAAGATATTGGAGACAACATCCAACTTTACTTTAGAGACGAGTATTTTACTTATTGGTTTTGATAATTCTGCTAATGCACAAATAACCGAGATAGGTGAGGTCGGATATGGAGATTATAGAGATATTCATTTTCATGCAATTGGTTCCGGTTCATCGCAAGCATTAAACACTTTATTGTTTCAAAAACATTCCAAAAATAGTGATTTACAAGCTACAATATATAGTGTCTATAAAGCAAAAAGAAACGCAGAAGTTGCGAATGGCGTCGGGAAAGAGACAGAAATTATAATCTTAGATGGAAATAAATTATATGAATTACCAGAAGAAAAAATAGTGATTTTACAGAATATTTATAATGAAGAATTAAGATATGGAACTTCCCATAAAGATTTAAATAATATATTCCCTTCTTTATCGGATGACAAAAGAGGAGACAATTCTTGATGTATATAAAAGAAAAAACTGAAATAAAAAATATTTCGCATGGTTATCTTAGGAATAAATTAGTCAAAGAAATTGAGAATTCTTTTAATTATAGAAAAGGCAAAAACAAAGAAGAAGCCGCAAGAAAAGAATTATTGGAAAAAATTAAGAAAGGGGAACTTGGTAACAGCATTCCTGCTTAATTTTACTTCTATAAATTAATCTCCCTTTATTTCACCCTCTCAACATCAGACAAAATTCTCACGGCTTCTATCAACTCGGTTAGGGTCTTTGAAGGTTCTCCCAAACTCGTTACCAAAAAAGGCAACTCGTATTTTTGCGCCCTTCGGTATGCGCTTATGATATCTTTTTCCGAAATGTTTTTCTTCTTGTATGCTACAAGGATTTTTTCTTTATGTCCAACTTTTATTTTTAATATTAATTCCGAGGAACCCGCCGAAATTATCTCAACTATTTCGGCATTTTTTCCGTCAAGGAACTCTTTAACTCTGTTGAAGAACTTGTCATCTTGCTTTTTTCTTGCGGGAGATTTTTTTGAAACTTTAGCCGGTTTTTTTATTTCCGCTTTTTCCTCAGATTTTATAATCGGCTCTATCTTTTCATTAACTTCTATGGCTTTTGGATTCATGATTATTTCAACAGACATTTCTTGAGGTTCAAGAACGACTTCGTCTTTTTTCTTTTCAACAAATTCCGATTCATCCGCCCTTAGAAATTTCCAATAAAGTTCGTCATTTTTTCTATACTCAAATGCAAAATCTTTTATCGCCCTCAATGCGACGCGAATTGCGGGCTCCTGCTCTGAATCTTTCAGGAATTTTTTTTCTTTCAACAACAAAAATGCTTCCCTTTCTTTTTTATTCAAAAATTCTATGAAGTTCTCAAGAAGATGCTCTTGTCCGGGAAGAAAATATAACGGAGAACTTCCGATTTTCATGACGCTTATTTTAATCATCTTGTCTCCAATCAATTCGGAAAGGAACGCCGAAGCGAACAATAAATCCAAGCCCGTTTCCTTGGATATGTGAATAGGCAAACTTGGACCTCTTCTTTTGAAAATTGAGATTATCTGCTCTTTCAACTGAAGTGCGTTTCTTGACATTAACTGAGGAGAACTAAAAACATTATAAAGATTGTCAAGGTTTAGTCCACTTTACTTCATAATAAGTTATGCTTCCCTCTTCATCGACAATTGCAAGAAGAAGATTTTTCTTTGTTGAATGCGCGACTCTGTTTTTGGCTGAGAATTCGTGCCATGTCAATTTGTTTGATTCAAAATCCGCGAAGACAACCCATTTCGCATGCTCTTCTCCCGGCTTTTTTCCTTTTTCATAAACTCTAAAATCCGCGCCAAATTTCAATGCAGTTTTTACAGTGTAACCTTTTGTCCTCAAATCCTTGAAAACCGAATATTTTGCGTTTATTCTTTTATCGAGCTTTTGCATTTTTTTCATGAGTTCTCTTAATGGGATAATTTTATTTTTTGAGAAAACGTCCATCTTATTTTTTTCAACAAGAAAAAGAGCCTCATAAAATGAATATCTTATTTTTCCGTCAACTTTTTCTCCAAAACGGCTTTTTTCATGCAGGGAATACGCTTCCGAAGAATTGCTGTAAATTGTTTCGCCCGAAATATGGGATGATATTTTCATTTTAAGAAAAGCCGATGATAATATTTAAAAGTTGCTGAATGTTTTTCCGTTGATGGTTTATGACTTCTCAAAGATAGAAAAGAAATGGCAGAAGAAATGGGAAGAGGAAAAGACTTTTGAGGTCAAGGAAAACAAGGGAAAGAAGTATTATGTTGTTGAAATGTATCCTTATCCTTCCGGGACGGGGCTTCATATCGGGCATGCTTTTAACCAAGTCATAGGAGATATTTTTGCGAGATTCAAAAGAATGCAAGGTTTCAATGTTTTGCATCCCATGGGTTATGATTCATTCGGTCTTCCGGCTGAAAACGCGGCGATAAAGGCGAAATCCCATCCCAAAAAATTCACCGAGGACGCGATAAGGACTTTTATCAAACAACAGAAGGCGCTTGGATTAAGCTACGATTGGTCTAGAAAGATAGAAAGTCACGATCCTGATATTTACAAATGGGACCAATGGATTTTTTTGAAGATGCTTGAGAGGGGATTGGCTTACAGGAAAAAAGCGCTGGTTAATTTTTGCCCAGAGTGCAACACCGTTCTTGCAAACGAACAGGTTCATAACGGAAAATGCTGGAGACACGAAGACACGAATGTTGAAATAAAAAATCTTGAACAATGGTTCTTAAAAATCACGGATTATGCGGATGAAATTTACAGCAAAACAGATTCCCTTGATTGGCCTGAAAGAATAAAGTTGATGCAGAAGAATTGGATTGGAAAATCCGAGGGCGCCGAAATTGATTTTGAAATAAATGGAAAAAAATGGCCCGTCTTTACCACCAGAGCCGATACTCTTTTTGGAGTTACATTTCTTGTAATCTCCGCACAGCATCCGAATTTGATGGAAATTGTGACGAAGGAAAAAACAAAAGATGTTGAAAAATTATTGAAGAAAATAAAATCAACGAAGGAAGAAGATATGGACAAGATGGGGAAGGAAGGTGTTTTTTCCGGAAGCCATGCAATTCATCCATTGACGAAAGAAAAAATTCCGGTTTGGATTGGAAATTTTGTTCTTGCAGAATATGGAAGCGGAATGGTAATGGCGGTTCCGGCCCACGATCAAAGGGATTTTGAGTTTGCAAAAAAATACAAGATTTCTATGAAGGTTGTGATAAAACCTGAAAAAAATGAAATTGAGGGCATTGTTATGGATGAGACTTACACCCGGGAAGGCAAATTGATTAACTCCCAAGGATTCAATGATTTATTCAGCGATGAGGCAAAAGAGCATATTGTCAAGGCATTACAGAAAAAAAAGGTCGGCAAAAAAACAACTCAGTATAAATTGAGAGACTGGCTTATTTCAAGGCAGAGATTTTGGGGAACTCCCATTCCAATAATATACTGCGATGATTGCGGGATTGTTCCCGTTCCGGAAAAAGATTTGCCGGTGGTTCTTCCTGAAAAAATAAAATTCACAAGCGTGGAAAATCCCCTTGTAAAATACAAACCATTCGTCGACGTCAAATGTCCGAAATGCAAAGGGAAAGGAAGAAGGGAAACCGACACGATGGACACTTTTGCAAATTCTTCATGGTATTTTTTCAGATATTGCGATTCAAAAAACAGTTCAAAAATATTCGACAAGAAGAAAGCGGAATATTGGAATCCTGTTGATTTTTACACCGGCGGGGCGGAGCATGCATGCCTTCATCTTATCTATTCAAGATTTTACACCAAATTTTTCAGAGACATCGGTTTGATTGACATTGACGAACCCTTTATGAGACTTTTTAATCAGGGAATGGTTCATGGGGAAGACGGAAGAAAAATGTCGAAATCCTTTGGGAATGTTGTTGATCCATTGGACATCTGCGAAAAATACGGGGCGGATTCATTGAGGATGTTCTTGATTTCCGTTGCATCTCCTGATAATGATTTTTCCTGGAATTCCACGGGCGTTGAAAGCACTTACAAATTTCTCGCCAGGACATTTTTATCTTTATTAAAAAAGAAGCCGGGAAAATCAGATCGAAAAACTCAGCATAAGATTCACAAGACCTTGAAAAACGTAACTTTGGAAATTGAAAATTTGAAATACAATTCTGCGATAATAAAAATAAGAGGCCTTTTTGATTATCTTGTGGAAAATGAAATAAGCAAGGATGATTTGGAAATTTGCATCAAGATGATTTCTCCATTTGCTCCGCACATGGCTGAAGAATTGTGGGAGAAACTTGGAAAAAAAGGTTTAATTTCCTTTTCTGAATGGCCAAAGTTTGACGAGAAGAAAATCGACGAAGGTTTTGAAAAAGAAGAACAGCTTATTGAAAAAACGATTGATGATGTAAATCATGTCCTAAAGATTGTGAGAGAAAGGGGGAAGGATGTTTCGAAACTTTTCATTTATGTTCTTCCGCAGGAGAAAAATCTTTTTGAGCAGAATGTTGATGTATTTGAAAAGAAAACAAATTTGGAAGTGAAAATTTTTGCGGTAAATGATAAGAACAAACACGATCCTGAAAATAAATCCAAAAATGTCAAGCCAGGAAGACCGGGGATTTATTTGGAATAGCGAGGACACCTGAAACAAAGTAAATCCTGGCGGATTTAGCATCGCGGTTTCCTTTAACTCGCAACCCCTCTCGTTGTGAGTTTTGCAATTTGTCTCGTGAAATTGCTCGGCTTAACCTTCCTTTAAATCAGTTATGTTTTTATAATTATCTTCTTATAATTATTCATGTCAAAGGCGATGATTTTTTTGTTTGCTGTTTTTGCAATTTTATTTGTTGGCGCGATATGGCTTCTGCTGGAAAGCCCAAGAAGCGTTTTTTTCAAAGACAATCTTTGCGGGGATGGCACGCTTGAAAATACCTGCTCTTCAAATCAGCCTTATTTTTGCTCCAATTCTTTATTAATTGGAAGAGCTTCAATTTGCGGATGCGGCGGAAATTTTACAATATTGGGAGATGCTTGCGTATCATATGACATTCTAACAGAACCTCAAGAAATAACTTTGAAATATATCCTGAGGGGAAATGAGTATGAAATTAATTATACTGTTTACAAGGGAATGGCAGAATATCTTTCTGAATTGCCTGTTTTTATAAATTATAACGGGAGTTCCGCACCTTCAAGGACGGATTTCAAGTTGAGAAATCTTAACGAAGTTGAGCAGAGGCAACTTTTGCTTCCCCTTTTAGCTGAGATACAAAACCGCGCACATGACAAGGAAGAACAGGCAAGAATTGCAATAAGCATCGTGCAAAATTTGGATTGGGGTTTTAGCGATAAAAAAACGGTTTACCGAGGAACAACTTTGCCTTATTCAAGGCATCCATATGAAGTCCTTTACGATTCTGAAGGAGTTTGCGGGGAGAAATCCGAACTGCTTGCATTCTTGCTTAGGGAAATTGGATACGGGGTTGTAATATTTTACAATCAGGAAGAAAATCATGAATCAGTCGGAATAAAATGCCCTGTTGAAGAAAGCTGGCACAATAGCGGATATTGTTTTATTGAAACCACCGGACCATCGATAATAACCGATAACTCCATAGAATATGTCGGCGGATTGAAAATAGAATCGAAGCCTGAAATTTTGTTTATCTCCGACGGAGATTCTTTAAGCAATGACATGTACGAATATAAAGATGCCAAGACTCTAAATGAAATAAAAGAAACAATCAACGGCGACAGCTTTTTTTTCAATCCAATAAAATTCATGACATTCAACAAATTGGAGAAAAAATACGGGCTGGCGAAAGAGTATAATGCCGGGTAGGGTAATTATTCTAACGTCGCCTTTATTCTTCTCACGCCAGCAGAAACAGATTCTTCCTTTGTGATTTTGAAATGTCCCATCTCTTTTGTGTTTTTTACATGGGGGCCCGTGCAAATTTCCTTTGAGAAATCACCGACGGAATAAACTTTTACAATCGGAGGATATCTTTCCTTGAAATAAGACAAGGCTCCGGTTTTCACCGCCTCCCCATAAGGCATTTCTTCATGCGACACGGAAAGATTTCTTTTTATTTCCTTGTTGACCAAATCCTGAATTTTTTTTACTTCTTCTTCAGTTAATTTTCTTGGAAATGAAAAATCAAATCTCATTCTTTCGGGAGTTATGTTGCTTCCCATTTGCTGAACATTTTTTCCAAGAATCAATTTCAATGCTTTGTGAAGCATGTGCGTCGCGGTGTGATATTTTGCGCTTTCAACCGAATGGTCTGCCAACCCTGCGACGAACTTTCCTTTTGATGCCGTTCTGGAAAGTTCCTGATGCTTTTCCATTTCTGATTCAAAATCTCTCACGTTGAATTTTATTTTTCTGTTCTTGCATTCTTCTTCAATCAATTCAACTGGAAATCCATAACTTTGGTACAGGAGGAATGCTTCTTTTCCAGAAAGATTTTTTTTGTCCCTGACGAGGTTTTCAAAAACTTTCATCCCTTTTTCAATTGTTTCCAAAAATCTATTTTCTTCTTTTTCCAACTCGTTCAAAATTTTGTCTTTATTATCTTTCAGTTCGGGATAATCTTTCTCGTAGATTTTGAAAACTGGTTTTGCAACTTCTTGAGTGAAGTTTTTTATTTCAAGTTCTTTACCATATCTTATGGCTCTTCTTGTTATTCTTCTTAAGACATATCCTCTTTCTGTGTTGCTTGGATTTACGCCGTCGCCAATAATAAAAACAGAAGCTTTAACATGGTCTGCAATTATTCTCATTGCCTTTGTTATATTTTCATCATTTGTTTTGGGAACGAAATATTTTCTGCCGGATAATTTTTCTATCTCTTTTATTATCGGAATCCAAGAATCTCCAAGATAGTTGTCTTCAAGTCCATTAAGAATTGCGATTGTTCTTTCAACACCCATTCCAGTATCAATATTTTTTTGTTTTGCTTCAACGATTTTGCCTTCTTCATTTTTTACATACTGCATTAAAACGTCATTCCATATTTCAACCCAGTTTTTGTTTTCAGTATCAAATTCTTTTGGAGCTCTTTTATTATTTGGCTTCCAGTAAAACATCTCGGTGTCGGGACCACATGGGCCTGTTTTTCCTGCGGGACCCCACCAATTGTCTTTTTTCCCCAAGAATGCAATTCTTTCCTTAGGCATTCCAAGAGAGCTCCAAGTCCTTGATGCTTCCTCGTCTTTCGGCGCATCGGAATCTCCCGCGAAACAAGTTACTGCCAGTCTTTCAACAGGAATTTTCAAAATCTTTGTTAGGAATTCAAAAGACATCTCAATGGCTTCTTTTTTGAAATAATCCCCCAAACTCCAGTTTCCAAGCATTTCGAAAAAAGTGTGGTGAGTTGTGTCGCCAACTTCGTCAATATCCGTCGTTCTTATGCACTTTTGAACATTAACAATTCTTTTTCCGAGGGAGTGTTTTTGTCCGAGAAGGTATGGAACAAGGGGATGCATTCCCGCCGTCGTGAATAAAACCGTTGGGTCGTTTTCAGGAACAAGTGATGCGGATGGTATTATCTTATGCCCCTTTGATTCAAAAAAACCAAGGTATTTTTTTATAAGCTCTTCACGATTCATAAAAGTTTAATGTAGAATTGTTTTAAAAATTTAGTTGTTTTTATCCCTGCAATCGCCTTAATTTTTCCTGAATCTCCCTGAGCTGACTTTCTATGTTTTCCGCTTTGGGGTTTTTTTTCACTTTTAGTTCTAACTTTTTTTCCCCTTCTTCAATTCCGTGTTTTAATATTTTTGGAATTCTTGGAATAGGGAGTGCTTCTCTCAGCATTTTTATGACGCTTGCCGTTACCCTCATTTTTGTCAAAAGTTTTGTTTTAAGATTGAGTTCTTTTATTCTTAGTTCATGATGTCTCCCTATTTTCTCTCCAGCTTCAATCAGATTTTTCTGAACACTTAAAATTCCGCGCTTTGTTTCAAGGGCTTCGGGATAATCAAACTTCACATAAATAAGTTCTTCTTCAGCCATCTTAAATCTTTGAAAACAGATCCCTGTCTATTTTTTCAAACTCGCCCTTTATTTTGCGAACTTCCATTTCCCAATCCTTCAACTCTTTGTCTTCATCCTCTTTCAATTTTTTTATGTTCCTAAGCATTTCCTCCATCTCCTGAATTTTTTTTCTTGCTTCGTCCAAAATTTTCAAACTTTCCTCAAATTTGTCTATTCTTATGAAAACCGGCTCAACCTTTTCCATTCTTTGAATTGATTTTTCCATGGGTCTGTAATCTTCTTGCGACATAACATTTCTTTTTATCAAGCCCATTCGGGGAGGTTCGGACATCATTCCCTCTTCAGAAAATTCATCTGCCAATTCCTCCCTTATCTTTTCCTCTCTTTCCCCAGAAATAGCACCTTTTATAGCATTCTGAGAAAATTTTTTTCCAATTGAATTGTCTGGAAAAGAAGGAAGATGCGGAAGATTTGCCGAAGAAAAATCCTGAGAAAAATTCAGCCTTGGAAGCTCCGGGATTTTTGGAAGTTCAGGCACTGAAGACGCATTCTCTTCGCGACTCCCTCCCTTTTTATTGAACCATCCCATTTTTAAAATTATTTCTAAGTTATCCTCTGATATATATAAAATATAATATAAGTTTAAAAACTTTGTTTTTTATGAAATGAATAAAGTTTATTAAATCATAATTGTTTTCATTGAAATTAATTAAAATTAACTGAATTTTTTCAAATGCCCATAAAGAAAGAGCAAAACACCGACGCTATAAAGAGAAATTTTGTGACCGAAGCGATTTCAACAGTAATTGGAAAACAGGGGGAAGAGATAATAAAATTCCTTGACCCTGAAAAATACGTCAATGAGTTCCTGATTGCGAAAAAACTTGACATAAATATCAATCAAACCAGAAACCTTCTTTACAAACTTTCAGAGCACAGCCTTGTTTCTTCAACGAGAAAAAAGGACAAGAAAAAAGGATGGTACACTTATTTTTGGAGGCTTGAAACTTTGAGGATACTCGAATTTTTGAAAGGGATACTGAAAAAAAGAATAGACCAGTTGAGCAATCAGATTGAAAGCAGGGAAGTGAAAACTTTTTACATATGCGAAAGATGCAACATAGAATACAACGAAGAGAATGCGCTTCTTCATGATTTCACCTGCAATGAGTGCGGAAGCGTTTTTTCCGTCAGAGACAACACAAAAGTTGTCAAGGAATTCAAAAAAAATCTTGAAAAGCAGCAGAATGAGCTTGCAATAGTCGATGATGAAATAAGAATGGAGAGAGAAAAAGGAGACAAGAAAAAAGTAAAGGAAATAAAGAAAGAGGAAAAGGAAAAAGTAAGGAAGAGGCTCGAGAAGAAAAAAGAAAGGGATTTGCTGAAGAAAAAGGAAGCCAAGGCGGTGAAAAAACCCGTCAAAAAAGCAAAGACTAAAAAGGTTTCCAAGAAAAAGAAGAAATGAGAAAAATTGGAATTTTTCACGTTTTCCTCGGGGAAACTCGGAAATGAGGATTGCAAGAAAGGGCGGATTTTTTTTGAATGGCGCAAGTGTCACAAACAAGCTGATTTTGGTGAATGTGCTGATTTATGTTTTTTCAATTTTTATGATTTTCATTGTTGATGAAAACATTTTTCTGAACAACATTGCCCTTACCCCGTCGCTGATTGTCTCGGGACAAAATCTTTGGACTTTGATGACGAGCATGTTTTCCCATTTCATGTTCTTTCATATTTTTGCAAACATGTTTTCCCTTTTCTTCATTGGAAATTTTCTTGAGAAATTAATAGGGAAGAAAAGGTTATTTTGGGTTTACATTTTCTCGGGATTGATTGGAGGAATTTTCTTTGTTTTGTCCGGCATGATTTTTTCAAATGATATTCCTGGAGTTGGAGCCAGCGGGGCAATATTCGGTCTTTTGGGTGTTCTTGCAGTTCTTGTTCCTTATTCAAAGATTTATCTTATTGCAGGACCTTTGATAGTCATTCTTGCACAAGTTGTTTTAAGCCCAGTTATTCCTGCAAACCTCGCCGGAACTTTTAATTTTATTTTTAATATTTTAATATTTGGAATGATTTTTGCGATGTTTTCATTAAATTCAAATTTGAGAAAATTTGCCATTCCCGTTGAATTGCCTATGTGGCTTCTTCCTGTTGTTGCAATAGTTCCTTTAGTATTAATCGGATTTTTTGTCGAATTGCCCATAGGAAACAGCGCGCACATCGGAGGATTGATTGTCGGACTTGCTTACGGATTTTATTTAAGAAAAAAATTCCCAAATAAAACAAAGATGCTTAGCAGACATTTTAGTTAGGGCGAGCCGAAGAAAATATGAAAACAAAAAAAATAGTTAGAAGAAGCTTTGTCGGAAAGATTTATCATGAAAGTTTCAGATATATTTACGATTCAAGAAATTTCATTTATCTTGCTTTAGGGCTTTTTTTTGGAGCTTCCCTTGTAAGTTTTTTTCTCCCAGTTCCTCAATCAATCATTGAACAGATAGCTGAATTTATCAGGAGGCTTTTGGAGGAGACAGAAGGAATGGGGCAATTTGATTTGATTAGATTTATCTTTTTGAATAATCTTCAAAGCTCTTTTATAGGTATGATGTTTGGAATGATTTTTGGAATTTTTCCTGCACTGATACTTCTCGTCAACGGATATCTGCTTGGATTTGTTTCCTCAGTGAGTATTCAAGAAGAGGGCATTTTGGTCTTATGGAGACTTTTTCCCCACGGAATATTTGAATTGCCTGCCGTGTTTATTTCAACGGGACTTGGATTAAAGCTTGGAACTTTTGTTTTCCGGAAAAATAAGAGCGACTCTTTCAGAAAATACTTTTGGAATTCTCTTCAAGCGTTCTTGCTTGTAGTAATCCCTCTTTTGATTATTGCGGCAATAATTGAAGGAACTCTTATAATTTATTTTGGATGATAATTTTATATATATCTTAATCTTGGACAATATATCAAAAGGAGGTGTTTACTTTGGAAGATTGGAAAAAATGGGTGATTGTTGTTGCAGGTGTCGCGGCGGCTGTTGGACAGTTTTGGGGCGGACCCGGAGCAAGTCTTAATTTATATCTGCCACTTGTCGGCGGAGCTGTAGCGGCGGTCGTTGCTTTAATCCCCGACTAAATTTTATTTTTTAATTTCTTTTTTATTTTAGAATTCTTATTATTTTCTTGTTGAATTTTTTAGCGGTTAGATTTATTCCTTTAAATCCGATATTCCGAGAAGAACGAAAAGCGCGCCTATCATGAAGACGAGCCACCATAATCCTCCTTTGAAGAAAATCCAAGCTGCGTTCAAAAAATCAAGATTGTGTCCGAAAAGCGCCCAGCCGTAGACGGACGATTCCCATGCTACCAGGATTGCGCCGACTACCAAAACTAAACCAACCAAGATTTCAGTCCATTTGTCCATGCGTAGTTTTGGCGGAATTCTTTTAAAAAGATTATGATGGACAAACGCATATGTTCTTCAGGCGATTTAGTCAGGTTTAAAAATCGTTTTGGTTTCCTTTTTGCATGAAAGGCAGAAATAATCCAAGAGAATTTATACTAAAAAGATCTGTGGAGACAAAAGGAATTCCAATAAAGGGGCATGATTTCAACAAGAGCAGGGATTTGGACGAAATCTTGAAGTCATTTGCGACGACGGGAATGCAGGGAAAGAATTTTCATCAGGCAATCAAGATAATAAATGAAATGATTGAAACGAAAACTTATATTTATCTCGGATACACTTCAAACATGGTCACTTCGGGATTAAGGGAAATTTTCAGATATCTTGCCGAACACAAGAAGGTTGATGTCTTCGTGACAACCGTCGGAGGAATTGAAGAAGACATAATAAAGTGCATCGGCGATTTCACCCTTGGGGATTTTAGAGTCAGTGGAAAAGAATTGAGGGCGAGGGGAATAAACCGCGCGGGAAATATTTTTATTCCAAATTCAAGATATGTAAAATTTGAAAAATTTGTTCTTCCAATAGTCAAGGAATTTTATGAAAGGCAAAAGAAGACGGGAAAAATTTTGAATTCAAGCGAATTGATATGGAAGCTTGGCGAAAAAATAAACAGCAAAAATTCAATTTACCATTGGTGCTGGAAAAATAAAATTCCCGTTTTCTGTCCCGCAATCGGCGACGGAAGCCTCGGAGACATGCTTTATTTTTTCAAATCAAGCCATCCAGATTTTGTTCTTGATTCAATGGAAGACATTTGGGAATTGAACAACACTTCTCTTGGAAGGAAAAAAACAGGAATGATTATTTTGGGGGGCGGAGTCATAAAACATGCAATTTGCAATGCAAATCTTTACAGAAACGGCGCGGATTATGCGGTTTACATAAATGATGTGCACGAGGAAACAGGTTCCGACTCCGGAGCGAGCCCAGATGAAGCGATTTCTTGGGGAAAAATTCAAGGAAATGCGAAAGCGACAAAGATTTTCGGCGACGCCATTCTCTTGTTTCCATTTATTGTCGCCGGAACGTTTGCAAAAGTCAAATGATTTTTTGCGGGACTAAATTTAAATACTCTATTTTTAATTTATGCATATATTAAAATCTGGTGATGTTTTTTATGACTGAAGTTAAAGATAAAGAAGTGAAAGAATTAGTTTTCTCTGAAACAAAAATTGCCGAGAAGAGAGATTTAGAAAAAGATTTTTTGGAGTTTTTGAAAATGATTTCCCCGGGAACTTCGATACGCTCCGCTCTTGATGATTTGCTGAACGCGCACATGGGCGCACTTATAGTTTTTGAAAACGAGCCGTCAAAAAACGTCATAGAAAAGGGGTTCAAGATAAATGCCAAATTCAGCCCTCAAAAACTTGTTGAGCTTTCGAAGATGGACGGGGCGATAATCCTTTCCAACGACGGAAAAAAGATTCTTTATGCGAACACTCTTCTTTTTCCAAGCGTTGAGATTTCGACGAAGGAAACCGGAACGAGGCACAAGGCGGCAGAAAGGACTGCAAAACAAACTCATGCTCTTGTAATTGCGGTTTCAGAGAGAAAAAACAAAGTTACGATTTATTGGGGGGACATGAGATATGAAATGAAAGAGAGTTCGGAGATTTTGAGAAGAGCGTCGGAGACGCTACAAGTTTTGGAAAAACAGAGGGAGATTTATGATTATCTCATGGCAAACCTGAATATTTTGGAGATGGGCGGACTCGTGACAATCAATGACATATGCAACGTGCTTCAAAGACTTGAGATAATAAAAAGAATTTCCACAATTGTAAAAAGATATTTGATAGAACTTGGAAAAGAGGGAGTAATCATAAGCATGAGGCTGAAGGAACTTATGGGAAATCTCGGCAAGGACGAGGAAATACTTTTGAAAGACTATCTTGATTCAAGAGAAATTGAAGCTGGAGAAATGCTTGAAAAAATGAATTTTGATTTCCTTTTGGAATCGGGAAACATATCAAGACTTTTATTTGAGGAACTTTACGACAAGCCCATATTTCCCAAGGGTTATCGTTTGCTGAGCAAGACGAAACTTTTGGACAGGCATATAATCAGTCTTGTAAATACTTTTGGAAATTTCAATACAATAATTTCCGCCAAGAATGAGGAGCTTATCGCCATTTTTGAAAAGAATGAAATGGTTGAATATTTTAACAAAGAAGTCAACAAGCTTAGAGAAAAAGTTCTTATGGGCAAGGATATGCGATGATCACACAAAATTTTATAAACATCGTTTCTTTAGGGAGACTATGAGTTTGGGACTTTGTTACAGGTGGAATGTTTCTGCACTTAACTTGGTCTTTGCCAAACCTACAATTAAAACAGCTTAATTTGGTTCAACATCTTGGTTTGAATCGAATTAGGTTAATTCTAAAATTTGATTCCCGAGATTTTTACCATGAATAAAAATGAAAACAGAAAAAGAGCACGAAAGCGTGAAAAAAGAACTGAGCGCGCTAATGGAAATTACGCTGCGCTTGGAAGACGAGCTTTTCGAGACAATAATTTCGAGAGGCAGCCGAAATCAAATTTAATTTTATCCAATTAGTATGCTCTCGCAAATAGAATTTTCTTTGCGGGCTTTCCGGTGAATATGCACTTACCTTCTCCCTTTTGATTGAATGGAACGCAACTTGATGTTGCTCCAGTTTCTTCCTTGATTTTTGCCTCAAGTTTTTCATCTTCTGAAAAGTAAACGCTGACAAATTTTCTGTTTTTTATTGCCCTCTTGAACTCATCATAATTTTTCACTTCAACAATATTTTCGTCAAGGAATTTTTTGGCTTTCTTGAAAAGATTTTTCTGAATGTCGTCAAGAATTTTTGGAATTTTCTTTTTTAATTCGGATTCTTTCACAATTTCTTTTTTTCCATTGTCTCTTCTCACGAGAATGACTTGTTTTTTTTCAACGTCTTTTGGACCAACTTCAATTCTTATCGGGATTCCCTTCATCTCCCATTCATTAAATTTCCATCCCGCGCTGTAACCCTCCCTGTCATCAAGGAAAACATCAAATTCTGAAAGTTTCTTTTTTATTTCTCTTGCTTTCTTAATTATATTTCCGCTTTTTTCCTTGAACATTATCGGAACTATCACCACTTTTTTTTCTGCGACATTTGGCGGGAGAACCAATCCTTTGTCGTCGCCATGCGTCAAAATCACAGAACCAATTAATCTTGTTGAAATTCCCCAACTTGATTGCCAGGGAGTTTGCTCCTTTTCATTTTTATCACGAAATTTTATTCCGAACGCTTTTGCAAATCCCTGCCCCAAATTATGCGAAGTTCCCATCTGTAAGGCCCTTCCATCAGGCATCAATGATTCTATCGTCGTCGTGTAGAAAGCGCCGGCAAATTTTTCAGATTTTGTTTTTGTTCCCGCGATAACGGGAATTGCAAGAAGCTCTTCGCATAATTTTTTATATTCGTCTAAAATTTCCCTTACTTCTTTGTCGCACTCTTTTTTTGTTTCATAAACACAATGCCCTTCCTGCCATAAAAATTCACGAGTTCTCAAAAATGGACGAGTTTGTTTTACCTCCCATCTCAGAACATTGCACCATTGATTTATTTTCAACGGCAAATCTCTCCAGCTTCTTATCCACTTGGAATATGAATCGTACATTATGGTTTCTGATGTTGGACGAATTCCAAGCCTTTCTCCCTCTTCATTAGGATTTTTTTCAACCCATGCCAATTCAGGGGCAAATCCCTTGGCATGTTCCGCCTCTTTTTTGAAAAAAGATTCCGGTATCAGCAACGGGAAATACGCATTTCTGACACCTTTTCGCTTAAGATATTTGTCAAAATAATTTTGTATTTTTTCCCAGATGCCATAGGCGTTTGGGCGAATTATCATAAATCCTTTCACTTGCGAATAATCTGCAAGCTCCGCTTTTTGCACAACCTCCGAATACCATTCAGAAATGTCTTCGGATTTTTTCACTGAAATTCCCTCTTTGTTTTTTTCTTTTGACATTTTAACTTATAAGAATTTTATTTAATTCCTGAGATGCTATGTCGTTTGCCGATTCTATTATTGAATTTGATTCAAGCGCGAATCCCAAGCTTTCTCCACTTCCTATTTTGAAGTTGTTAATTCCTATGACTTTTCCCTGTTTATTTATCAAGGGACCTCCCGAGTTTCCAGGATTTAACGCGGCGTCTGTTTGGATATATTTTGCCAATCCGTTGCTTCCGGTTCTATGAACTGCGGAAACTATTCCTTCTGAAACTGAAAATTGCAAACCGAGAGGATTTCCAATAGCTATTACTTTCTCTCCCACTTGGACATCGTTGGAATTCGCCAAACTTAAGGCATCATAAGTCCCGCTTATTTTTAACAGGGCAACGTCCAGATTTCCATCGTATCCTATGAATTCCGCGTTTTTTGTTCCCTTGTCATAAGTTATTATTTGGATTGAAGAAGCCAAGTTTCCGCTGCTGTCGGAAAGAACGTGCGCATTTGTTATGATGTATCCTTCGGAATTTATTATAAATCCTGTTCCCTGAAATCCCGCGCTTGTTTTTATTGTGACGACGGATTTTACCGCGCCATCAATTATTCCCGAGAAATCCTCTCCCGCAGAAGCTTTAATCAAATCTATCTGCTTGCTTATTGAGCCGAGTTCATTATCCAACAGCTCATTCGTTTGTATAAGGCTTTCGCTTATTTCGCTTACTTTTGAATTTGTGTCCGCTTCCAAATTTGCAACCTTGTCGTTAATATTTTGATAATTTAAATCCATCCTGACGAACAAAAGATACAGAAATACGCTTGTCGTGAGCATGAAAATTAGGACGATTGACGTGAAACTTCCGATAAGAATCTTGTGATGTCTTTCAAGAGGCATGGCTTACCTAAATTAAAAAATTTTATAAATCTATTTGTCGGGCATAATTGATGACAAATGTAAATCCATGGCACGATGTTGAATCTGGAAAAGAATTTCCTGAAGTTGTAAACGCAGTTATAGAAATTCCAAAAGATTCTAAATTAAAACTTGAACTTGACAAGAAAACGGGAATGATGAAGCTTGACAGGTTTCTTTTTTCATCGGTTCATTATCCGGGAGACTACGGATTCATTCCTCAAACATACTGGGAGGATGATGATCCCCTTGACATAATAATATTCACCGGACATCCGGTTCCTTCAGGAACTCTTGTGAGCGCCAAGGTGGTTGGCGTTGTCCACATGAATGACGGCGGAGAAAGCGACGACAAAATAATTGCGGTTTACGAGAAAGACCCGAGATACAAAAAAATTAATTCAATAAAAGATTTGTCCGAACACGCGCTTGAGGAATTGAAGCATTTTTTTGAAACTTACAAACAACTTGAGGGGAAGAAAGTCGAGGTTCTTGGAATAAAAGATAGGGACGCGGCTTACAAAATTCTTGAACGGGCGAAGGAACTTTATCGGAAGAAATTTAGCAAATAAATTTCATGTTTCCCTCATAAATTCAGTAAAAAGAAGTTTGGTTCTAAAAAGTAATTTTATTAGAAGCTCGCTATCGCTCGCTTATTGATTGCTACGCACGCGAGGACACCTGAAACAAAGTAAATCCTGGCGGATTTAGCATCGCGGTTTCTTTTGCAAGCTTCCTTTTAGGTTGAAGGTTCTTCGCCGATGGAAAGATTATTGATGGGAAAAATTTCGGGCGATTTTTTATTATAACACACAACGCGATTTTACATTAACACTTTCCGCTTTTAAATCTCAAACGGAAAAATAAATAAGCATGAATTTTATTTGTTTTTCATGGGCTCATAGTTTAATGGACAGAATAGCGGGTTTCGGCCCCGTTGATGGAGGTTCGATTCCTCCTGAGCTCGTGAATATTGTGAACGAATCAGCACGAAGTTTCTGAGCTCGTTTTTTGGAACAATAATTCTTAAAAAGAATCCAATGCGGATTTAATGATGGATTGACCGTTTTAATTAGGAAAGAGATTAAGGGGCAATTCTTGCAAAATCGCGAAGGAGTTGAGAATTATATTAAAGCGCTTAATGCTTCCAGAAAAGACATTCCTTCCGAAGAATTGAAAGAGCGTCTTCTTGGAGCGGAAAAATCCAAAAGCCCGATTAGTTTTTCCATGCATTTGTTCCCCGTTGATTCTTCAACAGGACTTTTTGTTGCGGAAGGACAGGATTATTTTGGAAAATCTGGAATTAGCGGAATGATAAGGTCTTCTGAAAATTACGGGATTATAGCTTTTCAAAAGAATTACATCCTCAAAGAGCCTTTTTTTACGGGAAATTATCCCGAGAAGGATTTTAACGGCAATCTTAACCAATTTTTTTACTCCGGACAATACACTCTGACTTCCGACGGTAAATTTCTTGCCGAAGGAAAATATTCCCGCCATGGCCATGAATTAAAATATGGCGGCGGAACTTGGAAGATGGAAGCCAAACTTTAACTTCTGAAAGATTTTTATATACAAAGAATATTTTACATTTGAGGTGATTAATGGTTAACAAAAGATTTTGGGCGACGGCTTTTACTCTCAGCGGGACGATGATTGGCGCGGGAATTCTTGGATTGCCGTATGTTTTTTCAAAGTCCGGTTTTTTGGTCGGAATTTTTTGGGTTTTTTTCCTCGGACTCATAACACTTTACGTCAATCTTTGCCTTGGCGAAATCACATTAAGGACAAAAGAACCGCATCAAATTCCAGGATACGCGGAATTGTATCTTGGAAAATGGGGAAAGAAATTCATGATTTTTGCGATGTTCTTTGGAATTTACGCCGCTTTGCTCGCATATCTTATCGGAGAGGGGCAAAGCCTGTCAAAATTATTTACGGGAGGATTTAATTATTCAATTCATTTTGCAATTGCGTTTTGGTTTGTCATGATTCTTTTTTTAAGGGACGGCATTGACGGATTGAAAAAATTTGAATCGCGCGGAGTAGTTCTAGTTACTGCGATAATCTTTTTCACGCTCCTGTTTTTTTCAAAAAATATTGACGCTTCAAATTTGACGACTTATGATTCCAGTTTTTTATTTTATCCGTTTGGAGTGGTTCTCTTTGCCCTGCTTGGATTTTCATCCGTTCCCGAAATGAGAATTGAGATAATGAAGAAGGAATCACTTTTGAGAAAAGCCATAATTGTCGGCACGATTTTTCCGCTGATTCTTTATTTGATATTCACTTTTACTTTTCTCGGAGCATTCGGGAGAAACGTGAGCCAAGTTGCAACGCTTTCATTCGGAAATTTTGTTCCTGTTTTGGGGGTTTTCACGATGTTTGCAAGTTATTTTGTTTTGAGCTTTTCACTGAACAGCGTTTTTGAATTTGACTTAAAGAGGAAGGATTATTCGTTCACTTTTGTTTCACTTGCGCCACTTTTGCTTTATTTGATTGTTCAGCTTTTCAATCTTGCGGATTTTGTAAATATAATTGCGGCCGGCGGAGTCGTTTCGGGAGGATTAATGATAATTCTGATTTTGCTCATGCAAATGAAAGCGAAGAAAAAGGGCGACAGAAAACCTGAATTTTCAATTCCGATGAACTGGATTTTGTTTGGAATATTGGCTCTGATATTTGCGCTCGGAATGATGTCGGAAGCTTACAATTATTTCGTTCTTCTAAATTCTTAATATTAAAAATTATTTCATCAGATTTTCCAAAATTTCCTTAGCGATTTTTGAATCGGCGCGCTTTTGCGAATGCCTCATCACCTGTCCCAGAAGAAAATTAAGCGATTCCATTCTCCCGTTTTTGTAATCTTCAACGGCATTCGGATTTTCCTTTAAAACTTTCACGCAGATTTTTTCAATTTCATCTTCAGATATGATTGCGTGTTTTTGGGATTTGTCCAACGGAGAAAATGATTTTGGAATGAATTGATTTAAAATTTCTTTCGCTTTCAATTCCGTTATTTTTTTCTTGTCAATCAGATTCAAAAGCTCAATGAAATGCTCCGGATTCATTTCAACTTCCTCAAGTTCTTTTTTATTATAGTTTAAAACTCGGAGAAGCTCGGTTATAACCCACCGCACGGCCAAAGAGGGCTTTGTTTTCTGAATGACTTTTTCAAAAAATTCAACAATGTCCAGTTTTTTTACAAGTATTCCGGCGGATTTTTCATCTATCTTGAATTTCTTCACGAGTTTTTTCAATTTTTCTTCCGGAGTTTCCGGAAGCGATGATTTCATTTTTTCAATCATCTGTTTTTCCATTTTTATCACCGGCAAATCCGGCTCGGAAATAAATCTGTAATCCTGCGCCTGCTCTTTTGTCCTCATTCTTATTGTTATGCCTTTTTTTTCGTCAAACATCCGCGTTTCTTGAATTCTCGCAACTTCTCCCTTTCTATTTTGCCTTTGAATTTCATATTCAATTGCCGATTTAACATTCTTCAGGCTGTTGACATTTTTTATTTCAACCCTTTCTCCGTTTAATTCTGGAATGGAGATATTCACGTCGGCTTTTATGCCGGCTTTTTTGTCTATAGCTTTTATGTAATCCAGCGTTATGACGAGCTGCCTCAACCAAGAAATGACTTCTTCCGCGGTTTTGAAATCCGGTTCGGTGACAATTTCAATCAGCGGAGAACCCGAGCGATTGTAATCAATCTCGCCTGTTTGCGGATTCCATGACGCAGGGTCTTCCTCAAGATGCGCTTCAGTTATTCTTATTCCAAAAAATTTTCCTTTTTCTCCGACGGGAATTGCATGCGCTCCTGAAATCGTGCTTTGAAATCCCTTGGGCAAATCCGGCCAGTCGTAATGCTTCCTTTGAAATGCAAATTGCGGATTTATTTTGCATTCCAAAACGAGGGAGATTTGCGTCGCCTTTTCAACCGCGGATTTATTTGGAAGCATTGGTTTCGCTCCCGGCATTCCAGTACAAACCGGGCAAATATTCGTGTTGGGGTTTGAATGTTTTGCTCCATGCTCTAATTTGCACCTGCAGAATAATTTTTCCCTCGTGTTTAAATAACCATGAATTTCCAAGCCGATTTTTGCCATGCGAAAAATAAGAAGATTATATTTTTATACTCTTTGCATTTTAACCAAATATGGAACGGAAGGCGAAACCGGGAGATTATGTTGAGATCCATCTTTCAAAATTGATTTACGAGGGAGTCTTGCTTGAAACTCCGGAATCGGAGAAAGGAATTGTTTTGCTGAAACTTGATTCCGGATACAATATCGGATTCAGCAAAAAGGACATTGTTGAAATAAAATTTGTCAAGAAGATTTCCGAAAAGGAAAAAGAATTTGAAGTAAAAAAGAATTCTGAAAAGCCGAACGTTGCCATGATTATCACCGGCGGGACGATAGCTTCAAAATATGATTCGCGAACCGGCGGAGTTGACTCATTGACAAAACCGGAAGATTTGTTCAAATATTATCCGGATATTTTCAAACATGCAAATGTTGCTAAAGTTGAAATTCCATTTATGAAGGCATCAGAGGACATGGATTTTAGGGACTGGCAAAAAATTGCGAAAACCGCCGAGAAGCTTTTGAACGATGCGAACATTAAAGGAGTTGTCATAACGCACGGGACGGATACTTTGCATTACACTTCCGCGGCGTTGAGTTTTTTCTTGAGAAATTTGAACAAGCCCGTTGTTTTGACATACAGCCAGAGAAGCATTGACAGAGCAAGCAGCGACGCTAATTTAAATTTGCAGTGCTCAGTTTTGATGGCGATTTCAGATTTTGCGGAAGTGATGATTGTCGGTCACGGAACAAGCGATGATGATTTTTGCTACGCCATGCCGGGAACCAAAGTCAGAAAAATGCACACTTCAAGAAGAGATGCGTTCAAAGTTATAAATGCCGAGCCGTTTGCAAAAATTTTTCCAGACAGAATTGAAGTTATTTCAGGGCATAGAAAAGCAGGGAAAGGAAAAATCAAAGCCGACATAAAATTTGAAGAAAAAGTCGCGCTTGTAAAAATTCATCCCGGGCAAAAACCTGATGTTCTTGATTATTATGCCAAAAATAAATACAAGGGGATTGTTTTGGAGACGACGGGATTGGGACACGTTCCGTCCGGAAAATCAAAAAATTCCTGGCTGAACAAATTGAAGGAGATTCAAAGAAAAGGAATCATTGTCTGCGCGACCGCCCAAACTATTTACGGAAGACTTGACCCTTATGTTTATTCCAACGGCAGAAAACTTTTGGAAACAGGAGTTATTTTTTTGGAAGACATGCTTTCTGAAACGGCTTTTGTGAAACTTGGGTGGGTTTTAGGGCACAAAGAATGGGCGAAAGATAAAAATATTGTCAAAGAAAAAATGCTTGAAAATTTTGCGCATGAATTGAATTCGAGATTGGGGGAGCCTATTTGATAACATCAGCAATCGCCGCGCTCATTGAACACGGGAATGCGACTATGACTGTTCGTTTGAATGCCAGGACAAAATCCGTCGTCCAAGGCGCCACTTTTATTACTGAAAGAAGCAATGCAACGATTGCAAATGAAAAAATATAGGTGAAAAAAACCCTCCTTGAAAAATGCTTCAGATGATGTTTGGGATTGGATTTTATTCTTCCCCTGTGATAATGGGAATAAACAAAAGTTGATATGAAAATAAAAGTCAAAGCCATTATTATGTAGATATTTGCAAAAGGCAGACTTTCGCCAAGAGTCCACGTTTCTTGCGTGAAGCCGACGGGAACCGCCAAAACGGACGCGCCTATTATAATTTGAAACAAATCCCGATTTTCAAACTCTGTTTTTATCGGCTCGACAAGTTCTCTGACAACAGCAACTCTTTTTTTTGCCATATTTAACAATGGGAAGTTTTGGTTATAAATTTTCTTGCATTTAGTTATTACTTATCAAGGGTTACAAAAGGAAGATTTTTAAATGAAATTTGGGATATTTAAGATATGACAAAACAAAGAGAAACTGTAAAATGCGAAGGGCGTTTTAGTCAGTTGAGACAGCATCTTTATGATAATGTATTTCCGTTGGTTCTTGAAGAGAGGACTCTTATCATCAAAAAAGATTTGGATGACGCTTGGGATTTGATAAGGGATGATGTTTATAATTTTGACCAAAAAGATCCTTATTTTGAAAGCAGAACTGACGGACTTAGAAAAAAACCAAGATTAGATTCCATGGCTCTTGTCCCCCTGGTAGAGACCCCTTCATATGGTCTTGAAAAAGGATTAGTGTCTCAGTATGGATTGTCTCAAGGGAATAGCTCAAAAGTTTCAGAAATGCTTGAGAAAATGAATGATAAACCTTTGAAATTTTTTAGAGAAATTCTGGGCAGAGAACCTAAGACTGTTATCTTTCCAAAGACCAAGGCAAATTTATCCAATTATGTTATCTCTGCAGATATCGGCGTCGGAACTCTTGTGGAAGGAGGATTTTCCGGAGGAGGAATAAGGTCGGATGCACCATTTATTCTTGGAATAAATCACATTGAAAATAGGACTCAAAGAAATCTTGCGGCAGTAATCGGATTCTGGGCCGATAATAATATCATGATTGTTTCCCAAATGCAACCTTGCAGAAACGCAAAATTGCCGAGTGAAGTAAAATTTGGAGAAGGATGTCTTTATCTTGCCGAAGTTGCTGCAAGAACTATAGGATTTGACAGAATTGCAACTTATTCTGCGAGAGAACATCCCATCTTCAAAGAACATCCTGAAGACTGGAAACAGATGGGTGCGGATTTTGTTTGCATGTATGATAACTCTTCGAAGAAATTGGGTTATGACGGTTCAAGACATGGGTATCATTTTAAGGATTTAAAAAATGGAACTGGAAGCCATCCGACAATAACTCTGAAAGACTGATTTGATTAATTTAATAAACTCTTTCCCCTTTTTTTTATCATGACCCTTGACTATGATAAAATCGGATTAAAGTGCGGTTTGGAAATTCATCAGCAGATTGACACGAAAAAACTTTTCTGCAATTGCCCCTCGGTTTTGAGGCAGGACGAGCCGGATTTTAAAATAAAAAGAAAACTTCACGCGGTTGCGGGAGAAAGCGGAGAAGTTGATGTCGCGGCGAAGTATCAGGTTTCTTTGGACAAGAATTTTATTTATGAAGGATACAAAAGCACAAATTGCCTCATTGAATTGGATGAAGAGCCGCCCCATCAAATAAATTCCGAGGCGCTGAAAATTGCCTTGCAAATTGCGATTCTTTTAAATGCGAAAATTTTTCCGCTCACGCAGATAATGAGAAAAACCGTCGTGGACGGAAGCAACACTTCCGGTTTTCAGAGAACTGTTTTGATTGCCCGCGACGGATTTGTGGAAACGAAATACGGAAAAGTCGGGATTGATTCCATTTGCCTGGAGGAAGATTCCGCTCGAAAACCTTCAAGCAAAGACGAAGATTCCATTGATGAAAATAAAAATAATGTAATCTATCGTCTGGACAGATTGGGAATTCCTCTTGTTGAAATAGCAACTTCTCCCGATATAAAAAATCCGCAACAGGCGAGGGAAGTTGCAATGCACATTGGAAAAATTTTGAGAAAGTGCAAGGTGAAAAGAGGAATTGGAACAATAAGGCAGGATGTAAATGTTTCCGTGAAAAAGGGAGCAAGGATTGAATTGAAGGGAGTTCAGAAACCGGAACTTATAGAAAAATCTGTGGAAGCCGAGGCGAAGAGGCAGTTGAAAATCATTGAAGATAAAAAGAAAGTTGTTTCGGAAGTTAGAAAAGTTTTGCCCAGCGGAGAAAGTGAATTTTTGAGGCCGATGCCCGGCGCGGCGAGAATGTATCCCGAAACGGATTTGCCGTTGCTGAAAATTTCAAGGGATTTAATAAACGACATAAGGAAAAACCTGCCGGATATTTCTGAAGATGAAACAAAATACAGAAAACTTGGATTGAACGACGAAATGATATTCCAATTGTCTCAAACAGACAAACTGCGCGATTTTACCGAACTCTATAAAATTTTGAACAATCCGAAAATTGTCTTCAAGGCGATGATTGTTTATCCGAAGGAAATTGCAAGCCACGCAAAAATTTCCGATGAAAAAGCGGAAGAAATTTTTGACGACGAGACTCTTATTTTTTTGCTTAAATCCATCAAGGAGAAAAAAATTTCAGAGGAGCATCTTAAACATGTCATGGAGAAAATTGCAAAAGGGGAATCAAAAGAAAATGCAGTTAAAATTGAAAAACATGATTTATCCGTTGTTGAAGAAAGAATCCACAAAATAATCAGGGAAAAACCCGGGCTCTCGGAAAACGCCTACATGGGATTGGCAATGGCGGAATTCAAGGGCAAGATTAGTGGAAAAGAAGCCATAGAAATTATTAAAAAGTATCTGAAGTGATTTTATACATGACATTTGACTTAAATAAATTCAGCGAGGGCAGAACTAACATAGAAGATGTTTTTTCCGGCAAAAAAAAACACGTTGAAGTCGCGGGATGGATTCACAATTCACGGGAGCTTGGAAAAATAAGATTTCTACTTTTGAGGGATGCGACGGGGCTGGTTCAAATTACGGCGGTGAAAGGAAAAGCCGACGATTCCGTTTTTGACATGATGAACAAGATTACAAGAGAATCCGTTGTTTATGTCCAGGGAAATGTTGTTGATTCAAAACAGGCGTCGGGGGGAAAGGAAATAATTCCCGAAGAAATTGTTGTCTTAAATCCTGCCGAAGATTTGCCGATTGACATTCCTTTTAATGAACTTGACAATTCCAAGACGGAAATGCCGAAAAGATTGGATTACAGATTTTTGGATTTTCACAGGAAAAAAACGCAGGCGGTTTTCAAAATTCAAAACACGATTGCAAATTCATTCAGGGAATTTTTCTACAATAAAAAATTCATAGAGATGCAGCCGCCTTGCATAATTTCTTCCTCTTCCGAGGGCGGAACGGATTTGTTTCCGGTTGAATATTTTGAGAAGCGCGCTTTTTTGGCTCAGAGTCCGCAATTATACAAACAAATGATTGCATGTTCAATGGAAAAAACTTTCATGATAACGCCGGTTTGGAGAGCTGAAAAACACAACACTACGAGGCACATAAATGAAATAAGACAAATGGATATTGAGGTTGCTTTTGCAGACCAGTTCGCGATAATGAAATGGCTTGAAGAGGTAGTGCAATTTATTGTCAAGAAAGTCATGGAGAAAAATAAGGATGAGCTTGATTTTTTAGGGGTTAAGTTGAAAGTTCCGAAGGGAGTTTATCTTTCGCATGAAGAAGCGATAAAAAAAGTCGGGGGAAAAAGCGGAGAAGATTTCACGCCGGAGCAAGAAAGAAAACTTTGCGAGATGCACAAGGGAGACATTGTCTTTACGCATTCATGGCCTTCGGCAATAAAGCCATTTTACATAATGCCCCGCGACGGAAAAAAAGACGCGAAGCTCAGCGAGGGTTTTGATGCTTTGTACGGCGGAATGGAAATTTCATCAGGCGGACAGAGAATTCATCTTCCAGAACTTTTGACGGAAAAAATAAAAGCTAAAGGGCTAAATCCAAAAAATTTTAAATCTTACATTGACAGCTTCAGATTCGGAGCACCGCCTCACGCAGGTTGGTCAATCGGCTTGGAAAGATTGACGCAGATTCTCTGCGGATTGGACAACGTGAAGGAAGCTACTATGTTTCCGAGAGATAGAGACAGGCTTACGCCTTAGGAAAATGGAAAATCTTTATTCAGATAAACAAAAATTTATTGAGGGGCGATTAAAAGAAATTGAAGGAAAATTGTTGAAAAATTTAGATAAACTTCCTAATGAGGAATTGCCTTTTATGGAGAATCATCTCCGAGCGCTATATTTTGAAATATATTTTCTTTTGTTAGAAGAATTTTATAATGCTTCACTAGTATTAATGGGAATTTTTTTAGAGATTATAATTAAAGAAAAATTATTTATTAATGGAGTAAAAGATGATGAATTGGAAAAGATGGATTTTGGGAAGGCAGTATTAAGATGCAAAAGCATATTGACTCAAAGTGAGATAATTTTTTTGGATGATAAGAGGGATAAATTGAGGAACCGATATATTCATTCTAATAAAATGAAAATATCTAAAAATATTTATTTTCCTGGATGGAAAATCCCTATTGATAAACTTTTAGAATTATCTAAAAGAGTTAGTTTGGGTGAAATAACTGAGGAAGAATTTAGAGAAAAATTAATTGAAGGAATTCCTATTGAGCCCATAAGTTCTGAAGAGTTGAGACCTGTTTCTCAGATAGCTAAAAGTGAATTTGAAAAAGAAAATGCTATTCCTATCTTTTTGGAAATAGACAAATTTGTGAGAGAATTTGCTGAAAAATATTTTAAACCCAAATAATTTAAACTTCCCTTAATTTTGTTTTCTATGAAACTCCTCGTAATCGGCGATTTGCACGGAAATAAACCTCTAATTCATTTTAAAGATTTTGACGCGATAATTGCTCCCGGAGATTTTTGCTCTGATGCTTTGAGAAAATATTATTTTCAAGTAATGAATGAGAAAATGAAAAATCCCGGTTTGGATGTGAAATGGTATGAACTCATTGGAAAGAAAAAAGCAAAACAGATGTTGGAAAAATCTTTTAAGGACGGAAGAAAAATTCTTGAATTTCTAAATTCTTTTGGAGTTCCAGTTTATCTTGTTCCCGGGAATTGGGACCAAACAGGATATAAAGATTCCAAATTCAAAAGAGAAAAAGAAAATCATTGGCTAAAATTAATCAAGGGACTTGAAAATTTAAGGGACGTTCATTTCAGAAGAAGAAATTTAGACGGTTTTGATTTTATAGGTTATGGGGTTGCATCAGGTCCCGAAATTCCGCAATATAAAGATTCCTTGAAATTATATACCAAAAAAGAATTAGCAAAAATGAGGGATGATTATAAAAATAAAAAAGGAAGAATCTCAAGATTGTTTGAATCCGCGAGAAATCCTGCGATTTTTATGCCGCATAATATTCCTTTCAGAACAAGTTTGGACAAAATCATCAATAAAAATTCTCCCGCAAATGGAAAACATTACGGCTCTGTAATTGCGAGAGAAATAATTGAAAAATATCAACCCTTGCTCGCAATTGGCGGGCATATGCATGAGCATTTTGGAAAATGCAAGATTGGAAAGACAACCGTGATTAATGCGGGATTTGGAAGCAAGGTTAATACCATTATTGATTTGGATGAAGAAAAGGGAAAAATAAGAAGCATAAAATTTCATCCGCGAACCTATGGTTAATTTTTGCCCGCCCACCCGCCCAAAAGAGCAGAGTGATAACTTAAAATCGGCTCTGGCGTTTTAATATCATAATAATCGTTAATTTTTTAATCTCCCCGCTCCTTGATTTTTCATGTCCGACTTTTTATTCCGCAGCGTTTCTGAAAAGGAAAAAGAATCCATAAAAAAACAGGCAAAGGAAATTATGGACAAGTTTTCCGAGAAGCTTGAAAGAATTGACAAGAAAACTGGCGATTCTTTTATTGAACGCGGGGATTTTGAGAGAATTGAGGGAGAGGGAAAAAAATCAGATGCGGATTTCAGAAAAAGAGTGTTTGAAAACGCTCAAAATAAAAACGACGATTTCATAATCGCGGAAAAGAAAGGATGGTAAAATGAAATACATAATTGCTTCGGGACCGGTTATAATTGAAAGAGGAAAGTTGCTTGTGAATAAAGATGACAAAGATGATTTTTACAAACTTCCTGGTGGTGGAGTTGAAGATTATGATAAAAGTTTGGAAGACACTTGTCATAGAGAAACAAAAGAGGAAAATAATGGACTGATAAAAATCATCAAACCTCTAAGTCCTATGATGTTAAGAAAAAATCCGCAAACTGGCGAAGAAATGGTTATTTTGCTTATTCATTACAAAGCAAAATTATTGAATAAAAAAGATTTGAAGCCGATTGCTCCAATTAGAGAAGTTAGATGGTTGTCTATTTCAGATATTAAAAAAGGAAAATATCATGTTGCTCCAAATATAAGTTATTTGATTAAGAAAGGGGAGATAAAATGAAGAAAAAATCTTATTTAATAGAAATTGGAAATGATGGGTTTAAACATTGGTATACTTTTGAAAGAAATGAAGGGTTCAAAGAAATTCTTACTAATTTGCTTTTGAGTTTGAAGTTCAAGAAGGATTATGTTGACACTGTTTTTGTAAGTGAGAATCAACATACTGACGAAATAACTGAGAAAATATCGGACATAGTCGTTGAGCATGTTAGATTCTATTCCAATGATAAATTTAATATTGAAGTTTTTTATGGCACTAAATCAATAATTTTGATAGTAAGAACTAAATTTAGAAAACTGCTTGTTAAAGTCGCCGAAAAATTATTTAAAACTTATCCTGAATTTGAAAAATGACTTCAACACTTCAAAAACTCCAAACTTATTTGAAAGAAATTGATAAAAACGACAAGAAGGGAAAAAAAATAAATGCGTTTTTGCAGTTGAATCCAAACGCGATTGCGGAAGCGAAGGCAATTGATGCCAAGAAAAATAAAGGAAGACTTACGGGAAAAATAGTTGCCGTCAAATCAAATATAAATGTCAAAGGATTAACTGCTTCATGCGCGTCAAAAACTTTGGAAAATTACAAGGCAACTTATGACGCTGATGTAATAAAAAAAATAAAAGATGAAGGCGGATTGATTATAGGAATGACCAACATGGACGAATTTGCCTCCGGTTCTTCCGGGGAAACTTCCGCTTTTGGACCGACGAGAAACCCAAAAAATGTCGGACTAATTCCCGGCGGTTCTTCTTCTGGTTCTGCGGCTTCGGTTTCAGCAGGATTTTGCGATATTGCTTTAGGTTCAGATACCGGCGGAAGCATAAGAAATCCTGCAAGCCATTGCGGAGTCGTAGGAATAAAACCGACTTATGGAAGCGTTTCAAGATACGGATTGATTGACTTATCCATGAGTTTGGACCAAATCGGTCCTATTGCAAACAGCGTTGAAGATGCGGCTTTGATTTTATCTGTGATTTCTGGAAAAAGTGAAAATGATTCCATTACTGAAGAAAGCGAGGATTTGGATTTAAAAGAAATCCAGAAAATTCCAAAAAATATAACTGTCGGAATTTTGGATTTCAAAATAAGCGACAAGAAAATTTCCGACTTGATTGAAAAGAAAATAAGGGAAGCGGAGAAAAAATATGGATGGAAATCCCGGAAAATTTCCGTGAATTACATTGACTTGGCGATTGAAACTTATTATCCCTTGGTTTATGTTGAATTTTTTTCAGGAACGAGGAGATTTGACGGCAGAAAATATGGAAGAAAAATTGACGAAGTTGCCGGACCGGAAGTCATGAGAAGACTTCTTGGGGGGAGTGAGATTTCAAAAGCAGAACATCATGGAAGATATTATCACCTTGCATTAAAGGCAAAAAAACTTATTGAAGAAGAATTTGCAAAAAAATTCAAAGAAGTTGATTGCATAGTCTCTCCGACGGTTCCAAGACTTCCGCATAAAATCGGCGAAAAAATTTCGGTTGAAGATATGTATTCTTATGACGCTTTGACAATTCCCGCAAATCTTGCCGGAAACTGCGCGATTTCAATTCCCGTCGGTGAAATCCAAGGAATTCCAGTGGGCATGCAAATAATGTGCGACAAATTCCAAGAAGAAAAAATGCTCCAAATTGCGAATGCTTTTGACAAAATTTGATAATCAAAAATCTTTAAAAGGTTCCTGATTTTGCCTTTTGTATGTTAGTTGACGGCATTGAAATAAAATGGCTCGGGCATGCTGGATTTTTAATTAAAAATTCTTCAGTGGTTTACGTAGACCCTTACAATATTCCCGATGGCTTGGAAAAGGCGGATTACATTCTTATAACCCACAGCCATTACGACCACTGCAGTCTTGCGGATATAAACAAGATAATAAAAGACGGAACGAAGATTGTTTGTCCCGCCGATTGTCAAAGCATAATAACAAAAGCGAACACTCCCGTGAAAATTGAAATTGTTGAACCAGGGATGGAATTTAATCTTGGAAATTTAAAGGTTTCAACACTTCCCGCATATAATGTTGACAAGAACTTTCATACAAAAGAAGAGGGATGGGTAGGGTATCTTGTAAAAATAAATGATGTGCTTGTTTATCATGCCGGAGACACTGATAACATTGAAGAAATGAAGAAACTTACGGGGCACAATCACGCCGGAAAAAAATTAATCGCGCTTCTTCCCGTCGGTGGCAGGTACACGATGAATTCCGATGAGGCAAGCGAAGCGGCGCAAATAATAAAACCTTTTTTGGCGATTCCAATGCACTACGGAAGCGTTGTTGGGACAAAAGAAGACGCGGAGGACTTTGTAAAATACTGCAAAGACTTTAAAATAGACGCGAAAATTTTGGAAAAGGAGTAAACTTTATCACCGACGAATGACATACTTGAATTCCGCAATATGCGATTGATTACATAAAGATTTAAAAAAAGGACAACTATAATTTAAACAAGGGCTTGGATTTCATTCAAGCGCAGATTAAAAATCGGGCTGAAAAACACAAATTTTTCGCCGATTTTTTGCATAAAAAATATGAAAGGAGGTAGAAAAAATGGTTTTAGATTTTGCAAAAGAAGCGATAAGAAACACAGACACTCATAGTATTAATTTCGACGAGTTGAAAGCTGGAAAAGCGAACATTAAAGTTATCGGCGTCGGCGGATGCGGAGCGAATTCTGTAACGTGGCTTTACAATAAAGGAATCAGCGGAGCGACAGTTTATGCTGCGAACACTGATGCGTTGCACCTTAGCGTCACAAAAGCGGACGAAAAGATTCTCATTGGAAAGGAACTTACGCGCGGACTAGGAGCAGGAGGAATGCCAAACAGAGGAAGAGAAGCAGCCAAAGAGGCTTTAAGCGAACTTAAGAAAGCGCTTTCCAACTCGGATATGGTTTTTGTCATAGCAGGAATGGGCGGTGGAACTGGAACTGGGGCAGCCCCGGTAGTTGCACAAATAGCTAAGGAAACCGGAGCTATTGTCATCGGGGTTGTAACAATGCCTTTTGAAGCCGAGAAAGCCAGAATTGACAAAGCCGAATTTGGACTTCAGGAATTGAGAGAGGTTTGCGACACATGCATCGTGCTTGACAACAACAGACTCGTTGATATTGCGGGACAATTGCCGATTGAACAGGCATTTGCAGTGGCAAACGAACTTGTAGCGACAATGATCAAGGGTATTGTAGAGACAATCACATTACCAAGTTTAATCAATTTGGATTATGCGGACGTTTCAACAATCATGAGGGGAGGCGGAGTAGCGGTTATTGGAATCGGCGAAGCTGACACTCAAAACAGAGTCATGGAAGCGGTCAATCAAGCATTGACACATCCATTGCTTGATGTTGATTACAGAGGAGCCACGGGAGCATTACTTCACATTACTTGCGGACCCGACTTGCAGTTGCACGAATTTGATGTCATCGGAAGAACGGTTTCAGAAAACCTCAGTCCTGATGCATCAGTAATAATTGGAGCAAGAATCAACAAAGATTTTGTCGGAAAGGTCAGAGTTATCACAATAATGACCGGCGTCAAATCTCCATATGTTTTGGGGAAGCCGACTGAAGAAAGAGCAAATCCTGCTTCAAGAGAAATGTCAGACTTGGGCATTGAGTTCTGGAAATAAAAGCAATTTTATTTTTTCATTTAGCTTTTATTTTTTATTTTTTTATAGGTTAATTGGAAATGCGAGGGGACACCCCTACGCTTAGCCCCCGAAAAGATTTTTGAAAAACACAAACAATAAGCAGAACCCCACCCACCCGCCCAGCAGAGTGATAATGTGAAATCTGTCGTTAAGTATAAAAATAGAATCTTTATTGGCTTCCTATGGATGAGAATTGGAATGAAAACAAACTTGCAGGGAATAGTGCGGAAAAAATTATCGAATTTTTAATTAATTCTATGGATGGTTGGAAATGTAATGAATTTGGTGTAGAGACTCACATTAAAGATATAAAAGATAATGTTCAAAAAATTGTAAACCCTATAACTATAAAGATTAGAAAAATGCCGGATTTTGTTGTATTTAATGAAGAGAAGAAAATAGCATTTTTTATAGAAGTAAAATATAGTTCTAATTCGGAAAAGGGAGGATATCTTTTCAAATATTTGGAAAATTATAAAGAATATTGGAATGGGACAAAATTGATTATTGTGCGTCAGAACAAACCCCATTTTTTATGGGTAGATTTAGATAAAATAAATGAGTCAATGAAAAAAATGAAACAAGTTTTGGGAGAATGGAAAGCTTCTTGGGATTTTGGAGAAATTGAACAAGATATTAAAACTTTATTTCCAGATTTAAAAAATGAAGATATTGAAAAGGCAACAAAAAGAATAACTCCAAAAGAATAGAATAAACCTTCTTCCCAAAAATCTTTTAAACTTCCTTCTCTTCCGTTCTTCATGGAAGAGGGCGAGGTTCAAGAGGTTTCGGTGAAGAAAATCGGCGTTTTGTTTGCCGCTGTTTTCATTGGAATCATAAGTTTTGTTTTTGGAATTTTTATAGGAGTTGCCCTCTATTTTGGAATTTCACTCGTTCCGGTATATCCAAGATTTCAAACTTATTATGATTTGGGGAAAAATGTTGCATTGCTTTTTCCTGTGATATCCGGGGCGATTGGATTTTTTATTGGAATAGTCTCTGTTTTGATGTATAATTTATTCGCGAGAATTCTTGGCGGAATAAAATTGTATTCTTAATTCCCATGAGTTCTAACTGCAAATCCGAAATTGTGTTTTAGAATTTTTCCCCCCCACCCGCCCTGCAGAACAACAAGTGCTAACTGCAAATCCGAAAATGTGTTTTATAATGAGCTGATGTAGTTTTTTTCTAAATTAACAATTTTTATCATTGGCGGAGCAATTAATAGATAGTTTTTTATAACTACTTCAACGGCTATTTTTATGAAGAAATTATCCTCCCTGATATTTGCTGGAAGTCTTGCATTAGCGGGATGCTCATTGAACAATCATAGCGAGAGCGAGAAAAAATGGCTTGCAACTTTGGCAGGATGCAGCGTCGCTGATGCTGTAACTACGAGAAGGGTTTTGGATGAAGGCGGATATGAAATGAATCCATTGATTGGAAAAAATCCAAGCAATGAAGAACTAATTTTAGCAAAATCTATTGGCATTGGAGTTTTATATGCCGGAGGACAACTTCATCCAGACAAGAGGGAATTACTTTATCAAATTGGGACAGGTGTATATTGCGGGGCTGCATTGTGGAATTATTCTCAAATGAAAGAAAAAAGAATTGATGCGGGATTAAATATAAAATTCTAAACATTAATCTTATTGTCTTTTCCCATTTTCTTTTTGCCGTATTTTTCAAAGTAGAGAACATTGTCAAGCTCGGCTTTTTTTGACGGCTTTGTTTTCTCGAAAGAATATCCTATCGGCAGTATTGCTTCAACATTTATGCCATCTTTTATTTCCAACTCGCGTTTTACTTGCTCTTCAACAAAATGTCCAATCCAGCAAGTTGCCAGTTTTCTTTCCTCGATTTTCAAGAGAAAATTTTGGATTGCCGCGCCTGCCTGCTGTCTTGCGAAAATTTCTCCGCGTTTTCCGTACGCATTTATCGTTCGGTCGGGCTTTGAACAAACTACGACAACATAATGGGCTTTTGCAACAAAATCCTGCTGACATGCTTCCGCGATTTTTTGTATTTTTTCCCTGTCGGAAACAAGAATAAATTTAAGCGAAAAATCTCCGCCCGCCATCGGAGCATATCTCGCGGAGTTGATGCATTCTATGACATCTCTCCAATCCGGCTTTTCATGCGAGAATTTTCGCGTGCTTTTTCTTTCCTTGATTGCCTTGTCCAAATCCATACTTTTTCAAGGAGAAAAAACTTTTTAAAATATCGCATTTGTTAAATATTCTTTTATCACAATTAAATTTAAATACGAATTTTGTGAGGTAAAGCAACTATGGAAACGAACGGACTATCTTATGGGGTTATCAGCACTTTGCCGGGAAGCAGGGCGTTGAAATCTGGAGATCTTGAAGCATTCTCAAAAATTTTAGGAAACTCTTGGGGAGACAAGTATGGGGGTTTACCCGATGTCTTGGATGAAAGATTTCACAGCGGAGAATTGTTTTTCGACGCATATCATCAAGAAAGACCAATAGGTCTTTTGGAGACTATTTCTTTAAGTCTTGAAGAGCCTCCAAAAAATATTCCTTCAAAACTTTTGGAAGAAATCTCAAGAAATCTCGGAAAATCAATTGGTCAGTTGACTCAAAAAGAAATAGATGCCGCTTACATTTGCAGCCAACTTCAAGACTATTCAAATGTTACAAATTTTGGAAAATGGAGACCTCCAGCAAAAAATCCGAATGTCCTCCTCTTTGTTGATTTGACTGTTCCTGAAGAACATCGCGGAGGAAGATATTTTCCCCCGCTCTCAACGGGTCTGGTTAATCTTCCGAAATTTCTTTTGTCAAGAGATCAAGATGCTGAAAAGCAATTGGGATATCTTCCAAAAGAAAAAGTTCAGGAGTTGAAATCATTAAAAGAAAATGTTCCTCAACTGAAATTCTGGAAATGGGCGGTTACATATACTCCCGATCATGATCCCATAAGAAATTTTCATTTGAGGCAATACGCTTTTGATACGGGCAAAGTTCTTAAAAATGCGCGACCCGGTTTCGCACCAAATGGGAAGACGCAATTTTCTGATGTCAGGCCCACCTGTTATATGGCTCCGGAATTTGCCGCACAAAGTGGATATATGTTCAAATAATTAGCCGAATCTAATTTCTCCGCCCCCTAGAACTTTTTTTCCGTCGTAAAGAACAATCGCTTGCCCTTCGGAAACTCCTGTGATTGGTTTGTCTAAAATTATTTTAATTTTCCTCCCCGCCAGCCCGCCCGAGAGAAATCTTGCAGACAATAATTCTCCAACCTGTCTTATTCTAACAAGAATATTCATACCATTTTTCGGTTTGTCATTTATCCAATGCGGATTTTTCACAAAAATTTCTTTTCTGTAATTCAGCGGATGTCCTTCTGGAGCCAAAATCAAAATATTTTTCCTTGCGTCTTTTTTTGCGACATACCATCTTTTGATGAAACTTTTGTCTTCGTCGTTCTTTTTGAAATCAATTCCGTATCTTGGTCCTATTCTTTGCCCGATTGTGTAATAATAAATTCCGTCGTGTTCTCCGATTATTTTTCCTTCAGGGTCAAGAATTTTTCCTTTCTTCGGTTTTATTTTTTTCTGGAGGAATTTTTTCAAATTGACTTTTCCAACGAAGCAAATGCCAACCGTTGATTTTTTGCTCCAATTTTCCAAATTATTTCTTTTTGCAATTTTACGAATTTCTTTTTTTGTGTAATCGCCGATTGGAAACAAAATATTTTTCAGCTCTTCCTGATTTAAAGTATAGAGGAAATAACTTTGGTCTTTTGATTCGTCTTTTGCACGGAGAAGTTCGTAATTTGTCCCGCCCCACTCGCGACCCCGCGAGGGTTTTGATTGATAAAATTTGTCCTTCACGAAGTCGCTCGCCCGCCCCGCAGAAAGAGAAGTGCTAACCGCAAATCCAAAATTGCGTTTTAGAATCGTCCGTTTATTTTTCATATTATCGTTTTTTATATCAGCGGAAAAATCCGGCGAAGCCGATTTTGAAGCGACGAATTTGGCTCTCTTTATTCTTGCATAATGTCCGGTAACTAAATATCTTGCGCCAATTTTTTTTGCAATTTTCAAAAGAACTGGGAATTTTATTTTCTTGTTGCAGTCAATGTCGGGATTCGGAGTTATTCCTTTTTTGTAATCTGAAAACATTTTTTCTATGACCTCTTTTCTGTATTGTTTTTCGGAATCAACATTCAACAAAGGGATTCCAAGACGAGAGCATATTTTTATCGCCATTCTTCTTTCATCTTTCCACGAGCATTCTCCAAGCTCGTTTTTGGAATCGCTCCAATTTTTCATGAAAATTCCGATTACTTCAAATCCGCGTTTTTTCATCAAAAGGGCGGCAACGGAGGAATCAACGCCGCCCGACATTGCAACGAGAACTTTTTGTTTTTCCATGGGAATTAGTGCAAAACAATCATTAAAAAATTTTATTAATCGCTTAACTTTATTCTATGGACAGAAATATGCCAAATAGTGATGATGAGTGGCGGGATAAACTTCCTCCTGAAAAATATATCGTACTTAGAAGAAAAAGCACAGAACGCCCCTTTTCTGGACATCTTTTATACAACAAGAAAAAAGGAAGTTATGTTTGCGGGGCTTGCGGGAATATAATATTTTCTTCAGATAAAAAATATGACTCAGGAACAGGATGGCCCAGTTTTTATGATGCAAGAAAAGGAAGCGTGAAACTGAAGAAAGATTTTTCACTTATTCTTCCTAGAACTGAGGTCCTCTGCTCGAAATGTGGAAGCCATCTTGGACACGTTTTTGAAGAGACAAAAACAAAGAGTTGCCCGACGGGAAAAAGATTTTGCATAAATTCCGCCGCACTTGATTTTAACAGCAAAGAATAACCTTTAAATAACAAATTCTGCTAAAATTTTCAAGTCCGATTAGCTCAGCAGGTAGAGCACATGACTGTTAAATGAGGAGAACCAAGGTTCTCCCTACACTATACCCTCTCCTTAGGGAAAGGGAAACGGACATCATGGGGTCGGAGGTTCGAGTCCTCCATCGGACGTTTTTACAAAATAAAAACGGGCTTGATAAAATCTTGATTTTTATTCTTTCAAGCCCAAATCTATAATCGGCTCGGGATGATGCTTTTCCAAATAAGCGTAAACATTCGCCTGCTTTGAGCCCTGTATCAGAGAGATAAGCGCATTTTGCGCAGTTTCTATTTCCTCCGCGTCGCCGATTATTCCGACGACATTGCCTTTTATTTCAAAATTGCAATCGGTAAGATTTGTCAGAGTTCTAAGAGTTTTCCCGTCTTTGCCGATTATTCTTGCCCTTATGCTTCCCAAGTCTTTTCTCTTTGTATAATCTTTTATGCTTATTATTTCAAAAGCCATTTCGTCTTCTTTTATTGACAACGCAATTTCCAGCGGAAAACCTATTTCTATTGCGTCAAGAACTTTTTCAGCGGCGTATTCATCAAGCGGCTCTCCTTCTACGAAGACTTCTTTTCCGCGATTTGTAATCTTGACATTCAGGGCTTCCTCCAACTTTTTCCTGTTTTTTATAATCCTCGGAAGCTTTTCAAAAATGAGCTTTTTCATATAAAAAAGAATAAATTGGTTGTTAAAAGGCTTTTGATTAGAAAGAATTTTTTTCAATCTTTAAATAGCCGTTCTTTTTCAGCCATTCAATTTGGTTGTCCCTGTATTTGAAAATAACATCCCCCCTGTTTTTGTCAAGCTCCCACGGCTCTATCAATACGACGTCATTCGGGCGAAGCCATAATTTTCTTTTCAATCTTCCCGGAACGCGGCAATTTCTTTTTTTTCCGTCAAGGCAATTAACCATCATTTTATTTCCGCCAAGCCTTTGCTCAATTATTCCAAGAACTTCCTCTCCCCTCGGAATCTTTACCCTTGTGACTTTCTCCTCATCTTCGTTATTTGAATTATTTTCCTCAACAGGAGTTATGTCCTTAAAATCATTTTCGTCAAGGTCTTCTACCATGTCAATTGGATGAAAAATTCGTTTATAAAATTTAGTATATGCAAATTAATCCAAAACAAGCGCAAAAGGAATTCCCTGGATTTCTCCAACGGATTCCTCCGAAATTATTTCCGCTTTTATCGCGGCGTTAACCGCTTTCTCGCCGACGATATTAAATGTTGCATCCTCTATCGACATCTTCTTCATTATAAAAATCGCTCCGGATTCCTGAATTTCTTCCCCTTTGAAAAAACTTTCTTTGACTTCAATCTGGAAATTTCCCTCCTCAAATGTTTTCCCCACCAGATTTGAATCGCATACCGCGACCACGTTTCTGTAGGACTTGTGAACTTTAACAAACATCAAAATAAAAAAGAATTTCCATTTATCAAACTTTCCCTGATTACTTGTTCTTCTCAGCAAAATCCTTTGATACTACTCTCCAGCATTCGTGAGTGCCAGACTTTGATTTTGTGACTGCGAAGTTTCTTCCGCCTTTTGTAACTATTCTGTATTCGGTTGCTTTGAATTTGTTCTTGCTCTTCACATCATAAAATTCAAGTGTTTCTTTAGCCATTTTTACCTCCTTTGAGATTTTAACTATTAGCAAAAATTCTTTTATAAAGTTTCTTGTGCAAGGAAAATATATAAATTATTTTTTCTTGGAGAGGAAATGGGGGAAGAAATTTTTTTAATTGTTAATCATATGCTTTTTCTCTTTTGTCAATGTCAAAAATGACGATTTCTTTTTTATCATGAAAAATGCAATATTGGATTCTGTAAGAGCCGACTCTTACGCGAAATGCTTTTCCTTTTTTACCAATAACTCGCACAACTTCTGAAGGAAAAGGATTTAATTTCAATTCATCAAGTTTTTTCCAAATTCGCCGTCTTAGTTCTTTTTCAGACTTTTTAAGAAATTTTTCAGGCTGAGAGCCAAGGAAAATATTAAACATCTTCAATCGCCCAATTCTTTTTTTAAATCCTCAAATTTTTTTGTTTTTCCTTTTTTGTGCTCTTCAATAGATTTTTCCAACATATTCTCCTCTTCAGGAGTCATGATTAAATCTATGCCTATCATGCGATTTTTTATGGATTGCACTTCTTTTCTAAGGGCAAGAAGTTCTCTATACATTTTTTCCATGTTTATTGTCTCAGGCATATTTACCACAATTTCACGGATTATTTAAAACTTTTGAAATTCTATTTTTTATCGCAAATATTTTTTTCATTTTGAAATTTTTATGAATTTTTCTTCTGCGACAAAAATATAAACCTGATTTTCTTGGAAAAGAAATGAAGAAAAGGGGAGTTGAAATTTTATTTGGAATATTAATTTTGGGAATTTTTTTGCTGGAAAAGCACAATTCTTATAAACCTTAATTTAATTATATAAACTATGGTAAATATATATAAACTTCAGTTTAGTATTTTGCAACAAGAGATTTTAAGATATTTATTTGTAAAAGCGGGAGAATCATTTAATGCAAGAGGATTGGCAAAATCTTTGGGAAGAACTCAAGCGGGCGTTGCAAAAGCCCTTCCTAAATTGGAAAGAAGCGGCTTGGTTTCAATAAAAAAAGACGCCGTGTCCGGAAGGTGGTCTATTGAAATTAATAGAAATAATCATAAAGCAATCCAATTGAAGCGGGCTGATAATTTAAAACTGATTTATGAATCCGGCTTTGCAGACATGCTGGAAAAAGATTTTGCCGGCGGAACAGTCATCTTGTTTGGAAGTTATTCAAAAGGGGAAGACACAATAAATTCGGATATAGACATAGCCGTAATCGGCAGAAAAGAAAAAAATATTGAATTAAGGGCATTTGAGGGGATTTTTAACCGAGAAATAAACATAAATTTTTATCCTTCTTTTAAAGATATTCATAAGCGTTTGAGAGAAAATATCTTCAACGGAATTGCAATTGCCGGAGGCATTGAATTATGAAATCGCCAAAAGATTTTGAGGAATTCTTAAAGCGGGGCATTGTCAAAAGACAAAGCCCCGACAAATCAAGAGCGCGATTTCTCGCTGAAGAATCCGAGAAAAATCATTCCTTATTCAATTTGCCGACCAAATGAGATTCTTCAGAAATGGCATGCTTTATTATGGAACAATACTTGACGAAGAATATGCAGAAAAAGTTTGCAATTTTCTAAACAAGATTTATCCAAAACTCAAAAGATTAATCAAGTGAATTTAAAAAAGATTATAAATTGCGTTTTCTTGGAAAAGAAATGGGGAAGAGGCTTGGAAGATTTTGGTTACTTGCAGTATTAACTATCTTAGTAATTTTTTTAATCAATTTTGCGAGCGCGGGGTGGATTATAAAAACAATTGATTCAACAGGAGATGTTGGACAATACTCTTCAATAGCAATAGACTCAAACAATAAAGTTCATATTTCTCATATTGATCTTACTAGTACTAATATAATAAGATATTGCAATAATACTGCTTCAAATGGTGCATGGAGCTGTGCCGCAGCACTAACAACATTGTCTGGAGCTGGAGGTTTAGGCTCCAATTCAATAGCAGTAGACTCAAACAATATAGCTCATATTTCTTATTATGAGGGAACTGATGGGCTTGTGTATTATTGTAACAACAATAATATTGGGGGAAGCTGGAGTTGTACAACATTAGAGTCAGCAATTATAAATGATTTTACTTCAATAGCAATAGATTCAAATAATAAAGAACATATTTCTTATCTTGATGGTAATCTCGGCAATTTGCGATATTGCAACAACACCGCTTCAAATGGAGCATGGAGTTGCACTACGGCTGAATCATCAACGGGAGGCTATCCTTCAGTGGCGATAGATTCCAACAACAAAGTTCATATCTCCCATACTAATCTTTCAAGCAGTTCTTTGCGATATTGCAACAACACGGCATCAAGCGGAGCATGGAGTTGCACGACAGTTAATAAAATAACTAATGGGCAAGCTTGCGCTTTAAATTCAGACTGCCCGCAAAATTCTTTTCCGATTTGCGACCCAACGTTTGTTTGCGTAAACAAAAATAAAATTGGGACATATTCATCAATGGCAATGGACTCCAATGGCAAGTTTCATATTTCCGCTTTTGATTCCAATGCCACGGCATTAGTATACTGCAACAACACTGCAAGCAATGGGGACTGGAGTTGCATTCGCGTTGATTCTTCATCGGGCGGAGGTGGAGTCGGAAAATATTCCTCAATAGCTGTGGACTCCAACAATAAAGTTCATATTTCAGAATACGGCTTTGTGAACAGCCTTAATGGAAATGCCTTGAGATACTGCAACAACACTGCTTCAAACGGGGCTTGGAGCTGTGCGACAATAAATGTTTTAACAAGTGGAACTGGCGTTGGGCTATATTCCTCAATAGCTGTGGACTCCAACAATAAAGTTCATATTTCTTATCAGGATGGTGTAAATTTTGATTTAAGATATGCGACATTTGATTCTATTAATCCAAATATAAACATAACAAATCCGAGCCAAAACAACACAAACTCAAGCAACACAAATCTAAATGTTAATTTTACATTTTCAGATGATGGCGAAATATCTTCTTGCTGGTATTCCAACGATACTTATTTGGTTAATACGACATTGGCAAATTGCATAAATATTACAACAATAACGTGGAGCGAGGGAAAACACAATGTAACTGTTTATGTAAACGACACTGGAAACAATTTAAATTTTTCAACGATAAGCTTCACAATTGATACAATAAATCCAAATTTAAATATGACTTTTCCGACGGCAAATAACACGATTACAAATAATACAAATTATAATATTAATTACACCGCTTCAGATATCAATTTAGCTTCTTGCTGGTATTCCAACGATACTTATTCCATAAATACAACTTTAGCAAATTGCGGAAATCTAACGACGGTAATATGGAGTGATACATTGCATAATGTAACTATCTGGGCAAACGATTCTGCCGGAAATTTAAATTCTTCAACAATAAGTTTTACAATTGACACAGTTTCACCGACAGCAAGTTTTACATGTTCTCCCTCAAGCGTTAATGCAGGGGATGTGGTTACATGCTCTTGCTCAGGTTCCGATTTACTTTCCGGAGTTCAAGTCACATCCTATACTGCGAATCCGTCAACTTCAACGGCTGGGACTTTTGCCGAAACATGCACCGTGACGGATTTTGCAGGAAATCAGGGAACTGGAGATTTTAGCTATACTGTAAACAGTTCTACAACTACCCCAACAACGACAACTGATGGAAGTACAACCACAACGACTTCTGGCGGAGGAATAACAATCGTGCCAGACAAGACTTTCATAATTTCAAGCATAGTCCCGGAAATAGGGGTTTCAATCTCCAACTTTAACATTGACTCCGGAATAAAAAACATCGTGATTGAAGTGAAAGAAGCCGTGATTAATTTAAGGATAAAAGTTTACGGATACGGCTCTGAACCCTCCGAAGAAATACCAAGACAAGAGTTGAAGACCTACAAATATTTTAAGATAAATGCGACATCTCTTGAGAACAAGCTTGAGAAAGCGGTGGTGACAACCCGCGTTGAGAAAACATGGATTGCTGAAAACAATTTGACAAAAGATGGAGTTTCGCTGTTCAGACTTGATGAAACGAACAACAAATGGAATGAAGTCGGCACAATATACGACGCGGAAGACAAGGATTATTATTACTATCAAACGGAATTAAAATCCTTCAGCATATTTTCAATTTCCGAGAGGACAAAAAATATTGTAACCGAAATAATCAAGGAAATAACGAGGAGTTACAGTGAGGCGAGCAGAACTTTCCTGGGATTGTTGATTTGGTGGGTCATGGTTTTAACGCTATTAATTGAATTAGTTTTACTCTCTTTATTGGCTTGGGATTTTGCGAGCAGACATAGCGAGAGTATTTCTGGCGTGAATTACATAAAAGTGAAACATTAATTATTTTCTTCTTGGATTTTTGCCCCAAACCCGCCCACCCAAAAATTCTTGAATGCTAACTTAAACTCGCCACGACATAATCTATTGAGCATCGCCGCGTTTTTTATTATCAATTTTTCATCAGCGAAAAATTCTGCCGAAGGCGGATTTTAAGCAATGAAAATGTTGGATTTATATCTTGCTTCTTACGGAGTGTTTTGCGCCGCAA
>Ga0210377_10000337_pt1 | contig 44254 bp, 44 predicted proteins | sample PLM4_65_b1redo_FD_155480 | JGI IMG/M metagenome (GOLD analysis project Ga0210377, IMG submission 155480) | Groundwater sediment microbial communities from an aquifer in East River, Colorado, USA - PLM4_65_b1 redo | ecosystem: Environmental > Terrestrial > Soil > Riparian zone | place: USA: East...
GACCTTCACTGTGACCGTCAACGTGACGTACGAACTCAAGTAGTACGTCCGCCTCTTACTAAGCCTGAACCTGCTTCTGAACAAGGAGCAGGTTCTTTGCTTTGGCTATAACCGTTTTTGAACCACGGAGTCACGGGGACACTGAGTATTCATATTTTCCGTGACGCCGCGTCTCCGTGGTTAGGTTATTCCAATTTTCTTGCATACGGTTGTAAAAATGCGCGGACTCTTTATTGTCACAAGGTTATAATCTCCAAATCTTTATGGCGGGATACCATCCCGCTCCACGATAAGGAGTCGCCATGCTCAAAGTCGGATACATCGGTCTCGGATTAATGGGCAAGTCCATTGCCCGCAACATCCTCAAAGCGGGATTTCCCCTTTTCGTTCACAATCGTTCACGCCTCGCAGTGGAAGAACTCGTTGTGGAAGGCGCGATCGCCGTGTCCACACCTGCTGAAGTCGCTGCGCAAGTGGACGTGGTCTTCACCAACCTGCCCGATACACCCGATGTCGAAAAGGTTGTGCTGGGGGAAAAAGGCATTATCGAAGGCGCGTACGATGGACTCGTTTATGTTGATAACTCGACTATCAAACCCACCTCTGCGCGCATGATCGCACAAAAGCTTTCCGGGAAGAATGTATTTGCATTGGATGCGCCTGTCTCAGGCGGTGACATTGGCGCACGCAACGGGACACTGACCATCATGGTTGGCGGCGACACATCCGCGTTGGAGAAGGTGATGCCGGTATTTCAAGCAATGGGCAAGACCGTGACTCATGTCGGCGATGCAGGCGCGGGACAGGTTGCCAAAGCCGCGAACCAGATCATGGTCGCCGCGCAGATGGTGGCGATGGGAGAACTCCTCGTCTTCTCAAAGAAAGCTGGTGTGGATCCGCGTAAAGTTGTTGAGGCGATCAAGGGCGGCGCAGCCCAATGCTGGACTCTTGACGTCAAGCCGCCGCGTTTGTTCGATGGAAATCGCAACCCTGGCTTCAAGGCACATATGCAATTGAAAGACTTGAAGATCATTCTGGAAACCGCAAAGGAATACGATATTCCTATTTCGGGCACAATGGCAAACGCCGAACTCTTTCAACAAATGATCGACTTGGGCATGGGCGAACTCGATAATTCCGCAGTTGTGGGCGTGATCGAAAAACTGGCTGGTGTGGAAATATTGGATTGATTTTGTAGGGGCGGGGACATCCCGCCCATGCGAGGAATCATCAACATGGGGCGAGAGAACCTCGCCCCTATGTAGGATTGATAATGAAAAAATACTGGCCCACCATTCGCGACTTTACATTGATCGGAATCAGTTCGGTCATTCAGGCGTTCAGTTTGCGTATTTTCTTTGTCCCTGCGAATCTGGCATCGGGTGGGGTGAGCGGCATTTCGCAGTTGATCAACCATTTTACGGACTGGCCCATCGGGTTGATGGTCTTTATCGGTAATGTCCCTCTCTTTTTATTGGGCTGGCGATTTTTGGGCGGGCGTCGTTTCGCCCTGCGGACCGCGTTCGCAGTTATTACGTATTCCCTTCTCACCGATCTTATATTGAGATTGCCTCTCTTCGGTGAAAATGGTGCGGCGACCATTCTCATCAATGACCTCAAAGGCGATATTTTCCTGAACTCATTATACGGGGCGATTGTCAGCGGCATCGGCTATGGACTGGTCTATCGCGCACGCGGCACCAGCGGCGGCTCGGATATCCTGGCGCGTATTCTGAATCACTATCGCGGCATCTCGATGACACAAAGTTATCTCATCGTGGATACGGCTGTTATCCTTGGCGCAGGCTTTGTCTTTGGCTGGAAGGAAGCCTTGTACGCGATGATCACACTCTACGTCAGCGGACTTGTTTCCGAGACCGTTCTTGAAGGCGGCGGGACCGTCCGCACAGCAATGATCGTTACAAAGGAAGTGGATGCCATTTCCAACCGCGTGCTGGAAGAACTTGAACGCGGCGTCACCATTCTCGAGGGTTCGGGTGCGTATACAGGCGAAGCCCGCCCCGTGCTGTATTGTGTTGTCTCACGCGCAGAAGTGGCGACACTTAAAGCCATCGTCAACGAAGCAGACCCGCAGGCATTCATGGTCATTGGCGTAGCGCATGAAGCCTTGGGTGAAGGTTTCAAGCCGCTCAAGGCAAGATAAAAATTATTCAAAGTTTTGGGCCAGACCGCAAAGCGCGCTGTCTCACGCTGGTTCAAAAAAGGAAAATCTGCGTTGGTCAGCGTGGATCAGCGTCCAATTGGTTAAATTATCTGCCAAACTGACTGATAATCCCCGTGATCACCCCGATCTGCCCGAGATGATAAGCAGCAATGCTGAAGATCCGTCCGTTCGTGATGGGGGTGACGAACTTGTTCCACGCCAGGATCATATCTGAGATATAGAAAAGGAACGCGCCCAGGCTGACGAATAAAGTCGCACTGGTCTTCCATGCCGGGTCAAAGATGGTGGACATCGCCGCGAACAACATGACGGAGATCACAAGCGAGTAAACGATGACCGGGACGACCAGCCTGTTCTCTCCTTTGGCACGCATCGCCCCAACGATACGACGGATCACGCGCCTGACACTGACAGCCAGGATCACAATCAACAGGAATGAACTTCCCGAAACAGAAGTGAATTGATCCTTGAAGCCGGCAATGTAAGAGAGATGCGCCAGTAGGAATGCGGCCAAACCAAACAGGAACATGCGGTTGAGCGAGATCATCAGCAACACATCTCCCGCCAGCGACAACAGGATCCCCACCCCAAACCAAAGCAGGTTGCCTTTCAACCCCGTGGACAGATACAACCACACAAACAGGCAGACCATGACGGCAGGCTTGGCCACGCGTTCCAGGTTTGGCAAATTCTTCGATAATGCCAGCACCTCAAGTGCCGCGAATACGATTGCAAGGATGAGCCAGATGATCATGCGTTCCTTCCGGTAGCTTATGTCATTGCGAGGAGGGTTGAGACGCGACAGCGTCGAAATCCCAACGAAGCAATCTCGCACTTTCAACCAATCGGACACTTGCAGGTTTCTTGAGATACCATCCCCTTGCCGGGATTGCTTCGTGGCGCCTCGGTGCCACTCGCAATGACACAAATCTAATTATCTTTTCTTCTTATGTATTTTATATCCAAAACGTTGCATGGCGCTTTCGTCGTTGCGCCAATCCTTCAGCACCTTCACGCGCAACTCCAAAAATACCTTCCGTCCGCCCATGTCTTCGATCTCCTTGCGCGCCGCGCTTCCAATGGCTTTCATCATTTGTCCGCCTTCCCCGATCAGAATCCCTTTTTGTGAATTACGTTCCACGAAAATGGTCGCGGCGATATAAAGCATTCCGTTGTCGCGCTCAGAGAATTCGTCCACGCGCACGCCAACACCATGCGGCACTTCTTCGCGCAGTTTATGCAAACACGCCTCACGGATCAGGTCCGCGGCGATATCGCGTTCATACGAATCCGTCACCTGTTCCTCGTCAAATTCTGGCGCGCGAAATGGACTCAACGAAACCAGCAGCTCGATCAATTCATCGAGATTCTGATTCTGTGTGGCGGAGATGGAAATGACCTTCGCCTCCTTCTTCACCGACGCCTGATACGCTTCGAGTCGCGGAGTCAAAATCTCATTGGGGATCAGGTCAATTTTGTTCGCGGCAAGCACGAGCGGAGTCCGGCGCGGTGCCTGGTTTAAAAGGGACGCGATCTGTTTGTCCTCATCCGTTGGTTTGACGGATGAATCCACCAGCCAGAGGATCACGTCCACACCTTCCAGTGATTCCTCCGCTTCCTGATTCAAGAACTGACCGAGCTTATGACGCGCGGTATGCATGCCGGGGGTGTCCACAAAAACAAGTTGATACTTATCGGTTGTTAGGATCCCCAATTGACGTTTGCGCGTGGTCTGCGGCTTGGGCGAGACCGCCGCGATCTTTTGACCGAGCAAAGCGTTCACGAGCGTGGACTTGCCGACGTTGGGGCGACCGATAATGGCGATAAAGCCGGAACGAAAATCGTTCATTTGATCCTTTCGTAAATGCGTATGCCCGGGTTCACAAAGGAGATGCTGATTTGGGGTAAATATGCAGGAAGTGAATAACTGAACTCAGCGATCAGCTTGTAGTGATTCGATTGCCCCGTCCCCAGTTGTTTGAAGAAATCACACTCCACCTGCATGGTCTCGCAGATGTATGGGTCGGCGAATTTAGCCGTTGTGAAACTGTCAACAACCAGATAATTCGTCTGACGCTGATCCAGCCCGATCTCGCCAACATTGAATTCATATCTCTTGGTGATGGGAACTTCATCATCCGCCGATTTTATGAAGTAGACCGGATAATTGTATTCCCGCCCAAAATGATTTTTTGGAATGGACGGTGGATAATAGGTATATTCCAAAGAAGTTTCAAGGGGCAGGGTTTCGATATATTTGCTGGCAGGGATGCGCGAGTCATTCATAAACAGGGACATGACGCTGACGGAACGTGCCAGGGAAAGAGCAACAACGATTGTCAGCCCTGCACCAACCAGTTTTTGAACCCCAGGATTCCCTTTTTGTTTTGCAAGTGCATACATATCTGTGATGAAAAGTGCACCGAGGATGGCGAACAGAGGCATGAGCGGCAAAAAGAAACGAGTTGGATAATTGTAGGAGATCATGATCGGCAAATCGATCACAAGGATGAGAAGCAGAAGCAGTGCACGGTTTCCCTCCTCTCCCGCTGATCCCGATTTCCAACTCGCGACCAATTTATAAAATCCCCAGAGAAAAGCCAGACCAAATAGCAAAAACAATGAGATGCCAACGCCGTCCCTGAAAACAGCGTACTGTCCGATTACACCTCTGACACTGTCGGGCAGGACCCAATAATTGGAGTTATACACCAGGGCGGGGATGAGCCGCTTCATATAGAAAGCCATCCAGGTGAGTGCCTTTGGGGTTCCCGTGGCATACCCAAGATAAACCAATGCTCCCCCGATAAAAAGTGTCTCCAGTACGCGCAGCCTATCCTTTACAAACACATTCCTGATTGTCCACAAATAGACAATGAAAGGAACTGCAGCGAGGCTGATGGCACTATATTTGCTGGATATTGCCAGACCGGCTGAGTAGAACGTGGCGTACAGCCAGCCTCGATGACCTTTGGTTTTATATAAAACAAGAAAAAAGATCGTCAGCGTCGAAAAATATGTGACAAACGTGTCATTATGGGCAAAGCGGCCGTTGTGAGTCATTTCACTGACAGACAGCAGCAACAGACCGCTTAATCCTGAAACAGGGATTTTATATCCCATGCGCCGCGGGATGTAATACGCCAGGACGATCGTCAGCCCTGCCAGACCTGTAGAGAGGACCCGCGCAGCGATCAACACTTCCCTCTTCGCCCCTCCCAGTGCGAAGACGATTTTTCCCAGCCCAAGCATGGCATAGATGGGCAGATGGGGGTGATTGAAGTTGCTGGCATCGAAGTCCGTACTGTTGTCATTTAAGGATCGGATCGAAATATAAACAACCTCATCCGGATGCCACATATTCGGAGCGCCCCAGGCAATGCCGGGAAGCGTGAGCGCGAGGAACACGATGAAGAGCGCGAGCGGAATAATGAACTCGTACTTTTGCAGGAATGTTTGAGTTGTGCGGGAAGGGGATGAATTCATCAAAACTGTCTTTGTGTGGGTCGGCCTGTAATGGTCAATATTATCACGCCATCACTGCGCCCTCCATTTTCAATAACCATTCTTTCGTAGGTAATCCTTCTCCGCCGCCGTAGCCGTGGAGTTTGCCATCCGTGCCGATGACGCGGTGACAGGGAATCACCAATGGCATGGGATTTGTGGCATTCGCGCGGCCGACGGCGCGATAAGCACGCTCACGCCCGATTTGTTCAGCAATTTCGCCATAGGTGCGCGTTTCCCCATAGGGAATTCTAAAGATAGCCTGCAAAGCTTCCCGCTGGAATGGACGGAATAGAGTCCAGTCGATGGGGATGGTGAAGGCGACGCGTTTGCCGTTCAGGTATTCGCGCAGTTCCTTTGCGTAGGGCGCGATCTTCTTTTCATTGGGTTCGATGGGTCGCTTGAGGTGCTGGAGATGGGTGTCAAACGCGGGCTGAGAATCCGCCCATTCAACGGCGACCAGACCGAAATCTGAGGCGGCGAGGCGCAGGTCTCCCAGGGGAGTCCCGTTCAATTCACCGGTGTAGATTGGAGAAGGAAACGTTTTCATTTGCATCCCTGTAAGTTGTCGAACAATCGTAGGGTAATCGTAGGTTCCACGTCAAGTACGTTTGAGTCGATTGTGATAAATTAGAGACAGTAAGGTGATTTCTCTTCTCCTCCTTTCGTAGAGAACCACGGTCGGCGTCCGTGGTTCTCGCACTTTAAAGGGGAGACACTGGCATAACTGGCGTTATAATAACCCCAGCATCTCAATTTGAGAGGATACCATGAGCATACAAATCACCATCATCGGTTTGGGACAGGTGGGGAGTTCGATCGGGTTGGCGCTTGCCGACCAGAAGGAAATCAAGCGTGTAGGACATGACAAGGATCTTGATTCAGCGCGCGCCGCGCATAAAGCAGGCGCGGTGGATGAGACAAAGTTCAACCTGCCGGCTTCGGTGAGCGATGCAAATATCGTGTTGTTGTGCCTTCCCTTGAGTGAGATACGGAAGACATTGGAGATCATCGCGCCTGACCTTCAGGAAGGGACGGTGATCATGGATACGGCTCCCGCGAAGGCGACAGTTGCCGCGTGGGTGAATGAGCTTGTCCCTCAGGGACGGTACTATATTGGACTTGTCCCCGCCGCAGGTGCGGAGTATCTGCATGGCGTTGACCTGGGCGTTGCCTCTGCCCGCGCGGACCTTTTCAAAAATGGTCTGTTTTTGGTCAATACACCTCATGGCACACCGGGGGAAGCAGTGAAGCTTGCCACTGACCTGATCGAGTTGCTCGGCGCAAAAGCCATGCTCTCAGACTCGATGGAGGCGGATGGACTGCTCGCTTCAACCCATATATTGCCGCAGTTGATTGCGGCTGCCCTATTGGACTCGACGATGGATCAGCCTGGCTGGCGTGAAGCGCGCAAACTGGCGGCGCGTCCGTATGCTACCGCCACAGCCGCGCTCGTCTATCAGGATGAAGCTGGTTCATTGGGCGTTGCCGCGTTGGAAAACCGCGAGAATGTGGTGCGTGTTCTCGATGCGTATATGCTGTCCTTGAAGGAATTGCGCGATAAGATCAACAGTGGTGACCAGGAAACCGTTGCAACCTTCCTTGAAGACGCGTTCAAGGCGCGTGTGCGATGGTTCGCTGAACGCTCCAAGGCGGATTGGGATGGCGTTGAAAAGGACAAGGTGAACGTACCCAATGTTGGCGAACGTCTCAACCACATGTTCATGGGTAAGTTGGGTGACCGTTTCAAGAAAAGCAAGTGACCAATTGTTATTGCTACATTGTCGAATGCGCCGACGGGACGTATTACACCGGCTGGACAGTTGACCCTGAAAAGAGGGTTGCCACGCATAATCGAGGCCTCGGCGCGAAGTATACAAAAATGCGCAGACCTGTAAAGCTGGTCTATGTGGAAGAATTGCCTGATAGAAAATCCGCGATGAAAAGAGAGATTACAATCAAGAAAATGAAGCGGGCTTTGAAGGCAAGGTTGATTGCCAAAGGCTTGATAAAAAAGCACACACGGAAACAGGCTTCGAGAATCAAAAAACCTGGGTGCCCATAAGGGCCTCCTTGTTTTTCACTTGTGTACCTGTTTACCTTGCATACCTTCTACTTTAATCAGTAAACAGCGGTAAATGCCCCAATGAAATAATATGCATCCATTGTGCGCGGTCGCCCTCAGTGAAGATCGCCGCCTCCGCCACAACAGATGACTCTGCTTTATCAAGGATCATTCTCATTCCCTGCAGGGTTGAGCCGGTGCTGATCACGTCATCCAGGATGACAACCTTTTTCCCCTTCATCATCTCAACATCTTTTTCATCGAGGATCAAAGTCTGCGGCTGGCCTGTTGTGATTGAAAGCGTCTCTGCTTTAAGTGCATCGCCCATGTAGGGCTTGTACGATTTACGTAATACCACGTAAGGCTTCTTCGTTTCTGCAGAGAGCGCATGTGCCAGCGGAATGGATTTTGCCTCCGCGGTTACCAGTGCGTCGTACTCTGTATCCTTGAGCTTTTTTGCCAGTTCCTTTGCGCAAGCCTGGACGAGTTCCGTATCACCCAGAATATTGAGGATGGCAATCTTCAAACCCGGTTTGATCTCGAACAAACGCAGGTCACGCTTTAGTCCCGCAACTTCAACGGGGTATGTCTCATACTTTGACATGATGAATCTCCTCAGTCAGGTTTCGGTCATCCCGTTTTGGATGGGATTGAACCACGAAGAGCAGTTTTTGCCGCGAATTGTGCGAATGTTCGCGAATCTGATTATAAAATTCGTGTGAATTAGTGAAATTCGCGGCTGAGGTTTTGGACTTTCCCGCTGATCACGGTGCAGCCAAAATTTCTCGTCCGTAGTTTATCATAAATCAATTTATAATGTTCACGCGATCTCTACATTCTGCTTATTGCATTCCGTATACTGATTATATTCATTGATTTTGGTTTTATTCTTCATATTTCATCCTTCCGCCTTCATCCTTTTATCTATGCTTCCCGACCTCCGCATCAACGATCACCTGAGACTGCGCAAACAACATCCATGCGGTTCCTACGAATGGACCGTCACGCGACTCGGCGCGGATATCGGGCTTGAATGCAAAGGCTGTGGACGGCGCGTCATGCTCACGCGGCGTGAGCTTGCAAAGCGACTCAAAACCAACCTCACCAAACATGGACAAGATGAACAACATAATCCCTAGAAAACCCCACATCGTCTTCTACTTCTCAGATACAGGCGGCGGACATCGCTCCGCGGCGGAAGCCATCATTGAGGCTGTCCAACTTGAGTACAAAAACAAGGTCACCACGGAGATGGTGGATTTCTTCAAGGATTACGCGCCGCCTCCATTTAATCGTGTGGGCGATATGTATCCATACATGGTCAAAGCGCCGCGTTTGTGGAGCGCCAGTTTCCACGCCACTGACGGACGTGCGCAGGCGCGTGTCATTACAACAACGATGTGGCCCATCGCCCGCCAGCCGGCGCGCGCGCTGGTCCGCGAACATCCCGCCGATTTGATTGTCACGGTTCACTTGTTCGCAAATTCGTTTGCACTGAGGGCGCTTGGTCCTAACCGTCCTCCCTTCATCACTGTGGTTACGGATATGGTCACCACACACGCACTCTGGTTCGATAAACGCGCCGATCTCATCCTCGTCCCCACTGAAAATGCACGTCAGCGCGCCCTCAAAAACAATATGCCCGCTGAGAAGGTTCGCGTGGTCGGGCTTCCCGTTGCCGATAAATATTGCAAACCAAAGGGACGAAAAAGCACATTGCGAAATAAACTTGGGTGGCCCGTGGATAAGCCCATTGTCCTGATGGTGGGGGGAGGAGAGGGGATGGGTCCCCTCGCGAAGACCGCGCATGAAATAGACGCCTCAGGCCTGAACGTGGGGTTGGTCATCGTTTGCGGGCGGAATCAGCGCTTGAAAACGAGTCTCGAAGCGGAGAAGTGGGAGAACCCAACATTGATCTATGGCTTCACGCGCGACATGCCTGATTTTATGCGCGCCTCCGATTTCATAGTGACAAAGGCGGGTCCCGGCACAATTGCAGAAGCTCTCAATGCGGAATTGCCGATCATTTTGTATTCAAAACTTCCGGGGCAGGAGGATGGGAATGTGACGTTCGTGCAGGAGGAAGGCGCAGGAGTTTGGGCGCCAACACCTCAGGAAGTTGTACGGGCACTCACTCGCTGGATCTCACGCCCTTCAGAAAAACAAAAAGTGATCGAGAACTGTCGCCGCGCGGGGAGACCTGAAGCCGCGCGGACCATCGCTAAAACAATCGGGGAAATGTTGGGGTTATAAAGTTCACTGCACGATTGCTGAGGTAAAGGGAAAAGGATCTCAGCGGCTGGCTTTGCGGGTCGTGTAAACAGGCCGAATAGGGAATGGGAGATCAATGCCCATCCGGTTAAGTGCGGACTTGATACGCGTAAGCGCCTCGTCTTTTGCGTTCAATGGGTTGGTCCTGGCTGTGTCAATCCAAAAGAAGGTATTCAACTCCAGGGCCGAATCGCCAAAGGTTGAAAAGCCGACCATGGGCGCAGGTTCAGTGACAATGCCGGGTATGCTTTCAATCGCTTCGAGAACTGCCTTGCGTGCGATCTCTGTATCAGCATCGTAGGGTATGCCTACGGGTAATTCGACGCGTCGGCGTTCGGCGCGGGTATAGTTGATAATGGGGTTGGCAAGTATATCTGCATTGGGCAGAATAACGATTCTTCCATCAAATGTTTTTATTTCAGTGGTGCGCAGGTCGATCTCCAATACCGTTCCATCGTAGTCCTTCACACCGATGGTTTCTCCGATATGGAACGGCTGTTGAAGCAACAGAATGATCCCGGCCGCGAAGTTCTTCATCACATCCTGTAAGGCAAAACCAACTGTGAAGCCAAGGATCCCCAAACCAGCCAGAAAAGCAGTTACTTCAAAGAAGCGTTGCAACGCCGTGATCGTGCCAATGATAATGATCGTCCAGTAGGTTAATTGCGACAGCAGGTGTGTAACGCCCGCATGTGACGCCCGTTTTTGAAGCACGCGCCTGAGAATGTTGCTTATGACCCGGGCAATGTAAAGACTGACGATAAATATAGCCAGTGCCGTAAGCAGGTTCGGAATGTTCCTGATAAGGCTATCAATGAAAGTATTAATATAGTCTTCCATGACTCATCTCCTCGATAAAATTTTTGTTATCTTAACCCAAAGCCAACAGAGCGTCCAATCGGATTGGGGAGCGCGCTGGGAACTTTGAGTTTTTTCTTTGATTTTCTCAGTGAACTCTGCCTGCACTGGGCGGCAGGCACACGTGTGATCTCTGTGGCGGGAGAATTTTAGTCCTTTTAGCCGCTCCTTCGGTTTGGAGTAGAATTCACACGCCTGATATAATCCTTTCGATGCCCATTCTGGATTCACATTCAATAGATTTTTTCAGCCGCAGTTCCGAACAGACGCGCCGCATCGGCATGCGTTTGGGCGGAGCGTTGCAGCTTGGCGATGTGATCTGTTTGCAGGGTGATCTGGGCGCGGGCAAAACGACATTCGTTCAGGGTGTCGCGCAGGGTTGGGGTTCACTGGATTCAGTCTCCAGTCCGACGTTTATTCTCGTCAATGTTTATCGTCGTGCAGATCAGAGTCAACTCTTTCATATGGATGCCTATCGCCTGGACTCCACGCCTGAAGCTGAAGAGCTGGATCTGGACTCGATGCTCACCCAGGGCGCGTTACTCGTCGAATGGCCCGAACGGATCGACGGGCTCGTTCCCGATGAAAATCTTTGGGTGAAGCTTGAACATGTAGATGAAGAAGAACGTGAAATGAAATTCAAAGCCAGTGGCAAACGATATGATAAATTGCTTGAAGTGATCCGTCATGCCGCGTTCGGAGGGAACTGATGTTGCTGGCAGTGGATACCTCCACCACGCAGGTCGGGCTCGCGCTTTATGATGGTGCGCAGGTCATTGGCGAATATGTGTGGCGCAGCAGTCAACGTCATACGGTGGAACTTGCTCCTGCCATTGCCGAACTTCTGACTCGTTGTGGCTTAACGATGGAGGATGTCCACGCGTTGGGTGTGGCATTAGGACCGGGTTCGTTCACGAGCTTGCGTGTTGGCCTGGCTTTGGTCAAAGGGCTTGCGCTATCACGTCATATTCCCTTGATTGGAATCCCTACATTGGAGATTCTTGCCGCGGCACAACCTGCCTCCAAACTTCCACTGGCGGTTGCCATTCAGGCTGGGCGCGGCAGGTTCGCTTTCGGCTGGTATAAGAACTCGAAGAACGGCTGGCAGGTCAAAGGTCCCGCGCGAGTCGTGACGGTCGAAGCGATGATCGATGAGGTCAAGAGTCCGTCTGTTGTGTGCGGTGAGTTTACATCCGAGGATCGTCAAAAATTAATGGATATGAATGACAACATACGCCTTGCATCGCCTGCGCAGTCGGTGCGGCGTCCGGCTATACTGGCTGAGTTGGCCTGGGCGCGCTGGCAGGCTGGCGAAGTGGACGATGAAGCTTCGCTTGCGCCGATCTATTTGCATGTTGCCGAGCCGATTCCTGCATGAATATTATTATTCGGAAGATGACGGTGGAGGATATCCCCGCGGTCGTTGCATTGGATCTAATGTCTTTCAGCCTGCCATGGCCTGAGAGGTCGTTCCGTTTCGAGTTGACGAATAACCCGGCTTCGCGCTGCTGGGTGGCTGAGGTGGATGGAAGGCTTATCGGCATGATCGTGAACTGGTTGTTGGTGGATGAGGTGCATGTCGCCACGCTCGCAATACATCCTGATTTTCGCAGGCAGGGCATCGCGAAGAAGTTGTTAACTCATTCATTGCGGTATATGATCGGGGAAGGCGCGATCAGCTCCTTTTTGGAGGTGCGCGAAAGCAACATCGCCGCGCAGGAAATGTATCGCAGGTTCGGTTATGTTGAATCGGGTCGCAGAAGGCGTTATTACAAGGACAATGATGAAGACGCGATCCTGATGACACTGGAAAATCTGAAAATTGGAATGCTTGAAGTTGACTCAGGAGAAATCACATGAGCGCTGAAGAGGCTTTGGCACAGATCGCCAAGGAAGTAATGGTGTGCACCAACTGCGCGCTACACAAATCGCGTAAAAAAGCAGTACCGGGTGAAGGACCTGCCCATGCCGAGATCATGTTCATCGGCGAGGGGCCTGGCTTTCACGAAAACGAGCAGGGACGTCCGTTCGTGGGCGCGGCAGGGCAATTTTTGGATCAATTGCTCGCACAGGCTGGCGTCACTCGCCCGGACGTGTGGATCACCAATGTAGTAAAATGCCGTCCGCCTGGAAACCGGGATCCGTTGCCTGAGGAGCTTGCTGCGTGCGATGCATATCTGGAACGGCAGATCGAAGCGATCAACCCGAGTATCATTGTGACGCTGGGTCGCTTCTCGATGGGAAAGTTCATGCCGGGTGCGAAGATCAGCCAGATCCATGGTCAGATGCGCAAGGTCGGCAATCGATATGTCATCGCGATGTTCCATCCCGCCGCGGCATTGCACCAGGCTTCGCTCAAGCCCGCCATCCTTGCGGATTTTGCCAAATTGCCTGATTTGCTTAAGCAGGCGCGTGAGGCGCTGGGCAAATCCACGCCACAGGCAAAGAAGGAAGAGCCGAAAGAGGAAGACCCAAAGCAGTTGAATTTGTTCTAAATCATCAAGCCCTAAAGGTCTCTGCGCGTTTCCTGATCGTTTGATTGCCGGAAAGACCTTTAGGGTTTCAATATCAAAGGAAAAGAATGTCTACCAAAGAAACTCTCATCAGGAAATTGAAAGAAAAGAAAGCTGGCATTGCGATCCTGGGGCTGGGATATGTTGGACTGCCCCTCGCGGTTGTGTTCGGTGAAGCGGGATTCCGTGTGACAGGCATCGATCCAGACTCGCGAAAAGTTGATTCCATTAATAAAGGGGTCTCCTACATCCCGGACGTCAAGACGGAATCGATCGAAAGACTGGTCAAATCGGGAAATCTCACTGCCACAAGTGATTTCTCTGTTTTGAAGGAAATGGACGCAGCGAGCATTTGCGTCCCGACTCCTCTTCGCCAGACAGGCGACCCGGATATGTCCTTCGTATTATCTGCCACAGAGGAACTCTCAAAATACATGCACAAAGGCATGGTGGTGGTGTTGCAGTCCACCACGTATCCCGGCACAACGCGTGAATTGCTTTTGCCGAGACTTGGAAGCGATCATGGATTGCAAGTGGGAGAAGATTGGTTCCTTGCATTTTCCCCGGAACGTGTTGATCCCGGACGGAAGGATTTCACAACCAAAAACACCCCCAAAGTGATGGGTGGCATTACGGAGGCATGTACTGAAGTGGCGACTGCCTGGTATGCGGGCGCCATTGACAACGTGCACCGCGTCAGCTCGGCGGAAGCCGCGGAGATGGCAAAATTACTGGAAAACACATTCCGCATGATCAACATTGGTCTTGTGAATGAACTGGCGATCATGTGTGAGCATCTGGGAGTGGATGTGTGGGAGGTGATCGATGCCGCAGCCACAAAACCATTCGGCTTTATGAAGTTCACCCCGGGGCCTGGCCTGGGCGGCCATTGCATTCCGATCGACCCGCTGTATCTTTCGTGGAAGATGAAGTCGTTCAACTACAACGCGCGTTTCATCGAACTGGCATCCGAGATCAACACGAACATGCCGCGCTATGTGGTCAACCGCGTGATGGAGGCCCTGAACGACCGCAGCAAGGCATTGAAAGGATCAAAAATCCTTGTGCTTGGCGCTGCATACAAGCCTGATATCGACGACGTGCGCGAATCCCCCGCGTTGGATGTGATCGGCCTCCTGCAAAAGAAAGGCGCTCAGGTTGAATATCACGACCCGTACATTCCGCATATCCATCATGAATACGACGGCTGGCAAATGGACAGTGTCATGGATGTAATGAAAGCTGTGAAGGATGCGGATGCGGTGGTGATCATCACCAATCACAGTTCCTATGATTACAAGGAGATCGTTGAATCCGCGAAGTTCGTGTTCGACAGCCGCAACGCGACGCGGAAGTTTGTAAAGGATGGCGAGAAGGTGGTGAGGTTGTAATGGCTCGTTATCTTGTCACAGGTGCGGCGGGTTTTATCGGGGCGCGCACATCCGAACTTCTGCTTCATGATGGTCATACTGTTGTCGGTATTGACAACATGAACAACGCCTATGATCCGCACATCAAGGAATACCGCCTGAAGCGGTTACGGGACATGCCGGGCTTTACCTTCCATAAATCGGATGTTTCGGAAAAATCCATTATCGAGCAATTCAAAAACGAAAAATTCGATGCTGTCATCAATCTTGCGGCGCGTGCCGGGGTACGTTACAGCGTCGAAGATCCATGGGTCTTTGTGCAGACCAATATGGTCGGAACATTGAACATGTTGGAATTGTGCAGGCAAACAGGCACGAAAAAATTCATTATCGCTTCCACATCCAGTATTTATGGCGAGGACCCTCCCTACCCAACGCCTGAATCAGCCTCCAGCAGTGAACCGCTCCAGCCCTACGCGGCAAGCAAAAAGGGGGCCGAGGCGATGAGTCACGCGTATCATCATTTGTACGGGATCGATGTCAGCATCCTGCGGTATTTCACAGTTTATGGTCCTGCCGGCAGGCCGGATCTGGCACACCTGCGTTTTGTGCAATGGATCAGCGAAGGACGTCCCGTGCGCGTGAATGGGGATGGCGAACAATCGCGCGGTTTCACATATATCGATGACATTGCGCGCGGCACGATCCTTGCCTTGAAGCCGGTTGGTTTCGATGTATTCAACCTCGGCGGGCACGAAGTCATTACGATCAACAACCTGATCAAGTTAATGGAGGAGGTCGTTGGTAAAAAGGCGATTGTGCAATACGGCCCACCCAACCCGGCGGATATGGTTACCAACCATGCGGATGTGACCAAGGCAGGCGAATTGCTTGGCTGGGAGCCGCAGTTCGATATGCGCCGCGGGGTCGAGAAACTGGTGGAATGGTATAACGCTGAACACGAGTGGACGAAGGACGTGCTTACGCCTTAAAGTTATTCCGGATTACGCACGATCTGGCGTGTAATCCGTAATTTGTATTGCTTATGTCCTTCTTCCAAAAAGTTTCCTCCACCCTGCGTGAAGATAACCTCTTTCGACGTGTTTTAAATAGTAGTCTTCATCTCTTCAGCACGAACACGATCAGTTTGGGGTTGAGCGTTTTGCAGGGAGCGCTGGTTTTTCGCCTGCTTGAACCAGCAAACCTGGGCGTGCTCAGGATCGTGATGAGTTATGCCGCCACGGTCAACAGCTTGTTTTCATTTCGAATGAGCGAACTGGTCGTGCGCTACGGCGGGGAATACATTGAAAAAGGGGAGAAGAATAAAGCCTCCGCGTTGATAAAAGCCGCTGGGTGGACGGAAGCGATCGTTTCGATCCTTGCATTTGTTGCTGTGTCTCTTACATCCGGGTGGGCATCTGAAAATATTGCCAAAACTCCCGATACTGCATGGATGTTCACGGTATTTGCGATTGGTCTGCTTGCAAATTTCAATACCGAAACATCCACGGGGATTCTGCAGGTGACAGGCAGGATCAAGCTGCAGGGGACGATCAACATCATTCAAAGTGTCATTACTTTTTCGGTCATTGCCTTCGCTTATTTTATGAACGGCACTCTTGAGATCATCCTGATTGCCTACCTGTTGAGCAAAACGATCCTTGGGTTGGGAATGTTCATTTCCGCACAGGCGCAACTTCATCGTGTGTTGGGTCCCGGCTGGTGGAAGGAATCCTTGTCGGCACTCACATCCACGCGTGAGATCATTCGCTTTGCGGTCAGTTCCAATATCAGTGCGACCATCATCAAGGTCTTTCGTGAGAGCGAAATTCTTTGGGTGGGTGCCTTTCTTAACCCGGAAGCGGCTGGTTATTATGGTGCAGCATATACCATTGTTAGCTTTATCTCTGCCCCCGCCGATCCTCTGATTGCAGCTACATACCCCGAGATCAACCGGCTTATCGTCCAACGAACCTGGTCGCGTTTAAAGGATTTTCTTCGGAAAGTCACGACACTCTCTTTTGTATTCAATATTGCAATTGCACTCGGATTTGTGCTGTTCGGGCGATGGGCGATCCTGATCTATAGCGGCTCGGAGTATCTGCCTGCGTATCCTGCTCTTGTTGCATTGGTCGTGGGGCTTGCATTCAATTACACGCTATTTTGGAATCGTCCGCTCTTGCTTTCACTGGGCCTGCCTGCATTCCCAATTCGTGTCACATTGATCGTGGGGCTTGTCAAGATCGCGCTGGCGTTTCTGATCGTACCGCAATATGGGATCGTAGCGGCGGGCGCGTTGTTGTCGTTTTATTACATCGCATCTGTCGGTGTGATGGCATGGCGCGGACTGAAGGAAATTAATGCTCACGCTGGGGCTGAGCCCCAGCAGGAGCGCGTTGTATGAAGATTGCAGTTATCACCAATTCACGGATTCCCTCCCTCACGGCCAATTCGATCCAGGCGATGAAGGTCTGCCAGGCGCTTGTGCAAGCTGGACATGAAATCCGCATTTTCGCGCCGCGTGAAACGGATGAAGTTTCACCCGACACGTTACGCACCCACTATGGCCTGCGCCTCTCCCTGGACCTTGAGTTGCTCCCGTCCATCAGGGGACTCAAACGCTTTGACTTTATCCTGCACGCGCAACGCGCCGCTCAGAAATATGATGCAGACCTCATTTACACCTGGCTTCCTCAATCCGCGGTGCTTGGGTTATGGCGCGGCTATCGTGTTGTCCTTGAGATGCACGCGGATGTGACGGGGCGCATGGGCGCGTGGTGGCTCCGTCAGTTTTGGAAAGCGCGCGGATTCAAGCGTATGACGGTGACCACCCGGGCGTTGAGGCACGCCTTGGAACGGTCAGCAGGTTTCGGCTTTGAAAATGAGGCGGTGGTCGTCGCTCCGAATGGTGTGGAACTCGAAAAATATGAGAATCTCCCTGATTCGGCTACTGCGCGTCGTCGTCTCTTTTTGAAGAATAAATTGACGATCGGTTTCACGGGTCATATCTATCCCGGGCGCGGCGCGGACCTGCTCTTTGAACTGGCGCGGCAAATGCCTGGCGTGAATTTTTTGTGGGTGGGGGGGACGCCTGAACTTGTAAAATACTGGCGTGGACGGTTGGATGCCTTGAATTCAAAGAATGTAATGATGACTGGTTTTGTGGAACATGAACGTATTCCGCTCTATCAGGCTGCGGCGGATGTGCTGTTGATGCCCTATGGCCGTTCGATCGAGGCAAGCAGCGGACAGGATATTGCTGAAGTGATCAACCCGATGAAGATGTTTGAGTATATGGCTTCGGGGCGCGCCATCGTGAGCGCCGACCTGCCTGCGATCCGTGAAGTGTTGACTGAGAAGAGTGCGGTCTTTTGCAAACCCGGGGATGTGAATGCATGGAAACCTGCCGTCGAGTCTTTGCTGTTGAACGAAAAGCAGCGCGTTGCTTTGGGGACTCAGGCGCGAAAAGATGTGCAACGCTATACCTGGGATAAACGCGCCCGTCGAATTATGAACGGAATGAAATGAGAACAAAATATTTGTTTGCAAAAGACCTGTTGATTTCCACTCCCATTTCAATGGGACTCGGCGCGTTGCTCGCATCCATTCAGGGCGGCACATGGTGGATAGGCTGGCTGGGATTCTCTTTCCTCTTTCTTCTTTCGTTTGCACTTCTTACTCTGTCCACGCGTTGGGCATCGGCTGGCAAGTCTTTGGCATGGATCGTTGCGCTTGCTTTCGCTCTGCGTCTGGCTGGTGGTGTGGCCACATATTTGATTTTGCCTGTCCATGGTCATGCCGATGTTGATGACCAGGCTGGTTTTGTTTTTACCGATGCACATCGCCGCGATAACGAAGCCTGGAAGCTGGCAGATTCAGAGCGTCCCATTTTGGATGCGTTTAGCAAGAAATTTGCATACGACCAATACGGCGGTTTGCTGGCACTTAGCGCGCTAATCTATCGTTATTTCTCGCCGGATGTGCATCGTCCATTGATGCTCGTCCTGCTTTCGGCGCTTGTTGCCGCGTTGGGAGTCCCCTTCTTTTGGAAAGTGGTCGAAAAAACATTCGGTGAAAAGGTCGCATGGGCTTCGGTATGGATATTTGCCTTATATCCAGAAAGTATTTTGCTCGGTGGCTCTGCCATGCGTGAACCATATATGATAACGTTCAGTGCGATGGCGTTTTGGGGATTCGTAGAGTGGCGCGCTTCGGGTCTCGATACGACGGAAAGACACCGTCTACTCGACCCACGATACAGCGCGTGGATATGGCTTGGTTTCGGCTTGCTTGGCATGTTGTTGGTATCCCCATCTGTGGCCCTGTTCACGCTCGTCATCTTTGCAGGGTGGATGTTCTTTGCAAGAGAGCACGCAAATATTTCGTGGAAAGCGATCCTTGTTTTTGTAATTATTTTCGCGGCAGGATTATTTTTCCTTTCGGCTTCCCTCAACCGTTCAGGCGAATTTGGTTCAGCATCCCCGTTGCATGTGATCAATGACTGGTTCAGGCTCGCTGTCAAATGGGATGCCTATCAATTGAGGCGGGAATCCGGCTGGGTGCAAAAGTTATTCGACGAAATGCCGATATGGATGCGTCTGCCTTTTGTGATGATCTACGGAGTCCTCCGCCCTGTTCTGCCAGCTACATTGATCGAGCCAACGACAGCAATCTGGAAGATCATCGGGATACTGCGCGCGCTGGGTTGGTACACATTGCTTCCGATGCTGGTCCTTTCCTTTATGGCGGGATCAGACTCCGGCCCGGAGAAGAAGCGGTCACTTTGGATCTGGCTTTCGCTTCTCGCGTGGACCTGGATCCTGCTCGCCTCCTTACGCGGCGGCGGCGACGACTGGGACAATCCCCGTTATCGCGCGCTCCTGTTCATGTGGCAGGCGGTCCTTGCGGGGCACGTCTGGGTATGGTGGCGTAAGACTCGTAACGTTTGGTTTGTGCGGGTGATGATAGGTGAAATTGTATTTTTGCTCATTTTCACGCAATGGTATGCAAACCGTTATCTGGGGTGGGGTGGGCAATTGCCATTTGCGTGGATGGTCGCTTTGATCCTGGCATCATGGATCGCGATCGTTGGAGGGGGCCTGTGGCTGGATAAAAGGCGCGCTTGACAGTGGTGAATGTAAGTTTATAATTCAGCCGTTGAATTTTGGATTAAGGAGAATCAATGCCCACTGCTCTTATCACTGGAATTACCGGTCAGGACGGTTCATATCTTGCCGAGTTGTTGTTGAAAAAGGGATACCGTGTGATCGGTGTTGCACGTCGTTCGAGCACTGTGACCAGTGAGCGTATTTCCCATCTATTGGATGATATGACGGTTGTTCAGGGCGACCTGCACGACCAGGGTTCCCTGCTGTCTTTGATCGAAGAATACGAACCGACGGAAGTGTATAACCTTGCCGCTCAATCGTTTGTCCCCACCTCATGGAGCCAGCCCGCACTGACAGGCGACATTACCGCACTGGGTGTGACGCGCATCCTTGAAGCGATCCGCTTTGTCAACTCGAAGATCCGTTTTTATCAGGCTTCCTCCAGCGAGATGTTTGGCAAAGTGATCGAGGTCCCGCAAAGAGAGATGACGCCGTTCTACCCGCGCAGTCCGTATGGCGTGGCAAAGGTCTATGGTCATTGGATTACGGTGAATTACCGCGAGTCGTTCGATATGTTCGCGGTTTCCGGCATTTTGTTCAACCATGAAAGTCCGCGCCGCGGGCTTGAATTTGTCACGCGCAAGATATCAGATGGCGTGGCGCGCATCAAGCTTGGGCTTGCGAAGGAACTGCGCCTGGGTAACCTTGAATCACAACGCGACTGGGGTTTTTCAGGTGATTATGTGGAAGCCATGTGGCGCATGTTGCAACAGGATGAGCCGGATAATTTCGTGATAGGCATGGGCGAGACACATTCCGTGCGCGAGTTCTGTGAGGTCGCTTTTGGTCACGTCGGACTTGACTATAACAATTATGTGATTCAGGATGAAAAATTCTATCGCCCTGCCGAAGTGGATCTGTTGATCGCGGATCCCTCAAAAGCGCGTTCCGTGCTTGGCTGGGAGCCGGCAGTGGGCTTTAAGGAACTTGTCACCATGATGGTGGATAACGATATGGAGCGTCTGAGACCAAAGAAATAAATTATGCCTGACCTATCCCTTGTGATTCCCGTTTATAACGAAGAAGACAACCTGCCGCTTTTGATGGATGCCATCCATGCGGCTTTGAATCCGTTGGGGCAAACCTGGGAGGTTATTTTTGTCGATGATGGCAGTCGCGATCATAGCCTTGATGTTCTAAAGGTGCTCGCGGAGAAGGAACCCGGGCATGTGCGGGTGATTTCCTTCCGCCGCAACTTCGGACAGACCGCTGCCATTGCCGCAGGGATCGACTACCTCCAGGGTGAGACTGTTATCCTGCTCGATGCAGATATGCAAAATGACCCTGCTGATATTCCTTTGCTGCTTGCCAAGCTGGATGAAGGATATGACCTGGTCAGTGGCTGGCGCAAGGATCGAAAAGATAATCCTCTCACGCGCACGCTTCCATCCACCCTTGCAAATGGGTTGATCTCGTGGGTGACTGGTGTGCATTTGCACGATTATGGATGCACACTCAAAGCCTATCGCCGTGATGCGCTTGAAGGCTTTCGTCTATATGGCGAAATGCATCGCTTCATTCCCGTGTTTGCACATTCCATTGGCTCGCGGATAACGGAACTCCCCGTCCGCCACCACTCACGCAAATTCGGCGAGGCAAACTATGGCCTGGAAAGAACCGCAAAAGTCATCCTTGATCTGTTCACTGTGAAGTTCCTCCTCGACTATTCCCATAAGCCGATCCGTCTCTTTGGCGGCGCGGGCATAGCCCTGATGTTGCTGGGCGCGGTCGATCTGTTCTACCTGTTCGTTCGGCGCACCTTTTTCGATGTGCCTGCATCAACTTCACCCTTGTTGCTGGTTGGCGTGATGGTGTTCATCATGGGCTTTCAGTCCATTCTGATGGGGCTTATCGCGGAACTGCTCGCGCGCACCTACCACGAGTCACAGCAAAAGCCGACGTATACGATTCGCGAAACCTGCAACATCGACCGACAGGGGAGTTGATGCGTATCCTGGTTTTGAACCATGAATTTCCTCCGATCGGCGGTGGCGGCGGACGTGCGGCTGAACATATTTGCCGGACACTTGCAAAACGGGGATATAAGATCGAGGTGCTTACCTCCCATCTTGAGGGTTTGTCGCGGGAGGAGGAGCGGGATGGATACCATATCACACGAATACCCAGTCTGCGGACGCAACCCTTCAAGGCAAGTTTTCTTTCGATGGGACTCTACGTTCTCGCGGGACTTTGGGCTGCTCGCCGATTAATCCTCAATTTTCGCCCCGATTTGATCCATGTCCATTTCGCCGTGCCTGCAGGCGCCCTGGCCTGGGCGCTTTCGAAGATCCATCGCATTCCATATGTATTAACAGCCCATCTCGGAGACGTGCCGGGAGGCGTGCCCGAGAAGACTGGTGGATGGTTCCGTTTTGTTTTTCCGTTCACACGCTCCATTTGGAAAAGTGCAAGTGCGATCGTCGCGGTGAGCGAATTTACACGCCAGCTTGCATTGAAATACTATAATGAAGAGATAAAAGTGATTCCGAATGGAGTCGATCTGGATGCAACAGACCCTGAAAACATACGCGTCAACCCAACCCCGCGGATTGTGTTTGCGGGGCGTTTCATGTCACAAAAAGCGCCTGCGCAGGTGGTTCGGGTATTGAAGGAACTGGGCGACATCTCATGGGAATGCGTCATGATTGGCGACGGCCCATTGATGGATGACGTGAAAAGGGAGATCAGTTCGTGTGGTTTGGAAGATCGCTTTAAACTAACCGGTTGGATCGACCCACAGCAAGTATTGGATTGGTTTGAAAGAAGCGATATTTTGTTCATGCCATCCCTCTCTGAAGGACTTCCGGTGGTCGGGGTCCAGGCGCTCTCCAAAGGGTTGGTTATCGTGGCAAGCCGGGTAGGTGGATTTGTAGACCTGGTTGACCACGGAGTAAATGGTTACCTGATCGAAGCCGGTGACGCTGGGGAATTCGCACGGTATCTGCGCGAGTTGTTGTTGGATCGTGAGCGTTTGCTCGCTTTCCGCAGGTCCGGTCTCAAGAAAGCCACAGTTTTTGATATTAATAGGGTTGCAGATGAATATGAAAAGGTGTTCGCTGAAGTGACAAAGACGGGGTATTAAATCCATTAAAGACATCGCGCTTTTGCAATCGTAAAGATAAAATGGACTTGCAAACATTGACAAGGTTACATTATTTAAGCCTTGCGTGGTGAGTATGATATTATTTGTTTCATCGTTTTATTGAAAGGATGGATATGACCGGAAAACAAACAGTTATTGTCACAGGCGGCAGTGGTTTTATCGGTACGAATTTCGTTCGATTGCTGATGAAGAGCGGCGGGTATCACGTGGTGAACCTGGATGCGCTCACGTATGCCGCGAACGCGCTTTCGCTCGCTGATCTGGAAGGGCATCCTGATTACGTGTTCGTGAAGGGAAATATTACCGACCGGGAACTGGTTGCCTCCCTGTTCTCGAAATACCAGCCAGTGGGAGTCTTCCATCTCGCCGCTGAATCGCATGTGGATCGTTCGATCGTCAGTGCGGAGAATTTTGTTCAAACGAATGTAGTGGGCACATATACCATGCTGGAGGCCGCGCGTGCATACTGGAATGGTTTGCCGGATGAAAAGAAAACGATATTCCGTTTTCTGCATGTTTCAACAGATGAAGTGTTTGGCTCTTTAGGTCAAGAAGGATATTTCACCGAAGAGACTCCCTATGCGCCAAACTCGCCTTATTCCGCATCGAAGGCGGCAAGCGATCATTTCGTGCGCGCGTTTTATCATACCTATGGTTTGCCGACGGTCATCACCAATTGCTCGAATAATTATGGTCCGTATCAATTCCCTGAGAAGATGATTCCCCTGATGATCATGAACGCGCTTTCTGGCAAGCCTCTGCCTATTTATGGTGATGGCGCTAATATCCGCGATTGGCTCTATGTGGAGGATCACTGCAAGGCGGTGAAACTCGCTTTTGAGGAAGGCAAGCCGGGCGAAGTGTATGCCATTGGCGGGAGCAACGAACAGAAGAATATCAATGTGGTGAATAAAATTTGCAGTATTCTCGATGACATTGCGCCGCCCGTTGAAATTCCTCAATTGCGCGGGCAGGGATTGAAGAGTTATAAGGACTTGATTCGTTTTGTGACGGACCGCCCGGGACACGACCGCCGGTATGCGATCGATTCAGCCAGGATCACGCGCGAGTTGGGCTGGCAGGCTGAGGTGGGGTTCGAAGCGGGTTTGCGTCAAACAATTGAATGGTATTTATCGAATCCCAAATGGGTGGATCAGGCAAGTGGCGGCTCGTTCGGTGAATGGATGCAGAAGAACTATGCGTGGCGCGCTGAGAAGGAGTCCAAATGAAGGGAATTATTCTGGCAGGCGGGAAAGGCACGCGTCTTTATCCGCTGACGATTGTCTCCAGCAAACAGATGTTACCTGTCTTTGATAAACCGATGATCTATTATCCGCTTTCGATGTTGATGCTGGCGGGGATACGCGAGATATTGATCATCAGCACACCCGATGCCTTGCCCGGTTTCAGGCAACTGCTGGGCGATGGTTCCCAATGGGGCTTGACGTTCGAGTATGCCGAGCAGGCCGAGCCGCGCGGCCTGGCGGACGCGTTTTTGGTGGGGCGCGATTTCATCGGGGATAGTACGGTTTGCTTGATCCTTGGGGATAATATCTTTTATGGAGAAGGGATGATCTCGTTATTGACAGCGTGCGCGTCGCTCACCGATGGCGCGATCATTTTTGGTTATAAAGTGACCGACCCTGAGCGATATGGCATTGTCGAGTTTGATTCCCAGGAGAGGGTGATAAGTCTGGAAGAGAAACCGAAGCATCCAAAGTCAAGCTATGCTGTTCCTGGATTATATTTCTACGACAAGCAGGTTGTGAGGATTGCCGAATCTTTGGAGCCATCTCCACGGGGTGAGTTGGAAATTACCGATTTGAACAAAGTGTATCTCGCACAGGGACAGTTGAGAGCAAAAATTTTTGGCCGCGGCGTTGCCTTTCTGGACGCCGGAACGCATGAGTCCCTGCTTCAGGCAGCGGAGTTCATTCAAACAATCCAGGAGAGGCAGGGGTTGATGATCTCGTGCCCGGAAGAGATCGCGTATCGTAAGGGAAATATTTCAAAGGATCAATTGGAAGTCCTTGCTAAAGGATTGAAGGGCACTACATACGGCGCGTATCTGATGGATTTGGTGAAAGAGGAATCCGTCTAGGGTGTTGCAGTATCGAAGTTTTATTGTGTAAAGTTCAGGAAAGAATCTTATGTCCACCAAAGTTGTGTTCCAGGAAGGCGATCAATTCAAATGGGAAAGGTTCATTTCGGCGGAGGATGTAAAACGATTCGCCGAAGTGGTCGGTGATCTTAATCCGATTCATCTCGAGGCTGAGTTTGCGGAAAAATCCTTTTTCAAGAAACGCATTGTGCATGGCGCGTTCCTTGCCGGGTTGATCTCCAAGGTATTGGGCATGGATTTTCCAGGGCAGGGAACTGTGTACATTTCACAGAACTCGGTTTTCAAACGACCTGTCTATGTGGATACGACGGTTGCGGTTGAAGTAAAGGTCACTCAAGTGATCCCAGAGAAACGCCGATTGGTATTGGATACGAATATATTGAATGAAAACGGCGAAGTTTGTCTCACGGGTTCGGCAACGATCTGGTTGCCCGAATGATCGGAAATATAATTTATTTATAGGAGAGCAATTCATGTCTATACCTTTCAATAGACCTACGTTTGTTGGTAAAGAATCTGAATACATGCAAGAGGCTTTGAAGAACAATCATATTTCAGGTGATGGGCAATTCACCAAAAATAGTCATGCCTTGTTGGAGGAGGCACTTGGCGTTCCCAAAGTTTTATTGACCACGTCCTGCACTCACGCGCTGGAAATGTCTGCGCTTCTTTTGAATCTCAAGGAAGGGGATGAGGTCATCGTCCCATCCTTTACTTTTGTCTCTACCATTAATGCCTTCGTCCTGCGCGGCGCCAGGCCGGTCTTCGCGGACATTCGGCCTGATACCCTTAATCTCGACGAATCCAGGCTTGAGGCTTTGATCACGCCCAGGACGCGCGCCATCGTCGTTGTCCACTATGCAGGCGTCGGCTGTGAAATGGATGCGATCATGGAGATCGCGAATCGTCACAACATCCCCGTCGTCGAAGATAATGCGCACGGTCTCTTCGGGAAGTACAAGGGAAAATATCTCGGCACATTCGGCGTGATGGCGACGCAAAGCTTCCATGAGACCAAGAATTTCACGTCTGGTGAGGGCGGCGCCCTATTGATCAACGATACAAAATATATCGAAGATGCTGAAATATTGCGCGAGAAGGGGACCAATCGCAGCCGCTTCTTCCGCGGGCAGGTGGATAAATACACCTGGGTGAATATCGGATCCAGTTACCTGCCTTCGGATATGCTTGCCGCATTCCTGCTTGCACAGTTGGAAGAGCGCGAGAAGATCCAGTCTTCCCGCCAGCAGGTCTGGGAGACTTATTACAAGGAGTTGGGCGCCTGGGCCGAGGAGAATAATGTGCACATGCCGTTTGTCCCTGCGCATTGCGAACAGACGTACCACATGTTCTATCTGCTCTTCCCTGATCTGGAGAGACGACAGGCAGCAATTGCTCACATGAAAGAGCGCGGCATTCAAGCTGTCTTTCATTATCTACCGTTGCATCTTTCTCCGATGGGTGAGAAGTACGGAGGCAAGCCGGGTGATTGCGCCGTGACCGAGAGTATCAGTGACCACCTCCTGCGTTTGCCCTTCTACACGAACATGACCGATGAAGATCAAAAGCATGTGATCGATGCGTTGAAGGAATTTTCCACACAATAACGTATGAAGCGGCGGTATACGAGTAAGTGACAGGGAGCGGGATTCACCCCGCTCCTTTTGATTGTCGGGATAACAACCGCATTCGAGGGATACCGCAGGCTGAACCAATTTGTGAGATTCTTTCAAACGGGTCGATGCGAGGTAACATTTCGCTTGACAGCCTGTGTTTTTTGTGTGAGAATTCAGAAACTGAATGCTCAAACCATGACTGAAATTAAACAACACGAATACGCCCTGTTGAATGAGATTGCCCAGGACTCCCTGGTGACCCAATCCAACCTTTCTGACCGTCTCGGTATTGCCGTTGGCAGTGTGAACTGGTATATCAAGCGCCTGATCCATCGCGGCTGGGTAAAGGTCTCTCATTTGGACCGCACCCGCTTGAAATACGACCTCACGCCCGAAGGGATGGCTGTTTTTACACAGAGGGCTTTACTCTATGCCCGCGATTCCCTGAAGGTATATGGTGATTTTCGCAGGAAGGCAAAGGCCATTGTCGCTGAATTGAGGCAAAGGGACATAAGGCAGGTCCATCTGGAGGGCGATGACGAGGCGATGGATATTCTGCGGTTAACTTGCATCGAATCAGGTATTCGCCTGAGTGATGTACCCGATGGGGTGGTTATGAGGCTTGAGGGGCAGAGCTACCAGTTCAGTGTGAAAGAAGATTAGCAAGAGGAATTTTTTCAAATGTCAAAAAATTTTGCCGTGATCGGTGTTGGCGGGTATATTGCCCCCCGCCATTTGCGTGCCATTCGGGATACGGGCAACCGGTTGGTGGCCGCAGTGGACCCGAAGGATTCTGTTGGAATTCTCGACCAGTATTCCTTTGATGTCAAGTTCTTTACCGAGATCGAGCGGTTTGACCGCCATCTGGAAAAACTGCGCCGGGGACCTCAGGAGGATCGGGTCCATTATGTTTCTGTTTGTTCCCCCAACTATTTGCATGATGCACATTGCCGCCTCGGGTTGCGCGTGGGTGCCGATGTGATCTGTGAGAAGCCGCTGGTGATCAATCCCTGGAATTTCGACGCGTTGGAGGACCTGGAGGCGGAGACACATCACCGCGTCCATACAGTCCTGCAGTTGCGCGTCCACCCGGAGTTGATCAAGCTCAGGCAGTCTCTGCAGGACGAGGGCAGCCGTCATCAGGTGGACCTCACCTATATCACAAGCCGCGGACCGTGGTATCAGGTTTCGTGGAAGGGTCAGCAGGATAAATCCGGCGGAGTTGCGACAAATATTGGCGTGCATTTCTTCGATTTGTTATTGTGGCTTTTTGGCCCGATGAACGGTGTCAAGGTGTATCACTCGGATCACAGTCGCATGTCCGGGTTCATTGAGTTGGAGCGTGCACGCGTGCGCTGGTATCTTTCCGTGGATTCTCAAGACCTGCCTTTCCCGGTGAAGGTTGGCGGAAAGACAACATACCGGTCCATCACGGTGGATGGCAGCGAGATCGAGTTTTCGGAAGGTTTTACGGATCTGCATACACGTGTCTATGAGGAGACCCTCGCCGGGCGCGGTTTTGGGATTGCGGATGCGCGTCCTTCGATTACGCTGACGCATGCCATTAGAACGGCTCCCATCTCACCGAAGGATGAATTTGTTCATCCACAGTTGAAAAAATAAGGCGGCCATGTCTGATTTTTTTGTGCATGAATCCAGCTATATCGATGATGGCGCCGAGATTGGCGCAGGTACGAAGGTCTGGCACTTTTGTCATGTGATGCCGCGGGCGCGCGTCGGGGAGCGCTGTACCATCGGTCAAAATGTGCTGGTCGCCTCTGACGTGACCATTGGGAATAACGTAAAAATACAGAACAACGTTTCGTTGTATACCGGCGTGATCGTGGAGGATGATGTGTTCCTCGGCCCCTCGATGGTCTTTACCAATGTGATCAATCCTCGCAGCCATGTCAGTCGCAAGGATGAATTTAAAACCACGCTGGTCCGGAAGGGCGCCTCGATCGGTGCAAATGCCACGGTCGTCTGTGGGGTCACCCTTGGGCAATATTGTTTTGTGGGTGCCGGAGCCGTGGTGACGCGCGATGTGCCGGATTACGCGCTGGTATATGGATCACCCGCGCGGGTACGCGGCTGGATGTGTCAGTGCGGGGAACAATTGCAGTTCGCGATTCTGGACGGGTCTGAGAAGGCTGTCTGCAAAAGCTGTGGAGATGCCTATCGAAAACAGGATCAGGTTGTCGGTCCGGAAAGAGGCGGGTTATGATCCCATTGGTCGACCTTGTAGCGCAATACCATTCCATCAAGGATGAGATCGACGCGGCTGTCCATTCCACATTGGAGTCCGGGCACTTCATCCTTGGTCCGGCTGTCAGCAGATTTGAGGAGACCATCGCTGCGTATCTTGGCGTGGACCATGCAATTGGTCTGGCCTCTGGAACGGATGCCCTGGTTTTGGCGTTGCGCGCGTTGAATATTGGCGCGGGGGACGAGGTCATTATCCCGTCCTATACGTTTTTTGCCACGGCTGGAACGGTGATGTCTGTCGGCGCGACACCGGTGTTTGTAGATATTGACCCGATCAGTTATGAAATGGATGTGACGCAAATCGAAGATCGCATCACGCCGCGGACGAAGGCGATCATTCCCGTCCACCTGTATGGGCACCCGGCGGAAATGAATCCCATTATGGAGCTTGCCCGTTCACACGGACTGAAAGTGATCGAGGATAATGCCCAGGCTTTCGGAGCGACGTACCTCGGAAGGAAAACCGGCTCCATTGGCGATATTGGGTGTTTGAGCTTTTTTCCCACGAAGAATCTCGGTGCGTTTGGCGATGGTGGGATGGTCGTGACAAACGATGCCACGCTGGCCGAGAGGATGCGCATGTTGCGCACACATGGCTGGAAGAAGAAATATTATTCCGAGGAAGTTGGGTACAACAGCCGCCTCGACGCGTTGCAGGCGGCGATCCTGCAGGCGAAATTCCCTCACGCGGATCCGTGGAATGAAAAACGCAGGGAGATCGCGAAACGCTACAGCGAACACCTCACATCACCAGGTGTTGTCCTACCCGTGGAATGTGAGTGGGGCAGGCATGTGTATCATCTGTATGTTATTCGTTCGGCCAAACGTGATGAGTTGCAGGTTTTCCTGAAACAGAAAGGCATTGCTTCGGAAGTGTATTACCCCCTGCCGCCGCATTTGTCCATTCCCTGCAAAAAGTTTGGCTACAAAGATGGTGATTTTCCTCATGCTGAAAAAGCCGCGCGTGAGACGCTGGCACTTCCGCTTTATCCCGAATTGACCATTGAACAGCAGGATGAAGTCATCAGAGCGGTGGGTGAGTTTGTGGCTTGACAAGAAGTGTCAGGTATGTGAGAATTCAGAAACTGAATGCTCAAGCCTTGGCAGATCCCCTTGCAGGAAAAAATAAGTGACAGACCAAATCATTACATCCCCCGCCTCAAGCGAACCTTTGATCACCATTGAACCCCAGCGCGGTTGGGCTTCCCTGGAATTGAGGGACCTGTGGCGCTATCGTGAACTGCTTTTCCTGCTCACCTGGCGCGATATCAAGGTGCGTTATGCACAAACGGCGCTCGGTGCGGCATGGGCGGTACTGCAACCCCTGTTGACCATGCTGATCTTTAGCGTGATCTTTGGTCAGCTTGCAAAATTGCCCTCGGATGGATTTCCCTACCCGATCTTTACCTTTACAGCACTGCTTCCCTGGCAGGTTTTTGCTTTTTCATTGACGAATGCAAGCAGCAGTCTCGTCAACAGCGAGAGATTGATCAGCAAGGTGTATTTTCCCCGTTTGATCATCCCCATCGCCTCCGTGTTACCCGGTCTGGTTGATTTTGCGATTTCATTTCTGGTGCTGGCGGGTATGATGGTCTATTATCAAATCCCACTGAGTCCGCGTTTGTTAAGTCTGCCATTTTTCCTTCTTCTGGCCGTGGCAAGCGCCCTGGCAGTGGGACTGTGGCTTTCCGCCTTGAATGTGCAATATCGTGATATTCGTTATGTGGTTCCCTTTCTTACCCTCTTTTGGCAGTACGCCACGCCGGTGGCCTACTCCGCCTCTTTGATCCCTGAGAAGTGGCGTCTGTTATACGGCTTGAACCCAATGACTGGTGTCGTGGAGGGTTTCCGTTGGGCTTTGTTGGGCAGCGGGCAGGTGAGCGGGCTGATATGGGTCTCCACCACCATTATTGTTCTCCTCTTTATTAGCGGGCTGGCGTATTTCAAGCGAATGGAAGCCACCTTTGCGGATGTGATCTGATATGAGTGAACTCGCGATCCGAGTCAGGAATTTGGGTAAACAGTACCGCATTGGCGGTCCGCAGACTGCCAATCGCACCTTCCGCGAAGCCATTGTGGATTCATTGACCGCGCCGGTCCGATGGATGCGCGGGGAGCGAAAGTCCATTGAGACCTTCTGGGCGCTGGATGATGTTTCCTTTGAAGTGAAACAGGGCGAGGCAGTCGGGATCATCGGGCGTAACGGTGCAGGAAAAAGTACATTGCTGAAGGTGCTCTCACGCATTACCAGGCCTACCAGGGGACGCGTGGAACTGTATGGCCGTGTCGCCTCTCTGCTTGAAGTTGGCACGGGGTTCCATCCCGAATTGACCGGGCGCGATAATATCTACCTCAACGGAGCCATCTTGGGGATGCGCCACAGGGAGATTGACCGCAAGTTCGATGAGATCGTGGATTTTTCAGGCGTGGAAAAATTTTTGGATACCCCGGTAAAACATTACTCCAGCGGCATGTACGTGCGCCTGGCTTTTGCCGTGGCAGCACATTTGGAGCCGGAGATCCTGGTGGTGGATGAGGTGCTGGCAGTCGGAGACGCTGAATTTCAAAAGAAATGCCTGGGGAAAATGAGCGATGTAGCCCACGAAGGCAGAACGGTTTTGTTCGTGAGCCACAACATGGCGGCTATAAAATCCCTCTGTGAAAGAGCCATTCTTTTAGATAAAGGAATCACGAAGTTAAATGATTCGGCAGAAAAGGTGGTTGAGTATTATTTGTCACTCAATACGATGGACCAGATCTCGAATCTGAAAATCGAGCCGGATGAAAATATACGGGTTCAGATCTTGGAGGTGGGATTGTCTGAAAAAGATAATGGACTTGGGCAGGAGGTTGTTATACTGCGATGCAAGTATGTCGTGAGGGAACCCCTCGATAAATTGTTGCTTTGTGTGGATGTTCAAAATCTGTTGGGAACAAGCGTATTCTATTCAAACGATGACCAACTCAACGACGAACGAAAACGGGTAATCGGCACTCACGAAGTAACGCTCTCCATTCCAAAGTACTTATTGGCGCCGGGTATTTATTCTGTTGCCTTCGGTTTTTGGGAACCGGGACATTATGCAGAACACTTTCCGAAAGAAAAGTTGTCGTTCATAAAAGAAACCCCCAATGACCGGCTGGCAATCCATGGTATTTCATGGCCAAGCGTTATCTATATGCCATCTACCTGGAATTACATCAATATTGATTCGGAGAAGGAAAATGAACAAGATTAATCGTGAAGAAGAGATTATTTTTAACAATGGGGAAAGGCTCATTCCCGGGATCACTCATGATCTAACAGAGTTTATACGACATAGGAATTCCTATTTATTCTTTCGTGATGTAATCAGGAGAGACCTGTCACTTCACCCCAAAAGCCCTGTGACAATTATTGATCTTGGCTGCGGGGTTGGCCATGGCTGTGTAACGATGGCTGAGATACAAAACTCCAGTATTCTTGGGGTGGATAGTTCAAGTGAAAGCCTGGAATATGCCAAAAAGCATTATGCCAAGGATAATATACAATACAGCCAGGTGGATTTGATCACTTTTGTTCCCAACATGCTGGAACAGGATTATGTTGTTTCGCGTGGAGTTTTGGAGCATGTGCCAAATGGGATTGATTTGGCTTTTTTATCGAAGTGGAGGATGAGATTAATATTTGATGTTCCCTATGCAGAACCGTCTGGACGAAATCCTCACCACATCATCCACGATATTAACGAGCAAACATTTGCCGGTATCCCGGATGCAGAATTATTTTATGAAGATTTCGATGGAAACATCTACGACGCGGCGAACAAGCCTTCGGCGCCCAACCTTATTATGTGCGTCGTGAGTTCTCCGGATCTGCCCCGTGTCGGAAGTTTCATGAAATTCCCTTATTATGCCTATAAGACATTCGACCAAAAGATCTTCTTGTTGCTCCAATCCATCACATGGAATAACGCTGTGCAAACGCTGAAAAGCGTATTTCGTGTGCCTATAAAAGCTGTAAAGAGCATCGTAAGATCCATCAAGTCCATGTAGGTGTCTGAAAGAATAAAACAATGAATATAACCTGGTTCTCGCGCGAAGAATTAATACACATCATACCTACAAAAATAATCCCGGTGAATTCTGTCCTGGATGTAGGACCAGGTATCCAACCCCAAACCTTAATTCATCCATTAATTCACATTCTTGCCGAACCATATCTCCCGTATATAAAGAAAATCCAATCCACACAGGGCAGATATCCGCAGTTCGTATATTTGAACTCTACATGGGATAGAGTATTGCCTTGTTTCCCGGATAAATCCATTGACACAATATTTGCAATTGATGTCATAGAGCATTTCACGAAGGAAGACGGGATTAAGTTCATTGCGGAGGCCGAGCGTGTTGCCCTGAAGCAGATTGTGATCTTTACTCCCCTTGGCTGGTATCCGCAGACTTATGAAAAAGACACCACTGATCGTTGGGGGATGGATGGGGGGCATTGGCAGGCACACCACTCCGGTTGGGAACCTTCCGATTTCCCTGGTGGATGGGATCATTATTGTTGCAAGGAGTATCACATCATCGATCAACATGATCAGCCCCTGGAACAACCTTTCGGAGCGTTTTGGGCAATTAGAACATTCAATGATCCTGTTGTCGAATTTGATCCTCTTGGTTTGTTGAGCACATATAGTTCTGCAAGGATCCTTGGCTATTTATCGAAAAGGGTGCTGAAAAAAATTCAAAAAATCCTTGTGAAATAACAGGAAGAGATTTATTTATCGGGATTTTATCCAACCATTGCAAGGTGTCATAAGTAGGTGAAAGGATCAAGTATATGAAGGTTTTAATCCTCGGTGCAGCGGGCATGTTGGGCCACCATCTGTGCCGTACACTATCAGATCGTTTTGAGCTTTGGGGCACCTTTCGTGGTGATGTGGCTAAATATGAACAATACCACTTAATCCCGGCGCAGCGAGCCATTGGAGATGTTGACGTCCAGAACATTGAAAGCGTACGCGCTGCATTGTTAAAATCCGGGCCTGATGTGGTCGTTAACTGTGTCGGCATCGTTAAACAGCGCGATGAGGCGAAACAGGCGTTACCATCCATCCATATTAATGCCCTCTTCCCACACCAACTGGCTGACCTGTGCGCTGAATTGAAGGCGCGCCTCTTTCAGATCTCGACAGATTGCGTCTTCTCGGGATTCCGCGGCAACTACACGGAAATTGACGTCCCTGATCCTGTGGACCTTTATGGCCGCACGAAATTGATCGGAGAACTGGATCGACCGAACTGTTTAACTTTGCGAACTTCGATCATTGGATGGCAGTTGAATACCTTTTCCAGTTTATTAAGTTGGTTTGCCTTGCAACGAAACAAACACATAAAAGGATATAAACGCGCCATCTATTCCGGTTTCTCCACCAGCGTTTTGGCCCAGCTTGTTGGTGATATTGCTGAAACCCGTCCAGATTTGCACGGATTGTATCAAGTAGCCAGCGAACCTATTTCAAAATACGAATTGTTGATGCGCCTGCGCGATCTTATGGGCTGGCAGGATATTATTATCGATGCGGATGACCAGTTCTTTTGCGATCGCAGCCTTCTTGGTAATCGCTTCACTGCCACCACAGGCTGGCGGGCGCCCACATGGGATGTGATGCTCCAGGGATTGGCGGCAGAATGGCCGCAATATGCCAGTTTTTATTCAAAATCGATTTCAAACTGAAAGCGGAACCATGAAGATCTTGACTGTCCTGGGTACACGTCCTGAAATTATTCGCCTGAGCCGGGTGATTGAAAGGCTGGATGCGGTTTGCGACCATGTTCTGGTGCATACCGGTCAGAACTATGACCCCAATTTGAACGAAATCTTTTTCCGGGAGCTGGGTGTGCGCACACCTAATGTTTATCTGGAAGCCAAAGGAAATTTTGGCGGTCAGCTCAGCATTATCTTGAGCAGGATCGAAGAGGTAATACTGGAGGAAAAGCCAGATAAGTTTCTGGTGCTTGGTGACACCAATAGCGCCCTGGGTGCCATCATTGCAAAAAGGTTCGGTATCCCGGTCTATCACATGGAGGCTGGTAATCGTTGCTATGATGATCGCGTGCCTGAGGAAGTTAATCGTCGGATCATTGACCATTGTAGTGACGTGCTCATGCCCTATACCGAGCGAAGCCGACAAAATTTGTTGCGGGAAGGGATTCAGGGACAACGGATATACGTAACCGGCAATCCCATTTTGGAGGTAATCCATCATTATCAAGATCAAATCCAATCCTCACGGGTTTTGAATGATTTTGGGTTGCAGCCGCAAAAGTATTTTCTGGTCACCATGCACCGCGCGGAAAATGTTGATTTGGAGGAACGTCTTCGTGAATTAACCTTGGCGCTGGATCACATTCAGAGGAAATATTCAGTGCCAGTCGTTGTCAGCACACATCCACGGACACGGGCGAGAATGGAAAGTTTTGGGGTAATTACCAGCAATGCCAATATTATGTATCTTCAACCATTCGGTTTTTTTGATTTTATTAGTTTGGAACAACAGGCTGCTTGTGTTTTAAGTGATAGCGGTACGGTACAGGAGGAATGTGCCATCTTCAAGGTTCCAAATGTTACCCTGCGCGATGTTACTGAACGACCCGAAACCATTGAATGTGGGAGTAACATCCTGTCAGGTGTTAATGCTGAGAGTATCACTCGTTGCGTTGATCTCGTTCTGGGTCGCAAAGGTCAATGGTATGTTCCACCGGAATACTTGGTCGAAGATGTAAGTGATACCGTGGTTAAGATCTTGCATGGGTACCTATGGCGTTAACTGCAAAGTCGCTCGCCTCAAAAATTGCTCCCATTTGCGATGGTGCTGAGCGGTTTGAGAAATCAGGTTTTTTGTGCAGACACCTAGAGTTTGAGTTCGATGAATAAATCACCTTTATTTCCTAAAATACTCCTCGTGGTTGGCGGTGATCCTCATGGGAAGGATGCGGGCGAAATATTTTTATGTGATATTGTCGGGTCGGTTCCTTCTGACCGGCTTATCAGATATTCTTTGGTTGCTGCATCCACGGTTCCTTCTGCGCACAACCAAATGTGGGGACGATTCGAATCCATCCTGGATGTTCATCCCGCCCAGACTTTGCGCTTATTTAAAGTTAAATTGATCAGGTCCTTTGCACAAATCTGCCTTCACTTATTTCAATATATTTCTCTTATACCTGTATTGGCCAAAAGGATCACGCGCATAGCCAAAGAGCAGGGCGTCGATGTTATTTGGATCGCAATGAACTCACCGCAATTAATTTATCTGGCTGACAGGCTGGCACGCAACAACTCCATATCGCTTGTCGTCAATGTTTGGGACCCACCTGAACGCTTTATTAATGATCAGAAAATACCAAAATTCACCAAAAAAATCATTCTGGGCAGTTTTGCAAATGTAATTAAAAAATCCTTGGCATTGGGAACAGCCTCTGAAGGGATGAAGGAGGAGTACCAAAAAAAATATGATAAGGATTCCGTTGTACTTATACATGGTATTGACGAGCAGCTCCATCGCTCGCCTCGCAATAAATTGGGTTCATCCTCCCAACTGGTTATTGGCTTTTCCGGAAACCTCTACTCTTCGAAGGAGTGGCTGGCGTTACTGCATGCATTAAATTCAGTAAACTGGACGATAGCAGAACATAAAATCATTTTGCGGCTTCTTGGCTCTCCTCCCATAATCGATAAGGTGGATTCGAAAATGAATATTGAGTACATGGGGTGGAGAACCATACCGGAAATTGTTGACATCCTTGCGTCCTGTGATATTGCCTATTTGCCGTATTGGATAGATGAAAAATATGATTATGTTACAAGGATGTGTTTTCCGAATAAACTATCTGTCTATTTGGCGGCAGGCATCCCGGTTTTTTATCATGGATCGCCTGATGCATCACCGTCAGTTTTCATGAAGAAGTATCGAATTGGAGTTAAATGCCACTCCCATGCTGGGAACGATATTATAGATACTTTAAGCAAATTCATTAATGATGCCGGCAATTATGCGAGGCTGTCCGAAGGTATTAAACAGGCTCGTCAGGAAGAGCTTAATCTAAAAACTTTTCAATCACGGTTTGCTCATTTCATAATGCATGAAGACTGTGAATTTATCAAGAGATAAAATATGTGCGGTATCTGCGGATTAATAACCAAACAGCCGGACCTGGAAACCCAGGCGGTTAAAAAAATGAACGACGGCCTTACCCATCGCGGCCCTGATGGTGAAGGCTTTTTCAGTTCATCGCACATTGCCATGGCAATGCGCCGCTTGAGTATCATAGACCTGAACACCGGCTGGCAACCGTTATATAACGAAGACCACTCCATTGCCATTATTGCCAACGGTGAAATTTACAACTACGTGGAACTGCGCGACGAACTGCAAAAGCGCGGGCATCGTCTCTCCACCAGGAGCGACATTGAAACCATCGCGCATTTATACGAGGATCATGGATTGGATTGCGTCAAATATTTGCGCGGCATGTTTGCCTTTGCCTTATGGGACTCGAAACAAAATCGTCTGGTGCTTGCCCGCGACCGTGTTGGCGAAAAGCCGTTGTATATTTATGAAACAAACGACGCCATATACTTTGCCTCTGAGATCAAGGCACTAGCAAAAACTGGAAAAATCAAATTTGAGTTTGACCCTTCTGCCATTCACCTCTATTTTCATTATGGCTATGTTCCTGAACCGCGTACGCCTTTATGTGGAGTTCGCAAATTGCCTGCCGGGCACATGCTGGTCGTGGATGTGGAGCCGTGGTCGGTCACAGAGCATACATATTGGCGCATGGAGGATATCCCTCCCCTGGAAGGCGACCCTGTAAAACTGATTCGCCAGCAGTTGGATGAACTCAGTACACTGGTTGTGCGTTCAGATGTGCCTGTAGGTGTGGCATTAAGCGGCGGCGTGGATTCAAGCGCCATCGCCGCGCTGACCGCGCGTACGTATCCGGGAGTGTTGCAAGCCTTCTCGGTGGGCTATCCGGGCAGGCCGCTCAACGATGAGCGTGAGCAGGCAAAAGGTTTGGCGGAAACGCTCAAGATCCCATTTCACGAAGTGGAACTAACAACCGAGGAGCAATCTGATTTTTTTGAAGAACTTGTCTATCTGAGCGACGACCCGATCGCCGATATCTCGGGCTTTGGATATTATGCCGTTTCCAAAAAAGCGCGCGAACTTGGCGTTCCCGTTCTCTTGCAGGGACAGGGTGGCGACGAACTTTTCTGGGGATACGAATGGGTCAGACAGGCCGCCGTGCAGACCCTTCGCAAGCAGGCCCGCCTCCAGTCTGGACCGTGGGGCGGATTCCATTATCTGGGAATGATGCGCCCCTCAAGCCTCAGCCCACGTCAATTGTGGCATTGGGCAAAAACTGGGTGCGGAATTCCAGAGATGAAAAAGATATATCAACGCGATGGGCAAAGCCATCCCGACGACATGGTCTTTATGGAACTGACGCCTGATTTTGTTAACGCGCGCAATGAAACACCGGGCTACTATGCTCCTGAATTTAGTGAGCAGGTAAAAGGTTTTCCCGCGGAAAGTTTGCATCGTTTTTCACATCCGTGGCGTGACGTTCCCGTGACCATTACTCAATTGATTTCCCAAACCTACCTGCTCGAAAATGGTATCGCGCAAGGGGATAGGCTCGGCATGGCAAACTCCGTCGAATTGCGCCTGCCTTTTATGGATTACCGGCTGATCGAAACGGTCATCGGCTTGCGTCGCAACCATCCCGACCATCGTCTGCCCGTCAAATATTGGCTAAAAGAAGCATTGCGCGACATATTGCCCGATGAGATTCTGTCGCGTCCAAAGCAGGGTTTTGCACCGCCTGTGCGTGAATGGCATGACAACGCTTTTAGGCGGCATGGCAATAAATTGATTGATGGCATGCTTGTACAGGAAAAAACTCTTACCCACAAAGCCGCGCAAACGCTTGCGACCGGTGTGTATCCACCAGTCGTTGTTCCAATTTCCTTCAAAGCGTTGGTTTTGGAGTTGTGGATGCGCAGTATAAGCTCATAACATGAACGCGAAAACTCCTGTTGTTATTTTTGCCTACAACCGCCCGCGCCATTTGCGCCAGTTATTTGATTCCCTGCTTCAATGCACGCGCTTGGACGAATGTCAGGTTCATATTTTTTGCGATGGCGCTAAAAAGCCTGAACATGACCCGGGTGTGCAGGCCGCGCGGCAGTCTGTGGATAAATTTGCTCCCAGCCTGAATGCAACGGTGGTTAAACGCGAACAGAACGTAGGCTTGGCGCGTTCCATTGTGTCCGGTGTGACGGAGTTGTGCGAACAGTACGGCAGGGTGATTGTCCTGGAAGACGACTTCATCCTGCATCCATTCTTTCTCGACTTCATGCTTCAATCGCTGGACTGCTTCGCGGACGAAGAGCAAGTGGCGCAAATTGCGGGCTTCACCTTCCCGATTCAAACTCCCCCCAAACCTGATTCTTTTTTCCTGCCCCTTACCACCTCTTGGGGTTGGACCACTTGGCAAAGGGCCTGGAAGTTATTTTCCTGGGAAACCGAATCCGCGTTGCATATTTTGGACGCTGATTTACAAATGCGCTCTCGCTTTGATTTGGATGGCGCGTATCCTTATTCAGGCATGCTGCGCCTCGCCGCGGAAGATAAAGTGGATTCATGGGCTATTCGCTGGTATTGGCATACCTTCATGGCAAACAAACTCATACTGTACCCGCGCCGATCACTGGTCTGGCAGAACGGATTCGATGAGGCAGCCACGAATACCAGCACGGCACAGTCTGGTCAGCAGGCATCCCTGGATACCTTCTTTCAAGAAGAATGGCGCACCCCCCTTTCTTTTCCAGATACAGTCCAGGTCGATGAAAATGCCTTTGATAAACTTAAAAAACATTTACGGCGCGAATCATCACCCGCCCTGCCAGCACGCCTTAACGAATTGTTGAAAGGCGTATTGATACGCCTGTCAAAATAGGTATTGGTAATGTATAGAAAAATAAACCTGGTTGATCGACTGATCGTCAAACTGTTATCACGATATGAATTCATAAAAGAATGTCAGCGGCAGGAGTATTTCCGCCGCATGGCGACAATTGCCGCTACAGCAACCATTGGCCCGGAAGGAACCATCGAAAACTATTTCGACGATCCACATGCGGTGGTGGTTGGCGAAAACTCGTATATGCGCGGTAGATTGCTTACCTATGGACACGGTGGACGGATCACGATCGGAGATTGGTGTTATCTTGGCGTGCGCTCGGAAATATGGTCAATGGATTCCATTGAAATTGGGAATCGGGTATTGATATCTCACGATGTAAACATACACGATGGAACTGCACATTCACAGGATGCAACAGAACGTCATGAACACTATCAACATATATTACGTGCCGGGCATCCGCGCACTCCCGAGGAAATGCCCGGCGTTTTGTCATCCCGAATTATCATAGAAGATGATGTATGGATCAGTTTTGGTGTGACCATCCTTAAGGGCGTGCGAATTGGTGCGGGAAGCATAATTGCCGCAAATTCCACGGTGACAAAAGATGTGCCGCCTCATGTGATTTACCGAAATGATATGGTTCCTGTCATAACCCCCTGTTCCTGATCAGAAAGATTGTAAAATGTTCCTTGCCCCCCTTTTTAAGAAGCTAATTTCTCCTATAACAAACCAACTCTCTCAAATGGAAAGTCGGTTATTGAGAGAGATGGAGCAAAATCGTATTCTCACCGCGCAGTTGCTTATTCAAAACCTGCGAAAAAAAGGCCTGCTTGAAGATCTCTGCGATGCGGAGTTTAAAGTATTTTCACAATGGGGTGAGGATGGCATCATACAATATTTAATTTCAAGAATTGCCATTGAAAACAAGATTTTCGTGGAATTTGGCGTTCAGGATTACAGTGAATCGAACACACGCTTTTTGCTGGTAAATGACAATTGGACAGGCTTTGTGATCGATTCCAGCTCGGAATCCATTAAACGAATCCGCTCACAGGAATACTACTGGAAACATGACCTGACGGCCATTTGCGATTTTGTGACAGTGGATAACATCAACGACTTGATCAGGAATGCTGGCATAACAGGAACCATAGGAATATTAAGCATCGATATTGACGGAAACGACTATTGGATATGGAATGTGATTTCATCGATTTCCCCTCAAATCGTGATTGTTGAGTACAACAGTTCATTTGGAAACCGGCATGCAGTAACAATTCCCTATCAGCCTGATTTTAGCCGGGAGAAGGCGCATTTATCCAAACTTTATTGGGGCGCATCCCTGCCGGCGTTTTGTAATTTGGCGTCTCAAAAAGGTTATAGCTACGTCGGTTCAAACTCTGCGGGATCTAACGCATTCTTTGTTCGTAAAGACTCGGCAGGCAATATCAGGGAATGTGATTTCCATGACAACTTCAAACAAAGCAAATTCAGAGACTCAACGGATGAGAACGGAAATCTGTCATTTGTTTCCGGCCAAAATAAATTGGAGATGATCAAAGACATGTATTTGCTTGATGTCGATTCCAACCAGACCCTGCAAATAAAGGATATTTACTTCAAATAAATCCCATGAATAAATTACTGACCACCTGGGAGGAAGCTGTCCTCTGGTTGCGGGCCCAGCCTGAACAACAGGAATTGGTACGTGCCTGTTATTACGATGATCCACTGCTCGAAGCGGCGGAGCGATTCGAAGCCAGCGAAGAGTGGCAGGCCGTGCACAAAATTTTGCCTCAACAAACGAGCAAAGCACTCGACCTTGGCGCGGGGCGCGGTATTAGCAGTTATGCGCTGGCAAAGGCCGGGTGGCAGGTGGACGCGTTGGAGCCAGATGCAAGCGCTGTCGTCGGACGCGGCGCCATTGAAGGACTTGCGCGCGAGAGTGGTTTGCCCATTCAAACCCTTGATGGTTTCGCGGAGAAAATTCCAGCCCGGGACGAAGCGTATGATCTCGTTTATGGTCGTCAGGTAATGCACCACGCGCAAAATCTGCAAACAATGTGCAGAGAAATTCACCGCGTATTAAAGCCCGGAGGCACATTTGTCGCCACGCGCGAACATGTCATCAGCAGGAAGGGAGATTTTCCGGTATTTCTCGCCAACCATCCCCTTCATCATTTATATGGCGGCGAGAACGCATTCCTGTTGAAGGAATATCTCACAGCCATTGAATGGGCAGGGTTAAAGGTCAGGCGTACATACGGTCAATTTGATACACCCATCAATTATTTTCCTATGAGCAACGTGCAATGGCAGGAGGAAATTCAACACCCTCTTGCAAAATGGCTCGGAAGGCGGACCACACGGATCCTTTTATCCGACATGTTTCCGTGGAGCGGATTTATCAACGGGAAATTGTCATCGCGCGCGTCACACCGCGACCAAACCCCGGGTCGTATGTATTCATTTGTAGCAATAAAACCATGAAAAAGATTCTTGTCACTGGAGCCGCAGGTTTTATCGGGCGAGCGCTTACGCGCCACCTTACCAAACAGCAATATAAAGTCTTCGGTATTGATCGTATCCCATCTGAAAATTCTCCACTTGCTGATCTGCAAAGCTACGAACAAATTGAGCTGCCAAACCCACATCTGATACAACTGCTCGCTAATTGGCAACCGGATGTGCTGATCCATTGCGCAGGACGCGCCTCCGTACCTGCCGCCATGCAAGACCCACACGCAGATTATATTGACGGTCCTGTTCTGACCTTTGAATTGCTCGAAGCGCTTCGGAAGAATCTGTCTGGGTGCGCTTTCATCCTGCTTTCCAGCGCGGCAGTTTATGGCAACCCGCCACATTTGCCTGTTTCTGAAGATACGCCGATCCAGCCCGTTTCTGCTTATGGGTATCACAAATGGCAGAGTGAAATGATTTGCGCCGAATTCGCCAATGTGTTCGGCTTGCGAACAGCGAGCGTGCGCATTTTTTCGGCTTATGGTCCTGGCTTGCGCCGCCAGGTAATGTGGGATATTGTCTACAAGGCGCTGACTCAGCCTGAGATACGGTTGCAGGGCACAGGTCAGGAAAGCCGGGATTTTATTCATGTACAGGATATTGCGCATGGTTTGGATGTTGTCTTGAATAATGCCCAGATGCAAGGTGAAGCATATAATCTTGCCAGTGGGTACGAGACCAAAATTGTGGATTTGGCGGGTCTCATTACGAAACACCTGAACATAAAATTTAAGCCTGTATTTTCAGGAGAGTTGCCTGCGGGTACCCCAATGAACTGGAAGGCGGATATTACAAGGGTTTCCACGCTTGGCTTTTCTCATCACGTACCATTGGAGGAAGGCGTCAGTGGTTTTATAGACTGGGCTTGCAGGGAAATAAAAGGAGTATAGGTGGCACCCCGTATATCAGTTGCTTTTGCAAATATGTTTGACGCAACCTGGCTGGCAGGTACGCAGTATCTGCGTAATCTGCTTTTTGCCATAAAAGCAAATGACGTCCCGATTGATCCTGTACTAAGGGTTACCCCGGATACACCTCCAGCCGTGTACGACATGTTAAATGGACTGTTTGAACGCGTTATTGAATATCCAAGAGCCATGCCTCATTGGGCCAGGAACCTGCCTCAACGGCCGATGCGAAAGTTGATGTCCTTGCTGAGCAGTGAAGATGCTGCGTTAAGAAAACATCATGTTGATGCGCAATTTGCTCTACTCGATCCGGGAAGAGTATCCAGGGTCCCAACCATTAGCTGGATCCCTGATTTTCAATATTTGCATTACCCTGAATATTTCTCGAGACAGGAATTGGATTTTCGAGCAAAATATTACCCGGATTCAGCACGCAAAGCAAAATTAATCGTATTGAGCAGCCAGCAAGTTCTTAATGACTTTAAGAATATTGCTCCCGATATGGCGCATAAGGCGCGCATCCTGCGCTTTGTCGCCCAGGTAAATCCAGAAGTATATGAACCTGATCCACATGAAATATCGAGACATTATTGCCTTCCTGAAAAATTCTTTTTCCTGCCTAATCAATTCTGGCAGCATAAAAATCATCTTCTTGTGATAAAAGCACTTGCATTGGCACGCATGAATTTCCCTGATATTACCGTTGTCTGTTCCGGTGGCATTTATGATCATCGTAATCCAGGTTTTTTCGATGAAATCCTGCAGGAGACCGCGAGGCAGGGTATTCAGACGAATATTCGTAT
>Ga0210377_10000338_pt1 | contig 44244 bp, 36 predicted proteins | sample PLM4_65_b1redo_FD_155480 | JGI IMG/M metagenome (GOLD analysis project Ga0210377, IMG submission 155480) | Groundwater sediment microbial communities from an aquifer in East River, Colorado, USA - PLM4_65_b1 redo | ecosystem: Environmental > Terrestrial > Soil > Riparian zone | place: USA: East...
ACGTCCGCAAGAACATCACCACCCTGATGCCCATCCGCGACCGGGAGCTCCGGAGCCTGAAGTCGCTCCTCGAGTACCGCTTCCCCGAGGACCTCGCTCAGGAGAAGTTGGAGCGGGTGCTGTGTTCGATGAGGGATGCGGAGGAGGTCGAGGGCGAAGACCTCCGGATGCACTGGCTCGCATTGAGCATGGGCCGCGCAGCGGTGATCCGACGGCAGCTCGCTGCGTTCCTCGGCGTCTACGAGCAGAAGAAGGCGGCAGGAACGACGTTGGACCTCCGGGATGCCTCGCTGGGCAACCTGTTGATGACTGGGGAGTACCTGCTCCAGGGCGAGTCGTTCAACGCGATGATCGAGAGCTTCAGCCGGTTCTGCGAGAGCCGCGGTCGGGTCCTCAACGTGACCGAGGGCGAGAACCTGTTCCTGGTCGCGCTGAAGGAGGACGGCACGCTCCTGGAGTCGGAGGCCAAGGTCGTCGGGCCTCAGAATCGCGCCCGGATCAAGGGGTTGTATCTGATTCCAGAACCCATGAGCCAGACCGAAGCGGAGCGGGTCCGCTCCCTGCCGATGGATGAATGCGAGCGGGAGCTCGAGCGGCGCCAGGTGGTCGTGAACGCGAGCGCGGACGCTCGCGAGGCGCTCGCCACTGCCGACGTGATCATCTACGCACCCGGCACGCAGAACTCGAGCCTCCTGCCCTCCTACCTTTCCGTCGGAGTGGGCGAAGCCATCGCGGAGAATACGGCCGCGAAGAAGATCTTCGTCAGCAACATCCGCGAAGACCACGAGATCCCCGAAGCCACAGCCAATGCACTCGTACAGAGCTGCGTGCGCTACCTGAACCGACGCGGCGAGCTGGCATACACTTCCCAGCGCTACATCACCGACATCTTCGCGCATCGGGACATCAGCAACGTCGAGAGGCAGACCGAAAAGGACACCGGCTGCGTCTACTTCAACTTCGACGACTGGACCGACAGCGACATCCGGATCGTCGAATCCGACTGGGAGCAGTCGTTCGAGCCCGGAATCCACATCGGCGACCGCATCGCCACGGAGGTGATGCGCGTCACTCGCGAGGTGAAGCCCGACCTCCCCAGTTTCCACTACTCGCTCTCGATCATCGTGCCGGTGTGGAACGAAGAGAACCGCATCACCGCCACGCTCCACGGTCTTCGGAAGCTCGACCTTTCCGACCTGGATCTCAGCTGGGAGATCGTGGTCGTCGACGGCGGCTCGACGGACCGCACCGTCGAGCAGGCCAGATCCACCTCCGGGGTGAAGGTCCACCGGCTGCGTGCTGGGGTCTTTGGGAAGGGCGCTGCCATCCGGTACGGGCTGGAGCGAACCGTCTCCGACCTGGTCGTGATCTTTCCCGGCGACGACGAATACCCGGCGGAGGGAGTTCGCCGGGTCCTCGAGCCGATCGTCTCTGGAATCTGCGACGCGACCCTGGGCGCGCGCAACCTGCGGCCTCACTCGGACTACGAGTCCTTGAGCCACATCTACCACGGAAAGCGCCGGCTCCGTCTGTCCAGCCTGTTGGGTGGTCGGCTCCTGAGCTTCGTCGCCGTCGCTCTGTACAGCCGCTTCATCTCCGATCCGCTGACGAGCCTGCGCGCCTTCCGGGGCACGGACATTCGCGGTCTGGCGTCCCAGGCAGATGGCTTCAACTACGATCAGGCGGTATTGGGCGAGCTGCTGCGCAAGGACATCATCGTGCTCGAAGTTCCCGTCGGCTTCCGGCCGCGCACCCGCGCCGAAGGGAAAAAGATCCGCACGGCGGACGGCCTGAGGGCGCTCGCGACGCTGATTGCGACTCGCTTCCGTTCGCAATCGAAGCCCGAGCGGAGGTCGGGGTTGGACCCGGCCTCCACGTGAGACGGCAGATCACGTGCCCGAGCTCAAATCCCACACGACGCTGATCAACCCGCCCATCTCGGGGCAGAAGGGCGATCCCCACACCGGAATCCCCTTCATGCCCTTCGTTCTGGCCTATCTGGCGGCTGCCCTCGATCGTGCCGGAGCGAAGGTCGACGTGATCGACGCGTTCGGCCTCGCCCCGCGCGCCAGCTACGACTTCCGCGGCAAGCTCGCCCGCGGACTGACGCCGCCCCAGGTCGTGGAGCGCCTCGATCCGCTCACCGAACGAGTCTTTCTGTACGCGCGCGCGGTGCAGGACCACGATCTGATCGTCGAGATCGCACAGCTCGTCCGCACGCGTCTTCCACACGCGACCCTGATCGTCGTCGAGAACAGCCAGGCGGTGACGAGCTTCTCCCTGAGGTTCTCCCTCGACCACCTCTTTCCGCACGTCGACTATGCGCTCCTCGGCGAGTGCGAGGAAACCGGCCCCGCCCTGGTCGAGGCTCTCGAAAGGGGCGACACCGAGCCGGACCTGCCGGGCCTCGCCTGCCGCGACGACTCCTCGGATCGGGGTTACACGCTGCGCGATCGCGACTTCGGCGGCGTCGATCTCGACGCACTTCCGCCGCCGATGTGGGAGCGATTCCCCCTCGAGAACTACTGGTCCCTCAAGGTGGGCCACGGGCCGGTCAGCGATCGCTATCTCGCGGTCCTTTCGTCGCGCGGGTGCCCGTATCCGTGCACGTTCTGCGTGGTTCCCGACATGACCGGCCGGCGCTGGCGCGGCAAGTCGCCGGCGTCGTTCGTAGACGAGCTGGCGGCACTGGTCGAGCGCTTCGGCGTGACCGAGTTCCACTTCGAGGATGTGAATGCGACGGTCGCGAAGAAGCGCATGATCGCGATCTGCGAGGAGATCCGCAGGCGACGTCTCGAGATCACCTGGAAGCTGGCCTCTGGGGTGAAGATCGAGACCATCGACGAAGAGACGCTCGGGCACATGGCGTCAGCCGGGTGTCGTTATCTGTCGTTCTCGCCCGAGAGTGGATCCCCGCGCGTTCTCAAGTTGATGAAGAAGTGCTTCGACCACGACAAGGCGCTGAAGCTGACGCGCGTGATGGCCGACCTGGGCATTCACAGCCAGGCCTGCTTCGTGCTCGGTTACCCCGGCGAGACCGACGAAGACCGACGCATGAGCGAGAGCTTCGTCCGCGCGCTCGTCCGGAACGGACTCAAGGAGATTGCGCTCTTCATCTTCACTCCGGTACCGGGCTCCGAGGCCTTCGATCTGATCGACGGCTACCAGAGCTATTCGGAGCTGTCGTTCTCGCCAACCTGGCGAAGCGACTACGCGGAGATCGCCCGGTTCCGCCGGAAGCTCTATCTCGAGTTCTTTGGGTGGAAGTGCCTGTACCAGCCGGTCGAGGTCCTGAGACACGCGCAGCGTCTGTTCCGGCGGCGATTCCAGACCAAGATGGAGATGGTCGCCTATCGCGTGTTGTCCGACGCGTTGCGGCCCTCCGGCTTCCGCAGGCAGGTATCGCGGGCAGGACCGGCGCCCAGCTGAACCCAGATCGAACACGGTCGGATCCGAACGGCGAGGTACAGGAGCGACGATGGCGCCTTGGGATGCAACGCATTTGACGGTTCCCTGCAACCTCTGCGGGAGCGACCGGTTCGAAGTCGTCCTGCCCGCACTCGAAGAAGTGGAGCAGGCGCTGAACGAGCGCTATCGCTCCTCTTCGGACGACATCTGCCGTGACCAGGTGGTGCGCTGCCGCGGCTGCGAGCTGGTCTACATCAATCCCAGGCCACCGCTGGAACACATCCATCAGGGCTACGCCGAGGCCGTCGACGAGACCTACGTCTCGCAGGCCGAGGGCCGTCTCCACGCCTTCCGGAGGATTGCCCGGCAGATCTCGCGGTTGAAGGACCCCGCCGGAGGCAGGCTTCTGGATGTCGGGGCTGCGGCGGGCTTCTTCCTCGTGGCGGCCCGGGAGCAGGGCTGGAAGGTGGAGGGCATCGAGCTCAGCAGCTGGCTGGCCGACTGGGCGAAGCAGCACTTCGACCTCACGATCCACACGACGCCCCTCCAGGAGGGCCAGTTTCCGCCCGACCATTTCGACGCCATCACCATGTTCGACGTGCTGGAGCACGTGGAGGATCCGACGGCCACCGTACGCATCGTGCGGGAAGTGCTCAAGGACGACGGGCTCTTCGTGCTCTCGTACCCGGACTACGGTTCGATCTTCGCGCGGCTGTTGAAGCGCCGCTGGTGGTTCCTCCTCAGCGTGCACCTCTACTACTTCACGCGTCAGACCATTCGCCGACTCCTGGAACAGAACGGCTTCGAAGTGATCGCGATGCAACGTCTGTATCCCTCCCTGCAGCTCGGCTACCTCTTCGAGCGACTCGAAGTCTATAGCCCGCTCGTCGGCCGGAGCCTGGGATCGGTCGCCAGGACGCTGAGGCTTCACGACCGGAGCATTCCGTACTACGCATCGCAGACCCTCGTCTTCACGCGACCCAAGTCGGAATGAACTTCCCGAAGAACCGTCTCGCGCCGTGTCGGGCCGTCCTCTGCGACCTCGACGGCGTCCTCATCGAGTCGTCCGCCGCACATGCGGAGGCGTACGCACGGGTGTTCTCCCGGCACGACCTTCCGCCGATCGCCTACCACGAGATCGCCGGTCGCCCGACGCGGGAGGTCTTCGGAAACCTGGGGTTTCGAGGGGAGCAACTCGACGAGATCGTGCGCGAGAAGCAGCAAGAGGCGCGAAAGGCGCTGCGCACGGAGACACGTCTGTGTCGCGGCGCCCGAGAGCTGCTCGGGCAGCTGCGTGCCACGGGCCTGCGGGTGGCTCTCGTGACCGGTGCTTCGCGCGAATCCGTCCGCGTGATCTCGGAGCGCTTCGGCCTCGCCCCGTACTTCGATGCCGTGGTTGCGGCCGAGGACACCGCCTGCGGCAAGCCGGCGCCAGACCCATTCCTCGAGGCCTGTGAGCAGCTCGACGTACTCCCCGAAGAGGCGCTCGTCGTCGAGGATTCCGACAGCGGTCTGCGCGCCGCACGGGCCGCCGGCATTCCGGTCTGCCTGGTGGGCGGGATGGAGCCGCCGAGCGGGCGTCCCGACGCCACCGTCGATGATCTCGTGCAGCTCTCGGGGTACCTCTGCATGCGACCGGATGGGCTCGAAGCTGACGTCGCCGAGCGCTCCGAAGCGAACCCGGTCCGTTTTCTCGATCGCATCGAGCCGCGCCCGCGCCAGAGCCGCTGTGTGGCCGTCGTACCCGCTGCGGGGCTCGGCAGCCGGCTCGGCCATCCCGGTGCGAAGCTGCTTTTCGAGGTGAACGGCGAGCCGATTCTTCGGCACCTGGAACGGCAGCTTTCGCGCGTGGTGGACGGGATCGTGTTGGTGGTGAGCCCCCAGGGAGCCGGGCCCATCGGGAAGCTGGCCGGTGCGTTGCCGACTCCGATCGAGTTGGCGATCCAGCAGCAGCCCCTGGGAATGGCGGACGCCGTTCTCGCCTCGCGATCGGCTCCGCTGGCGGCGGCTGCGGACCTGCTGTTGATCGTCTGGGGCGACCAGGTCACGGTGCGGGCCACGACGCTGCAACGCCTGATCACACTCCTGGAGGAAGCCGGTGCGGATCTGGCGCTTCCGACGCGCACGTTGTCCAATCCGTACATCCACTTCCAGCGCGATCGCAGCGGACGCCCCGTACGCGTGCTGCAGGAGCGCGAGAACGACGAGATGCCCGCGATCGGAGAAAGCGACTGCGGCGCGTTCCTGGTGCGAAACGCGGAATTCTACGAACGTCTGGCCAGCTACCTGGCTGCTCCCTCCGAACGGGGCGCGGTGACGGGAGAGGTCAACTTCCTCCCGTTCCTGGTGTCACGGCATGCGGGCTTCCAGCGGATCTGTGCCATGCGCGGCGTGGATCCCAGGGAGACCCTCGGCGTGAATACGGCCGAGGATGCCGCGCTGGCCGAGCGCTACCTCCGCGAGCTCCAGGCTGCGACGCAGAGCGCTTGAACGTGGGGTCCCAAGCATTGCCGCGCCTCTCGATCGTGATTCCCGCCTACAACGAGGAGCAGTTCCTCGGGACCCTCCTCGCGCGCATCGAAGCGGTAGAGATCGCATCGCTCGGCTTCGAGAAGGAGGTGATCGTCGTCGACGATGGCTCGCAGGACCGGACCTTCGAGATCGCATCTGGTCGTGCTGGAGTCCGCGCCGTGAAGCAGGTTCCCAATCAGGGCAAGGGCGCTGCCGTCCAAAGAGGGATTCGCGAAGCGACGGGTGACTGGGTGCTCGTCCAGGACGCGGACCTCGAGTACGAACCGGAGGACTACCGCGTCCTCCTGAGTGCGATCCCCAGCGAGGGCCGGGCCGCCGTCTACGGCAGTCGTACCAAGGGTCAGATCCGGCAGAGCGGGTGGTTTCGGCTCTTCCCTGGCAGGCATCCCAGGCAGGGCCTCGGCTCGTGGGTCGCGGGTGTGCTGTTGACGTGCTGGACCTTCCTCGTCTATGGGCGGTTCATCACGGACACGTTGACGGCATACAAGCTCTACCCGATGGACGTGATCCGGGGCTTCGTGGTCCGCACCTGCGGTTTCGAGACCGATCACGAATTGACCGCCAAGCTGATCCGATCGGGAGTGCGCATCATCGAGGTGCCGATCCGCTTCGAGCCGCGGTCGACGGCCGAAGGCAAGAAGATCCGTGCACGAGACGGATTCATCGCCGTTGCAACGTTGCTCCGGTACCGCTTCTTCGACTGACCAGCGGCCGAGCGAGCGGAACCATTCGTGGCGGTACCTGCTTCGCGCCGCTAGTTTCTTCGCCACCAAGTGATCTCCATGTGGGCCCGAGATCTTCTCGATCGCGTCGGACTGGGCGAAGCGAGCGTCGACGTACGCTTCGGGTGGTGCATCGTTCTAGCGGTTTGCGCGCTCTATGCAATTGCGTTTCTGGCCTTCTATCCGAACGCCATCACCAACGACGACGAAGCCATGTATCTGCGGCACGCGCGGATCATGCTCGAGGGCCGGGCGTCAGTGGTCAAGCTGGACGCCCTGACGGGTGAGACCGTCGACCACTTCCCCAGCCAGTACCCCATTGGAACGGCCGCGATGATGGCTCCTTTCGTCGCGGTAGCCGGATGGAAGGGCGGCTTCGTCGTTCCCTTCCTGTGTCTGATGGGGGGCGTGCTCGTCCTGGGTCGCTGGCTACAGGAAGAGGGCCACTCGCCGCTCTGGGCACTGCTGGCCCTCGGCTACCCGCCGGCCCTGGTGATGGGGCGGGTCGCCATGAGCGACGTTCCCAGCTTCGCCGTCGTGACCCTGGGTCTCTGGCTCTTCTGGCGCGGACTGGATCGCAGCTGGGGCTATTGGATGGCCTCCGGCTTCATCGCCGGGGTCTCCATGGTCTGGCGGGAGACCAACGCCGTCGTCTTCGCTCCCTTTTTCGCCGGCACGGTGCTCCGACGTGACAAGGCCTGCGGGGCGGTCGTCGTGGGCGGCCTGCTGGGAGTGGCAGTGCGCCTGCTCTCCAGCACCATCGTGTTCGGCGAGCCCTTCTTCTACAAGGCGCCGTACCGCATCGACCTCAGCGCGCTCCTGGACCGTCTCCCGCTCTACCTGTTGGCGCTGCTGGTGTTCGTGCCCGGTGGGCTCGTATTGGTGCTGCTCTACCGGGGTCGCCGCTGGCCCGAGCTGGTCGTCGCCGTGAACCTGTTCGTGCTCCTATACCTGCTCCAGGAGTACTTCATGTGGGGTACATCACCGCTGAAGCGGATGGTCCTCACCCCTCGGTACATGCTCCCGATCTTGCCCTTGATGGCACTCGCGGCCGCGGAGGTACTGCCGCGGCTCTGGCGTCGCCTCCTGGAGTGGACGCCGACGCCGCGTCGCAAGACGCTGGAGGCCGTGGCGGCCGGCGTCCTGGCCCTCTGGATCGGCGGGGTCGCCGTGGCGGCCTCGGCCGTGCATCCCGCATTCGCCGCCTGGAGCTCCACCCAGGCGCGGATCAGCGACGCGATCGAATCGCACACGGATCCGGCCGGGGTGCTCGTCACCAACCTCCCGCTCACCCGCAAGTTCATTCGTGAGCTCGATCGCAAGTACCTTCCGGTAAGACTCGAGCACGTGGCCCCGGACGTCGCGATGGATCTCGCGACGCGCTTCGGCACCTTCCACATCGTCCTGCTCGACCGCAACGACGGGCCCTTCGGGATCGAGCAGACCGGGCTCAACGCGGAATTCATCGCCAGCATCGAACCGATGAATCCGATCCTCCTGTTCGATCGTGAAATGAGCGCGACGGACCGGTTGCGCATCTGGCGCGTGGACCGAGCCCGGCTGCCGTAGACCTCGAGCACCCCGCCGCTGCATGGGGTCCGGCAGACCCGCGCCCGCGCCGGTAAGCTCCGCGCCGTGCCCGAGCCCGCAGCACCCTTCAGGCCTGGCCTCGCGCGCGGGTTCGTCGTCGGATCGCTCTATCTCGGGATCGGCAACTGGATCACGTCGGCGCTCAACTTCGCCATCAACATCGCGGTGGCGAGGCTGCTCGGCCCCGCGGACTTCGGGATCTACGCGTTCGTGGCGTCGGTCAACGAGTTCCTGAACATCATCGGCGCCTTCTCGTTCGGCGTCGCGCTGATCCAGTTCCGGGACGAGTCCCAGCGCATCTTCGACACGGCGTTCGCGCTGCTGGCGCTGCTCGGAGCGATCGGCCTCGTTGCGGCGGCAATCGCCGCGCCCGTCCTCTTGCACCTGAGCTCTGCGACCGCCGCCTGGTTCATCCTGGTCCTCGCCGGCTGTCGGGTGTTGACCCTCCTTGCGCAGGTACCTCTCGCTCACATGGAGAGGGGCCTTCGTTTCCGGCGCTTCGCCCTGCTCGGCCTCGTGAGCGGGAATCTCTCGAACCTGGGTGCGCTCGGGCTCGCGTTGCTGGGATTCGGTCCGTGGAGCCTCGTCGGCCGCGACGTGCTCGTCGCCGTTCTCACGTTGGGCTTCGCGATCGCCTGGTCCGGCTATCGCTTCCGCGGCGAGGTGCACCGGGGGGAGGCCCGGCGACTGATGGACTTCGCGCGACCCATGTTCCTGTCGCGCAGCCTCGACATCGCGTTCGACCGCATGGACCGCGTCGCGGTGGGCTCCTTCTTCGGGAACACGGCAGTGGGTCTCTACCAGCAGGCCCGCTCGCTCGCGGAGACGGGTCTGCTGGTCGCCCGGCCGCTCTCTCAGCTCACGCTGAATCTGTATTCCCGACTCCAGGACGACCCGGAGCGCCTCGGGCGCTCGTTCGAGGTGGTCAACTACTTCCTCGTGCGCCTGATGTTTGCGGGTGCGGCCGTGCTGCTGGTCTTTCCCGGGCAGACGATCCAGTTGCTCCTCGGCGAGGCCTGGCTCTCCGCCACGCCGATGCTGCGCTGGCTGGGTCTGTACGCGGGGATCCTACCGGTCTTCGGAAATGCGATGCAGCTGCTCTACGGTCGCGGCGCATTGGGCGGCAACATCCGGCTGCGTCTGGTGCAGGTCGGCATGCTCGGTGTCGGCATTGCGGCGGCCGTCCGCTCCGCCAGCCTGGAGGGAATCGCGATCGCGCTGCTCGCCACGACGCTGGTCGGCCTCTGGCTGTCGCTGTACTTCAACCGCGACGTGCTGGCGGGACGGCTCGCGGTCATCTTCGTTCCGCCCTCGCTGAGCCTCGCCGCGGCCGTGGCCGCGATGCTGCTGCTCGAGCGATGGGTGGATCTCTCGGGCCTTCCGCTCGCGCTCGTCGTGCCCTTGCCGTTCGTGGCCTTCGCCGCCGTGCTGCTTCCGCTCGAGCGGGGGCGCCTGCTGCAGGAGCTCGCCTACCTGCGCGGGCACCTCGCCAGCCGGGACGTGGAAGTCTGAGGCGCGATCCCGCGGCCACGCCGCGGGATCGATGGCCGGTCAGCTCCGGAAGAACACGAAGTCGCACCAGCGCAGGCGCGCGTCCGAGACCTTGGCGTTGATCTGGAGCATGCGCGGGAAGCCGCGGTCCTGCATCAGCGCGACCAGATCCGCGAGCTCGGATTGCCCTTCGTAGAAACGATCGAAATGATGCTCGAGCTTCACGCACGCCACGTGTTCGAGCTGTCGAGTGGCCCCGCGCAGAGCCCGCAGCTCGCTGCCCTGGACATCGAGCTTCAGCAACACTGGCCCGGGGCGCTTCGAAAGATCGAGCACGTCGTCCAGGCGCCGCGCCTCGACGCGGATCGCGACGGACTTCGTCGCCTCGGCTCCCTCGCGCAGAGAGCGCGTCAGCTCCACGGTAGGCGGTAGCAGCGAGCTCAGATCGTCCGCCTGGGTGAGGAAGAACTCGCGCGGTCCAGCCTCGGCGTCGAGCGCGTATGGGAAGATTTCGCAGCCCTGCGCCTCGAACTCGGCCTGCAGGCGCTCGTGCAGGGCGGGGATCGGCTCGAAGGCGACGACGTGTGCTCGCGGATCGACGAAGCGCACCGCACGGATGAAGTCTCCACGGTTCGCACCGACATCGACCACGGTGCCGGGGGCGATGCCGAAGCGCTGGCGGAGATCGAGGAGCTCGGCGACGAAGTCGACGCGGATGCCGCGCGCACGCGCACGCCGGAGCTCCGGACTCTCCAGGTAGTCGATGGCGCGCCGGAGCCGGTTCAGCACCACGACCCTCGCTGGCGGAACGGAGAAGTGCAAGTCAGGGCCCTGGAGCGTCGACGGCTTCCGCAGAGATGCCGTCGACGCGATCGAGGCGCGCATGCTCGCAGAAGGCGAAGCGGCGCGTCAAGCTCGATCGCGACGCTGGCGCCGGCCGCGACCGGTGACGCGCTGAAGAAACGTACTTTCGGCTTCCGCGGGGGGGCATTATTCTCCGGGCCGCATGCAGTCCCGGCCGCTCGTCAGCGTCGTCGTGCTGAGCTACTGCCGGCCCACGCACCTGCGGCGTACCGTCGAAGCCTTCCTGCGCGTGAGCACGTACCCGAACCTCGAGCTGGTGCTCGCGGATGACGGCAGCCCTCCGGCGATGCAGGAGGAGATGCGCAAGCTGCCCTTCGACACCTTCCTGCTGCCCTCCGAGAATCGGGGGCTCGGAGCCAGCACCAACGCGGGGCTACACGCGGCCCACGGGGAATTCATCATCCACCTCCAGGACGACTGGCTGTGCAACGGGCCCCGGGACTTCGTCGAGGCCGCGATCGACGTGATGACCGAGAGGCCCGAGATCGGCATGCTGCGCTTGATCCTGCCTCAGCCCGAGCTCCGCTACACGAGTTGGACGTCGAGGCGGGGCCTCGCGGTACGGGTGTACGAATCGCCGCCGGCCCGCAGGAGCGACTACGTCTATACCGATCGACCGCACATCAAGAGCCGGGCGTTCGTCGATTTCATCGGTCCCTACCTCGAGAGCCGTTACATGCAGAAGACGGAGCTCGACATGCGGGACCGCTTCAACGCCCAGACACGCTTCAAGATGGGGTTCATCGAGGGTTACCACGCGTTCGAGGACATCGGCGCGGACGCGAGCTTCAACCATCCCATGCCGCTCGCGCGCCTGAGCGCTGCGCTCGAGCGCGTGCCCGTGCTTCGGGGTGCCGTACGGCTCTACCGCCGCCTCAAGCAGAAGCTCGGCCACTGACGGGCAAGCGGCCGGAAGCCGCCGATTCAAGCTGCGTTTTCGATGGGGCCTAGAGCTGTCGATGCTGTCGACAAGGCTGCAGCAGAGGCTTCCGCCCCGCGTTGGGGGCGCGAAGGCTTGCGGCCCTCGACCACGAGGAACCACCCCAGCGTGGAGGGTACCAGCCGCTGCACCCAGCGGGGCAGGAAGCGCGCGCGCCCGATCCGCACGTCGTAGGGCGTCACCACGGGCGTGACGCGCACGTCGGTCAGGTCGGCGAAGAGTCTCCGAGCCTCGGTGGCGGTGTAGGCCTTGGTGCCGGCGCTCTCGATGTGGCTCCACACGACGTCGCCGAGGCTGCGCCAGGGACGCCCCTTCAGCAGCCCGTGGAGGATCCAGGCCTGGAGCGCGACCAGGGACCTTCGCTGGTAGATCATGACGCAAACGCGCCCGCCGGGGCGCGTGACGCGGACGATCTCGCGGGCCGCGCGCGGTGTGTCTGGCGTGTGATGGATGACTCCCCAGGAATAGACGAAGTCGAAGCAGGCGTCCGGAAACGGCAACCGCTCTGCGTCGCCGACGCGCAGGTCCGACGACAGGCCCTCCAGCGCGAGACGCTTGCCCGCCAGCTCGATCGCATGGGGCGTGAGATCGATCCCGGTTAGGTTCGCGCCGGCGCGCGCGAAGCTCACGTGATCGGACGCCGCGCCGACGCCCACTTCGAGCACCCGCTTGCCCCGGTGCTCCGAAAAGCGGGCAAAATCGCGAATGAACGGCTCGAGCACGTCGCGCCGTTCCGCGATCGCGCGGAAGAAGGCCGGCGAGCCCTCCTCGGCCGCAATGTCGCGCGTCCCGCACGGAGTGGTGTCCCAGAACTCGCGCACCCAGTGCTTGAGCCCATCGAACGGCTCGACGATCGACTCGGGATGGCTTCCCCTGCCGAAGGCCGCGAGGCCGGGCAGGTGCAGCTCAGACGCACGCGTGCCCATGGCTCGGGAAATGGACATTTCGGAGTGCGCGTAGTGCAGTCTCAAGCCGGGACGTCCCATATTCGGGACCGGCAGCGCGGTCCCACCTGCTCCGTTTCGGAGCAGCGTCTGCCGCGCTTGAGGGGATTCGCCTGCGGGCGCAGCCTGGATGAGCACGGCGCAGGAGGTCGAGGCCCGGGGGTCCATCCACGTGCAGGTTGCACGGGGACCCGGCGGCGGCGTCGCGCAGCGAGCCGCAGGCGAGCGAACTTCAGCGAGCTAGCCCGGCGGCGGCCCGCCCAACACCAGCCGCTGCTGGTTCTCGAACCGGTTCACCTTCGTGAAGTCGGCGTTCACCGTCGAGTGGTCGTCGAGCTCGAGGGCGTAGGCAGGAGCCGGGCCGCGCTTGCCATTGAAGCCGGAGATCAGGCCTCCCTCGAAGCTCGCCTGGCAGTCGCCGGAGAGCTGGATCCCGTGGCCGCCGTGGCCGTTCGCGCGCAGCACGAAGTTCTTCACCGCCAGATCCGAGACGTGCCACGAGATTTGCATGCCGTTGCCGAGGTTGGAGATCTCGCCCGTACAGAGCGACTTGTCGACGATCAGGTCCTCGACCGCGATGTCATGCGTGCCTTCGGTGGTGCCATTCACGTTCACGTGCCGCTGCTGGGTGCCCTGGATCTGGAAGTTGTTGCTGCGCAGCCGCTCGATCCGGACCCTGCGCGAAGCGACCAGCTTGAATCCCCCGTAGAGCTCCCCCGAGAAGTCGAGGTCGCGCAACACCGAGTCCTCGAAGTAGCCCGCGAGGCCGTCACCGCCGGAGAACTGGCCCGGACGCTTCGCGCTCGGGTAGCCGCCCATGCCCGCCACCACACCCGGCCCCGGACCCCAGGTGTCGCGTGCGCGCACGTACTCGAGCTCGACGCCGCGGTTCCCGCCCTTGAAGTCCATGAAGTAGAAGATCGCGAAGCAGTGGTGTCCGGCGAGGTCGCGCAACGACGCGGTGCGTGTCCCGTAGAAGCCTGCGCCGCAGTGCGAGAAGCCCGAGATCTCGAGTCCGTCGATCGAAAGATCGGTACAGGCATCGCAGCGCAGGCCGGCCATCGAGGGATCGATGCCGCGCCCGGTCGCTCCGCCCGGCGGCTGGTTCCAGGCCGGCAACCAGCGATCGGCGTACGTCGTGAGCGTCACGTTGCGCAAGCGGATGCCGCGGCCGCGCGCGTAAACGGCCGCCGAGACGGTCGTCCACTGGAAGTCCTCAGGAACGAAGAGATCCACGTCCTCGAGGCTGTCGCCGTCGCCCAATATCATCGGCTTCGAGAGCACCTGGCGGCTGCGCGAGGGACGCCGGCCCGCAGGCGGGCTCCCCGGTGGGCTTGGCGCGAAGGGGGCACCCGCGAAGGCAACCGGTGGCCAGGCGAACGCTACGGCCGTCGAGCCCGCGAGCGCGAGGAACCGGCGGCGATCGAGATCGTGGAGGCTCATGCTGGGTGAACTCGTCGGGGAAGGTACATGGTAGAATCGTCCTCAAGACGAACTTAGCGTCGAGATTCAGATGCAGAAATATCACAAGCAGATGATCCCGTTGGCTGTTCTGATGCTTTCGTTCGCGAGCCATCCGACTGCGGGTCAAGTGGTCATCACCGGCCCTCCCGGTTATCAGCCACCGGACTACGTTCTACCCGTTCCGCCGACGGTGAAGATCATTCGCGGAGTAGGCCCATCGGGGCTGGATCTCGTCTCCGATACCTTTGCCGGCGAGTATTTGATGCGGTGGCAGATCGCCACGAATCCGCCTTCCCAATACCATGACACGGTCGGCTACATCAACAACGGTGGACACGTCCTCCTCCGCTCGTCGCTCACCATTTCTGGTACGACCACCGGATGTTGGGAGTATCCGAGCTCTGACATCAACTGCCGCGTCAGTCCTCCTTACGCCGGTGCGGGCATGCTCGCGGTGTGGAGCGACGTGGGCCCAGACAGCATCGGGATCGTCTCGCGGAGCAACCAATTCGGCCCGGCCGTATTCGGAGGGCTCGATCGCGACGGAAACGTCACGACCCGCATCGAGGAATCCGGCACGATTTCGCTCAAGCCGCAGGTGAGTGACGCGGAGACGCTTCCTGGATACGGTCGCATCTTCGCCAAGGACCTCGGCTCCAACGTCTACGGTCTCTTCTGGCGCGACCCGACAGGAACCGTTCGGCGGATCGACAACTGCCCGCAATGAACCCGAGATCTTCGTGCACGATCCCGCGCGGCTCCGTCGTCCAGCTCAGCAACGACGAGCACGCCGACTCCTGGCCCACGCTGGCGGGGGACGGTAGAATTCTTTCGTTCGGCTGCGGCGGATACCCGGGTTCGACGTCGTCGTACGACGACGTCGAGATCTTCGGCGCGCGGCCGGTGTCGGGTGCGAGGCGAAATCAGCGCTCGCACGAATCTTCGAGCGGGAGCGAGCCGTGATCGAGGTCCAGACACCCACGCGGGGCGAGGAGCGCTGGTTCGGCGTGCTCCTACTCACCGTCTTCGTCGTGATCGGGATCGTGGTGTTCTGGCAGCTCGAGAGCCTGCGCGCCGCGCGCGTGCTCTGGGGTATAGGGCTCGGGCTCGCTCTGCTCTACTACGGCGTGCGGCCGCTGCGGCGCCCGCTCTACTACGGCTGGATGCGCCTCGTCTACCCGATCGGCTGGGTCATTTCCCACGTCACGCTGGCGATCGTCTACTACGGGATCATGACGCCCATCGGGCTCGTCATGCGGCTCTTCGGTCGCGATAAGCTGGAGCGTCGCCTGGACCCGAAGGCCGAGAGCTACTGGAGCGGGCGCGCGCCGGCCGACGACCCCGAGCGCTACCTGCGCCAGTCCTAGCCTCTCGCGGTGGTGGCGGATTCTCTAGCATGACTGGCTGCGAGACGCGTGAGGGCCCAGGCGGCACACCCGAGACAAAGGAACCAGCAGAAGCGGAGAGACGGCGATGGCGGAGAGAAAGCAGTCGGAAGAGGCCTCCACGGGCGGCGAGTTCGCGAAGCTGGTGGAGCAGAAGCGGGGCTATGGCGGCCCGGTCGGCGAGTTTCTCTACTTCCTGCGCAAGACCGGGAAGTGGTGGATGCTGTTCGTGATCATCCCGTTGTTCCTGATCGGTGGGCTGCTGGTGCTCGGCGGAACGGCCGCCGCGCCGCTCATCTACGCGCTGTTCTAGCGGTCCGGGGTCAGACGGGGAGCGAGAGGGCAGAGCCGGGCGGAGCGCCCGGCTTCCTGCCGATCATGATGAAGAACCCGCCCTCGAGACTCCCGGTCGCGATGTGGATCGCCTGTACGAGGAAGTGATCGAGCCGGTTACCGGGCGGCGTGGTGGTGAACAGACCGTCCAGCGCGGGAGGGTCCTCGTCGGGCTTCACGGCCGGAAGCCCTCGAACGAATTCGACTCCGCACTCGTCGAACCAGCGAAGCGCCTCACCGATCGTGTGTTTCGTCTCGTGCGGATGCAGGTACTGGTCGGCGAACCAGGCGCGCCGCTGGTCCTCGCTGAGGGACGAACGGCGCAGGTGCGGATCCAACCACTGAGCGCGGCCCCCGGTGACCCGGAAGATCTGGCGGCGCAGATCCGTCATCAGGCGACCGAAGGTGTTGTACAACCCGATCACGACGTAGCCACCGGGCTTCACCAGCGAGAGGATGTTCTGGAAGCCGGCAAAAGCGTCTCGGGTCGTCAGCAACACGCCGTTGCACAGCACGACGTCGAAGCTCTCTCGCTTGAACGCAGGACGGAAGAGGTTCATCTGCGTGAAGGCGATGGTGTCGAGGTCATGGCTGCTGCGGAACTTCTCGCCGAGCTGCAGCGAGTTGAGACATAGATCGGCGCCCACCATTCGGCGGCACGCGATCCCGAGGAAATTCGTCAGCTGCCCCGTCCCGCAACCGACCTCGAGCACCGTGCTGTTGAAGGGGATTGCCCGGTGCAGCATGTCGGCGTAGAGGCCCTTTCGCGACTTGTCGATCAGCGAGCGGACCGACTCGTCATCCTGGTAGTTGGGAAACGGCGTCTCCTCGTAGAACGCCTTCACCATTTCCGTCACCGCTGACGGATCGTCGACCTCTTCGTGCGACCAGAAGAGGCGCGGGATTCCCCCCTCGACGGGGAAGACGTGCCCGCAGGCTGCACAGACGAGGCGGTCCTCACCCGGCACCAGATCGACGCCACAACAGGGGCTCGCGAGGAGGTCCCGGAGCATGTGCTCGGGACGCCGTGCGCCCTCGATCGAGACCCAGGGCCCCTGCTGGGACTTCGTCAGCAGGAAGCGACCCAGGCACAGAGCGTCCATCCCCGAGGACATGAACGTCTGGTAGGCGTCCTTGGGTGTGTTGACGATCGGCTCCCAGTCGAGATTGAAGCCGGTGTTGGCCAGTAGCGGGCAGCCCGTCTTCTCATGGAACGCGGTGAGCAGCCGATGAAAGATCCCGTGCCGCTCACTGTCGACCATCTGGACCGGTGCCGAGAAGTCGACGTGCGTCACGGCGGGAATCGTCGAACGCTGGACCTCGACCCGTTCGACTCCGCGAGCAGCCGCCTCGTCGGGTGTCGGCTGGCGCCGCTCGCGCTCACTCACCGGCAGGGCGAAGAGCATGTAGGGGCAGTCCGCGGACCCCGGCAGCTCGAAGTACTCGCCCACGTGCTCGCGCAGCACCGCCGCAGCCAGGGGGCGGAAGGGTTCCCGGAATTTCACCATTCGATTGATCGCGCCCCGGACGTCGTGCAAGCGGGGGTCGGCGAGAATGCTCCGCGAGCCGAGCCCGCGGGAGGCGAACTCCATGCGTCCCTGGAACCAGCCCACCACCTTCCCCGAGGCGAGCAGGTCCGCCACCCGCTCGATCAAGGTCTCGTCGTCGTCGAGGTCCTCGTAGACCGCGGTCGTCCCTTCGAGGAAGGTGCGGATCTCGTCGTTCGTGAACGACGGCCCCAGCAGAGCCCCATTCTCGCTGTCGCCCGGCCTGGCATGTCGCGGCTGGTCCAGAAGCTGGTACCCGATGAAGAGCGCCACACCGAGGGCGCCGCCCGCGTCGCCGGCCGCCGGCTGGATCCAGATTTTCTCGAACGGGCCCTCGCGTAGGATCCGTCCGTTCGCGACGCAGTTGAGCGCAACACCGCCCGAGAGGCACAGGTTGCGCATGCCCGTCTTCGCGTGCACGTGCCGCGCCGCGCGCAGCACGACCTCTTCCGTGACCTTCTGGATGGAGGCGGCGATGTCCAGCTCGCGTTGGGTGATCTCGCTCCCGGGCTCCCGAGGGGGACCGCCGAAGATCTCGTGGAAGCTTGGCGACGTGGTGAGACCGGCCTCGAAGTCGAAGTATGACGAGTTCACCCGAAATGAGCCGTCGCCCTTGACGTCGACGAGATGCTCGAGGATCAGATCGGTGTAGGTGGGATCGCCAAGAGGCGCGATGTTCGCCAGCTTCGACCCGTCCGAGTCGCCCTCGAACCCGACGTAGGAGCTGACCGCGGCGTAGAGGAGCCCGAGCGAGTGCGGGAAGCGGAGCTCATGAGTCAGCTCGATGCGGTTTCCGCGCCCCACGCCGAAGCTGCTCGTGGCCCACTCTCCTACGCCGTCGAGGGTGAGGATCGCAGCCTCCTGGAAGGGCGACGGGAAGAAGGCCGCCGCCGCATGCGACTGGTGGTGTTCGACGAAGAGGAAGCGCTTTCGGTACGCACCCCCGAGGCTCTTGCGTAGCTCGCGGGGCACCCAGAGCCTTTCCTTGAGCCAGCTCGGCATGACGTTCGTGAAGGATCGAAGGCCGTACGGGACGCGGGAGAGATACGACTCGACAATCCTGTCGAACTTCTGGTAGGGCTTCTCGTAGAAGCCGACGTAGTCCAGCTGCTCGGGCGCGAGCCCGCCCATCCGGAGGCATGCCCTGATGGCGTTCACCGGGAGAGCAGGGTCGCGCCTCTCGCGCGTGATTCGCTCCTCCTGGACCGCCGCGACGATCTCTCCGTCGACCACAAGCGCAGCGGCCGAATCGTCGTGATGAGCGGAGATGCCGAGAATCGCAGTCATGTGGCATCGACTCCAAGGTAATCTCGACGGGAGCCGATTGCATCGGATCCGGCCGGTTGGTATACGACCTGCCGAAACTACCTCATACCATCCATCCGGAGAAATCTCGTCGTGTGGGCCGTTGTCAGCGACCTGGGATGGCGCAAGACGATCGTCTACGCGTCCGTCGCCTTGGTGATGGTCGGCAGCGTCGTCTTTGCGATCGGCGAGGTCGCGACGAGGATCCTGCTGCCCCAGGACTTGAGCGGGTCGTGGCAGGTCTACTCGGAGCGTGGCTACTACTCGTCCAAGGCGGGTGGCGGCTCCCGACACCAGTACCGGGATCGGGTCGTCCACTACCGCTTCAACGATCTCCATCTGAGAGGCGGGCAGGTCGGTCCCGGGGCGCGGGTGCTGGTGCTGGGGGATTCGTTCACCTTCGGCTGGCTCGTCAATGAAGAGGACAGCTACGTCGGGATCCTGGCAGCCAACGCCGACCGCGAGCTGGGCAAGGACCGCTACGAGTTCCTGAACGGAGCCAGCGGCGGCTGGGGAACGTCGGACTACCTGGCGTTCCTGGAGGATTTGGGCCCCGTGATCCGTCCCGACATCCTCCTCGTCTTTCTCGGCTTCGACGACATCCAACGCTCACTCAATTCTCGCCTCTACACGGTGGATGACGACGGAGAGCTGGTGGCCCACGACGTTGCGAGCAGTCGCTTGAAGGTCCTGGTGAACGCGTTGCCCGGCTACCAGTTTCTGTTGGAGCACTCCCATCTGGTACAGCTCGTGCGCAACGTCGGCGTGCGCTCCATCATCTCCACGCCGGGAGTGCGCGCGGAGGGCCTGAAGAAGACTGAAGGGCCCCTCGACCCCCGCGCCTTCCCGCTGGCGCGAGCCCTGTTCCGCAGGATCAAAGCCTGGTGCGGGGAACACGGTGTCCGGCTACTGGTGGCCACCTATGGCTTCCACCGCTGGTACGGCGAGTCCCTGTCGCAAGCGGACCGGGCGTTCTACGACCAGACCGAGGAGTTCTTCGCGAAAGAGGGCATCCCTTTCGGCGATGTCGTCGACGAAGTCTCGGCTGCGGCGCCCAGCTACGAAGGCTTCATCACTGCGGACGGCGTGCACCCGAACGAGGCCGGCCACAGGCTCATCGCGGAAGCGGTGTGGAGGTGGCTCGAGCCCGAGCTGCTCCAGTCCGCCCCGGTCGGCGTCGGCTCGAGCCGGCCGACGCGCTAGCCGGAGACTCTGCCCTAGGGGTACCGGGGCCCCCCTGCAGCCGAGCGCCTTGCGCGCGCACCGTGCAGCCGATAAAAAGCGCGGGACCACGGCAATGGACCCCGACCAAGACGCTGGAGTGGGCGCGATGACGGCGATCCTGGGCATCTCCGCCTTCTATCATGATTCCGCGGCCGCGCTCGTCGTCGACGGCGAGATCGTCGCCGCGATCCAGGAAGAACGGCTCACCCGCGAGAAGTACGACGAGCGCTTCCCCGTGAAGGCGATCGAGTACTGCCTGCGGGAGGCGGGGCTCAGCGCCGACCAACTCGACTACGTCGGCTTCTACGACAAGCCCTATCTAAAGTTCGAGCGTCTGCTGGAGACCTATCTCTCCTACGCACCCCGCGGCTTCAAGTCCTTCGCGACGGCCATGCCGGTGTGGCTCAAGCAGAAGCTCTGGCTGCCGCGGGAGATGAACCAGGGTCTCGAAGGCGCGTACAAGGGCCCGTACGTCTTCACCGAGCACCACGAGTCTCACGCGGCCGGCGCCTTCTTCCCGTCGCCCTTCGATGAGGCGGCGATCCTCACCTTCGACGGGGTCGGCGAATGGGCGACCGCGAGCTTCGGCGTGGGACGCGGCAACCGCATCGAGCTCAGCCACGAGCTGCGCTTCCCCCACTCGCTGGGCCTGCTTTACACCGCCTTCACCTACTACACGGGCTTCAAGGTCAACGCCGACGAGTACAAGCTGATGGGCCTCGCCCCCTACGGCGAGCCCAGCTACGCCGACCTGATCCTCGAGCACCTCGTCGACCTGAAGGACGACGGCTCCTTCCGCCTGGACATGTCGTATTTCAACTATGCGGCCGGCCTCACGATGACGTCAGAGAAGTTCCACGCGCTCCTCGGCGGCCCTCCACGCGAGCCCGAGTCCGAGATCACGAAGCGGCACATGGACGTGGCGGCCTCGATCCAGAAGGTCACGGAAGAGGTCATGCTGCGCGCGGTGCGCCACGTGCACGCGAAGACGGGCATGCGCAACCTGTGCCTCTCGGGCGGCGTCGCGCTCAACTGCGTCGCGAACGGACGGATCCTACGCGAGGGCCCGTTCGAGAAAATCTGGATCCAGCCGGCGGCTGGCGACGCGGGCAGCGCACTCGGTTCGGCGCTCTTCGTCTGGTACCAGCTCCTCGACAACCCGCGCACGGCCCGCCCCGGCGACAGCGAGCACGGCTCGCTGCTCGGCTTCGAGTTCGGCGACGACGAGATCCAGACCTTCCTCGACGGGACGGGGGCGAGCTACACCCGCATCGATGACGACGACGCCCTCACCGAGCAGGTGGCCGACCTGCTGGCCGACGGCAACGTGCTGGGCTGGTTCCAGGGACGCATGGAATTCGGCCCCCGGGCGCTCGGCGCCCGCAGCATCCTCGGCGACCCGCGCCGGCCCGAGATGCAGAGCGTGATCAACCGCAAGGTGAAGTTCCGAGAGGGCTTCCGCCCCTTCGCCCCGGCGGTGCTGCGCGAGTACGTCGACGACTACTTCGAGTACGGGTCGACGGAGGACAGCCCGTACATGCTGCTCGTCTGCCCTGTGCGGGAGAGCAAGCGCCGCGCGACCGCCGAGGAGGCGAGCGTCGAGGGCCTCGACAAGCTCCAAGTGCAGCGCTCGGTGATTCCCGCCGTGACGCACGTCGACTTCTCGGCCCGCATCCAGACGGTCGATGCCGAGCGCCACGGGCTCTACCGCAAGCTCCTCGAAGCCTTCCACCGCAAGACCGACTGCCCGGTGCTGGTGAACACGAGCTTCAACCTGAGCTGGGAGCCCATCGTCGGCACGCCGCAGGAAGCCTACGCGACCTTCATGTCGTCGGGCATCGACGCCCTCTGCATGGGCCACTTTCTGCTGACCAAGCGCGCACAGAAGGCGTGGGTCGAGGTCGGAGCGGCCCGGCGCCCGGCACAGGTACTCCAGGATCTGCTGGCGAGCCCCTGCTGCGGCGTCGAGATGAGCAGCGAGGAAGCCGGGCTCGTCTGCACCGCGTGCCGCCACGTCTTCCCCGTCGAAGAGGGAATCCCGCGCTTCTTCTGGCCCCACGAGGCCCTTGAAGAGGACGGCGACGTGACCGACATGGTGAAGGCGTTCTACGAGGAGAATCCCTTCCCCAACTACCAGGACCACGAGTCGGTGCGATCGCTGATCGACAAGTCGCGACGCGGCGGCTACGGCCACATGCTCCAGCAGGCCATCCCATTCAACAGCACCGTGCTCGAGGTCGGGTGCGGCACGGGCCAGCTCAGCAACTTCCTGGGCATCTCCTGCCGGCGCGTGGTGGGCACCGATCTGTGTCTGAACTCGTTGCGCCTGGGAGAGCAGTTCCGGAGCGAGCACGCCCTGGACCGGATCGTCTTCGCCCAGATGAACCTGTTCCGACCGGCCTTCGCGCCGGAGCGGTTCGACGTGGTGCTCTGCAACGGTGTGCTTCACCACACGGCCGACCCCTACGGCGGGTTCCGCGGGCTCGTACCCCTCGTGAAGCCCGGCGGCCACATCGTGATCGGTCTCTACAACACCTACGGGCGCCTGATGACCGACTTGCGCCGCGTGGGCTTCCGGCTCACGGGCGGCCGCGCGCGCTGGATCGACCCCTACATCCGCTCCGCCGGCCTCAGCCGCGACAAGGAGCGCGCCTGGTTTGCCGACCAGTACCGGCACCCCCACGAGTCGAAGCACACGACGGGAGAGGTGATGCGCTGGTTCGCGGAGTGCGGCCTTGAGTTCGTGCGCGGGCTGCCGTCGGTGACCCTTGACGGCGAGCCCCTGGCGGGGGACGCCCTGTTCACTCCCGAGCGCCCGGGCACCGCCTTCGACCACCTGCTGGCCCAGGCCGCTCAGGTGCTGACCGGGAATCGCGAGGGCGGATTCTTCATCATGATCGGCCGCAAGCCGGGCCCGGGAGCGTCGGCGTAGACGGTCCGGCGCGGCGGGTCGCGAGCGGCCGGAAGCGGAATCCAGGTCCAACCAGTTTGCAACGCTCGCGCGGAAGGGCCAGAAGTGGTGGCCGGGCTGCTCGTCCTCGGCACCACGGCGTGGGCCCCGCTGATCCACGCGCGCGTCGACGCGAGCACGAGCCCGAAGTTTGGCGCGGACTCGCTGATATTCCGAAACGGGATCGGCCGGTGATCTGGTGCGAGATCGGAGCGGGCACGTTGGCAACGATCGCGACGGCCAGTGAATCGTTGAAACGGGTGCCGTTCGAGCTCCGCTGCTTCGAGCTCGCTTCGAGTTCGCACTGGATGAGGAACTCTTTCGAGCTGCGCGAGCTCAGCGGCGATTTGCTCAACGGGGATTACGTGCTGATGCCCAGATCCTGATCTCGCCAAGGGTCGGTCTTGACGACCCGACCGCGGCCGAGGCAGTGTCAGCTCGGGCGGCCAGGCTTCGGGCAGAGACGCGCCAGGATTTGCGGGACCCACACGCGTGGGCGCCCGGATCGTCATAGCAAGGGGTTTCCGCTGATGAAGACGGCGTGGCTCGAGTTTCTGCCGCTGAACCCGTGCAGGCGGCTGCTCTGGCGCACGGGCCGAGCTCTCTACATGAAGGCGAGGAAGGAGTCATCGAAGGCGATCGATGTGAATGGCGAAAAGATGATGCAGCATGCCCTGATCTCGCAATTCATGCATGAGCAACAGAAGCTCGTCGTGTTCGATGTGGGAGCCAATGTCGGTGAATGGGCCCTCTCACTCATGGACGAGGCCGCAAAGCTCGGCGCAAGCGACAAGATCGAATTGCACTGCTTCGAGCCGATCGAGTCGACCTTTCAGACGCTCGAAAAGAGACTCGTGGCCCATCGAGATCGCGGCCTGATCACGCTTCGAAACCTCGCTCTTTCCAGCGACGAAGGCAGCTCCACCATGTTCTTCCTGGGTGAAAACAGAGGGACCAACTCGCTACACCCAGAGCCTTCGTGCGGGGATGCGCAACCCGTGACGGTCGCCAAGACCACCGCCGATCTGTACTCCCGAGAAGCCAAAGTGGACACCATCCACTACCTCAAAGTCGATACCGAGGGTCATGATTTCGCAGTCATCTCGGGTTGCGAGACCCTGATCAAGGAGGGGAGGGTTCTCGTCTTGCAATTCGAATACAACCATCGGTGGGTTTATTCGAGGCACTTCCTCAAAGACGTCTTCGATCATGCCATGGGGACTGCTTATGCCGTTGGAAAAATCACAGCATCGGGCGTAGAGATCTACGAGAAATGGCACCCTGAGCTCGAGCGATTCTTCGAAGCCAATTATCTGCTGATTCGACGAGATGTACTGGGTCGCTTTCCGCATCGCATCCTCACGCTCGATGCCAGCAACACGTTCGCCTAGCCATGCCGCGCCCCAGATTGGTCGTGCTCGCAAGCCATCCGATCCAGTACTTTGCGCCCTTGTTCCGCGAGCTGGCGCAGCGTACGAGCCTCGAGCTCCTGGTCGTCTTCGAGAGCGACATGGGGCTGGTCGATTACCACGACGCGCAATTTGGCAAGTCCTTTCGTTGGGACATTCCTCTCACCCAGGGGTACGAGCACGTCTTCATCGGTCGCTACGATTCGCGCACGGCGCACGGACGACCGAGCCCGGCGGGTCTGGTGCGATTGGCTCGTCTGGTCAAGAACGCGGACGCGGTCCTCCTGATGACGTTTCTGACTCGGGCGTCGCTCCTGGCGCTGCTCACCGCGCGCGTCTCGGGCACGCGCGTGTTGTACCGGACCGAGAGCACGCGCCTCCTGGCCCGCACGCGCCGGGAGGAAGCCGCACGCGTGTTGGTGCTGCGAAGCCTGCTGAGTCAGGTCGACGTAGCTCTTTACGTCGGCGCGAAGAATCGCGAATACCTCTCGCACTATGGAGTGTCGGATGCGCGCCTGGTGTTCAGTCCGTACGCCGTCGACAACGAATTCTTCCTGGGCCTTGCCGAGAAGCTCCTGCCGAGGAAGCCCGAGCTGCGCGAGCAATTCGGCCTCGAGCCCGAGCTCCCGGTGTTCCTTTTCTGCGGGAAGCTGATCGACAAGAAGCAGCCGCTCTTGCTCCTGGAGGCCTTTTCGCGGGTGCGGCGCGAGCTCCCCTGCCAACTCCTGTACGCCGGCGATGGCGAGCTACGCGCCGCGATCGAAGCGCGCGTCGCTGCCGACGAGATTCCCAATGTCCGTGTTACCGGTTTCCTCAACCAGACCGAGCTGCCCGCGGCCTACGCGGCATCCGATGTTCTCGTGCTGCCGTCGAAAGGCTTCGAGACCTGGGGCCTGGTCGTCAACGAGGCCATGTGTTTTGGCCTGCCGGCGATCGTGTCGGATCGGGTGGGGAGTGGATACGATTTGATCGAGGAAGGCGTGACGGGTCGGGTGATCGGCTGGGACGACCGCGAGCGATTGTGTGACACGCTTCGGGAGCTCGGCTCAGACGCCGTCAAGTGTCGATCGTGGGGGACGCGCGCGCGGACACGCGTGATGAATTATTCTCCCCGGGCGGCGGCGGACGGAATCGAGGCTGCACTTGCCTAGCGTGCGGTGCGCTCCGCCAGCTCGGGTATTTCACGGCCGATCCACCCGAGCACGGCTTCCGCCACGTAGCGGTGCCCCTCTGGGTTCGGGTGACCGTCCTGCGGGTAGTGGAGCGGCCGTCGCGAAGAGGGAGGCTGGTTGCCGAGATCGACGAAGTCCGCGGCCGTTCCCTGCATGTAGCTGCGAAGCGCCGGAAAGCTGCGGAGTTCACGGGTGGGGAGATAGACCATGAGAACCCTCGTACCTGCCGCGCGACAGTCCGCACGGATGGCGTCGAGGAGCGCGCGGTTCAGCTCCCACCACTCTCCGATCGGTAGCTGGTGTCCGAGGAGTCGAGAGGCTTCCCGGACGCCCACCCAGAGCCGGGAATGTCGCTCGATGAAGCGGATCAGCGCGTTCGGCCGGTCCGCGGGCGTCTGCTTCTCCAGCATGCCCCCCACCAGCCCGAAGGTCGACTTGTTCAGGCCCACGTCGGGGCGGTAGGCGCTCAGGCTGCGCGTGAAATCGTCACTGATGAAGGCGACGATCACCAGATCGGGCCGCATCGGGAGCCCCACCGACTTCACGACGCGCCACATCTGGTCGATGCCGAAGCCCTGCAGCCCGAGGTTGTGGACGGCCGTCCGCGGAAGCCGCGATTCGATCAGCGCGCCGAAGGTCTGGTCGAACGGCACGCCCTGCCCGAAGCTGAACGAGTCGCCCACGAGGACGATCTTCCTGCTCTTTTCCGGCGTGTCGACCTTCCTCTCGTCCCGAAAACCCTGGGCGTTCGAGCGATATCGGACGTGATACTCCTCGGTGTCGACGATGAACTCGTGCTCGGGACGCATCCTCCATCCGATCTCGGGATCCGGCACGAAGTTCGCGCTGGGTCGGGCGATCTCGTCCCCGACTTGGAATCGCGGCCGCGGCTCGAAGGCGGGAAAGAAGCGGAGGATCAGCTCGCCCATGGCGAGCGAAACCAGGAATCCGCCAGCAAAGAACAGCAGCTTGAGGCTCGAGGAGGCTTTTGTCCCCCTCCAGATCGGACGCTGGGGATCCGTCGACAAGGGCTAGATGCTCGCGGTGGCGTTGGTCACGAAGCCGCGAGGCGAGCCGGCGGCCCGCGCCGGCAGGGTCGTACCGCCCAGGAAGCGGACCCCCCAGTGCGCTACCACGACTGGCATCGCGCCGAAGAACACGCAGTTCACGGCGCTCATCAAGAGAGCCTGCACCGATTGGGGGAAGCCAAAGAGCACCACGATGGCCAGGATCTGGGCCGGTATCGGCGCGTCCGACTGGTAGAGCAATTCGTGCAGCGCCCGCATGAAGATACCCATCAAGAGCATTCCGATCACGATCCCGGGCCAGCCGAAGTTGAAATAGAGCTCACCGATCCACGTCGGCGCCGTGTGCGAGGCTACGCCAGGGCCGGATCCGAAATTGGAGGTGACCCAAATTCCGATCGTCATGTCCGGCTTGTCGGCCCATACGACCCGCGGCACGTAGGAGAGCACGATGTAGGCGAGCGTCCAGCCGCCCTGGTAGGGAACGCGGCTGGGGCAGTCGCGGACGATCACCGACAAGATCCCCAGACCGTCGGAGCGCCGGCTCGTCGCCTGGATGCCCTGCATCAGGTAGTCGCCCAGCTCCTGGCTGCCGACGAATCGAGAGATGCGCGAGACCAGCTCGACGGGCTTGCGCAGCGCGTAGGCCGCGCCCTGCGTATTGCCGCGAAGGATCACGCGCCGCTGGAACTCGGCGATGGGGTAGATGAGGATCACCGCAGCGATGGCGGCCATGATCCAGCGGATCGCAATCCGGCGCTTCACCACGATGTACGCGACCGCCACGATGGCGGGGGGCGAGAGCAAGGCGGTCTTCGAGCCGGTCAGGAAGTTGAACGCCATCGACGGCGGGATCAGCAGCAGCATCATCCACAGCGCCCCTCGCGAGCGGTAGCGCAGGTAGGCGAGCATCAGCAGGGCGAGGCCGAAGTACGTCGAGTTGCTGATCATCCCGAGAAAGCCGCTGCCCATGCGCTTGGGCAGGATCCCGAACACCGAGCTGAGGAAGATCATCCAGCCGAGCGGGATCATGAAGGCCGCCATCATCAGCGTCGCCTGGTACGTCCAGTCGCGCCGCGGCGTCAAGGTCACGCCTCGCAGGACCCGTCCGACCGGTACCGCATAGCCCGCCAGCATCAAGAGCAGGCTGATCAGGGCTGCGATCTGGCCGTTGACGATGTCGGCGGGCCGGATCGACATCAGATCGGTATTGCCGAGATACTCGTTCTGAGCCACGACGTCGAAGAAGAAGTAGGTCGTGAACACGGACACGACGAAGTTTGCGATGAAGCTCAGGGCGGTGAATGTCACGAGAATGTGGCGCCTCTGGTACGGTCGGCCGACGTCGAGGATCACCGGGATGAACCCGACTGCTCCCGTCAGCAAGGCGAGCGCGAGTATCGTGAATTCGCTTCCGCGCACGCCGGCCACGATGCCGGCGCCGATCCCCATCAGGATCAGAGCGGGCAGCGCGAGCAGCAACACCATTGCGAGCCGCGGGCGACCGTTGTCCTTCGAGGGTGCGACTGCCGCCGTCGTCACGGGCCGACCCTCGCGACGCGACCGGACTCGAGCGAGGCGAGCAGCGCGAAACACGCGTGCGAGACGCCTGCGATCTGCGCGAGCGGGAACGGGGAGGGCCGCCCGGCGCGCACCGCAGCCAGCACGTCGGCGATGGCGACCGCCTGCCCCTTGTCCTGGTTCAGAGTCCGCAGCCGGCGGCCCCCGCTCACGTGCGTGGTCTTGAAATTCTCGCAGCGCGCGGTGCGCCCCTCGGCTGAGACTTCGAAGCGTTCCTTCGGCAGGTCCGATGCGGCGGACGCCAGGTATTCGAGCATCGCGGTCGAGCCGTCCTCGAAGCCGAGGATCGCCATCAGCGAGTCGTCTACCTGCGGGTCGCGCCCCAGAGCGCGCGCGAAGACACTCTCGGGCGGCGCCCCGACCCAATAGGTGCAGAGATCGATGAAGTGGCAGACCTCGCCGACGATGCGCCCGCCCCCGACCGCAGGGTCGAGCATCCAGGTGCCGCGCGGGGGAGGCCCCGCGGCGACGCTGTAGCGGATCGCGAGCGGCGCGCGGCGCGCCTCGAAGGCCGCCGCGACCGCGCGCGCGTGCACCGAGAACCGGCGGTTGTAGCCCACGGCCAGGAAGCCGCCGGTCTCGCGCGCGGCTTCGAGCACCGCCTCGACCTCGCCCGCGGTGAGGCCCACCGGCTTCTCCAGCCAGACGGCCTTGCCCGCGCGCAGCGCCCGGCTCGCGAGCGCGGCGTGGCTGTCGTGGCGCGTGGCGATCACGACCAGGTCGACGTCCGGAGATGTGAAGACCGCTTCGGGATCGGTGCCGCAGAGCGCGAAGCCGAACTTCTCGGCGCTGCGCCGGGACGAGGCGCCGCTCGCGGTCACGAGCTGCACGCGGCGGGCCTCCGCGCGTGCCGCGAGCGCCGGCAGCAGCACGGACTTCGCGTAGTTGCCGGCGCCGACGAATGCCACGCCGACGCTTTCGCGCGTGACAGGGGAGGAAACGGCCACGCGCTGCTCGCGCGAGCGCGTGGGCGTCTCCGTATAGCGGAAGATCGCGGCGAGCGAGCGGCGCTCGCCGTTCGCGAGATCCTCGTACACCGTCACGGCTTCCTCGAACGGAAAGATCTCCGTGTCGAGCGCCTCGGGCCGGACGGAGCCGGCCGCGACCAGAGCCAGGAAGGCCTGCAGGTTGCGGTTCTCCGTCCAGCGCACGTAGGCGAGCGGATAGTCGAGACCCACTTCTTCGTAGGCGCGGTCGTAGCGGCCGGGACCGTACGACATGCTCATGCGCAGCTCGAGCTCCTTCTCGTAGAACGTGCGTCGATCGAGATCGAGCGCGGTCGCGCCGACCGACGCGATGCGGCCTTTGTGACGGCACAGCTCGGCGGCGAGCGCGACCGGCGCCGAGCTCTCCGACGCGGCGGTCACCAGCACGAAATCAGCGCCGTGGCCGCCGGTCGCCTGGTCGCGCCAGGCACGCGGGTCGTCGCCGGGGGCAGCGCCCCAGGCGGCGCCCTGTGCGAGCGCCTGCTTCACGCGCGCCGGATCGAGATCGATGCCGAGCACGCGACAGCCTCCCGCGCGCAGCAGCTGACTGGCGAGCTGGCCGATCAGCCCGAGCCCGATCACGGCGCCAATCTCGCCGAGCGTCGGGCTCGCGACGCGGATCCCTTGGAGCGCGATCGCGCCGAGCGTCGCGAAGGCAGCCTGCTCCAGCGCGACACCGTCCGGGACGCTGACGCACAGGTTCTCGGGCACCGACACGATCTCGGCGTGATTCGCGAAGCCCGCGCCCGCGCACGCCACGCGATCGCCCGGCGCGAAGGCGACCACGCCCGGCCCGACGACCTCGACCACGCCTGCACAGGAGTAGCCGAGCGGCTGCGGCGCATCGAGGCGGTTGCGCACGGCGCGGTAGGTGGGCAGCGGGCCTTCCTGACGCAGCTTGCGCGCCACCTGGCGCACGAGATCCGGGCGGCTGCGAGCTTTGCCCAGCAGCGACTTGCGCGCGAAGTCGAGCGCGAGCTTCTCCGTCCCCGGGGACACGACGGAGAACGCGTTGCGCACGATCACCTGGCCCGGGACGGGCGCGGGAGCCGGGACTTCGAGCAGCTCGAGCGAGCCCGTCCCCGGGATCTGCACGATCTGCTTCACGCGGCACCCCGCTCGACGAAGCCGCGCCAGCCGGGATGTGGCGCAAAGGGTCGTCGTGCCGCGAGCTCGTCGAGCGCGCGGCGCGTCTCGCCGAAGCCGCTCGGGTCGACCTCCCAGACCTCGACGTCTGCGGGCGACCGCACCGCCGTGATCCGTAGGCCTGCGTCGTGCATCGGCTCCCACAGCTTGGGCAGGCGCTTTTCGTCGAAGCCCATCAGGCGGACGGCGGCGAGATCGAGCGCCACCGGATCGGTCGCCGCGAGCACGACGCCGAGCGGCACGTCGAGCGGCGCGAGCGGCCCTTCGCCCTCGCCGGCGACCACGCCATCGATCACGCTGAGCACCGAGCGCACGGGCTCCGGTGCGTCGAAATGCGCGCCGCGCGCGTCGCTGTAGTAGAGACAGCGGTTCAGATCGACACACATGCGCCAGGTCGTGCGGTTCCCGTGCCAGTTTCCGCTGCGGATGAAGGAGTCGCCGCGCGCGGCGGTTTCGACGCGCCGCACGAGCCGCACCGCGCGCGCGCCGATGCCCCGTTTGAGAAGGCCCCGCGCGAGCTCCGTGGCGAAGCTGCGCGCGCGGTCCAGAGCGGACCTGCCGGGGTACTCGTCGCCGCCCTCGGCAACCGAGCCGACGCAATGGTGCGGCAGCAGGTTCTTGTCGCCGTTGATGCCGACGAGATTTTTGAGCGCGAGCGTCACGCCGGTCTTCTTGTGGGTCTTGAGCTTGGGCAAGTTCACCACGAGATCGGCCGAGAGCACGGTCTCCGAGAGCAGGTACTCGTTGCGCCCGTTCAGGTGATGCCGGGCGGTCGGGCCCGGGTCGTAGTCGGCGCCGCGGAAGCGGTGCGGATCGATGCCGGAGCCGGTGAAGGCGCTGCGCGCGCCGAGGTCGACGAGACGGTAGCCCTTGGGATCGCCGGGCAGGGGCCGCCGTTCGACGATCACGCCGTCCCGGTAGACGACGGCCTCGCGCCGCAGGTCGATCAGCTCGAGCTCTCGGCCGAGCGCCTCTTCGTAGAAGCGCGCCAACGCATCGAGCCCGGCGATGCGCCGGATCTCGTCCCAGTCGCAATCATGCTGCGGCGCCTCGGCGACCGCGACGGAGCCCTCGGCGCCGGCTGCGAGAAAGGCATAGTCGGCGATCGCGCGAACGACGGAGCCGTGCGTGATGACGGACGCGATCGTCCCGCCGCCGGCCGGGTTCCAGTGGCGGATGAAATTCGGCTTCAAGACGATCCGCCGGCCGCGCGGCACCAATGCCCCGAGCGGATTCCACTGCGGCGTGTCGAAGTGCTCCGCGTCGAGACCGAGGCCGCGCAGGGCGGCGCGCACGGCGGCGTAGACGTGGTTCGGCGTCGCGTCGGCGTCGGGGAGCAACCCCTCGAGCTCGGGAAAAGCCTTGCCCGGGCCGAACGGGGGCTCGAGGCCCGCGTAGCTCGGCTGCGTCCGCGCGAGGCCGACGCGGATCATCGCGGATTCCTGCCTACGACCGACTTCACGGCGCGGAACTTGCCGTTGCTCTCGCGCGGGATGGCAATCACGTAGGTGAGCTCGACCCGGATCGCATCGCCGAGCCGCGAGCGGATCTCCTTCACCAGCGAGCGTTCGCTGGGGGCGCTCCAGCTCGGCCTGCGCACCACGCGGACCTCCACGGCGTCCCGGGTTTCCTGTAGGATCTGCGCTTCGGCGACGTCGAGCTGCCCCTTGAAGATGTGATCGAGGCGCCCGACCAGGCGGCCGTCCGGGGTCATCACGTAATCCTCGATGCGGCCGTCGACGTCGAGGAAGACGTCGCCGGGCCGCCCGCAAGCGCACGGCGCCTTCGCCCGGGTGCCGACATCTCCGACCCGGTAGCGAAGGAATGGAGTGGCGTCGTTCGATAGCCCCGTGACGATCAGCGGGCCACGCTCCCAGTCCTTGCCCTCCTCCTCGACCTCGACCTCGACGATGCAGAACTCCATGTCGACGTGTAGCCGCCGCTCGCGGCATTCGGTCATCGAGACGCAGAACTCGCTCACGCCATAGCGGTCGCGCACCGGCGCGCCGAAGGCCTGCTCGATCGTCTCGCGCTGGAACGCGAGCAGGCACTCCGACGAGGTGAACACCGCGGCGAGGCGGCCCGGCGGGAGCGGGCGGTCGGCATCGAGCAATGCACGCGCTACCAGGTAGATCGACGACGGGTAGCCCTGCACATAGCGCGCGTGCGCTGCGTGAACGCCGTCGACGTAGGCGCGCAGGTTCTCGGGCGTCATGTGGTAGATCGAGAAGAGCGTCTGGCCCTGCCAGTGGTTGACGCGCCAGAAGGGGGGCGAAGTCTGTTGAAAAGGCACGATGAGCTGGCCCGTGAAGGTCAGATTCGGGTCGGAGTGCTGAACGCCGAAGCTGCGGCGCTGGCGCCAGAAGCTCGCGAACTCCTCGGCGACTGCATTCGGCGTGTACCAGAGCGGGAGCGCCGTCCCCGTCGTTCCGCTGGTCTTGCCGGGGATCAGGCGGTGGCGTGGCAGGTCGCGCGCGATGAAGTCGGCCCAGCGATCGCGGTAGGTCGCCTTTTCGAGTGCAGGCCAGCTTGCGAGCGTTCGGGCGATGGCCTCGTCCGGGTCGCGAGCGTCGCACGCAGGCGGCAGATCGCGGTAGTACGGGACGTGGCGCCGGGCGCGCTCGGCGAGCCGGAGCAGGCGCTCGCGTTGGATCGCGTGCAGCACCCCGACGGGTCCCGCCACGCTCTTCTCCCAGGCGGCGAGGGTGAGGTGGAAGTGGGGCGTGAAGCGCGCCCGCGCGCGCCGCCAGCCCGCCCAGGTGCAGGCGAGGTTCTGCGCGATGACCGGCAGCGCCGGGTACAGCCTGTCCTGGAAGCCGCCCACGTCGCCCGTCCCTTCAGTCGGGCAGGAAGCCGGGGAATTGCGCCGCCAGCCGCGGGGCCAGGTCGCGGAACTCCGCCTCGGCCGCCTCCTCGTCGTCGCGCCGGATCGGGATCGTGAATCGCACGAGCGTGCCGTCCGTGCGGCCGTGCAGCGCGCGGTCGAGACCGACGTAGAGAATCTTCTGCCAGTCCTCGGCGATCATCCGGCCCTGCTGTTGATACCAGTAGTATACGAGCTGGCGCGCCTCGCCCTTCGCGATCAGCAGTCGCTTCACGCGGGCCGGGTGCCGCGGCAGGCCCGGCAGGTCGAGCGAAACGGTCTCGATGTGGATCAGGTCCCAGCCCGAGCCGGGGAGGCAGTGAGCCGGGGGATGGATCGAGTTCTCGCCCGCCCCGCCGCCCTCTTCACGCACCTGCCTCTCGTGGTAGCCGAGGTAGACGCCGACGAGCGCCGGGGGATCCTGGCGCGTGAAGTCGCAGAGCAGGTAGTCGGTGACGCCGAGGTTCGCTTCCACGTCCTTCCCCATCGCGATCGGTGCGTTGCACGTCCATTCGCCGAACTCCCGTGGAAAAGCTTCGAAGTGTCGGCGTTGCGGGATCACCGCTTCCGTCGCCAGAAAGTGGTACGTGTAGAAGTTCAGCGCGAGGAAGGCGAGGGCGGCGGCGAGCTTCGTCACGAGCGGACCCCCGCGGCCGGCCGGGCGCCCCGGAAGCGCCGGAACAGCAGCTGTAGCAGCGAAGCTTCGATCAGGAGCAGCGCGAATGCCAGGCCGAAGGTGAAGAGACCCTCCGTCTGGTGGATCATGCCCTGCGCCGCCTTCTCGCCGAGGTTGTGCGTCAGATACCCGGTGAGCGCCACCCGGAATGCGTTCACCAGGATCGCGATCGGGATCGCCGAGAGCACGATCACGATGCGCTCCAGCATGCGCCTGCGAAAAAAGTAGGCGAATACGACCGCGAGCGTCCCCAGCGCCATCAACGAGCGCAGGCCGCTGCACGCCTCCGCGACGAAGAGCGGCGTATTGGCGAGGTGGATGATGTTGCCCTCGCGCAGCGCGGGGATCGAGAGCCAATGCAGCCATTCGACCGCCAGATCCGCGGCGATCAGCTGCAGCGGGAAGGCGATCACGTTCACGAGCGACTGCGGCAACGGCACCATCAGGAACAGGAACAGCAGAGGGAAGCGCAGGATGCGAAAAATTGGCGGACCGAGCAGCAGCAGCACCAGGCCGAGCAGCGTCAGCACGAAGGCGGTGCGCATCGCCATCAGCTCGACACCGAGCCGGCCGACCACCAGCGCGAGCGACCCGAGGGCGAGCGGCAGCACCCCCCACCAGCTCGGCTCGATCGGCGCACGCCGCAGCTTGTCGCGCCGCTCCCACGCAAAGTAGAGGGCGAGCGGGCCGACGAGAAAGCCGTGCGAATAGTCGGGGACGGCCTTCCAGTGCAAGACCATGTAATAGAGGATCGGCGCAAAGATCCCGACCGCGAGCGTCGCCGTCACGGCCATGCTCGCGAACGAGAACCTGCGCGCCGAGGCGGCTGCTGAGACCGTGGGCGTCCCCACGTCCGTGGTCAACTCACGCACCCCTCTCCGCGCGACGGCCGGCGCGCCGCGCGCTCAAAGTCCTCAGAAGAGCGCGTAGATGAACGGTGCGACCGCGGAGCCTTCCGTCAGAACGATCAGGACCGAGAGCAGCAGCATCGTGACCACGATCGGCCCGAGCCACCACTTCTTCCGCACCTTCATGAACGACCAGAGCTCGCGGAAGATCGAGAATCGATCGAGGAAGCCACCCGAGGAACGCGCCATCACTGTCTCCTTGCTTCGCCTGAGGGCCGTCGAGGTCCTGTGCCGCGCGAACGCGGTGCCGAGTTCAGTCGAGCTGGTAGCGCTCGCGCCAGTCGAAGCTTTCTTCGAACTTGGGCTGCTCCGCTTTGAGCAGGATCTGATTGCCGAGCACCAGGACGTCCATTTCCGTGCGCATGAAGCAACGATAGGCGTCCTCCGGCGAGCAGACGATCGGCTCACCCCGCACGTTGAACGACGTGTTGATGATCACCGGGCAGCCGGTCTGCCGGTCGAATTCGAAGATCAGGTCGTAGAACTCGGCGTGCGAGTCGCGCGTCACCGTCTGGATCCGCGCCGAGCCATCGACGTGCGTGACCGCCGGGATGTCGCGACCCGGCCGCACCTGGCAGACGAGCAGCATATACGGACTCTCGCGGTCGATGTCGAACCACTCGGAGGCCTTCTCCGCGAGCACGGCGGGCGCAAACGGCCGAAAGCTCTCCCGGAACTTGATCTTGAGGTTCACGCGCTGCCAGTTCTCGCGATTGCGCGCGTCGGCCAGGATGCTGCGGCTGCCGAGTGAGCGCGGGCCCCACTCCATCCGCCCCTGGAACCAGCCGACGACGGCCTGCTCCTCGGAGAGCTGGCGAGCGGTCTCGCGGATCATCTGGTCGCGCGGCAGCGTGCGGTAATGGGCGCCACGCGCGTCGAGAAATCCGCGAATCGCGTCGTCGGAGTAAGCGGGGCCCCAGTAGGCGTGATCCATCCGGAAGGCGCGGGGCTTGCCGAGCACCGCGTTGTAGGCGAACAGGGCGGCGCCTAGAGCTCCCCCTGCGTCGCCCGCTGCCGGCTGCACCCAGAGTTGCTCGAACGGGCCCTCGCGCACGATGCGCCCGTTCGCGACGCAGTTGAGCGCCACACCGCCCGCCATGCAGAGGTTCTTCATTCCGGTCTTCCGGTGGAGGTCGCGGACCATGCTCAGCACGATCTCCTCGGTGACGTGCTGCACGCTCGCGGCCATGTCCCAGTGGAACTCCTCCAGCTTGCTCTCGCCATCGCGGCGCGGGTGGCCGAACAGCCGCGCGAAGCGCTCGTTGGTCATGGTGAGGCCGTAATGGTAGGCGAAGTACTTCATGTTCAGCTTGAAGGAGCCGTCGTCGCGCAGATCGACGATCTCCTCGAGTATTTTTGCCGCGTACTTCGGCTTCCCGTACGGCGCGGCTCCCATCACCTTGTATTCGGCGCTGTTCACCTTGAAGCCCAGGTAGTAGGTGAACGCGCTGTAGAGCAGCCCCAGCGAGTGGGGGAAGCGGATCTCGTGGATCAGCTCGAAGGAATCCCCGCGTCCGACGCCCTGGGTCGTGGTCGCCCATTCCCCGACACCATCGCACGTGAGGATCGCCGCCTCGTCGAAGGGTGAGGGGAGGAACGCCGACGCAGCGTGCGACTGGTGGTGCTCGGCGAACAGCACTTCGCCTTCATAGCCGAGCTTCTCGCGGTATCGCCTTCGTGAAGGACGGCAGCGAGCGCGGGAAGGTCGCCAGGTAGGTCATCAGCATGCGCTCGAGCTTGATGAACGGCTTGTCGTAGAAGACGACGTAGTCGAGATCGCCGACGGCGATTCCGGCTGCCTCCAGGCAATACTTCGTGGCTTGCTTCGGCAGGTCGGGGTCGTGACGCTTGCGCGTGAAACGCTCCTCGTGGGCCGCGGCCACGAGCTTGCCGTCGCACAGCAGCGCGGCGGCCGAATCGTGATAGAAGGCCGAGATGCCGAGGATGTTCACGACTTCGCTCCGATTGCCTGGCGGCCGTCTACGACGCGAGCTTCGCGCGCTCGAGGTCCGGCTTGGCTGAATCCGACGTGAGCCACGCACTGTCACCCTGGCGCAGGCCGCGCTTGTGCAGGAAGTCGGCCCGACCGAGCGCGCTCCCGAGCGCGATCGGTCCGATCAAGAATAGGTAGAAAAGCGCCAGGATCACGAGCGTCTGTACGAATCCGAAGCGGGCCGTGATCAGCATCCAGCCCCGGAACAGACGCTTGTGCAGCGGTAGTCGTTCCATCGTCATCCTCACGCCCGCCTCACGCCCGGCCCGCCTCGCGCGCTCAGCTTCTGCTCGGCAATTCCCCTGCCAAGGTTTCAGTACCGCTCGCGAATTTCAGTTGCGTGCGGAGCTCCTCAGCGCGACTCCGGCTGCGGGGTGGAAGGGATCGACCCCGAGCCACCGTGATGGCGCCGAGCTGCTGCGAGAAGCGTGCCACGGCCCCGGCGCAGGGCTCGCGAGCCCTCCTCCCTGCGCAGAAACGCTCCGATTATCGCGTGGCCGAGGCGAAAAAGGAAGTTGGATGGGAAAGTCTCGTCCGGTGAGGGAACAATTCTTCCTATGAGTCGATCTACTTCCTATTCACGGAAGACTATTACACACTAGGAATGCGCACGGCTGGCCAGCAGGTCGGGATCGCCCGCTGTGCTGGCAAGGAAATTGCTCAGGCCGGGGCGGCCTCTCTTCTGTGGGAGGGAAACGCCTCGTTGCACGGTGGAGCAGCCGCGTCGATGGAAACCGAGAAGGAGCAACGACGCATGCAGGAGCGCTTTCGCGTGCTCGTGATCGACGACGATCCGGGCGTACGGGACTACATGGAAGCTCTGGTGTCACGCCAGGGCTACCAGGTCTTCGCGGTAGCGGATGGCGAGCAGGCGCTCGCTTCCCTCGACGAAACCAAACCCGATCTCGTCACGCTCGACGTCGTGTTGCCGGGCATGGATGGTCTCGCGACGCTCGGCGCGCTGAAGCAGCGCCTGCCCGAGGTTCCGGTCGTGATGCTCTCGGGTCACGGTCAGGCGCGCAACATCGTCGAGGCGATGCGTCTCGGCGCCTCGGATTTCCTGCGCAAGCCGTTCGAGGTCGAGGAGCTCGAGCTCGCCTTCCAGAAGGCGCTCGAGAAACGCGCGCTCAGGCAGGAGGTCGAGCGCCTGCGCGGCCGCGCGCGCTCGGAGACCGAGCTGCTGCTGCTGTGCGGCGACAACCCGAAGATGAAGGAGGTCCGCGACATCATCGAGCAGGTCGCCGACACCGACATCACCGTGCTCGTGCGGGGCGACAGCGGGACGGGCAAGGAGCTCGTCGCGCGCACGCTGTTCCAGCTCTCGGGCCGCCGCAATCAGCCCTTCGTCAAGGTGAACTGCGCGGCGCTTCCGTCCGAGCTGCTCGAGAGCGAGCTGTTCGGCTTCGAGAAGGGCGCCTTCACCGGCGCGCTGAAGCGCAAGCTCGGCAAGTTCGAGTACGCGAACATGGGCACGATCTTCCTGGACGAGATCAGCGAGATGCATCCGGGCCTGCAGGCGAAGCTGCTGCAGGTGCTCCAGGACGGCGAGTTCTCGCGGCTGGGCGGCGAGGCCGACGTGCGGGTGGACACGCGCATCATCGCCGCGACCAACCGCAACCTCGAGGAGGCGGTCGCGGATGGCAGCTTTCGCGAGGATCTCTACTACCGGCTGAACGTCGTGACCATCCACGTGCCCCAGCTGCGCGAGCGCAGCGACGAGATTCCGCTGCTGGTCGACCACTTCCTGCGCAAGTACAACGAGCAGTACCACAAGAGTCTCAAGGCCCTGACGCCGTCCACGATGAACCTCTTCCTCCAGTACAGCTGGCCTGGAAACGTCCGCGAGCTCGAGAACATGGTTCGTCGCATGGTGGTGCTCGGGAACGAGCAGGCGGTGCTGGAAGAGATCGCCCTGCGCGCGGGGGCCGACAGCAAGGCGGCGGCGGCCAGCCAGGCGCTGGAGCTCGACACGCTGGGCGCCGATCTGGCCAACGGCGAAGCGATAGATCTCAAGGCGGTCTCGCGGCGTGCCGCTCAAGTTGCCGAGAAGCGAGTCATCGAGCGCGTGCTCCATCAGACCCGGTGGAACCGCAAGGAGGCCGCCGAACGGCTGCAGATCAGCTACAAGGCCCTCCTCTACAAGATGAAGGAGAACGGGCTCTCGGAAGGGCGCTAGGAGCCGGCGTTCGGCTGCCCGGCGGCTTCTCGGATCGCTCGTGGAACGGGTGCATCGATGCGGCTTCTCAAAAGCTCGGCGGGGTTGCTTCTCGGTCTGCTGCTGAGCGGTTCGTGGCTGGCCTGCGCAGGGCGCAGCCCGTCGCCGCCGCCGTCGGATCCGAAGCCGATGGAGCGCCCGCCGTACGTGATCGGAGTGACCGACATCCTGCAGATCGTGGTGTGGAAGAACGAGGAACTCTCCGCGCGTGTGCCGGTGCGGCCGGACGGGAAGATCTCCCTACCGCTGCTCGACGATGTGCAGGCGGAAGGCCTGACTCCCGTCGAGCTGAAAGAGGTTCTGACGCGCGAGCTGGCGGAGTACGTGACCGCTCCGGACGTCGGGGTGATCGTGCTCGAGATGAACAGCCAGTTCGTGTCGGTGGTGGGCGAGGTCGGGCATAACGCCCAGATCCCGCTGACGAAGGATCTGCGGGTGCTGGAGGCGATCGCTGCGGTGGGGGGCTTCAACACGTTCGCGGACACGGGAGACATCCGCATCGTGCGGCGCCGAGCCGATGGAGGCGAAGCGGAATTTGCCTTCGACTACGAGGCCTACATCAAAGGCAAGGCTCCCGGCACCAACATCGTGCTGCAAAACGGAGACACGATCATCGTGCATGACTGAGGGGTCGAGGCCTGGTTCGGGGGGTGGGATGCGCGGGGTGAGAAAGTACGTGTTGCTGGGAATGCTGTTGCCCGGGCTCGCCTGGGGAGCGGACGTGCGGCTGTCGATCGGCGGCTCGGTGGAATACGACGACAACATCAGCCGCAGTGAATCCAACAAGCAGGACGACGTCGTGTTCCGTGTGACGCCCCAGATCCGGTTGGTCGAGGACCGTGAGAAGCTCAACTACTCGGTGGGCTACATGCTGCCCTACGAAATCGGCGTGACGAACAGCGCTGTCAACGACCTGAACCAACTCGCGGATGCGAACTTCCGCTACCGTGCGACCCCGCAGACGGAAGTCTTCGGCAACGACGGCTTCTACTATGTCCACGGCCTGTTCAGCCAGGACCAGAACCTCCAGGATCCAACTCTCGGGGACGTGGGCGACGAGCGGAACCAGGTGCTCCAGAACAACGTCTCGCTGGGCGTCCGCCACCTGTTCACGCCGCGCCTCTCCGGCACCGTGCTCGTGAACAATGGCGTCTACGACACCAACCAGTTCGCGCGCTCCAACGTCATCAGCTACGGGGGCAGCGCGAGCTCCGAATACCAGGTCACCCCGCATCATCTGCTCGGCGGCGGCCTCAGCTTCTCACGCCAGATGTTCGACCAGACCTTCAACCGGCCGGCGAGCGACACCGATTACTACAACCTGTTCGGATCCTGGGAGTGGCTGTTCGACGAGACCACGTCCTTCAACATCCAGGCCGGCCCGGCGCTGATCCACTCGACGCAGGACGCTCCGCCGCCGACGATCGCCAATCAGCAACCGATCCCGTTCACGGGGGTTGGCGACCAATTCGGCCGTCCGATCGACAGCGTCATCGTCGTGAACGCCTTTGCGAGCTGCCCGATCGTCGACACCAATCCGCTGTTTTTCGACAACGCGGGCAACAGATGTGGCCAGGTGATCCTCGCGGACGACTCGCTCCCCTCGCCGCAACCGGGTGCGATTCTCGTCCCAACCGCCACGCTCACGGGCATTACCAGCCTCCCGCTGACCGACCTCGACTATCTGCCGGGCGACGAGCCCGAGGCCGTCAACGACACGCGCCTCACCTATTTCGCGAATGCGAGCCTGACCAAGCGCTGGACCCCGACGCTCGCCTCGAGCCTCGCCTACACTCGCCAGGAGAACGGCGCCTCGGGCATCGACGGCGGCGCGGTGCTCGACGCCATCACCTTGAGCAACTCCTGGCGGATCTCGGAACGCTGGGACGCAGCGGTGCGTGCGGACTGGACCCAGCGCAAGTCGGCGACGGATGGAGGCCGGGTGTTCGTGATCGCCGCCTCCCAGCCCGTCGTGGGGCTGGTAGGCGGCGTCGCTGCTACCCAGAACGCCATCCAGATCGATTCCGCGGACTCCCTGGACACGCAGCGCTGGGGCATGGCAGCGCGGGTCGCCTACCGGCTCACGAAGAACACCGTGACTGCGCTTCAGTACGCCTACAACAAGCAGTCGTCGAAGGGTGACACGGTCGGGCAGGACTCGGATTTCGACAACCACCTCGTGACGTTCACAGTCCAGTATAATTTTGAACCGATCGGGCTGTGGTGGTGAGCGACGGGCAGATGCGATGAACGTGGAGACGGGCTTCCAACTCGCTGACGCTGCGGGCTTCGTGCGACGGCGCGCGAAGCAGATGATCGCCGTGGCGGGCGTGATCACGCTCGCGGCCTATTGGCTCGCGATGGCATTGCCCAACGAGTACGAGAGCTCGTCGACGATCCTGGTCGAGCCGCAGTCGGTCTCCAAGGAGCTCGTCGAAGCGGGCATCCCCGAGAGCGATCTCAACGCTCGCCTCCACCTGATGAGCGCCCAGATCCTCTCGCGAGCGCGCGTTTCGCGCATCATCGACGACCTGAAGCTCTATCAGGAGGAGAGCAAGTCGCGGGTGCGCGAGGAGATCATCGACATGATGCGCGACCGGATTCACGTCGCGCCCGTGTTCTCGGAGCTCGAGACCGAGATGCCCCAGCGCCAGCGCGACGTCGAGATCAACACCTTCCGCATCAGCTTCCGCCACAACGACGCGCGCACGGCCATGCTCGTCGCGCAGCGCCTGGGCAACGACTTCATCGAGCAGCACATCAGCGAACGCGTGAAGCTCTCGCAGAAGAGCCTCGAGTTCATCCAGACGGAGCTCGACCGCCTCTCGATGCAGATCCGCGAAATCGAGGCGCAGGTGGCGCAGGTGAAGGCCGCGAACCCGGGGCGCCTGCCGCAGGATGGAGCTTCCAACCAGGTGCGCCTGGACCGCATCGTCGCGAGCCTCTCGGCCGCGCGGCGCTCGCTCGCGGAATCGAAGAGCGACGAGGCTTTTTATCGCAGCCAGAGCACGACGGCGGCGGCGATGGGCTCGCCCAACGACGAAGCCAGCCCCGCGCGGCGCCTGCAGCTGCTCGAGCTCGCGCTCCAGCAGTACCAGGCGCGCGGCTTCACGGAGAAGCACCCCGACATCCTCACGACCAAACTCGAGATCGCGGCGATCAAGGAGACGCTGGACGCCCAGGAGAAGGAGGACGAGGAGTCCCACGGCGCCACGAACTTCATGCAGCAGAACGCCGAAGCCGAGAGCCGCCGCGCGGCGCTCCAGGTGCAAGCCGCCGAGGAAGAGGTGCGCACCCTCTCGCAGCAGGCCGACGAGATCCAGGCCCTGCTCGGGGAGACGCCCGCCGTGGCCGAGCAACTCGAAGGGCTCGAGCGCGAGTACAAGCACCTGTTCGAGAGCTACCAGGAGTTCAGCAACAAGCAGCTCGAGGCGAGCGTCCAGGCGAACCTCGAGCGCCGCCAGCTCGCCGAGCAGTTCCGCGTGCTCGAGGTCGCCTACATGGCGCCCGGACCCACTTCGCCCAACCGTGCCGTGATCGTGATCCTCGGCGCGATGTTCGCGCTCGCGATGGGAGGCGGCGTCGGGATCCTGCTCGAGGCGGCCGATCCCTCCGTGCACACCGCCCGCCAGCTCCAGGCCTCGCTGCGGATTCCGGTGTTGGCGGCGATCCCGCAGATCTGGCTCGAGTCGGATCGCGCGGCGCAGCGACGCGGGCGTGTGCGCACTGCGCTCGCGATGGTCGCCGTCGGCGTCTTTGGTCTCGTCGGCGGCGCCGTCAACTACGCCTGGGTGAATGGCCTGTCGCGGGGCGCCATCGCCGAAGAGGGCGTGGCCGCGCCGCCTGCCGTCGTGGAGCCGGCCGGCGCGCCGCCGCCCGAGACTCCGGCCGCCGCGCCGCCGGGTGCACCGCCGATCGTCGCTCCGGCCGAGTCAGGACCGTAGTCCCGCCATGTATGCCGAGTTCTATGGCCTCATGCGGCCGCCCTTCGAGATGACGCCGGATCCCGCCTTCCTCTATCTCGGCGAGACGCACCGCGAGGGCCTCGCGACGCTGCTCTACGGCGTACAGGCCGGCAAGGGCTTCGTGCTGCTCACCGGCGAGGTCGGAACCGGCAAGACCACGTTGCTGCACGCGCTGCTCGCCCAGCTCGACGCGAGCACCGCCTCGGCCTTCCTGTTCAATCCGAGACTCGACACCCTCGACTTCTTCCTCGTGTTGTTCGACGAGTTCGGCATCGAGAAGGCCTGCCACACCAAGGCCGAGTATCTGCTCGCCCTGAATCACTTCCTGATCGAACGGCTCGAGCGCAACCAGACGACGCTGTTGATCATCGACGAGGCTCAGAACCTCTCGGCCGAGATGCTCGAGGAGGTGCGGCTGCTCTCGAACCTCGAAACCCCCACGAAGAAGCTGCTGCAGATCATGCTGGTGGGTCAGCCGGAGCTGAACGAGCTGCTGGCGCGCCCGGAGCTGCGCCAGCTCCGCCAGCGGATCGTGCTTCGCCACCACCTGCGGCCCTTCGATCCCCAGGAGCTCGACGAATACATCGCCGAGCGGCTCGCGCTTGCGGGATACACGGGGAAGGGCATCTTCAAGCGCTCCGCGCGACGGGAGATCTTCGCGGTGACGGGAGGCGTACCGCGCCTGGTCAACGTCGTCTGCGACGGGTCTCTGCTGCTGGGCTACGCGCGGGAGCAGGCGGTCATCGGGCCGGACCTGATCCGCGAGGTGGCAAGCGACCTCGGACTCACGGGCGCGAGCCCCGTGGTGGCGGACCCGGTGGCTGGCGGCGCCGCGCCACGTCGGCGGGGTTGGCTCGGCTTCCTGCGCTGATGGACCCTGATCGGGGCTGGCGCCGCGGGCTCGGGCAACGGATTCGGGAGTAGGGATGGCGAAAGTCTACGACGCCCTGAGGCGGGCCGAAGAGGAGCGCAAGCGCCGCTCGGGCGCTCCGAGCACCGCGCCCTCCACGCCGCTCGACTTCGAGCCCGCGCGACCTCAGGCAAAGGCGCAGACGACCCGCCCGTCGCTGTGGAAGCGGCTGCTCGCGAGCGCCGGCAGCAGCGAGCCTACAGGCGATTTCAACAAGCGTCGCATCTCGTTGTTGCAGCCGGATTCGTATGTCGCCGAGCAGTTTCGCTCGTTGCGCGGCCGCATCGACGCGCTCTCCGCGCAACGCCCGATTCGCACGATCGCGGTCACGAGCCCGCTGTCGGGCGAAGGCAAGACGACCGCTGCGATCAACCTGGCGGTCGTCACCTCGCTGAGCCTCGGCCGGCGCGTGCTGCTGATCGACTGCGATCTGCGCAAGCCCAAGATCCACCAGGCGCTCGGGCTGCGTCCCGAGGCAGGGCTCGCCGAGGTGCTGTGCGACGAGGTCAGCCTCGACTCGGCGATCCTCAAGGTGGAAGGCATGAATCTCGAGGTGCTCGCCGTGCGCGGCAAGCCGCCGAATCCCTCGGAGCTGCTCTCCAGTCCGAGGATGCGGGATCTCGTCGAGGAGGTCGCGCGCAGGTACGACCGCGTGATCCTCGATACGCCGGCGGCCCTGGGTGTTCCCGATGCGAA
>Ga0210377_10000339_pt1 | contig 44230 bp, 68 predicted proteins | sample PLM4_65_b1redo_FD_155480 | JGI IMG/M metagenome (GOLD analysis project Ga0210377, IMG submission 155480) | Groundwater sediment microbial communities from an aquifer in East River, Colorado, USA - PLM4_65_b1 redo | ecosystem: Environmental > Terrestrial > Soil > Riparian zone | place: USA: East...
TTCGTCAAAGAGCAATAGTGCCAACGGACTGTTCGGTGTTGTACCATTTCTCAACGGGCCGAATGGCGGGTTGTATCTTGTACCCATCACACTCTGCGAGAGTAGTCATCTCCGTGGGCGGTTGCGTGGTGTCTGGGCACCCATGCACGCCGTGGCCAGCTATAACGATGGCGATACGTTCAACGGGAACAACCAACTCGCCGGCCGGACGTTCCTCGTTGTCAAAAACGTTCTCTTGATCACGGGGACCGCTGGGGCTGCTGTGCTCGAGACATCGGATACCTGGGACACCAACTGACCATGGCCGACCTTGGGACGATCGGGCAGAATGGCGGCAACACGGCCTTCCTCCAGGGGCAGATCGTGGTCAACTACTTTCGGACGGTGGTTCTTGGCAGTCGTGAAGCGATGATGGGCACGCCATCCGAAGCGATCATGCGGTGTGGCCGCGATGATACCGTGGGCAATCCAACGCCGCCGAGTCAGAAGGTCGGCCATGCCTTTGTGCTCAAAGGCCTCTACGTGCCAGTCACGGCGGGTAGTCGACAGATTCTCATTGACGTGCTGCAGGATGTCGATCCTGGTACTGGGCTGCGACCACGGATGACGGTCAAGGCCAATCCAGACGTTGGGTTGAACACCGATCTTGTTGTCGACGCCGCTGTCGGCGTCGCCTGGCAGACACTAACGGCAGCGTTTACAGCGACGGGCAGTGGGGCTGTTGAAGTGTGGCGTGAAAAGCGGTATCAAGGCATGGCCGATTCCATCTGGTGGGACAACCTGCGGATCATCTGAGATGAGCACTGGGCAGTTTGATGCATGGTATCGCGGTGCCCCGATTCTTGATGTTGCCAATAGCGGGGATTTTGGCAGCTGGGTTCGTGGTGCGCCAGTTCTGCAAGTGGGTGTCGTTGCACCCACCGTACTCGATCGTCTGGGTGCAGTGCCGGTTGAGTTTGCCCGTGCCCTTATACGCGATGGATACATTCCGCTCGAGCATCTTGGGGCACTCCTGCGCGACGGGTCCATCCCCGTTGAGATGCTTGGTACGCTGCTTCGCGATGGCCAGATTCCACTCGAGCATCTCGGGACACTGGTTCGCGATGGGCAGATCCCGGTTGAGGTTCTTGGTGCGCTTGGTCGGCTCGGCATCCTGCCGGTTGAGTTTGTCGGTGCCCCGCTCTTTACGCTGTCACGCTCGGGCGCACTGCCGGTTGAGTTTGGGCAGGGCATCGTGCCATTCCTCTTTGCCAACTGGCTGGGTGGCGGGGGTGGCGCACCGGTTTGGTGGCCGACGACACTCTACAGCTACTATCCGCAGCAGCCGCTGTTCAAGCCGGGCGACAAGCCGGCGAAGCATCTCCGGTCGCGCCGGCGTGCCCGACACCGGGCGCGCCGCCTGCCACAAGAGGCGCGCAGTGACGACTACGATGCCATTGTGCGGGCACTCTACCGGAGCTTCATGGCTCCGGTGCCGCACCTGCTTAGCGTTCCCGTGCATCCACGCGTGGTGGCCATGGCGACCCGTGAGCAGCGGCCGGCGATTGTGCCAGTGGCCGACACCTTCGTCCAAGCACTCCGCGAGGATGCCGAGTTGCTTGAGCTTGAGCTGCTATGACGACTGAAGCCGTGACGCTCAGTGCGCAGGAGTTGGTCAAGAAGGCGAACGATCGGATCCACGACTGGATCATGCGCCGCGTGGATGCCGATGCCGCCGACATTGCCAAGCTCTATCTCCACTCACGCGACAAGCTCATGGTCCGGCTCCGCGCGCTCTACGACACCTATCTGGCCGAAGAGCCGACGTATGTCAAGGCGCGCACGACCGGGGCCATTCATGCCGTCAACCGCATCATCGATCAAGACATCCAGCAACTCACCGATGAAGTTGGTCAGGTGGCCGTCTCGAACATGGCCGGGACGCTTGGGAAGCAGTACGGGGTTGTCCAGAAGGCACTCACCAAGCATCTGCCAGAAGCCTTTCTCGACCTGCCTGTCTCGACACGGGGCGTGTTGAATGAGCTCACGACACAGCTCGTTGGCGGGGCGACGTTCTACGATCGACTGAGCCACATCACCGACGGGCTGAAGCGCGAACTCGTTGGCGGGATTCGCCAGGGCTTGATCAATGGCGAGGATTTCGTCCAGACACGGCAGCGACTGATGAAAGCCTTTGGCGTCGACAAGCTGCGCAAGCCCGGTGGCCCGGCGTATGGCAGCGTCAAGACGTATAAGAATGAGGCCCGCAGGCAGTGGAATCTGCTGATGCGCCAGCAGGCGGAGGCGAGTGGGGGCATTGAAGTCTGGTGGGCGCGGCTCGATCTTGTGACCACGCCTGGCTGTCTGGCCCGGCATGGCACACCAGTCACACGTGTCGGCTTTCCACCACGGCATTACAATTGTCGGTGTGAAATTGCCGTCTTCCCACCCGGGACGAAGCTCGCCCTGTACCAGCAACAGGCCCTCGTGATGCTGGAGAAACAGGGCTACACCAAGAAACAGGCCATGCTGGAGGAATCCGACCAGCCTGGATATGGCTGGGGACATCGGATCCTCCAACCGTTGATGCATACTGGCATAATCACCGGGCGTCCGGGCACGCGCTTTGCCAGTGTACCGTGGCGTGAGTTGCCGTACGTGGCCCGCACGCGTGAAGCCGCCTGGGGCCCGCTTGTGGACATTGGTGCCGTCGATCGTCCTGATCACGTCCTGCTTCGGTGGGGTGGCCCTGATCCAGAAGTCAAGACCTGGGACGGGTGGGTGCCCGTCTTTCCACGAACATGGATGATCGAGACGTTGCGCGGGATTGCCGATGATTCGGCGGTCATTCAAGCATCCTGGGATACGCACGTCCAACTCTTGCCTACTGAAGTACGGGCGCGCTGGCCCGGCTTGGCACGCGTGACGTTGCCGGTGCTGAGGAGTTATGCGCTGGCATTGGTTGATCGTGGCATGGCCGAGCAGCTGACGCTCGGGACCATTGATCCTGGTGCAGGTGTGCCGTATCAGGTTGGTGAGGACTTACCGGCACTGGCCATGCGCGTCTTCTGGCGGCAGGGGCATCCGGCCGATACGCAACTCGTCGTGGCCAGTGGTGACGCCCTGCAACCACTGCTGATTGTTGATGTGAGCACTGGGCAGACGCTCTACGCAGCTGACAATTTTGCCAGTGCACTCTTGGCACCATATACACGCGTGGCGGCGGCAATCCTCGAAACACATGGTCGGATCTGGGCCATCCTGCCCCGGGAGCACCCTGCCTGGGTTCTGCCTGGTGGGCACCTGGAGCCTGACGAACGGCCCCTGGACGCAGTTGTCCGTGAAATCAGAGAGGAGACAGGGTTACCGATCAAGCCCATCCGCCTGCTCGGGAAGCTCTACCGGCCCTGGAGTACCACACTGATCTATCTGGCACGGCGTACGGGTGGGCAGCATGAGCCATCAACGCCAGAGGAGATCAGTGGTGTCCATTGCATTCAGTTCGAGGATCTTGCTGCAGATGAGCAGGGCTTCCTCCTCCGACATGGTGTGACGGCAAAATGGGATGATGCTTAGACTTCCTACAATACTTGTTCACCGTGGAAAAGTGTATCAACTGTCTGAAACAAAACGGAAGGGATTGGTGCTCCAACTCGCCGAGAGCGAAAAGAAATTCCTAGACTCACCCAGAGGAATGTGTGCTATTGTGCTCTCTACGAGGTGGGCGTCGCTCAGGAGGCCAGGCACGAGCCTCCGTCGCCAAGCCCGGGAAGGTCAGTCAGCATCGACAACCTTCCTGGGCTTTGCTGTATCAGGAGGCCCAAACACAGAGCAGTTGGAGGGCCGGATGATGAGCAAGTCAGCAGCGAAGAAGACGACAACGAAAGCACCTGCACCCATGCAGGAAGTCAAGAAGCTGTCCGAACCTGTCCGTCCTGCCACGCACTGCGGCGTACCGATGCGCAAGCTCAGTCATCCGAGCACACTTGGCGGTCTGAACACCGTCTTCGTCTGTGCCAAGGAATGCGGGCACCGCGAGACCATCGCAGTCACGGGGAGATAGACCAATGGCACCAGGGGTACGGGGCGATGATCTCGGCGCAGTCGAACTCGCATCCGGCCAGGTGGCCGAAGCGGTCGGCTTTACGGCGCTGGTCGATCCGTTCAAGCCGAGCGATCTCGTACCACCGCCCGGCGTCACCAGCAGGCCGCCGGCCTGTCCCGTCTGCCAGACGTTTCTCTTCCCGATTGACATGAACGGTGCGGGTGACATGCTCTTCGAGTGCCTGAACGGTGATGGGCACTACGAGACGGTCTTCCGCGTGGCCAGCAACACGTACGAGCCGCGGCCGAACATCGAGCGACCGGACTGGAAGCCACCGCTGTTCAAGTCCAACACCGCGGCCAACGCTGGCCTCTCGGCTGCCGAAGAGGCCGTTCTTGCCGAACTCCTGCGGAAAAAGCAGGTGGCCGCTGCGACGAAGGCAAAAGGGAAGACGCGTAGAGCGCGGGTGGTCACGCTGCAGCGCCCGCCGAGAGGGGCAGTCGAGGTCAAGACCACTGAACTGACCGAGCCACCCACGCCACGGCGGAGACTCAAGAAGTAAATGGCCGAGTACGAAGTCCTCCATGGCGAGCCGCGGTACAAGGTCGACGGCTTTGTCAACGAGCTGCTCGGCCGCCGGCAGGCCACGATTCAGGCCATGCGCCCGGCACTGCTGAAGTTGCTCAGCGCCTTTGCCGAGCAGATGGACATGCTCAGGCTCAGCTATCTCGGCCTCGATCTCACCATGCTGAAGTTCAAGCAACCCACGTGGACCAAGGACGGCAAACTGCTTCTGAGCTTCCAGCAGCTGGAGGCCCCGGCCGAGGATGGCGCGGAGCGGTATCACGTCGATGACCTGGTCATGGAAATCCTGGGGCGCGAACCGCACTTGCTGCCCATGCAGGACGAGCTGAGTCAGTTCTTCTCGGCATTCGTTGATCAGTTTTCAGTCCTGCACAAGCATGCCCTCCTCGACCTGACACGCGTCACCTTTCCGGATCTCCGGTGGCTGGTCAATGGGATGCTGGAGTGCAACATCTTCTACGATGGCAAGCCGTTGACACCGCGCACGGCGAAGTTGGACTGACGATGTAGCACGTCTCGCGCCGCGCCGACGACTGACAGCGATGCTTCGACGGGAGTATCGTCAGCGGTTCGATCGGTCTCAGCCGCAGGATTGAGGTGGGTGTCTGGCCCAGACCCAGGACATCCGCCTCTTTTTGTTTTGTCTCGGCGCGGCGCGGGATTTCACACCGATGGGGAGGATGCTATGACGACAGGCGCGCAGATTGATGGGAAAGGGACGCTGGATGAGCGGCCCAACCTGCTCAAGCAGGTCTACGAGGCCGAACAGGGGTTGGTCTTGGAGCAGTTCGCACTGCTCAAGGAGCGGGGGAACGGTGAGATGCGGGTAGCGGCACGGCGTGATCCGCGCACGGGCTTGGTGGAAATCACCTATGCCGGTGTGCATGAGAAGACGGATCTCGACGGCCTCCGCAAGATGTACGCCGAGCTGCGGCGAAAGGGGACACGATTCTGAGTGCACTGGCAGACTTGATCAGGGCGCGCGAGCAGGCGGCCATTGATCAAGGGCAGGGCAAGATGGCTGGCTCGGCGTCGCGCACCATCTATGGTGACGAGGCCGTCCCGGCGTCCGCTGTCGCGCAGGTGCTCAAACGGAAGCACAAGGCACGGGATGCCGATGATGGCGAAGGCCGACAGACGATTGATCATGGCGTGGCTGCGCTGCCCCATGACAAGGTCGTCCCGGTGGCGTCCTTCGTCGACGACGTCAAGCGGAAGGTGGCCCTGCGCAAGGTGATGTTCGACATGAAGAATCCCGAGAAGCAGAAGCAGGAAGAGGCGCTCGTCAGCGATGACACGCTGCAACCTGGCCAGCAGTGGGACAAGGACGACCGGCAGGTCAACTACCGCTACTCGGGCAATCCGGCGAAAGCCTGCGGGTCGTGCAAGTACTTCATCGCGCCTGGTGAGTGTGAGATTGTGGCCGGGTTGATCCGGCCCGTTGACGTCTGCGATCAGTTCGAACCGCTGGAGGCCATCATGCAGCGGGCACAGATCCGTCCATCACAACTGGTCACGCAAGACTATCTTGGCGAAGTGGCACGGGTCATTCTCGCCAGGCGGCTCCGTGAGCAGTACGGTGATGACGATGACGACGATGCTGAGGATTGTGCGGATGACGAGAAGGATGCCGATGGACTATGCCCCAGTGATCCTGAGTTCGACTACACCACGGCCGGCCTGTACGATTCCTATGAGGCCGAATCCGAAGGTGGGCCTGGCTCCGGACCGCAGGGTGGCGGGAAGGGGAAGTATCCAGGCGGTCCGGGGACAGGCTCGCGGGCGGCCAACAAGGCCACGGTCCGGCGAGAAGACGAAGGTGGACCGGCGGTCACCGTTGGCATGAAGACACACCTCCAGGCACCGGGTGGCATGTATGGCATGAAAACCAGGGAGCTGGACTTCCGCAAGCTCTGGGACAAGGCCGTCCGTGATCCCAAGTTTGCCGCATGCGTCGCAGCCGCTGAGGATGAAGTTTCACCGCCCGGGTGGAGTGGCTCGGTCATGGCGATGAAGAAGCACAAGGGCATCACCAATCCGTGGGCCTTGGCCTGGTGGATGAAAGGACGCGGGGCGACGCCGCACTATCCACCGGAGAAGACGAGTGAGAGTCTGGTCACTGTCGATCTCTCGCATCATCTGCTCGAGCGCATGATCAGGGTCACGGCGGCCAGGCTGGTGGGTGGTGGCTGACAGACTGAAGGTGGCCCCGGGTCGGGGCGGCAGCCGGGTGGCGGACGATCCGTCTTCCAGCCTGACGCGCCCGAGAGTCCGGAGGATGTGGTGATCGGCAGATTCACACGGCGTGAGAAGCCGGCGCAGCGCATGGCTCGGATTGCGCAGAAGAAGGTCGATCCGGCCATGGCCAAGGCCATTAGGCGTGCGCTTGGGAGTGAGGGGACGACCGAGGGCGGTGCCGGCTCTGGCCCGGGGCAGGGGATGAGCAAGATGCCAGGGACGAATACGCATCAGAAGCCCTGGGATACCATGGGCAGCGACTATACCAAGAAGGCGGGCTAATGCCAACGGCACTGGTACAGAAGCCGGCAGCAAAAGTCATGGCCCGTGAGCAGCGGCTGCGCTTCACCCGGCTCACACCGTTTCTCGAAGCCAGCGTCGATCAGGCCACGCGGACGGCCAAGGTCATCATCATCACCGAGGGCCTGGGGAACCTCCGCGATCGCAACTACTATACGGCGCAGGCGATCGAGACGGCGGCCAAGGTCTTCGATGGCAAGCAGTTCTATATCGACCATCCGAGCGAGGACGAGGAGCAGACACGTCCGGAGCGGTCGGTGCGTGACCTGGGTGGCTGGTTTTCCCACCCTCTCATGGGCAGTACCAAGGATCCAGACACGGGTGAAGTTCTGGCCTCGTTGTTCGCGACGTTGCACTTCGACGAATCCGATGCCGGCAATCTGGCAATGGCCAAGGTCAAGGCGGCCATCGAGTACACCAAGCAGTTCCCCAATTCAAAGGATGTCTACGCAGGCATTTCGATCAACGGTGGTGGCGTGAGCCATCCCGGCACACTCAAGGGGATGCAGGTCAACATGGTCACCGAGATTCAGGAGGCATTCAGCGCCGACATCGTAACGAAGCCGGCCCGGGGTGGTCGGTTTCTGGCGCTGCAGGAAGCGCGGAAACTCCGCGCTTGGAAACGCCGGCGTGCTCAGGAGAGCACGACGACTACGCCCCGGACGGGGGCAGAAGGAGGGCCGGCAATGGCAGTGGCTCAGGCAACACTGGTCACGACAGGGAAGGAGGCCAAGCGCTCCCGTCGGACACGGGCGGTCGATCTTTTGCTTGAGGTCAAGGCACTCAGGCGGCAGGTCAAGGAGCGCCGGGCTGCAAAGAAGTGCGGACCGAAGTTCAAGGAGATGGCCACCGAGAAGCTGAAGGCGGCAGGGATCAAGCTGGCGAAGATGCGCACCGCCGAGCAGGATGCCAGTGGTGATCTCCGCGACCTGCTGATCGACATGCAGCAGGACATCGGAGAGCTCAGCAAGATGCTGGGAGTTGGCGGCGCGGCTACTCCTGCTGGTGACGGCGTCGAGGACGAGCAGGGGGCGTTGCCCGCTGGGGCGATGGGCGGCGGGGCCATGACCGACGAAGATGAAGACGAAGAGGAAGCCAAGGGCAAAGCCGCCGAGGGCGAGGAAGAGAGCGAGGACGAAGAGGAAGCCAAGGGCAAAGCCGCCGAGTCCGAGGATGAGGACGAAGCTGAGGGCAAGGCTGCCGAGTCCGAGGATGAAGACGAAGCCGAGGGCGAGGAGGAAGCCAAGGGCAAGGCTGCCGAGGGTGAAGAGGAAGCTGAGGGCGAGGAGGAGGCTGAAGGCGAAGATGAGGAGGAGGCCCTGTTCGGCGGCGAGCCCGAGGACGACGAAGATGATGACGGCATGGCCGGCGACGACGAAGCCGAAGGCGAGGACGAAGACGAAGCCGGCGCACGCGGTGGGCGGGCGATGGAGTTCAAGTGCGCCAAGTGCGGTGAGGTAAACCAGGTGGCTCCGCCGAAGGGGTATCAGTTGGCGCGGGCCGCAGAAGCTCGCAGAGGCGACACCGGGCTGACGTCGATCATTGCCCGGCAAAAGCGCGCCCTCGAGGCAAAGGAGGGGAGGTTCGTGCAGACCAATCGCAAAGTGGCCAAGGTGATGAAGGAAAACCAGAAGCTCCGGGCGGAGCTGGTGGCCCACCGCAGGGTGCGGGAGGCGACGAAGCTGCTGAAGGAGGCCAACATCCCGGCCGACATCCTCCCCGTCAAGGATCTGGTCATGCTGTACGAGCCGCAGCAGTGGCCGGCAGCGATCAACCAGGCGCGCCGGATGCTCAGTCGGGAGTCCAAGCTGCTCGGCCGGAACGGCGGGCGGCTCCGGGAAGGGTTCCAGAGCGGCAAGGATGCCAAGGACGGCGGCGAGCAGTCCGATCTGTTCGGGCGGTTCTCCGAGTCGTACAAGAGGCTCGCCGGCGGGTAACCGCCGGCCATTCCCAATAGGAGGAGGTGACCACCAGTGGCCGATTTTTACACGTTCATCAAGGACATCAACCGCGCGCTGTCAAGCGGCTCGCCGGTGTCGTACCTGTACGATCCAACGGCCTTTACCAGCGATCCGCTGGGCATCGGCGGTGACATCGAGCAGGGCGAGATGTGCGCCTGGGACGTAACCAACCAGCGCGTACTCCGGCTGCAGCGTGCGGGTGGCAACGGGAAGTACATCGGTGTCAGTCGTGACTCGGCGCGGGGCATGAAGAAGCTGGGGAACCAGCCCGCACTCGCCCTCACCGAGTTGTCGGTCTTCACGTCGGGTGTGCATGCCCTGCTAGGCACCCTCGGTGAGACCTACACCCACGGCAACCCCGTCTACATGTCGGGGACGGACACCACGAAGGTGACGAAGACCCAGGGCAGCAATGGCATTCAGGTCGGCATCGTCGAGAACCCACTCGCCCAGAGCATCGTGGGCGCGGTTCGCGTGCCGGTTCTGATCGATACGTTCACCGTTACTCAGATCTAGTGAAAGTGAGGTGATCTGCACTATGGAAGTGAATCAGATGTCCAACTTGGCCCGGACGTTGGAAGCGCTTTCCAAGCTCGACCCGATGCGGCTCCAGCAGTTTCTCGGAGTCACTGACCTGTCGATGCAGGAAGCGTCACGACGGAAGGGCTACACCTGGATCTCCAAGAAGGAAGCCAAGTGGTACGGGAAGAAGATGGCGAAGTTCGCCAGGGAAGCCTGTGCCATGTGGTCACGCGACGACTTCAAGCCGTCAGCGTGGATGGACGCCTGCATGGAGACGGTCCGGGGCTATCGGGAAGCCACCCCAGAGACGGCGCTGGCGTTCTTGCTCCGCAAGGGCATTCAGACGCTCGCGAACGACTGGTACATCGTGGTGCCTCGGGAGTACCAGGACTATGCGCTCATCGCATCCAGCGACGCCGTCGCCGAGTGGTACGGCCCGCTGTATGCGTCAACCGTCGCCGGCCGTGTGCCACGCGGCGATCGGTTCCCGGAAGGCCGGATCATCGGTGAAGACTCGGTGCTGGTCAACTACAAGTTCGGGTTGATCGAGTCATTCGATCGTGAGCTGTTCGACGACGATATGACCGGTCAGATCCGGCAGCGTGCCCAGCGCCTGGGTCAGTCGATGGCCGTGACCGAGAACGCCTATGCAGCCCTCCGCTTCATCGGCGCCGCTGCGCAGTACAGCAACCTGATCGTTCCCAGGAGCAACTACACCACAACGGACATCTTCGGCAACCTCATCAGCTCACCGTGGAGCACCACGCTGCACGGCGCCTACGGCAACGCGCCGTCGGTCTACGCCCCGCTGGGCCTGAACCTGCTCAAGCGTGGGTACAGCGAGCTGCTGAACGCACTGGATCCGCTCCAGAACAAGATCATCGTCAACCCCAACACGCTGCTCCACAGCGTGATGGACGCTCTCCACGCCCCGCTGCTCGTCGCGCCGCCCGCTGGCGTGCCGTACTATCCGGCGCCCATCGGGTCGAGCGGGCAGACGGCCAGCAGTGCGTCGGCCGGGTTCCCGGGTGGCGTGTTCGGTGCCAATCCGTTCATGGGCCTCGGCATCAAGCCGGTGCTCGCGCGGTTCCTCCCGCAGTGGGCGTGGGCTCTTGGCGAGAAGTCCAAGGGCTTCGTCTGGCAGGAGCGGGATCCGCTGGAAGTGATCCAGGAGCAGCCCGCGTCCGGTGTGGCGTTCGAGCAGGACGCCTTCCGGTTCAGGTCCAGGCGCCGTTTCGAAGCCGACTGGATCGGTGGTGGTTCGCGCTTCTGGTGGCTGGGTGATGACGGCAGTGTGACGGGGAGCTTCTAGCAGCATGGACAGTGGGCTGATCGTCGCGCCGGCATTCGGGTGGGTCCGCACTCGCCCGATGCCGGACGACGATGAGCCGATGACGCGCCTGGCACAATGGCGCATCGAGCGAGCTGCGTTCTTGCGCGAGCTCAGTGCCGTGCTTGGGCCGATGTGCCACTACACCGTTGGACTGCTTCGTCCTGGGTTGCCACCGCTTGTCGCTTATGACCGGCTTGGTGGGGCACTGCGATGGACACTGTGGGCCCCGACGCGCGCAATCCTGATCGACATCTTCAAGCGTCGCATGCCGCCAGTGGAAGAAGTGGAGGACCGAAACGCCTTTGCAGTTGCGCAGGGCTTCCGCTACGGCATCGTGGAGCCTGGCAAACGGCTTCTGCTCGACGATCTCAGGGAGTGGGTAGGGGAACCAGGTCCAGAGAAGGGAGTCACGCATGCCGGGGAGTAACGTTGTCCAAATCGAACCGCTGCCACGGGCACCGATCGCGATCGGGTTCAAGAGTGATGCCAAGAATTCCGAGCCGGTGGATCTGGGTGGGTACGATCTCGTCGCGCTCTACCTCCCACCGGGGTGGGTCACGGGGAACATCACATTTCTGGCGGCGCACAGGCAGGCCGACATCGTGCCCATGACCGACAAGAATCCAACGCCGCCAGGTGCCGCGTTGTATGCTGATTTCCTCCCTGTTTTTGATCAGGCGAGCAATGCGCCGACGATCACGGCAGCCGCGGCATCGCGGGTGTACCATCTCAATCCTGCGCTGGCTGGCAATCTGCGTGGGTTGCGCTACATCAAGGTCGTCTCGAGTAACAACCAGAACATCCCGTTCACGATCTATGGCATCGTGAGCCAGGGTGCACGCTAACAGGAAGGAGGACAACACATGCCAGCACGGACACAGCTCACCATCCAGTCCATCAGCGCCACTGGTGGCCTGGCACTCACGTTCGCCCCGGTCGATACGATCAACGGGATGCAGGTCCAGAACACGGGCCGCCTCGCCCTGCTCGTGCAGACGACGTCAGCGGGTGGCGTGACGATCTCGATTCCATCGGTGGCATGCATTCACGGGCGCCTGGGCAACATCAGCGCCGTGGTGCCGGCCAGCACGCTGGAGACGTTCGGGCCGTTCCAGGATCCGACGATCTGGGGCGATGGGCGCTCGCTGCTCTTTGCCGATTTCTCAGCGGCAATCGGCGGCACGGCAGTGAACACGGTCGCCGCACTGCAGATGATCTAGCGGCGGAGGTGGCGTGAGCACTTGGACTGATCTTGCCGTTGCCATCAGCGATATTCGTGCGTTCGTGAACGATGGTCCTTTTGACAAGCTGGTCAAGCAGAAGGCGCTGATCGGTGAAGTCAATGGGAGCAATGACATCTTCATGACGTTCGAGGATCGCCTGACAACGGTCCAGAAGATCACGGTGGATTTCATCGATATTGGCGCAGCGTTTACGCTGATCGATGCAATCCAAGGGTTCATCCAGTTGACCACGCCACCGGCGCCGTCATCGGTCGTCCGTGCCGCGTACTACTACCAGTTCTTCCTCGATTCGGAGTTGACCGAAGCCGTTACAATGGCAACGGGTGAAATTCTCGGTACAGAGGATCCGACACAGGTACCAATCGGCCTCAAGCAAGCGACGATGGCCATGGCTGGCTACTTCGGATTCACCAAGCAGTCGATTCGCTGGGCCACCAGGATGTCCATGAAATTCCTCCTGGAAGAAGAGCCAGTCAAGGCCGAGACCATGAACAGGTCCAATCTCTTTGGCCAGATCGCGAAGAGTTACTTCGATCAAGCGCGGACGATGCGCGACGACTATTACAAGCGGCAGAGTCGGAGTCTCGCGCCCGCATTCGGGATGTTCAAGCCGCGCATTCCAACCATCGGGCCGCGCCGCTAATGCTCAAGATCGAGATAGACGGTGGTGGCATGACCACCCTGCTGGATAACCTCCGCACGGCCGTGGACGACTTCACACCCGTCTGGCCGCAGGTGCGGCAGATCTTCATGGCCTTCATGGTCAAGCATTTCGAGTCGGAAGGCAGCTATGCCGGTGATGGCTGGGTGCCACTCAGTCCAGCCTATGCAGCCAGGAAAGCCAGGCTGGCGCCCGGGAAGACGATCCTCCGCTTCCACGATACTCTGTACAAGAGTCTGACGAAGAGTGGCGATGCCAATCAGGTCTATCGGACCGGCCCGTCATTCATGGAATTTGGGACACGCGTCTTCTATGCCAGGATTCATCAGACTGGCTCGCTCAGCGTCGCCGGTCGGCCACCCAAGCGCGTGGTGTTGCCACTCCCAACACAGAACGAAGGCGAACGGATTGCGGATGCCATGATGGCATTCATGCTCAAGCGGGCACGTGGTGCGGCGCGATGAGTAACACACCACTGCCAGCGGCCTATACCCAGCTTCCGACTCAGCTGGTCGAGACAGCCATCGAGTCGTGCGTCACACTGCTCAGGGCGCGGCTCAACTTCGAGATTGACACCGTGTTTGCCGCCTATCGGCAGCCTGGTGTCAAGACCACGCGGAACGTCCCGCACTTCTCCGACTCGGCCTTCTACACGACCGAGATCATCCAGCCGTTTCGCGTCCCGGCTTGTTGGGTGCTCCCGGAGCGGTCGTCGTTCGATCTTGGGGCGCAGAACTTCTCGCTGAGCGAGCATCAGCTCATGGTGATCTTGCTCACTGAGGATGTCGAGATTCAGCGGATGAACAAGGCGGTGTGGAACTACGCCATCGCGGCCTACAAGTGTCTCCATGACAAGCCGTTCAACAACACCTACTTCTTCGTTGATGGCGTCGAGTATTCTGCAGCCTACACACGACCGGCCGGTGGGGATTCGAGTGAGCGCAATTTTCAGCGGGACATCACACTGCGCGTCAGGGCCATGATGTACGAGCCTACGACGTTCTAAAGAAGGGAGGAGACAAGCATGCCGGCAACAAATCCAATCCTCATCCACGTCGGTCGGGGTGACATTTACATCAACACACCCGTGCCCGCCGTGCCACCGGTGGATCTACTCGTTGATGGGACGCCGCCCGGTGGAACGAACGTTGGGTCCACGCTCGATGTGGCCACGATGATCTACCGGCCGACGACGTTCGACATCAAGAACCAGCAGTCGACCGGCAACGTCGGCTACGTCACGGTGGAAGAAGATGTTCGGATGGAATTTCACCCTGGTGAGCTGAGCTACGCCAATCTGCGCGACCTGACGATCAGCCGCCTGGATCAGGGGTCGTTCATCAGCTTGGGTGGCGTCATCTTCCCGCAGCTGCTGAGCTGTATGGTTGTGGCGCCACGACGGGCTGGTGGATTCATCTCAGCCATGATCTATCAGGCAGTCTTCGCCGAGGACCGCAGCTTTGGCTTCCAGCGGCAGGGACATCTCTCGGTCCGCGTCGCGGCACGGGCGCAAGCCATGACGACACGCACTCAGGGCGATCAGCTCGCGTACTTTCATCCGAACACACCGTTCGGCACGCCAGCGGCACCTGGACCGTTCACGGGCTAGACGTCGGACTGTAGTTGACACCAGCCACCCCCTGCCCAGCTCAGACGGGCAGGGGGCAACCACACAGAGGAGGGACGTATGAGCAATCCATTCAAGCCAATCCAGATCCTCACGCTACCCATTTCCAAGCAGAAAATTCGGGCGAAACGCTTTTCGTTCATGACGACGGTCGTCAAGACTGGACTCCCGGCTGAACTGACCGGGACGGTTCTCCGGGCGTATAACGGAGAAGAGAACCTGCTCGGTGCATCTGAGACTGATCTGGTCAAGATGCGCTCGCTGATGGAGATCATTGAGCAGATCGTGCCACTGTTCTTGGTCAATCTCACACTTGGTGACGAGACCAATACGGAGCTGGATGCTGATGGATGTTTGGTCGGGGTGCTGAATATGGCCGATATGCCCGATCTGGACAAGCAGTACATCTACATGTTCGGGCGGTACCTCCTGGACCCAACGGAGAGCAAGAAAGACGAGGTGCCAGCGAAAGACGTGGAGACATTTCGTGACGGGTCCGGAGGCGCTGACGTTGGATCTGGTGGCACGCCGGTACGGGCAGCGGCCGAGCAGCTTGATCCGTCTGTCGCCGCGGACGCTGTTGGCGTTGGACTTTGATATTGCCATTGCATTACGAGGTATAGACTTCGAAGTCAAACAGGCTGACGAACTTCGGAAGAAGTACAAGGAAGACAGTGGAGTTGAAACATATGAGCCTGGTGACATTGAGAGGCAGGTGAGCTTCTAGTGGCCGAAGGTGAGGTAGTCACAAAACTTCGGATCGAGGGTGCCGATCAGGTCAAGACCGCCCTGAGTCAAATGCGTGACAACCTCTCACGGGTGATCGGATCCGTCCAAGGTTCCAAGGCAGAATTCACAGGTGCTGCGGCGTCGGCGGAAGGTTTCGGTGGTGCCCTTGGGATCATTGGCCAAGCAGCCAAGGCGGCCACGTCACCACTTGGGATTCTGATCATCAGCGTTGGTGCGGCCGCTGGTGTCATGATGACCATGGCCAAAGAAGCTGTTGGGCTCTTCAAAGAAATGCGCGAATTGTCCACCGTGACCGGCGGGACGGTGCAGGAAGCTGAAGATCTCAGGGACACCTTCGAGCTGGCTGGTCTTGGGACAGAGAAGTTGAACATGTCAATGTTCAAACTCGGGATGAGCATTGAGAGCGGTGGCAAAGACCTGGAGCACTTGGGTATCAGTGTTCGCGGCGCCGGTGGTGAGATCAAGGCAACTGGTGAAGTCTTCGAAGAAATTCGCAACAAGATTTCGCAGATTGGGTCGGCCAGCGAGCGGGCAGCTGCGGCGGCAGAAATCTTCGGGGCACGGCAAGCCCGTGGGCTCATGCCGATCCTGAGCATGAGTGCCGAACGGTATGCCGAGTTGCGCAAGAAAGCCGAAGAGAACACCGCGGTCACTGATGCCATGATGGACAGAGTGGCCAAGTATATCGAAGTGCAGGCTGAACTCAACAATAAACTTGAAGTGAGCAGAATTCGATTCGCAGAACTCATCGCACTGCCAGTGGTGACCAAGTTCACCGAGTGGGCTGTCGCCGCGCTCAACTTTGTAACACTGCTCAAGACTGCCTACGATATTGCCGGCGCTGGCATGCTCGGACCGTTGATCACTGGTGCCGCCAAGAAGAAACAGCTGCAAGACAAGGAAGCCGAAGATGCAACTGCCGCGGCGAAGAAGGTTGACGAGCAGCAGGCCAAAGGTGTCCAACAGAATCAGCGTCTGATCGAATCTGAGCTCAAGGCACGCATGGAGCGTGGTCGCATTCAGGATGAACTGACCACGATTCAGTTGAAAGGCGAGCAGGCGGCGTTCGCCGAACAGTCGAAAATGCGCACCGGGTCTGATCAGGAAGCCATTCAGAGCCGGGTGGCCATGAACGAGAAGCTGATCGAACTGGCCGAACAGCGCTATACACGTGAACGCGCTCTTGCCGAAGAGCGTGTCTTCAAGGCGACCGGCGGACGACTCGCACCCGAAGAAGAGATCAAGCTGGAAAAGGAACGCGATGTGGCCATTCAGGGCCTTCGGCAGGACAATGCCAAAGCCTTGATTGAGATCGAGCAGGCCCGCGTTGCCAAGTCGCAGGAGGTCAATGCCGACGAGATCAAGCGGATCAAGGCGCATAATGCCGAGATCCTCGCGATGGTCGAAGGGGTTGGCAAGCGCCAGATCGCCCAGCTTGAGATGAGCAACAGGTCGACGCAGGAGATCACGACAGGCCGCTACCAGATCGAGCGGCAGATGATTCAGGATACCAAGAATCTGAAGCTGATCGAGATCAATGAAGAGAAGGGGCGACTCGAAGCCCTGGCCGAAGCCCACAAGGGCAATTACGCCATCCAGCGGCAAGTGCAAGAGCAGATCATGGGACTCAGTCAGCAGCGGGTGCAGACAGAGCAGGCCGCCGATGTGCAGATCATCGAGCAGCGGAAGAAGATGGTCGCCGATCTGCAGAACCTGGCGCGGGAAGAAGCCGGGATTGGCGATGCCCTGACGAACAAGGCGATCGAAAATCTCAAGAAACGTGGCCGAACACGGGTCAGTGAAGCCGATGTCATGCAGGAGTCTGCCCGCATCCAGCGGACTGGGGTTGAGACGCTGGGGGCGTTCGGTGGTGGCGGGCGTGTCTCAATGGATCGACTCCAAGAGTCGATGGCAATGAAGGGCACCTTTGAGAGCATGGCCAAGGGCGGGTTCAACATCGCCGGCGCCGTGCAGCAGGCCATCAGCCAAGCGTTCGCCGCCTTCGCCGGACAACGCCAGCAGTTTGCCCCGACAGGCACCGATCCGGCACTGATGCAGCAGCTTGGCATGGGCGGTGGCGCACCGATGATGGGGGCACAGGTAGAAGTAATGGAGTCGAAAATTGCCAGTTCTGGTGACAAAGCCATCGGGCTCATGCTCGAACGGATTCCAAATATCATGGAAGGCTGGATGGTCAGGACTACAGATTTCATGATCCGCAAGCTTGAGTTCGAAGCGGCGAGGACCTAGCCCATGCCATTCCCAGCGCCAACCGGGAGTGTCTACCTGAACAGTCTGCAGTTCAGCACGAATCCGGAGACGTACGACATCCTGAACTGGCGGAAGCGGCAGAGCATCACGGCGGTAATCGGTGGCAAGGTGGTGATTCAGGACTTTGGGGTGTACATGAAAGACAACACGATCAAGCTGACATCGGGCAATGCCCAGTTCCTCGATCAGGCCACGTTCTTGGCGTTCCATGCCCTCTGGCGGACGCGTGGGGCCACCTACTCGTTCACGGATTGGCTGAACAATTCGTTCACGGTGTTCATCAAGGAGTTTTTGCCAATCGTGTTCAAGACTGACCTCTACCGGTACTCCATGGACCTCCAGGTCACCCAGATCATCACACTCTGGGGCGTCCCGTATACGGGGGCATAGTCATGACTGCACTGGCACAATTTCTCGGCAGCGATGGTCTGTCACCGATCAGCAGCTACACGTTCCCTGATCTGTTGGCTGGGGCGCACTCCCGCCCGGTGAAGTTCGGGTACAAGTCGATGTCTGATCGCGTGCTGATCAACGTGCAAGAGTTGCTGCAAGCCATCGTCGGGAACGATGGCTCGACGATGGTGTTCATGGCCAGCGATCCCGTGACTTTGTCCAGTCCATGGGGGTTTGCCGGGAGTGCAACAGCGCCTGGTTCGGGTGGGACGTTTGCCGCGATTGGCACTTATGGCTTCAAGATCACCGCCCTGAATGCCACCGGTGAGTCAGGGCCGAGCAGTGAGATCACCGTCACCATCACGGCGACGACACAGACCATCGTCCTGACCTGGACCCAGACACCAGGGGCGACGGGGTACAAGATTTATCTCACGGCGACACCGGGCACCTATGTGTCACCGGCACTCTTGACCACCATCGGGTCCGGTGCGACGGTGACCTTTACGGTGACAAATGGAACGGTCGGTGCCGGTGCACCACCAACAACAAATACCACGGCAGGCTGGGCATTGACGCCGACGCTCAGTGGTGCAGGTGCCGGTGGCGTCTGGGCCGGGACGGGCGTGAAGTTCTGGACCGTCGTCGCGCTGGATGTCGCAGGGAATCAACTGGGCCAGTCGGCTGAAGCCACGCTCACCGTCGATGACATCACCAAGAAAGTCACGCTCGTCTGGGCGGCCATCACTGGGGCGATCAACTACCAAGTCTGGCGTGCCACGGTCTCGCAGACGTACACGTCACCGGCACTGGTGGCGACGCTTGGTGCCGTCACGACCTACGATGACACAGGAACGGGCACGCTCCCCGGGACACTGACCGGAGCGCCAACGTTTGGGCAGCCGCCTGCTGTGGCATCCTTCACACAGAATCCCATTGTGGTTGGGGACGTTGCCATTGGACAGGAACAGTTTTTCTGGGTGATTCTTGAGCCACCACTTGGCACACCGGAAGACGGCAATCCACGCCTTGCCTTGGTTATTGTGAAGGAGACGTAGCATGAGCATCTTGCTTTCTGATCTCAAGCTCTACGGCAGCCAGGTGATGCCGGATGACGATACGATCTTGGCCATCGGCGGGGCCAAGGATACCGACAAACGGCTGGAGTTCTTCGATGTCAACGGCCTCGTGCAGGGTGTGAGCTCATCGGCACTTGATACCACGCAACAGGTCACGGTGTTCGGCCGCGATGCCGCCGGGGTGATCGTCAGCGAGACGAAGACGTTGACTGGCCAGACGCCAGTGGCATTCATCACCACCTGGGAGCGGTTGCTCAAGGCACTGAAGAATGCCATCTGTCAAGGTGATGTCGCCGTGGAAGCCCAGACGGCCAACCGGAGCAGCACGCTGGTCTCAGGGACGCTCTTTGACGCCGTCCTCGATGCCGGGGCGTCCGGGGTGGACGATTTCTATACCCCCATGGTTGCGCGGGTGACTGCTGGGACGGACATCGGGCAGATCAGGATGGCCATCAAGTACCTTGGGGCCACGCAGCAGATGACGTTTGATCATCCCATGTACACGCAACCACTCTTTGCCGGGAGCGTGCTCCGGATCGCGCCTGGCGTGTACTTCGAGAGCAGTCAGGGGCAGCCGGAAGTCTTTCAGGTCAGGCGGCCGTTTTACAACGCCGCCGCTGATGTGCCCGGTGGTGCGACGAAGACATACTACGACAAAGGGTTCTTCATGAATCGCAATGCCACCCTGGCCCTGACCGGGAGTCAGCTCATCAAGGCGGCCGACGGCACCGGTGGTCTGATCGACTTTGGCATGCCCAGTCCGAACGTGCTCGATGATGCCACGACCAATGGTGCTGGCAACAACAGACAGGTGGCGCCGGCGGGTGTGACATTCGATTCGGCGGCCAAGGCTGTGGGCAATGCGCAGAACTTGAGCGCCGGTTCGGCACAGGGGTTCTTCCTGCGCTTGACACTCCCGGCCGGGCAGGGTGGAGCGAATACCACGGTGACGATGCGCCTCTCTGGCTCGACAACGTAGGAGACGATCATGCCTAATGCCGTCAAGTGGTCAGCGCTCGATACATACACAACGGCGATCGCCGGCGCCGGTGTTGCACCGACGCTGAAGAACCTGGCAAATGCCGCGCAGAAGATTGGGAACGAGATCGATGCCACGGCAAGCAGACATATCCTGGCGGACTGGGATCTGCAGTGTCGCTTTCAATCGGCACCGGTTGCGGGTGGGTATGTTGAACTGTACCACATTCCGGCGATCGACGGGACGAATTACGGCGACGGCGATGATTCCGTGGCACCGCCCCGGTCCTGCTGGGTCGGCAACTTTCCCGTGCGGGCTGTCACCACGCAGCAGCGGGTGCCACTGCCAAAAGTGCAGCAGCCGGCGACGAAGTTCAAGCCGCTGGTGATCAACAAGAGTGGCTTCGCCATGACCAATACCGACAACGAGAACATCCTCTCGTTCAGGGCCTACGAGCCAGAGATCCAGTAAGCCGTAAGCCATGCTGACGCTTGCACCTGGGCGGAGAGTCAGGAAGCCACTTGGTCGAGTGGCACTCAGTGGTGGTTCGCGTCTTGCCCGCGACCTGCTCTTCGCCGCGCTCTACAACGAACAGGCCGGCGTGCCGCTCGACATCACAGACTGGACCGTCGGCTCCTTCGTCGGCACCGCGGGCTATGGGTCGTTGGCATCGGAGTGTGGCATCCTGTGCAATGGTGACATTGGGGACTATGTCACCTTCGGCAATATCACGAAACTGAAGTTCACCAATGCAAGTTCGTTCACGATCATCTCGGCAATCATCCCGACGAATCTGGCAATTGAGCAGGAGATCATGTCGAAGTCGCTGCTCTTCGGCTCGCTCACGCTCAACTGGGGATTGATCGCCGACAAGCTCAAGTTCCTCATCGGCAATGCCGGCCTGACGCTTGGCGAAGTCTATGGGGCGCTCTCCGTGCCGGCTGATGCCCTGAGCATTGTCGCCTGTCGCCGGGACGTCACCGCTGACACACTCGCCCTGTATGTCAATGGCATGAAGGACACATCGGTGACGGATGCCTCGACTGGTGCCTGGACGATCAGTACCGGGGAGTGGGCGTCAATTCTGACCGACTCGCTAACGAACGGCTTCGATGGGCTCAAGGTTGTCGACCTCGTGTTTGGGCGAGCCCTGACCGATGCAGAAATTGCTGACGTGTCGACCAATCTCTACGCGCTGTTTGAGTGGGAAGTACCACTGACCGATACACTATTTGTGCCGATCACACTCACCCGTGACGGTCATATGCCAGTTGAGTGGCTGGCCACGCTCAATCGTGATGGGCATATCCCGGTTGAGTGGTTGGGGAACATGATCAGTTATCCCATTCCGATTGAGTGGCGTGGTGGGCTTGACCGTGATGGGCATCTGCCTATTGACCTCCAAGCATTTTTGCGCAGTGGTCGCATCCCCGTGGAGTTCAGTGGCCAACCATCGGGGCAGTTGCTTTTGATCTGGCGGATCATCAAGAAGCTCAATGTGCCATTGGAATTGCAGTGGAATATCGTCCGGGAAGCCTTGAGTCAGGGCTTGACACTCAGCTTCAACGTCAAGCAGGCACTGCCATCGCTGCAATTGCGGTGGCGTGTTTTGCCGCCCATTCAGCAGCAGTTCGTTGATAACGATATTCACAATCCGACAGCAAGCGTTGTCAAGACACCGTAGGGAGCAGGTGCATGCCTGAAATCAATCCAACAAAGTTTTCCATCGATAGCATCCTCGAGTTGCCTGCTGATTCATTTGACGCCGAGATTCCCGATAGCACGATCTTCCGCACGGCTGATCCGGTTACCGATCGTGTCACGCTTCAAGCCGGTCTGCTCAGTGGGACAGGTGGGCAGATGCTGGTGACGCAGATGAAGCAAGGGATTATTGATGAGTATGAATTGATCATCACACCGACGAACATTCAGGCAAGCGTGCACGGGAGAGATCCGATGGCATTCGTGCTTGACTACTTCTACAAGATGCGCTACGTGCGCGTGCCATCGACAAGCACCATTGAATCGGTTGCCACGCCATCGACCATTCCAAGTGTTTCAGGTCAGTTTCCGGCGAGTCAGATTGCCAAAGAGGCCGTTGCCTTTGCCGGCCTGACCCTATCCTGGGAAGTTCGTGACTACATTATGCAGGACACCTTCGATGCCGTGGGACGAGTGATTGACATTCTTCGGCGGCTCATCCGACCCTGGACGCTGGTCGAACCGTTCAAGGCTGAGATCTTCATGGCTAATGGTGTCGTGGTGGTCCGACAGCGTGTCTGGCCAATTACGTCACCAGATCTGGCACTGCAGCTCACCGATATGAAGCGTGAGCGGGTCACTGTTCGGAAGCGCAAGACCAAGAAAATCGGACTGTTGACGCTCCGTGGCCAACGCGTCTCCGATGCCTTGACACCCAAGACGCCGGCGATGGGGTCGACTGGAATCAATGACATCTTCATTGAAGGCGAGTCGACGGAAGAAGACACAGCCGAAGCCTTTGCCGAAGGTCAGCTCATCAGCATCGTGCACCGTGTGTCACGGTATAGCATGCCGCAACACAATTTGCAGGAGGAAACCAAAGAGACGTTTGCCATTGCCGACACTGGTGGTGTGACACTGACCATCCGCGAGACAACAACGAATCACTGGCAAGTGCTATCATTCGATACCAGTGGGCAGACGGCACAGCCATCGCAGATTGGGTCACTCATCACACGTGAACGTGTTGATGCCGCAGATCCCGATGCCCTCTTCCGGCTCTGGGACGAGGACAGCATCGGGTACACGTATGATGGCACAACGTTCCAGACTGGTGAGAGTCGACTCGGGAAAACGCTCAACCTTGACACTGGGATACTTGACAAGAAGGCGCTGGTCGTCAAGACCATGCGCGTCAAGGGCAATCTGCTTGTTGAGTATGTCACCGAAAATTACACCTACGTCCCACCGGAAAGTGGCAGTGGGCCGAATGTGCAGCAGTTGCAGTCGCGCGATACCCAGACACAGGGTGGCCATCGTCCCGGTGGTCCGGGACGCAAAGCGCCAGTGACGCGGTCGACGACGGCAGGGCAGCCGGCAATTGGCGGCTCGCGGCAGCTTGAAGTCTCAGTGCAGCTCTCGACAGATCCCGATGCCCAAGACTTTGAATTCTCTGATACCAACCTGTCTGCAGATGATCTAAACTACTTGGTGACGCTCTTTACGGCGGCGCAGGGGTTGTTTGAATACGAGGTGCAATTTGATGGTGTTGGCATGCCATGGATCATTCGCGGCTTGACTCTGGCACTCTTTGGGATCATGGCTGAGGATGGCGTGACGCCGATTCTCTTGCCTAAGTTGCTCATCACAGAGGTCCGCACTGAGTACCAAGAAGCGTCGAGCTTCCGGTACACCAGCCTCATGCGTGCCTTTGGCTACATGAGCACGTAGCCATGGCCTTTCGTCGCCTGATCAACCAAATCGATACGCTCTCAGGAGATGGTGATGTGCGTGGCCTCCGCAATGACAAAGGCAACACTGTGGGTTTTGCATTGCGTGAAGGAGTTGGCACTCCGGGTAAAGCCTTTGTAGATGAAGCTGTTGTGCAAGCTGTGCTCAGTGATGGGACGTATGCCATTGCCTACAATGGCATGATCCAACGGTCTTCGGCAACGACTGATGAGCCAATTCGTGCCGGGCAGGTTGTGTATATTTCACAGACGATTGACGGCAAGTTTGTCGTGCTCGGGAGCGCCGGCTAATGCCGATTGAGTTCAATCCACCGCGGCGCCTGATCGAGGCCTTCATCCGCTACCGTGCCCGGAAGCGGCAGCCTGCGATGCGTACGGGACCGCATTTGACCACGGAGACAATCGAAGCCAGCAACACAGATGGGACATACCAGGTCAAGGGCAAGAACGTCGGGCAAGCTGGCCAAGCCCAGCTTCGTGCCGGTGAGACGGCTGTGGTGGCGTGGAAAGAGAACAATACACCAGTAGCGATCTTGGCTCATTCGGCACGCCGGATCAAGCCAGTCAGTGTTGGGCAGCTCATCGGAAGTGGGATTGTCGAAGAATTGTTCATCGCGGCACGGGCCAGTGATGGCGTGATTGACGTGCACTTCCGCAATGACAAGCAGCTGGTGCCGCTCAGGGTGCGTGAGCAGGTGCCATCAGATCCCATTGCCGTGCGGTGGGGGTGGGACAAGAAGAGCTTCACCGTGCAGTGTGGCAATCCGGCGAGGGTTGACTTCAAGATCAGTCCGAGCGCGTGGTTCAACGGAAACGAAAACCAAAATCAAACGTTCTGGGTCTTCACTCTGTCGCGCAATCCCGCCGTCGTCATTGGCGCGGCTGTGCCCAAGGCAACACTGCGGGCAAGTTTCGCCCCGCGCGACAGCACGATCGTTGTGGCACGGAATAGTACGAACTGGAATAGCATCGGAGCAGTTGGTCATCCGATCATTGGCGGCACGAGCGGGTTGTTCGTCTTTGAGTCGATGGTGTCGGACAGCTTGAGCTCCATTGGTGCCGGGGCATCGAGCATTCAACTTGGCACATTGCTTGGCCAGACGCTTGGCCCGGTTGAGATCAGTGAATTCTTCACGAACGCGCAGGGACATTTTCTGATAGTTGTCCGTGCCCGCGCCTATCTCGGCACCACGATCACGGTGAACCAGAACGATGTGATCATCGATGCCCTTGGGAGTGGTGGACTCGGTTCACATACGGTGACGGGGCAGACACAACAATTCATTGGTGAGCCAGGTGAAATGCATCTGTTCGTAGTTGATCTGACCGATGGGATCGTCCTGTTTACGACGATCGATTCAGGCACCATCGCGCTTGAGTTTAGCGTTGGTGGTGGCTCGATGGCCACCTTCACCGGGACGATCATTCATCTCGGCTCGAACTTTACATGGGACAATCTGTTCTATCTTGGCGTGAACCACTGGAGCGTGACCGATCCGTTTCCACCGCCCGAATCTGTTGCCAATGTTGGCGTGATGGGGTCAGCTGGCAACATGCGACGCTGGTCCGATGCCTGGGACGAGGCGCGCTTCCCATTCATCACCGAATCATCGCTCAAGCGCAACGGTACATTCGCAACGGGAGCAGTGACGGAATTCTTCACCGAGACTCCTGCCAATGGAATTCAGTTCAACTGGTTCACATCGGCAACAGTGTTCCCCCTCCCGGCGCCACACTGGTATGCGGTGCGGAATGCGCGCCTCATCCCGGCACCGCTGGCTGAAGTCAAGGCCGGGACGCCATTCTGGATTTTCTTGTGCGTCTATCGGCGGCAGTTCATCGATCCCATCAACACCACAATGGACTATGCGTGCTACGTGATCCGGCCGAATGGTGAGATCGTGGCCATGCTGCTCGACTGGACGCCGATGGCCTTCACGCAGGACCAGACAGATGCCAAGTATGTAGCACTGGCAACACCCACGCCAAACAAGGGGAAGGAACCGCTGGACAATCCGGTGCTCTGGGTGTTCGCTGGCCCAACGCTCGATCCGTTCATCCCGCTCTGGAATACTGCCACTGAGTACGCACCTGGCACTGAAGTGCGGTTTGGTGGTGTGCTCGATGGCGTGCTCTACGTCCCGAGTGAGATGGACGGGAACACGACGGTGCATGACGGTGCCACGGTTGACTTGCTCGGTGCAAATCAGTTTCACATCCTCTGGACGCGGAGCACTGGGCCGGAGCGCCGCGTTGGTGTGCGGCATATCAACTTGACCAAGATGCCCGTTGTGCCGCCAGGCACGCCAGCGCCACTGACGACCAAGGATGTCGGGACTGATTGGACTGAATTTGCCAGGCATGATTTTCGGGTCGTCAACCTTGACGCCATGTATGCCGCTGAGCCGCAGACCAAGACAGGGCTGGATCCACGGGATAAGGCGGGACGGTTTTTTGTCAATGCCTGGGTACTCAAGGATGGTGTGCCAACGCTCGCGCAGGTGCAGTCCGGCTATCCGCTGATCGATCATACGCTAGATTCGGTGAAGAACTTGCACGATCTCACGACACTGCGCCCAACTGCCGTGGACTATCAGGCCATCAATGACACGGCGGCGCTTGTGCAAACTGGTCGCACACTCAAACCGTCAGCGAGCGAACAATGATGCCATGGTTCCGGATTCGTCGCGTCTTGATCTTGACCTGTTGTTTGAACTTGGCAGCCATGCTCTCACTGGCTGAAGCCCTCCGGACGAGCGTGTATGTCACGGACACCAGGGTTGTACCACGTAACCCGTTTGCCGTGAAGCGAGTCCGTGCCGACCCTATGTCACCATCTGTCCAGGAGAATGCCCTTGTGGAGTATCGGATTGCCCAGCATGAAAAGGAATTCGAGAAGATGAAGGGCGAGATCAAGGAACTGCGGGCAGATTTTACCCACATCACTCAGATGCTGATCGGGGCACTGGTTGCCATCGTCATCAACTTGGGGATCACACTCGTCACGCACCGCCGCCGTAGTACCGAAAGGGCTGAGACATGAAGCTCTGGTCGAAGCTGCCGCCGGATCGGTTTGCCGAAGGGCAGTTCTGGGTGACCGATGACGACGGAGCAATTCTCTTTGGCCCGGTCAGGTGTCGTGGTGAAGCCGACAATTCCGGGGCCATTGCCCATGGGAATCCGCTGGAAGATCCACTCAAGGCGTTTGGGGATCATCCAGCCGGTGTCTGCAAACTCACTGAGATTCTCTGGCACCCGGTGCCAGTGCATTCATACGGGCCAGCATTCTTCAGGCTGGATCCGATCAGCGGGGAAGCGCTCGACGCCAAGCAGCAGGGACGCAGCGGGATCGGCATTCACGGCGGTGATCTCGGTTCCGATGGCAGTCTGCGTCCGACGTTCGGCTGTCTGCGCTTGACCAATGCCGACTGTCAGGCCGTGGCTGACATGGTCGAGCCGGTCAGGATCACGGGGCGCCTGATCACCTACACCTGTGCCGTCCACACCTAACAAGGAGAGGCCAATGAAATCGATGCAATGGGTCACAATTCTTCAGCCACTCTTGATCCTGCTGGTGCCACTCATCATCAGTCAGGTCAAGAAGTACCTGGGCACCAATGCCCAGTGGATCATTCCGGCATCTGCACCGATCATCGGTGCCCTGATCGATTTCCTCCAGTCGTTCGTGACAAACACGAGTCTTGGCCCGCTGCAGGCTGCTGTCTATGGTGGCCTTGGGGTCTGGCTTCGTGAGCTCTACGATCAGGTCAAGAAAAGCACAGTGACCAATGGCGGGACGATGAGGAGTATCATCGCCCTGTTCATGATCCCGCTCATCGCACTCGGCTTGCTGACCAGCTGTACCACCAGTCAGCAGGTCAAAGGCTTCAAGGCCCTCGACGTCACCGGGACCACCCTCGAAGGCGTCGGCGAGCAGTTCAAGCAGGTCGCCGGCTTCTACAACCAGGCGCTCGACTCCAAGCTCATCACGCCGGAGGACTACAGGAAGTGGGCGGCCTTCGCCAAGCAATTCCAGAAGGCCTATCCGGCAGCAGTGGCGGCGTACAAGGTCGCGGTGGCAGCCGGGAACGCGGCCGGCGCGGAGAACCTCAAAAGCAGCATCCAACCAATGCTGACGGAGCTGATGCAGTTCGCCATGAACATCTATCAGATCCTCAACAAGTCGGCCGGGCTGGCCGACACCATCCCCATCGAAGTCGGGGCATAGGAGCAGACCATGGCAATCGTCCCGCTGGCACTCGCGCTGGCCCCGCTGATCCCGGGCCTGGTGGACACCGTGACCAAGATCATCAAGTCCATCGCCGGCGATCCGATGACGCCGGAGCAGTACAAGGAAGTGCTGCAGAAGCACATCGAGAACCTGGACAAGCTGGTCGAAGATGTCAAGGCGGTCGAGATCCGGGACGTCTGAGCTGGACGAGCGGCCGACGAGGAGGGACTGACATACCCATGATCCATCAGAAGGGAGTCTAACGCAATGCCTCCTCGTCGGCGTGCTCGATCGCATCGTCCTGCGGTACGTAGTGGCTTGTGGAAGGAGTTGAGCATGTGGCAGAAGGTTGGGGCGCTGATCATCACGACCGGGGCTGCGATTGGTGTGCTCTATACCGGGGGCAGCTGGATGGCGGACAAGGTCGTCTGGGCGGCGCAATTCGAGGAAACAATCACAGATCAGAACTGCCGGTTTGATCGGCTCGAACGGACGCAGCTTGAAGGCCAGCTCGCTGATGCTGGGTACAGGAGTTCGTCGTACAAATCACGCAAGCAACTCACATCTGACGACGCCCGTGAGCTGGCCAATATCCAAGTCAGAGAAGAAATTCTGAAGCAGCGACTCAAAGAAATTGGCATTGAGTGTGACACGAAGAGCAAGCGCGCGCCGTCCAAGAAGTAGTCTCCTCTAGGCTCCAAAACAGCTTCAAAAACGCATCACTCCATATTCGTCCAAGGGGTGCGCTGTAAGTAGGTGATTTGAGAGCCTTTTTGGGTCTTTTTTGGGCCTAATTATTTAGTTTACATATATCCTTTAGTAGTGTACTCTGGAATTGGATAGCAGGACGGACCTAGGAAAGTCAGCCAGCCAACTCCTAGGCAGCCGGGAACCAAGGGCCGGGGAGTAGAGTCGGAGAGTGGGGACCTCGACAACCCCATCACCGACCGACAGGGAGAGCGAGGGTCACCGGCAGATCACCCTCTAGGTTCTCTCCTAGTCGTCAGTCCTCCCGAGTGGTGAGCAGACAAAATAGCCAGAGACGGGACAGGTTAGTCCCTAGGCGAACACCACGCAAGTAGCTGATCCACACGGAGCACGAGCGCCGACTCCAGGATCCGGCTACGAAAGTGTAGGCCCTCTCACACGCACCCTGGAACGGGTGGTGAAAATGGGAGGCTACGGGAGATGCCCAGTCGGGTTAGCCCATACGGGTGATGCCTGGCGAATGCAACGGCTGACGGTGCAGTCCGATAGTGCCAAGGAGGGTCTGCGGGTTGTTCCCGCACCGACGAGCCCACGTGACAAGGGCGAAACCCACCCAGTCGTTTCACAGGTCCACTCACAGGAGGATGTTGCCATGAAGTCATTCACAGTTCAGCAGTTTGTAACCGCGCTGCGTCGTCGATCTATTGCCGATCTCAACACGTTGCAGAAGAACAAGCGGTTCCTTTCCAAGTCGTATCGGTTGGCCGTCGAGATCGTACAGGACGAGCGCCGGCATCGGATGGGAGGGAACTGAGCCATGACCGTCCTGATCGATTGCAAGTGTGGCTGGTTCCTCGAGCAGCTGGACGTGACGGATCTGCTGGAGGCCGAGCTGCTGGCCGATCGGCACGAGCGTACGAATTTCAAGCGGCCGTACAGGCATGACACCCACATCGAGGCGGTGGCGGCATGAAAAAGGTCAAGGCGGTGTCACGGTTGTACGCAGTCATGGTTGACGATGGCTTTCACGATACGTACCCGAACAAGAACGCCGCGAAACGGGCGGCGGCATCGCTTCGCGAGAAAGGGTTACAGGCCAGAATTCAGAAGGTGCCGGCTGATCTGCTGAGATGCTTGGAATGATCGCCGTAGATGCCCGGGAACTGCGGACGATCGTGATCCATCTCCGTGACGTTCGGAAAAACCGGACGCTCTGCAAGCAGCGTGCCCCGCTGGCCTGCGGCCGTCTCGATCAGGTCACCTGCCCGCGCTGCCTCACGCGGCGGGCCAGTCAGTTCATCTATTCAGGAGGAGCACGATGACAATCAAGATCGGCAAGCGCCCCAAGCTCACAACGTTCCTCAAGAAGTTGGGCTGGCAGTCTGACGGGTGGTGCCAGGACAGTCAGGTGTTCAAGCACATGAAGTATCCGGACAGTCGGATCCTGATCGATGATGACGAGTATCATTGGTCAATGGTGACCTGGCCTGATCTCAATGGGCAGGTTGGTGGGAAGGGGAAGGCGTCGTTCGTGGCCCAGCTCAAGGCAGAAGGGCAGTTGCCATGAAAATCAAGGGGAGCAAGCGACCCAAGATCAGTACATTTCTCAAGGCGCGGGGCTGGCGGTTCGATGGATTCCTCCAGTGTAGTCGGGTGTTCAAGTTCGGATATATCCGCGTCGTCGTTGAGAATGACGATCATTCCTGGACGATGACCGTCGTCCCTGACCATAGCGGACAGATCAGTGGTAAAGGTAAGCCTGCTTTGCTCGCATTATTCAGAGAGGAGGAGCAGAGGTCATGACCAACACCGATACGGTCCACGTCGAGCGCAAGCAGTTCACCACGTACGAGGGCAGGCTGGTGGCGGAGGCCAGTGACCTGGGGATCGCGCCCGGGTACTGGCCCGCGGCCATCGTCGTCGACTTCGGTGACGGGACCACCCACACGTTCGTCGAGCATCGCGTCGACCAGCATCAGGCCGACGGCGCGTTGCACACCTACCGCAACCCGGTGACCGGCACTGAGCTGGTCATCTTCAACGACTAGGCGGCCAGACGATGCACGCCGTCTGCGCATGGTGTCCACAGAACGGTCGTCCGGCAGCGGACCTGGGTGAGCGGGCGCCGCTGGATGATCAGCGCATCACGCACGGGATCTGCCCGGCATGTCGAGCACAGCTCGTCAAAGAGATGGTAGCGGAGACGAGCATGCAGCACGGAACATTGGAGGTGACGCGATGAAACCCTGGTACAGGATGACCAAGGCGGAGTGGGTGGCGGCCTGCAAGGCGGCATGCACGGCGGCGAAGGACGCCAGACTCAAGGATGCCAGCACACCCAAGGAGCCCAGTGATGCCGACGCCTCTTGAAGTCGAGCTGACCATTCTCAAGCGGCGGGCCAAGGTGCTCGCCGTCCTGGCCCTGCAGTCGAATCGCGCGCATACGGACATGGAGTTCAAGGATGCCAGCATACCCACGGAGCCCAGTGATGCCGACGCCTCTTGAAGTCGAGCTGACCATTCTCAAGCGGCGGGCCAAGGTGCTCGCCGTCCTGGCCCTGCAGTCGAATCGCGCGCATACGGACATGGAGTTCAAGGATGCCATCACCGACGTGCTGGAGGTCACCGCAGACGTCAACCTCGTCTCCGACTAGGCGGGTCCACTCACAGGTATAGGAGGCCATACCATGACCTTTCTCACAGGCTTGACACGGATGCCTCGGACCACCCACGACCTGGTCTACCTGGACCCAGTGCTGCTCGAGCAGTTTCCGGCACCGGAGCCGGAGCCTGATGCCATCGCCGCTCGGCCGCTGCCACTGGGGCAGGTCTTACACAACATCGATGCGCTCCACGCCACCTGCAACGGGCTGCACGTCTGCGGCCTGCCGCGGCATCTCCAGACCTATGATCTGTACAACTACCTCAAGCTGGTGCGTGCCAGCAGAATGGGAGGCTGATCATGGCATTCGTCAAGCGCGTGCGCATCGTCTACACCAAGGGCATCGATGCTGTCGATCCATTCATGCTGGGTGGTATCGTCAAGCAGGTGCTCAACCGGAACGATCGCCAGGCATTCGACCAGGCGTACCTGAACGGCATCAAGAGTTACGCCGACCTGCTGGCACTCTGCGAGAAGTACGTCGAGCTGGATGACACGAAGGTCGTCGGGACGGAACCGGAGTACGGGGCGTTTCGCGACGTGTACAACGACGAGTTTGTGCCGTGGCGGAAGTTGCTCTGGGACACGGCGGCCTATCTTGCCGACAAGACCACGGTGCCCAGTGCCTGGGCCATCAAGATCAGTGGGGATGATGCGCAGACCTACCGTGGGCCGAACCTCTTCCTCCGCTCGCTCACGGTCGACGTCGTCAGCTCGCCGTCTGTCGAGTGTGAGGACGGTCGGCACGGTGGTGGCAAGATGGTCAAGATCCGGTGCTATCCCGGGCTGGCGATGAACGTGGCGCTCGAGAAGGCGACGCCCGTGAAGATCGCCGCGAAGCTCCTGGAGCATGGCGAGAAAACGCTCAGTCAGCTCAAGGTTCGGATCGAGCATGATGTCGAGCAGAAGAGCAAGAGAGTCAAGGCCGCCCGGTTGGTCAATCTGATCGAGGCGACGTTCGGTGTCCCGCGCTACTATGAGGGGTCGAGCGAGTTGGCGCTCAGCACCGACGGGGCCGCGCTCCGGGTCACGCCGACTGACGACGGTGCCGTGACTCTGAGCCTGACGATGCGAGTCACTGGCAATGGGCAGCTCGAGAAGCTGCGCCAGCCAATCGAGCTGATCAAGGCATTCAAGCAGGCCGTGGATACAGCCAAGAAGGAGGCCAAGTAATGGCGACAATCAACGTGCTGGGGTTTTCCTGTTGTGGTCTGCCCGGCTGCGACTGTGGCAGTCGGGTCGTCCTTGGTCTCCGCCGGACGGAACTGACGCGGATGGTGACACTGCTCGAAAAGCATGGGTTCGTCCTGGCGCAGGTGCCGCCGATGCAACCGGGCGAGCCAGGGGCGCGTGCCGACAGCGAACCCATGTACCCCGGCAGCCTGACGGCGCTGACCGAGTATCTCAAGGGAGGGTAGGATGCTCTCGAACGCCTGTAGTCAGCGACTCCACCAGCGCTGCCCCGGCGCGCACCCGTCGGGCGGCGTCCGCTGTGACTGCCGGTGCCACGTCAGTGCTTCGTCCGATCCGGTAGACATACGACTGACCGACGTGAACGCGCTCAAGGCGGCTGACAAGAGCGTCGAGGCGGCGCTGGGGTTCCACCCCTTGCTGGGTGGCCGGCGCCTGGGTGAGCTGCGCTGCTCACGGCTCTCCCCGGATGGCAAGGTCTGGCTGGAGATGCCCGGGAGTTGGGTCACCGTGGCGCAGGCCAAGGCCATCCGGGCGGCGCTCGTGGAGGGCGAGTGATGGCAAAGCGCATCGTTGCACGCGAGACCGCCCGGATGCTCGGGCGTCCGCTTCAGCAAGCGGTCACTGCAACAGGATATGCCCGCACCGTCACGGCGGCGGCACGCAACGTCACGCGGTTGGCCGCGAAGGCAGTCAAGCTCCGGCGAGAGTTGAAGAAGGTCATGCACAACCTCGCGGAGGCGCGCCGGATGCTGCGGTTGGCGGCGCAGGCGATCGAACCGTTCGATCAGGATCAGGGAGAGTTAGAGTGATGCCGATTCCACTCAACACCTGGCTGTTCCACAAGCAGAGCGAGAACGTCTTCAAGGTCGTCACGATCCACGCGCTCCACGTCGAGACCGTGGATCTGGACGGCAGGCCGGGCTTCGCCAACCGGTATCTCCTGGAGCAGGACATCGCCAAGGGCCTCTACACCATCGACAAGGAGGGCAAGTCGTGAGCATCTTCACAGACAAGATCCAGAAGTATCGTGACGCCGCCTACCCGCTGCTCTACGTCCAGAGCTGGGAGGAGCAGCGGATCGTCGACGAGCTGAAGGGCTTCAGCCCGTTCTTCGAGTGGAGCCTGATCATCGGCTTCCGCGGGCATGAGAATGTCAAGGAGTCGAACCCGCAGAAGGTCCTGGAGTTCATCGTCGCCCGGTGCCCGAAGGAGTCGCTCGTCGTCCTGAAGGACTTCGCGACGTCGCTCGGGAACAACCAGGTCAACCGCTTCGTCCGCGACATGATCCCGCACCTGGAGTCGGAGCGGAAGACCATCGTCTTCGTCGAGCCCACGCTGAAGATCCCGGTCGAGCTGGAGAAGGACGTCGTCCTGGTCAGCTACGCCCTGCCGACCAGGGACGAGCTGGGCCTGCTCTTCGATAAGATCGTCGGCGATACGGAAGAGCAGTCGCAGGAGACGGTCACCGTGCCCGACCGGGCGCCGGTGCTGGAGGCGGCGCGCGGGATGACGGCGAACGAAGCGCGGAACGCCTTCACATTGGCCCTGGCTCAGTGGGGTGACTTCGGCCCCAAGGCCGTGCGCACGGTGCTCAACGAGAAGGCCAACAGCCTCAAGAAGGCGGCGCTCACCACGTGGAAGGAGCCGGCGTGGGCGCTCGACAAGCTGGGCGGGTTCACCAACCTCAAGCGCTACCTCGAGACGATCGCCCCGATCTTCTGGCACCCGGACAAGGCGGAGGCGTTCGGCCTGCGCCTGGAGGACTTCCCACGCTCGGTCGCCATCGTCGGCCAGCCGGGCACCGGCAAGTCCATGGCGATCGAGTGCATCGCGGACTACCTGAAGATCGGGCTGCTGCAGACGGACTTCGGCACGATCTTCGGGAGCAAGGTCGGGCAGTCGGAGGAGCAGATCCGGCAGCGGAACGGACAGGTGGAGTCGATGGCGCCCGTCGTCGACTGGTGGGATGAGGCCGAGAAGGGCCTGGCCGGGATCAAGGGGAGCGACCAGAATCCGTGGGAGGCCCGCGTCGGCGCCACCATCCTGACGTGGATGGAGCAGTTCAGGGCGCCGATCCTCGTCGGGGCCACGATCAACAGGCAGGAGGCCCTGCCACCGGAGATGATCAGCCGCTTCCAGAAGGTGTTCTTCGTCGACCTCCCGACGGAGCGGGAGAAGGTGGAGATCGTCCGCATCCACTGCGGCATGCGGGAGAAGCTCTTCAAGCACTTCAAGGACGAGGACTTTGCCGAAGTCGCGGCGAAGGCCAAGCTGTTCAACGGCCGGGAGATCCGGAACGCCGTGCAGATGGCCGGGCAGCTCGCCTTCTCGCGGGGCGTCAAGGCGCCGCTCGGCTCGATCGCGCTCCTGCTCGAGGCCGTCGAGTCCATCAGGCCGCTGGGCCAGACCCGGGCGGCGGACCTGGAGGCCATCAGGAAGTGGGCGCAGGACAACGACGTGACGCCGGCCGGTGGGGATGATACCGCACCCACGCAGAGCAAGCGCGTCGTCCGCCGCTAACCCTATCACCAGGAGGAATTGGCACATGGCCAAGAAGAGCACGACCGCGAAGCCGAGCAAGGCCAAGGGCACCAAGGCGACGAGCGGCGAGCAGATGCCGCTGACGCCGGAGATGGAGACGGCGTTCGAGAAGGGCATCTGCCTGCGCCTGATCATGGGCAGCCCGGGGTTCAGGGCCAAGGTGGACTCGGACGAGGTGACGGCGGGCGATGCCGACACGGACATGCTCCACATCAACAAGGACACGCTGGAGTGCCCCGAGTTCGACAGCATCAAGCAGCTGCACGGGGAGATCAAGAAGTACCTCAACATCCGGTCGATGCCGATCAAGACCAAGCTGCTCCGGGGCACCTACTTCATCCCGATCGACCTCGTCGCCGACTGCATGGCGAAGATGAAGGTGTTCCAGGTGCAGCACACGGAGGAGCTGGTGCCGGCGTTCATCAAGGTGTACGACAAGGCCAAGGCGGCGGCCAAGCTGCGGCTCAAGCACCTCTACGATGAGCGGGACTACCCGAGCGATGCCGCCGTCACGCGGGCGTTCTACATCCAGATCTTCCCGATCGATGTCAGCGCGTCCGGCAAGCTGAAGTCCGTGTCCGCCCAGTTGTTCGAGGAGTTCAACCAGCAGATGAAGCAGATGTACCAGTCCGCCGCCGTGGCGATGCGGATGGATCTGCGGGACGTCATCCACAAGATGGTGGCCCACCTGACCACCAAGCTGGCCGACCCGGAGGACGGCAAGCGGAAGGTCTTGCGCAAGTCGGCGATCGGGCACGTCGAGGAGTTCCTCCAGTTCTTCGAAGCCCGGAACATCACCAACGACACCGAGCTGAAGGCGGTGATGGACCGCCTGCGGACGGTGATGGACGGTGTGGATCCGGTGGCGCTGAAGAAAGATGGCGAGTACAGGGCGGACATGGAAGCGAAGCTGGGCATCCTGACCACGGAGCTGGACAAGCTCGTCACTACGGCGGGCCGGGCGGTCAAGCTGCCCGCCAAGAAGAAGGCGGCGGCCTAAGTGGCAGCAGGCGATCGCCCCGTTGTGATTCGACTCAAGGACGGCCTGTTCTGCACCGAGTGTCGGATCGTCTTTTTCGGTCGGGTGCTCGGCCCCTGTCCAGAGTGTACCCAGCACACAACGGTGCTGCCGCTGACTGATGTCATGCAGTACGGATACACCCTTCACCACCACACCGGGTAGACATCCACTCAAGGAGGACTGCTGATGTCGCATATCGTCGAGAAGAAGTCGGAGATCACCAACCTGGACTACGTCCAGCGGGCCTGCGAGCGCTTGGGCCTGACGTACCAGTACGATGCCGTACCCCGCTACTACTACACCGCATCGGGCGGGCAGGAGGCCATGCGGTGCGCGATGGTCATCAGGTTGCCGGGGAAGTACGACCTTGGCCTCAAGCGGAGTGCGGACGGCAGCTACGCCTACGTCTGCGACGGCGAACTGCTCAGCGGCAGCTACGGTCTCCGCGATGCCGGACGGCAGTTGCTCGGCGACAATGCTGCGCTGTTGATGCAGGGGTACAACGAGTGCAAGGTGGAGGAGATGCTGATGCAGTCGGGCATCAGCTTCACGCGCAGCGTCGATGCCGACGGCGTCGTGCTCTACGAGACGGCCGACCCGGTCGCTCAGGGACTCGTCCAAGGGTAGGCTCCTAGGAGCCTAGAAGGGGTACAGGCTAAGTGCTTGATTTTGCTAGGGTAGTTCTAGACTGGTCTGGGTGGAAGGGGTCTAACGACCCGTCCCAGGCCCTAAAGCTTCACCAGGCAGCCATTGCCACAACCAGGCAGGGATCAGGAGCCTATCTCCCTGATCCTGGGGCTGGCAGGGGCCTTCTGGGAGCCCTTCCAGGGGTTCCCTATAGGAGAGACTAGGGTGGCCAAGATCAAGATCACGGTGACGCCCACAGGCATCAACGTCCAGGGCGAGGGCTATCAGGGGCCGGCCTGCGAGAAGGCGGTGAAGTTCTTCGCCGATCGCTTGGACGGCGCGGTGGTGACGGACGAACACACGCAGGACTTCTACGAGACGCCAGAGCAGGGGCAGGAGATCGAGCAGTGAAAACCTTGCTCACGGTTGGCATCGGCTTCTTCGTCCTGGTCGTCGGCTTCATCATCTACAGCATGTTCGTTGTCAGCGGGCGGCACAGCGACGCGGAAGACAAGGCCGTGTCGGCGCGGCTCAGACGGAAGCTGGATGCCTTCCGGGCGCAGGATGACGGCATGCATCCGTGGGACGGCAGGTGTCCAGACTGTGGGCAAGAGAACTTCTACGAAGGGCCGCACGGTGGCCTCTGTGTCAATCTGGAATGTGCCAATCCTGCCTGCACGACGCGGATCAACGTTGCGCAGATTCCTGGGGCGCCGCAGTACGAGCGCATCGGCAGGCGAGAGGAGAGCACCAAATGAAGCCGATCAAGATCGTCGTCAGGCCGACGGGTATCCGGTTCCTCTACGATGACCGGCTCAAGCTGGCCGTGCTGGGGCCGGTGGTGGTGACGCGGGCCTCGAACGTGGAGTGGGACAACGAATTGGGCGGGTGGACCGTGCAGTTCGCTGATGGCTCCTTCATCCGGACGGTGCCAGAAGACCGTCCGGTGTTCTCCGATCCCGGAACGATCAAGGTCTTCACCAAACGGGAGGACGCCCTGGCGGCGGAGGTGGCGGCGATCCATAACAGACTCTAAAATCGAGGCCGAGAGGCCGATTATAAAGTATGAACGTATGAAACGATAGAGCCAGGTACAAAAGGAGATTCATGAGGCTTAGGCCGATACAAGACACGCACGGACCGATTGAACTATCGATAGATCGAGGAAATAAATGAACTAACAGGATGTACAGAGGTCAGTACGGCCGATTCAAGTCAGAGCACGAAGGAGTGATGTAATTGAGGATAGATGGATTTATGAACTGAAGTCCTGAGGCCAATATGGCCGATTCAAACGAACGAATGAGCGATAAACGGACGGATAGAATTAGCAAAGAATCATGCAACTCTCATCACTAATACCGAAGGGAGATCATAGTCATGGCACGGAAAAAGTCTCAGACTACGGATGAATCACAGGTGTCAGTTGTTGATGTAAGCAAGCTCAATCCTGAGATCCTTCACAAGATCGCCGAGCGGGTCTTCACATCGGGCTTCGTCCCGGAAGCACTGCTCTACGAGGAGTTTGGCCCGGAAGAAGTCACCAAGGCCATCGCGCTACTGCACCGGACGTATCGACTCTGGGTCCAGGTCCGACGCCCATGGACCGATGCAAAGGAAGTCCTGGGCTACGTCTGGAGCGACAAGCGGTTCTCCAAGAGCGAAGCAAAAGCTGTCCCGGAACAGTTGAAGTTTCTCATGGACATGAAGAAGCGTGAGCGGAAGTACCATACGTTTGAACGGGTTCAGGTGCAGTGTCGCTGGACGAACATGGTGCAGGCAGGGCATCCGAGCAAGCGAGCGACTGCTGACGATAAGGAAACATTCCTGGCCTTCGAGCGTGATCATCTCAATCGCATCGTCATCCCAGCGTACTGTCTACGGGCGATGAGTCGAGATGCGCTCTCCTTGATCGAGAAGGAACAGGCCATCGCGCGCAACCTCGGCTTCAAGGCGATTCGACTCGAGAACATCAAGGTTACTGAGATCATCATGCCAGTTATCGAGTTTGGAACGGGACGTGGCCTTGGAACCAAGATTGTCGAGACGATTCCGCCAGGGACGGAATTCCTCATCGAAGCCATTGTCCCGACATCGGTGCTCACAGTGCCTGAATTCCTCTTCATGCTCAAACTTGCCGGTGAGTACGTCAGGCTGTCGCCTGGCGGCTCACGTGGCTATGGCGATTTTGAACTGGTCGACGCATGACAACGACAGCGGTCAAGCAAACTCGCGAAAAAGAGGACGAAGCTGTTCGGCGGTGGAGCAGTGATGATCCACATGTTCGAGCTGCCAGGCGGTTTGTCCTGCGCCAGGATGAACTCCAACCTGAGGATCTTGTGAAATGGGATGCGGCGCATGGCAAGCATCTCTTCCTCTGGAACGACACTCGTGCCGGGCATGAATACCGGGTCCACCAGGCTCGGAACTTCATCAATCGGATTGCCTGGATTGTCGACAATGCGATTGGGAAGGTGCGCATCAAGGCCATGTACAGCGTCTCAACTGGTGACAGGACGACACTTGAGGAGGATGAACCAACTCGAGTCTACCGGTCGGCGCGCGATGTAACTGGGAATGCCAAAGACCGGAGTGAAGTGATCGCCTATCTTACCAAGCGGATGCTCACCTGCGCGGCCGATCTGCGCTTCTTCAAGCTGACCAAGGCAGAGCAGCGAGAGTTGCTCACTCAAATCGAGCGAGCGATTTCAGTTGAGTAGTATCATATTTCATCACAGGGAGGCACCATGAAACAACTCATGCTCCTGGAACGCGACGACCTCAAGCAACTCCAAGGCGGCGGGACGATCTCGCTGACCTTGTCCAACGGGCAGATGGTGATGCTCGGCTACGCGGATGCCAAGGTGCCGAAGGCATCACCGGCACGGGGTGCCGACGAGCCGCTTCACGTCAATGGCACACTGTCACTTGGTCAGAAACAGAAGCGCCGCTTCTTCACGGAGGCAGAGAAGGTGCGGATCGTCAAGGCCGTCGTCAAGGGAAAGTCGTCGGAGGCGGCCCATGCCATTGGCGCCAAGCACGGCGCGAGTCTCGGGCGCATCCGAAACTGGTTTCCGAAGTACGCGCCCAAGGGATTCAAGCTGGTCTACAGATGCGCGGCGCATCGCCGCCGGTTCCGGACGGCGACGGCCTACGGAACGCATATCAACCGCGAACACCGAGGAGGGTAGGCAATGGCACAGTCTGGGCGGGAGTGCAGCACCTGCGGGCGACCCTACTTCCGGCGGAACCTGGTCGAACTCTGGACCGTCCGGAACGAAGGCCATCGCACCGGCTGGACGAAGGTCAAGGTCAAGCAGTGCATGCAGTGCCAGGGCACCCGGCAGTCTGTGGCGATCCTGACCGCCGCCCACGTCGCGGTCGGCGCCCGCGGGGCGATCAGGCTGGTTCGCTGATGGCAGAGTCCAAGAGCGTCCAGCGCCGGAAGGCGATCCAACGGAGTGAGCGGCTCTACCCGCAGGGGCGCTTGAAAAAGCTTGCCCCTGAAATCCGACGGGCACTCGAAACCAAGAGCATTCTCGATGTCAAGGACATCGACAGCTTCGTCCTGGGCTTCGTTGCCGGGCGGATCTTTCAGCACGAGCAGCTCACCAAGCTGCTCTGTCCGGCATGCATGGACGGGTCGCCGATCATCATGCAGAGCGGCGTACCGATCCACGAACTGGCGCGGATGGTGGAGCAGGAGCAGGTCATTTGGCGGAAGACCTGCGAAGCGCACCGGATCTACGCATTCAAACCCTAGAGCAAAGGAACCTATCCATGCATGTCATCCCTGCGCGGAAGACCGTGATCGTCCAGTTCCGGCCGGGCTACACGACCGATCCCTGGCTGGCCAAGGTCCTGACGTGGATCGCCACCCACGGTGGCCGGTGGGCGCATGCGCATCAGGTCAGCCTCCCGCTGGCCAGCGCCGCTCGGTTGACGTTGTACATGCAGCAGTACCGCAAGCACCTGAAGGCGCAGCGGTAGGCTTACCATCCATCCGAAAGGGGCAGTATGGCAATTCGCGGCCGACCACGGAAGTATGCGAAGACCGACGTGCGGTTCAGGATCACACTCCCGCAAAAGGTGCTCACCTGGCTGGGCAAGAACACCGACAGCATGCTGATGCTCTCGGCAACGCAGCGTGCCAGCATGATCATCATTCAGGCGTACAACCAGGCGCGTCAGCGCAAGTAAACTTTTCTGTAGACAGGCCAGTGATCTGTTGGTAGAGTGCCTGATGAGGAAGGAGGTGGTGGACGATGGCGAGAAGGCACCGGAAGAGCATGCTTCAGTTCCACCTGGAGCGCTGTCGCCGGGAGTTTCTACTGAAGACGCTCCGTCGGTGTAAGTGGAATGTGGGCAAGGCAGCCGCAGCACTTGGCCTGTTCAGGCATGTGGTGTACAACCTCATCAAAGCCGACCCGATCCTGACCAAAGCGTTCGAGGATGGGCGGGTCAAAGAGGGGATCAGAGGCCGATGGCCGGATCACAGGCGCTCACGCTGGTTGCGGAAAAGTACCTCCCGGAAGTCGTAGCGGGGATCGACCGCCCGCTCGACTATCGGGACGCCCGGGTTGAGCCTGGGCAGATCATCGTCAAGACCACTGAGATGGACCCCAAGCTGGGCGGCTGGATCGGGTATGCATTCAGCGTCAGCAAGAAGGGCAAACTGGGTGGCCCGACGGCAATTGTCGTTGCCGAGCCTGGCGTCAGCAACTTTCTGGACTGGGCCAAGCAGCAGTCGGTGAAGGAGTTGCGGCGGTATCTGGCGGCCAATGGCATCACGGCCACCGGGGACATCATCTTCATGCTCGCCTACCGCCTGACGTATCTCTACGAGGAGGCGTGGCACACGCGGCACGGAACATGGCCGTTGGAACTGGGGCGGATGGAGGCGCGGGCCAAGAAGATCACCATCATCAACAAACTCATCAACATGAAAGGGGTGGGCACACATCCAGATCAGGATGCCATCAGTAAGGCTCTGCTCATTCAAGATGGCAAGATCCCATGGAACCTCATACACCGAGAGGAGTCAGCTGTGGCCGATGAGAAACCCGAGAAGCGCAGCGATACGCTGAAGCGGTTGCGGGCGCAGGCGCAGGCGGAAGAGAGCACGAAGGGGAAGGGCAAGGGGAAGGGCGGTACGACCGAGGCCGAGACGCCCCCAGAGACGGAGGCGGCTGCCGTCAAGGCTGGCAAGGGGAAACGCAAGGGAGCCGCAGCAGCACCCACCGCAGAGCCGGCGGCAATCAAGCCGACGGCCAACACCGAGGAGGAGACGGACGTGGCCAAGAAGAGCAAGGGTGGTAAGAAGGCGAAGGCGACCAAGGCTGCGAGCGCGCCGGCGGCGAAGCCCAAGATGGAGAAGAAGGGCAATGCCAATGCCAAGGCGAAGGACTTCGCGCTGGAGAGCAAGGTGAAGTACGTCGGGACGCGGGTCAAGCACCACGTCGGCAAGACCGGCACGGTTGTCGGCCACATCGGCGATGTCGGCCTGAAGATCAAGTGGTCCGACGGCCTGGTGGCGACCGCCACGGCGATGTCCGTCGAGAAGGTGAAGTAGGAGCCCAGCCTCCAGCTAGGCGTGGTGAGAGGCGTCAAACACTCACAAGAGAGGTGCAACATGCCTGCCCCGTATAGGGGAGCCCTCTCACCACGCCGTTGGTGGACTTGCCACTTATGAATATCAAAGTCCGGAAGGAATTGGCTGAGCTGATCGGACTCAAGGTGCTCGAACGCTTTGGGTTGAGTGTGGCCGGGTGGACCTGGCACAACGAGACGCGGGAGTTGGACCTGGCCGTCATCGCGCCCAAGCAACTCGACGAGCTGGAAGCCCTCTTCCAGGCGCAGTACGACAAGCACGGTGCCGAGAAGGCACGAGGCGCCGCCATGGGCGTGTCCAATATCCAAGTCTGGCGGCGGGCCATCAGCGGCGCCCCGCAGAAGCAGAAGGCGCGGACGGCGTTTCAGATGGCCAATCTGCTGAAGCTCTACCTCCAGAAGGTGCCGGGGCATCGCCTCTATGAGAAGCGCGGTGAGCTCTGGCTCGCCTACTACGTGGACCGGATCGTCTACAGGGAGAAGGTCGTCCAGCGTGACGGGGTGACACCGGCATCCGTCGAAGTCGTTCTGGTTTATGAAGAACTTGGTGGCCGCTCGACGCACAAGGTGTTCGAGTACGAAGCCGAGTGCCGTGGCCGGAGTGCCAGTGAATTCCTGGCCAGGAAGAACTTCCACATCGAATCCGACACCCTGCGGACACTGTATCTGGAGGAGTACGAGACATTCACAAAACTCCAGCCGCAGGTCGGCCTGCAGCTTGAGATCTTCGGGACTGGGACCGATGATCTTGATGGCAATACTGATGACGATGACCACAGGCGGTGGTATCGGTGGAACACCAACACCTACGCCCTTGGGACAGCGGCCGAGCCGGGTCGGGCGGTCGTGGATGTCTTTCACGAGAAGACTCAGAGTGAGAATGACAGGGAGGACAAAGTCCATCTCGATCCGGCATTCTGGCGGCAGAAGTCCGTCAAGACTGACGAGGATGACTTTGAGGTGGACGACGCCTTCCTCCCTGAAGTCTCGCCAGAGATTCCCGTCCACCCGTTCCTGGCCATCTTCGACCTTACGCGGCATCTGCGGCTTCGGGTGCACGTGAGCAACGTCGACGTCCACGTCTACGACACCCAGCTCGCGGAGAAGCTCGTGCTCCCCGCCCATCTCAAGGCCCTCGTCAGCCTGCTCATCGAGCACCGTGCCGGTGGCTTCCAGGACATCGTCAAGGGCAAGGCTGGTGGGGCAGTGGTACTGCTGGCCGGGGCACCCGGGACGGGGAAGACGCTGACCGCCGAGGTCTACGCCGAAGCCGAGGGCCGCGCGCTCTACTCCGTGCAGTGCTCGCAGCTCGGGGTCAAGCCAGAGGATCTAGAAGAGGAGCTGCTCAAGTGCTTCGCGCGGTGTGGGCGGTGGAACGCCGTAATGCTGCTCGACGAGGCCGACGTCTACGTCCACACCCGGGGCGACGACCTGCACCAGAACGCCATCGTCGGCGTCTTCCTCCGTGTACTGGAGTACCAGTCCGCCGTGCTATTCCTGACCACCAACCGCGCCGAAGACGTCGACGATGCCATCGCCTCCCGCTGCATCGCCCGGCTGAACTACACGGTGCCGAGCGAGAAGGATCAGGCGAAGATCTGGCGCATCCTCGCCGACATGTCTGGGGCCACGCTGACCGACCAGACCATCGCCGGGATCGCCAGGCGGAATCCGGCATTGAGCGGTCGCGACGTCAAGAACCTCTTGAAGCTCGCGATGTTGATGAGCAAGGGGAAGGCGATCACGGAGCAGGAGGTCGAGTTCGTGAAGCAGTTCAAGCCCACAGCCACTACAGCTGAGGTGAAAGCATGATCGCTGCCAAGATCCGCGTGCAGATCAGCAAGACGGCCGATGGCACGGGCGACTACATGCAAGCCATGTCCGAGGATGGCCTGAGCATCAACGTCGTCCTCGTTGCCGGTGAGATCGTGCTCAGGGACGACCGTCCACTGCCAAAGAAAGTGAAGCAATGAGCAGCGCCTCGTCGGATCGGCAGACGGCGCTGGAGCGGCTAGCGAAGGCTCTTTACTATGGAAATGATGTGATCTGGAAACCATCCGTCGTGATTCCGTGGGAGCAGGCACGCGATCAGCGCGAGTGGAGACAGTTGGCCATGGTCGCGATGGATAACTTTTCTGTCGAGCAGGCCGCACCAGAAAGGAATTGGGAGGTAGAAGGAGAGAAGTACATCGGCGGCCAACTCAGGACGTTTCTTGA
>Ga0210377_10000340_pt1 | contig 44142 bp, 107 predicted proteins | sample PLM4_65_b1redo_FD_155480 | JGI IMG/M metagenome (GOLD analysis project Ga0210377, IMG submission 155480) | Groundwater sediment microbial communities from an aquifer in East River, Colorado, USA - PLM4_65_b1 redo | ecosystem: Environmental > Terrestrial > Soil > Riparian zone | place: USA...
GAAGTGGTTTGTAAGGCCTCTTTTCATCAAGGTACATCGATGGCATAAGATACTTCTAGACCGTACTACCAGGAATGGCCACTTGTTTTCTAGGATATGAAAACACAGGATCAAATCCATTTGGATACTTTAAGAGTACGTCCTCTTGGTATCCGTTAAGAACACTACCACCGCGTTTCAATAAACGAAGGAACTCCGCTTCGTACGACAGGGCTCTTTGCTTGGATGTTGAGCTATCTTCCTGGGACAGTAGCTTGTTGTTGTAGTAGTCCACCACCTGAGAGCCTATAGAGAGGATCGCCCCCAACTCCATTGATGGATCTTCTTTAACCATCTGTGGCCAAGCGTATGGAGCAAAAGTGAGCGCGTGAATAATCCCCTTACTATCCTGCACTACGCTAATTGATAATGATGGAACATTTGGACCTATCGCCATCACAACATGTCTGTGGTGATAGATGTTCCAGACATCAACCATTAGGCTACTAATTATAGGACTTCCAGACTCACGAAGCACAATAACCCCGGAAGTGAATAAGTTTTGGCATTGCACACCAAGCTTGGCCAATGGATTATCTGCGTCCATCTCATCCAAGTTCAACTGTTGAGAACTCCTAAAAGCGGATAGAATGTCTGATAGAGTTTCTGGTGACCATCGACTATCTATATGGCTGTCCATAGCTCACCTAGTTGTTGGAGGAAAATTGAACTGAACCTTTTTGATCACAGATCCCTTTGCTGATACCGTGAAGAAGACGTAAGGTTTTTTGTCACGAGCATCTTCCAGCTCAAGACTCTCAACGAACCTCTCCAACACCGCCTGATCGGTGGTGACCCAATACTTGTAGTCATTGTATGAATGAGTATGTGCTGGATAACCATGCCCAGGATTCGTGCGCGAGCGTTCATCTCCAGGGATCTGTATGCTACCAGCGTTGAAAATGATGACGGCGAAATGATGACCTTCAGGAACATCCTTTGGCCCCTTCACCTCTGTCATTCCGTCTATGTTTTTTAGGTACATCACTCACCTATGGTGGGAATGAATCCGATTGGATCGTGAATAGCCGGCTCTGCTTCTTCAGATGCAACAATCAAGTGCGCGTTCTCCACTCCCTCGAAGCCCGCAATATCGTCTAATTGAGCTTGAGCCTCTTCATCGCTGTAGGGCCCTGCTTTATGAATCCCAGCGCCACGAACTTGATACTGTACGTATTTCACATCCGCCTCGCTATATTTCCATGCTTGATTCTGCCGTGCATGCCACAAATCGCTAGCGTCAAAGAAAGCGCCGCGATACAAGCCTCTGGGGAGTTGAGAAGATCGGTGTTTACCCAATTGTAGATGATGTAGATGACCGACAATAAAAACACTGGCGCAAATATGTAAAATGTCTTCAGAGAAAAGTTGGCAAGCACCACTTGAGTTTGCCGATCCCAATCCCTGCGCCAGGCACGCTGATCAAAACGCATGATGTCTTCCTTGGTTCAGTTCCCAAACCAGCTTCGCAACCTCGCCATACAGAGCTGGGCCGTAATCCCAGGCGTCCACTCCAACGCTTATAGATTGCCGTCCGGTGATCTTCTCAGTGCTATGGCTGTGACCGTGCAACAGAATCTCCCCAGGGTTCTTTTGTGGGCGGCGCGAGGCGTACTTATCAACCACTCCGCGCGGGCCATCATAAGGGTAATGATTGACGCGGCATGTCACGCCATTGATGTTCATGACCGCCTCCTTCATCACCAGCTCGAAGCCCATCGCAGCCATTGCCGCATCGCCCTGATCATGGTTGCCGGAAATTAGGAATTTGCGCCCATTCATTTTACCAAGAAGATGTTGGTATTTGTCCGGCTTGCCTTTGAAAAAACAGTCACCTAGCCACAACACGCAATCGCCAGAGCTTATCATGCGATTGTAGTTGAGCACGAACACATCATTCATTTCGAATACGCTCTCGAAAGGGCGATTGCAGTACTCGATGATGTTTGCGTGGCCCAAGTGCGGATCGCTATAGAAGGCTTTGAACATTAGCCTTGGACCCTAATTGCTCGCGCCATGTTTGCTGTGGTCGCCGGAAAGTAGCTTGGCATATTGACTCTAGGTTGATTTGTTATACCAACCACCTTTCCTTCCTGTGGTGCGGGAGATGCTGATTCCGTTATCCAACCTCACCACGGCTGGCGTTACTTCGACAACTGTATGCTTCCCCACCGTCGCGGTTTTCCTTCCATCAATTTTGAGATTTAGGAAGCTAACAAACTGATCCCCAATTTTCGCCTGATTATAAGCGTATACATCTGCTGGCTTCATACATTATCTTCTTTGGTAATTAAGTATTGGTAGCATTTTCTTTGTTGAGAAAATGTTCTTCAACTCTCTCAACAACTTCCCGAGCTACTGTTTGAGCAGTAATAGAGTCTTCACGAGAAAGACCTGCATTTCGAAAGACGGTTACCGTTAAGCCGTCTTGAATTGCCTCCAGAACATCTCTGTCCATAAGCTGGGTATGCTACACCAAACCCCCTTAAAAAGCAAGAGGCACCAACCAGCTTGCAATCCGGTTGATGCCTTCCCGACCCAGTAACTTACTGGACTTGCATCGGATTCCCTACTAGGCCCATCTCGGAAGGGTTTTCGGGCATGGCCGCAGTGTACCTTGGCGAAGAACGAGATCCCAAGGGTTAGACTCAACCACTCACCACCTCCATGTGCCAGGGCACACTTGTTGGGTGACTCGGATAGCGTACACTAGCGCTCGAATAGCGTCAACTTAAAAGCAGAACCCGATCAGTAGGTCGAGATCACGCGAGCGAACTGGTCATCCCAGAAGGCTTTGTCTGGAGTGCTGTGCGGGACAAACTGGCTACCAGGCCACTTGCCAAGCCGAGCAACCAAATCCCAATACCCCCGACCAGGCAGGCCGGTCGAAATTGACACCACCAATGATGATAAAAGCGGCCGGCCGTTCTTATGATCGTCCTCAGTAATCGCTGTCAGGGCGTTGGAGAGAACACCCCATTGCTGGGGGACACACAATACCTCAGCGATCACTTTGTAGGTCAGAGGATTCTGTATCCTCCGCCCTTGATACAACAAAATACCATACACCTGAGCAGTGATCAGTGCCTGATTCACGTCCGCAATGACGTTAGAGAACATGGTTGATTTCCTTACTCGGCTGAGGAGTCCCGAAATGGAACGAAACCTCCGACCGTACGGCCATGCTATCACGACCAGTGCTGCCAGTCAACCGGAACAACAGCGGAATCCGTACCTCATGTCGTTGTTGTCGCGATTGTTGCCGTATTGGGCCAGCCCACAGGCCATGTGTTGTCCACGCAGCTTCTGGCAAAAGCCACCGCCACGCAAGCGACAGTACTGCCATCGCGCTGGACCCTCACATGAATCTTCCCATTCAGCAACATTACCACTCATATCATACAATCCAGAATATGATTGACACCCAGAGAGGGCTCGTATTGATATTGGGCCTCCATGATTAGAGTCATATCCATTGCAAGTAGCTGGATTGTATGTATTGCCATAAGGATAAGTGCGTGTTCCATTCATGGAACACGCAGCATACCATTGGCTTAAGTTGGCGTTTGCATAGTCAGCGTAGCCGTTAGATCCTCCACCAATTTTACCACATAGATGTTTACCAACCCCAATGCAGTAGGTATAGGCGTCACACCAATCTATGTATGTAACTGGATAGTTTAAATTGGTAAGTGGAGGCCAGTCTCTACTTGGCATAAAACTATTATTCCAAGAACACGCTGATATTTGTCCAGCAGTTGATGGGTTAGTATTAAGCCACGCCTGATATTGATCACGCGTTACCTCGGTACTGTCTATACAATACCCCATTGGTACACGAACCATCGAAGGGCCACCAATTCCAACACAACCGGCAACCCCACCACCAGCAATTCCGCCAGCGCCAACACCACCCGTTCCTCCCTTGCCAGAGTTACCAGCACTTCCTGTGCTTCCTCCGGCACCACCGCTATAAATCCCAGCGGTCCCACCAAACCCAATATCCCTGGATTTGATGTGGTTTGAAAGAACCATTCCTCCAACTGCTAGCAAAGAAACAGCAGTTGTTCCCACGATACTTTTCGAATCCATAACACGCTCTCTATTCTCGGCCTCCTTGGTCGATATTCAGTGTCAATTCCTTTCGGGCCAGTGCGGCTCGAATAAGTTCAGCTGCTAGTTGATTGTCTAAGAAATCAACCCATTCACCGTGATAATGGCACTCCAAGCATTCAGTAGCATTACCAGCGATCTTACGACTCAAACACTTAGGGCAATGCATATCACACCCTACCAAGCTTCTTGTTGATACTATCAATTGCTTGTTGCATCCTGTGCCTTCCTACAGGATTAGCTGAATGTACCCTAAGCTCAGCACACTGGAAATTTGGCTGTGAGAATACTTGTGCCTCCAAATACAACAGCACATCATATCCAGTTCCCCCATCATCTCCCAGATCATGGTCAAAAGATATTATGTCGAATTGACAAACTCGAAGTGCCTTAATTGCATCTAGCGCAGTCTTTACCCATATCCATCCCTCTGGCGGATGGCGCTCATCATCTATCCACAAATTAGTCATTATAGTATCGTTGATATAATTACCAAAAGGATGGCAATTGTTATTAGCACAAACATTTCCTTAGGAGTCAATTGTGGTCCTGAAGGTTTCTTTGAAAGCTGGCTTGCTACATATAGAAAGCCCATATTCATATTGGATTTTTCTTGATGCGTTCTTTTAACTCTTTCATCGCGTCGGCCATGAATGATACTGGGCCGTCTTCAACAGATGGATTTGTCTTTAAAATAATCCTATTAAGATAAAGCTCAAACAACTCATCCAGCGCTGATTCCTTAATCATTATAATCTTCATAATTCACCTAACCATGCCCCGTGTAGAAGCCCCAAGCATCCTGTTCGTCGTCCCATTCCCACCCAAGCTCTTTGAGATTAGTTAATTGTTCGGGTGTGAGCTGTGATTTACAACCAGGCCCGCAATATAGATTCTTATCCAACGCACAGAGGGTTGCTGTTTGATTCTTGCTAGTAATAATAGCAACACCATGCATAATCTTCGCTGCATCTTCAAGAGCTGCCATTAGTTAGCCGCCTTTGCTGACATACGCGAGGTCAGTGCGTTCATTCGTGCAATATCTCCTTGGTTTCGGCTGTTCTTCACAGTAACTCTCCAGAAGGCTTCCTGATCCTCAATAGGTGATGCCTCCCAGACTCGATTGACGATCTCCATTACTGGATCATCCGCAGGCAATACCTTCCCGGTACGCGGATCAATGATCGCCGGACGGCAACCAGGACACTGAGGATCGAATTTTTCGCAGCTCATAATACCTCAATTCAAAGCTTCGTATTCTTTTCGTGACATTGCTTGAAAAAGAACTCTTGCCTCCTCCACCGGAATGAGGCGGTCAACATTATTCCACATAGCCTCGAAGATATCAGTTGGAACGTTGTGACCTTCCTCAACAGGAATAGCAACAACCTCTCCACCAGGATTTATCCCAAGCCTGTGTGCTTTCTTAGCTGCCTCTATTACATCAAGCTTTCCCTGGAAGACAATCACTCCAAGACATCTCCCAGGTTCAGCGAAGGAGCAATATGTAATTGACCGCACACCAACCCCCTATCGAGCAGGATCTTTAGATCTACAAACATTAGGTTTGGGTCCGCCGGTCTCCTGTTTCCTGATCTTCACACCCTTCCCAATCACCACTAGTTGCTCTACATCAAAAGCCAGAGGCTCCTTCAATGCCCCTTCTTTTGTCTCGCCTTGTGGCTGTATGGTCCAGCGAATACATCCACTCAACCAATAAGTTTGAGCAATAGCAATACCCTCGCAGCCAGTAACGATGTCTCGACACAGAACTCCCAGCTTGATTTCCTGGTCCAAAACCTTTGCCACAGCCTTACGAGCACTCTTCTTGGTTGTCTTCTCGGTCTTTTTTGTTGTCATGATATCCTCACACGTCTTTCAGAGATAATAATACGTTGGTGGCGTCGCCCAGTCTAATGTTTGGTTTGCGCTTTGGAGCTGCCTCTATTCCGTCAGCAATGGCCGCAAAACCATCAATGATAGACTCATCAGCAAACTCTTCTGGTAAATCTAATGGCTTATCAGTGACCAGAACTCCACAGATTGTGTAGGTATAATTATTCTTTGGCCCATCATCTGGTTTCTGGCGTGGCCACAAGACACCACGGAAGTGTTCTAGTCTCATACTCACCTCAATCAGCTACGATACTCCACTCATCCACATCAGCTGCAATCTCTCGCGCCTTCGCGCGAATCTCGTCTCCGCTCCACGCAAGCGCTTCATGGTTCCCTCCGGCTAGGTTCTTGACAAACCGGTATGGAGAGAGTTTGGATGCTACGCCAGAAGACGCTAAGACCGCAACCAAGATGTGTGTGTTGTAGTCCTGGCTTCGAATGCGCTCAGCCTCCGCCGGATCCTCGTCAATGTCCGGGTCTTTTAAATACGCATCCCGAGTATACACAACTACATGGCAATCAGTTACAGGTTCGGCAAACTCGCGCTTCAAATAAGCATGAACTTTACCACGATACGAACGAAGCACGTAGTCATTAGGGTTATTTCGGTTGCGACCCATACCACCCAAAACGAACGGGACTGCTTTCGGCACATGAATTAAGGCCTGCCCAGGAATACGCTCAGCATTGAAATCATGATTCAACATTGTCAGCGTTACACAATCCATGAACCTGCCGGTAATAGGAACTTTGGTACCAATTGTAACCTGATCAAATGCAGTTACAATTGTACTGATAGCTACGCACAGGCGCACTTTACCAGTGTCAAGGTCGTAGCTAATCTTCTTTACATCGACCATACCGAATTCCTTACATGCTCAAGCTCAAGCCTGTCAAGGAACTCAAGCGTTATTGGTTGGATATCAAACATCGGATTGTCGTTACGCCGCGAAGGATCTAGGAACGCATCCATCGTCACACCGCAGACATCTCCCAATGCCTCAAGCCTAGCATTCTTTTTAGGATCTTTCTGGACATACGGCCGATTAACTCGCCTGATGATTTTCTGTTCTTCTAGCAACTTCACGTGAGCAAGAAACTTAGCCGTTGATAGAGGATCTGTCTTATCAAGCTTATCAATCTCCTTCTCAAGATTCTTTAGGTTGTTTTTCTCCTTATCACCTTGAGATACATCCCAAAGCTGCATAATCGCTTTTTTTGTTTCAGGATCCATTGGCATATAATCACCACTTAAAAAGGACCCAATAGACAACATAAGCCCAATTGAGTATTCCATGAATCACAGACCATACAATAGAGTGATTAACAGTCCATGATAGCAGTGCAGCAATAATACTACCCAAACCTATTCCAGTACCAGATTCTGGGGTAATATATCTATGTTCTACAATAATCTTTCTAGCCATAATTCACCAAAACTCATTCGGATCTATATAAGGCGGAGCGTTCTTCCTCCGCGCTTCCCTAGCACGACTCACTTGAAGTTCGTAAATACTACACAGAGATGGTGTGCAAAATGGGCAAGATACACAGATACAATCTTCATCGGTGAGTTCTTGGTCCGATTGGGAACTCGTCAAGTTCCTCTCCAAAGGATTTATAATAACAGTCATCGCACACCAATCCTTTTGGACTTGGATTCTTACCGGTTATAAAACCAGATAGTGGTTGTTGGCAATCCGCACACTTCTGAGGTTCAAGTGGTTCCATCATCGCTCCATGTCAGACAGAGCTATATCAATAGCCCTCGTACAGAGATATGAGTAATGAAATTATCAAACTACAAATACTTGCACCAAAGATAATCCGCCCAGCAATATTCCACTCAAGAAACATTGACATCATCGACATGCTACAAAGGATAAATGCAATCACACCAAACAACTGCATCTTCTTCATCAAATGAAGTCTTCGGCGCAAACTGTCTATCTGACGATTGTTTATTGAATGATCACTAGGACAGGTAGTTTCCCCGAAGCGTACCCCAAGCTCCACCTTGCGAAGATTACGGATCAGATTCGCCAACGCCAAGAAGCGTTGAGTGTAAGCCAGGAACAGCAAAGAGATTGCTGGGAATAACATCGCTGGAGTAGTGATGGCTACTGTGTTCATTGTAGAATCAATTCAACCAGTGCCCTAGACGCCTCTAGCAATGGTGCTCGTGCCTTATCGCCAATCTTCACAATTGGATTGCACCCATTCTCTTTTGTACGGTTATCAAATGCTGTCCATAAGACCTCGTCATTGTCACCATACACCCCGGGAGTTAGCCAACCAACTTTCTTGCCATTCAGGTGGAGAGCTGGAAGTCCAATACCAAGGAAATCACCAGCAACCCAGGACAAGCCGCTGCCTTCCGGCAATGCGCACAGCTCTTCAGGAGGTGATGGTTGCGGAGATGGAATGAAACGCCCAATTTCCTCCAGAATTTCCATAGGAAAGACGTTGGGGATACCCTTCTTCTCCTTTCCGCGCCAAGTAGCCAACTTCTCCATATCGGCATGAGTGACCTGCTCGGTTTCCAAGGCGGCATCATACAGCTTTTGGAGCAATGTGACTACCAAACCCGATGCCAACGATCCATGAATGCACCAATCTAAGACCTCCAGGATCTCGATGGCCTTCGCTGGAGATGACCACTTCTCAACCAAAGGTTTCATCGACGCATCCAGTTGACTATCTGGCGCTTGTAGAAGTATCTCTTTCATGATCGATCCGCTCCTAGAGCTTGCATATATTGCGTCAATTACCCACTCCATCCTGACCTTACTTCAAACGGCGCATCTTTTCTAAGCTTCCACGCTATCAATTTAACCAATGATTTTTTACTCATAGTATCAAGATCTTTGCGCAGGCCTAAATACTTCGCAAAACGAATCAACGATACAGGATCTGATTCCTTTAACTGATCTTTATTGACCACACAAACTCATTCAGGGCTCAAATGTTCCTCGATCAAAACCAGCAACTCTCGCGTGAAAGACCCAGGAATGAATGAGTTTGGTGATTCCGCAGAAGTTCCGCCCTCAAACCATACATCCAAGAAACCTTCCGGATCAATTTCAAGTTTGGTAATTGACCGCAGAATTTCGATAACCTTCTCGGGAGAGTGACGATCTGGAGGTGGAGGTTGGTTTGATGGTTCCATTACTTACAACCACATTCTTTGGCGTTTAAAGCTCGTAAATTTGATAGTATCTTTATCCCAGCTTCATACTGAGGGTTAATGATCTTATCAAAATTTATGCAGACGGAAGTGACGGCAATAACAGAAGCTAGAGACATCGCTACCCAGGTAGCGATGTAATATGCAGTTGCTTCTTTCTTCCCATCAGCCCGAAGCCTCTTTTCAATTTGTCTGAACTTCAAACCAATAACGAAGACTACGGCCGCAAGAAAACACCATGCCGCTATAAACCTAAATCCATTGATTTGGACTTGGTAAACAGCAATTCTCCAAGCTTCTGGTGAGACTCTCTGTAAAGCTTCCCCAAAAGCCTGAGCCCCGCCATTGAGAGATTGAATCAATTCAGCAGCAGCTTTGGATAGTTCATTCATATCAATCCTCATCCCATTCAGCTTGAGGTTTGGCGTTCGTATAAGATTCGATGATGGTGTAGTAGACAGTAGACATTAAGTCAGGTTGAATTGACCTATTCACCACGTTCTCCGCCTTCTCGTGCGTCGAACGGGTAGCAACAACCGACCACTCATCTCGCATCGCAACCTTAACTACCTGGAATACCTTAATCATAATTCACGTCACTTTCATCGTTGCAGGATTGATAGACTTTAACTTAGCCAGCTTCTTCTCAGCGGCTTTGATAGCCTTGGCGAGCTGAGCAACCACATTCACTCTAGCCTCTTCTATTGTATGAAAGCAATCTTCACCAAGCCGCATCGTATACGAACACCTGTTTTCACTAATACAGCCGCGTACAAACACAATGCCATCTTCATTTGGCAGAGCATCACTATCAATCTTCAAGATCTCAGAACTCTGCCAGTATTTGGTAAAGTAATACATTTTCTATCCTCGATGATCTGCCTTCAATCTGGCAATTACCACATCGCGCAATCCTGGTCCGTAAGAATCAGCTATCGCGGCGTCCAATAGAGACAGGATACGCTCGAACCTCATCCCGGCAAGCATAGCCTCCCGAACCAGATCTGGCCAGTCAGGGATGCAATCATGCGTATTGAAGAATTCAAACACAACATCCAATGGTATTCCATCAGTCCCCAAAAACCTAAAGACAGAATTGACTACAAACCTTCCGTCTGTAGTCTTGCCGCAAATCACTATCTGAGATGTACTATACTGCAGACTCAACTGATGTTTCTTTCTCTGGTAGCAAGGACGCCAAATCATCCTCCTTGAACTCTTTGAACGGAACATCTCCATCAGCAACCATCTCGTAGACATGCCCAATCGGAAATGCAAATGATAACTGAGCACCTGGATACACAAGATGAACCATACTTCCATCCGTCAGGTTGCGAATGTATCCTAGAGCTTTTGGTTTGTCTGACATTATATTTCGCCCTTTGATAAAATCATCAAACCCAACCTTATAAGGGAGGTAAACAACAATGCTATCACCATCCCCTTCACCCCATAAATCAACCACCCAATAGAGCCAACTAAAATGTACAGCGCAAACATCGGGCCACTTAAAGGGTTCATCTCAATACCAATCCTTCTTTATACATGAAAAACAAGAAGTACCAGCACAACAAACCTTAAGCCCACAGCCTGTAATGAAGAAAGTAAACCCATCTTCACTCCTGGACGTCATTGTAACTTGCGCAGTTGGACAATCTATCAAATACCTGCCCCACTTGGTTAGATGATCCTTCTGCGCTGCCATCTGCTGATCGGGCGTCAATCGCTGGCACCCAAGCAACATCAACCCAATCAACAAATGCCTCATAACTACCTCTGCCCAAAACTGCGAGTGTCAATCGCCAAGATGATTCCTTCAGGTCGATGCAACAACATCACATTCAACTTGTGGTTTTCAAATAGCTGGCGCGCTATTGCCATGGCATCATCTAGAGTTCCATCGAATGGCTTGTTGTGCATGAGCTCCCACCCAGTGCCTATGAGTCCGCTACACCCACACCAATCATAGATAGTGATCGTCATCTTACCACTCCCCTCGAATCCACTTGGACAACTTCCACGTCTTCCCAGTTCGATGATCAGTTACACGATCATCCTGAGTTCGATATGTCCGAACCTTGTCCCCGCGCATGCCACTGCCAACCTGATCGCGCCGAGTTTTATCTTTGGTAACCTTGCTCATCTCCAAATCCTCAGAGTAAAGCTTGGCAGTCAAAATTCGAATCGCCATCGAACGGCTCTGGAACTGAGACCGCATATCCACTCGGACAGAAACCCCAGTTGGTATGTGTGTGGCCGTTATACATGATTCGGTCTTGTTCCGATGTTGCCCACCAGGCCCTGAACCGCGAGATGGCTTGATCTCTATGTCAGATTCTGGTACCTGGAAATTCTTTGGTGTATCAGGATTCATCACCGCAACTGTTATAGTGGAGGTTTGGACTCGCCCTCTCTTCTCAGTTGGTGGTATTCGCTGATATCGGTGGCCACCAGGTTCGTCTTTGAAAATAGTACTGACCTTCTTGCCAGTCACTATCATCGACAGATACCCAGGCCGAGAATCTATAATCTCCGCGTCAAAGACACTCCCGCCCAGCTACCCGCAGGTATGTTCCAGCATGGTCTTCAACCAACAACTTCGCATCATCTCCGCCTTCTGCTGCCCGTATCTCTATCACTATACTTTCCATAACACTTCTCCTTCTTTGGTAATATAAAGCCAACAAATCTTATGGATTCTTCTTCAAGAACTTCCACATATCATAAGCTGCCGCTCCCATCAATGCCAGAATAGCAGCCCTGAATCCAAACATAAGCCACACAACGACACCAATAACTGCGTACTTTGCCCAATTTGCCATATCCTTCATACTCTCTACTCCAGTCCTGTATTATTACGGTCACGAATTATAATGACCAAACCCTTCACCACTTGATACCCAACTGATACCAAAAGCCATATAGCAGCCAATCGAGGCCCGCCATATAAATATCCCGTACTACCCAGGAATACATATTTCCCAATTGTCAACTCTGTCTGGTTCATATTCACCTAAACCTAGAACCGATAATGACGATGATAAGAATAACACCAACAACCTTAAAGAAGTCACCAAAGGCTTCGCCGGTCTTATTCAGTTGATAGGCCTGATTGCTATTGAAATCATTGATAGGATTCTGAGACACCAGTGGAGTCATTTAGTACCCCGAGTCTTCAACCACTTAACCGCCTCATGAAAGTCAGGAGAACCAGGAATCTGCAACTCTCGACATAGATAATCCAACATCTCATGATATGTAGGAAATCTAGACTTCTCCTTTATCCTCTCTTTTGGCTTGTGAACGTACTCAACTACTTCATTTGGTAGATCTTCCAAGCGAACAATCTGCTCACACTCAGGACATGTTACACCAATATAAGTCTCTGTATATCTCTCTCCCTTCATATCGGAGGTAGGTATCTTCACAGACTCCAAATCATCAAGCACAATCTTCAAATGAGCACCACATCGGCACTCAATTTCCTTGCCGAAATTCTGAAGATCGTAAACTCTTCCATGCTTAATGACTTCCATTATATTCCAGCTCCAGCAGCTTAGGTTTCATCAGCTATCCCAAAGAATGTCGTGAATCTTCGCCTGCCGCCCTGCTACCGTTCCATCATTGTTCAACATCAACAACTGAACCTTACCAAGCTTGTCTAATTGCTTCTCTAAATGAACAAGCGCACCCTGAAACGTTGGAGTCCCAGGAATGTGAAGGCGAGTGCAAAGATCAAGCAACATCTCATGATAACCAGGCAATACAGGAGAATCAGGAGTAGGACGATTCTGAATCCATTTCTCTAGCTTCTCCAGAAACCTCGCCCACTCCCCGCTGTTGTCAAGACACCACTCATCAAACTCAGAGTTCAACGCCAAAACCAATTTCTGAATTGCGATCATCGACTGTAATAGCCGCGCCCTAGTACACAACTTTCCTTGATCATATTTAAAATGGGAAGTGGCCGTCCTGCCAAGCACATCCGCCAAATCATCCAACTCAACCTTCAGTTTCTTTAAGTACTTCATGACACAACAACCCTCAATACAAACCTTCTTGGAAACCAATCACATGAAGTGTCAGTCTCCACATGCCCGAAGATCGCCTTGCATCTAGAAATGTGAACGCAATCTCCGCATGTCTTGCCTTCTGGCAACCGCATGCACGTATCAGGAGTACAACCTTTGCCGTATTGCTTGTCTACACAACATCCTAACATAAAGGGTCCTTAGATTAGGCCGTGCTTATGTAGGATGTCACATGGATCACATACGGTTATCGGCCTGCCCCAATGCGTCTCCGGTAAAGTCTCCGTATGAACTCCACAAAATCGACAATAGTAATACATCGGAGCGCCTGCCGGCAAAGTACTATTATCCCTCTGCTTACCAGCATTCTCTTCCTTGCGCTTCTCGTATTGCTTCAACGCTACATCCAAATCCATTTCCATTATGATATCGCTCCTTTCAATCCCCTACACATCACAATGATCCCAGCCATATGTAGAAACCCTACCTGCGGCACTCCATGAAATGCCCCAACTAGACAGTAATTCCACAATAGCTGAATCGGAAATGCTACCATCAACCCAAATACAATCGAATTGAGAAGTAGAGATATTACAACTACCCCAATTCCAATGAGGAAATTGATAGCGCTATTAATCGCTCGCCGTATCCTAGATGGACGCCTGCTCTCATAATACATTTCTTATCCTTTGGTAAATCCCTACTCTAAATCTGAATAATCAGATGGGTTAAAGGGTGGCGAAGTAAAATGTATCCATACTTCTATCACTATCATAACTACCGATAATAATAAACCACCACCCATCGATGCCAATACTAACCATCCGCCTATGTCAACACAGATATTCAAATGTAAACCAGCCCCAAGACACACTAGTAGAAACCCAAGCAGAAAAGCTACCGCCACCAAAGCCACTGCCACCAAACAGACCCATGCAATTATGTCCTTGAATAGATTCACAACCACAGCCTCTTGATAATCCTAATCTCCATGTCAACAACTTAACAGTAGCCGAGTTATCATGCCCCTGGCCCCTTGGGAACGTCCCTCATTGCGTTGTCATCAGCTATCCGCCCCAATAGCTCACGCGCCTTCCCCAACGCCTCCCGCAATGCCTCATTCTCCCCACTAAGATCCGGCGCATCTACTATCCCTTTGTAGCACTTGTAAACAACCAAACCACATACCATCGATATTCCAATCACAGCAAATACCGATAGGATCAATTGATATGGGTGGAATATCAATCCAGGATTTCCCAAGAGAACCATTCCAAGTGCTACCCAATGCGCCAGACAATATGGACATGAAAAGAGATTCCCAATGAACTCCCCACGCTTCCACATCCAATCACGTAACCAGGAAAATAGACTCCCACGAGTGATCGTGACAACTATCACCCCTACTACAATTCCTAGTTCCAATAGCTTGTACATGGATTCTTTTCCAGGTCGAGATCCTTTAGCACCATCCAGTAATTCCGGGGCTAAAAGGCGGGATCTTTTTTCAGGTCGTAATATTGGAAGAAGAAATTAATGACCATCAATTGCGACGTTAGGAGCAATTGATCGGCTGTTTTTACCAAAGAATCAAAAACAACCAACCCAATGACACGCCCCAAGTATGAGCCCCAGCATTACCAAGAGAATTATTATATCCTCTGAAGTTCCACCAGACTTATACTTACGGCTTCCAGATGGTCCGTAATATATAGGCTTGTGAGGATCGAACTCATCCTCCATCATGATGTTACCCTAAATCCTTGACAATTGAATCCAATGCATCTTCTGTCTTCAAATCCTCAGAACGAAGATCCTTAAGCTGCCTCTCCAGCGCCGTAAGCTTCTTCTTCTCCATATCCCATTGAAGCATCTCAACCCTCAGCTTCAGATCAGATAAAGCATCTTCCGTTTCGGTTCCAGAGTCTTTAACAGGAACCCCTAAGAACTCACATGCCTTAGCAATAGAGTCCTTCATCAATAGAAGCTTGGCTGCAAGAGCTACACAAACATCAATTGATGAGATCGTATTGATGTTCTTCTCTTCAATTACTCCATTAGTGCGCCAGACAGCCCGAGGCTTGGTGCCCATCTGCCCCTTCTTCGTCTCAATGGTTTGAAGAAGGGCCTTGATCTTTGCGTCATTTTGAGTTGCCATATTATATCCTGATGTCAATCTTGGTGCCCGCAGGCGTTTTCACTACCAACTTGAAGAACTTAAACTTCTTTATAAGATCCAAACCAGTAGATCTCTCGTCACCATTAATTGGAGGTAAGACTACTCGGTTGTCTTTCAACTCAGGTACAAACGCAGCTGATTTCTTCATCCCAAAACCAGCTCGGCCAACTCCACCGTATTGCCAACTGCGTCTAATGTACACAATATAATAGACGTCATTGTCCGAGATGAGAAAATTGCCATACAAATGATCTTCGGCAGGTATCTCCATCGGCACTAACTTGAACCCAACTATCTCTCCATAATACTTAGATTTCTTAAACCTGTCCAATTCATCAGGATATGTTGGTAGAGCGGCCGGAGATACAGCCTCGGCCAATCTGGAAAATCCAGTATCAATAATGTGCGGAGATCCATATTTAGGATTCGGATCATCCAGGTTCAAGAATATATGCCGGTTCCCAATTGGAGTAAATCCCTTCCAACTATCCGTTGTGCTGTATGGATATTTGCCAAGATATAATACATTAGTACCATTCTTCATCACGTAAGAAAAACCGGCCTTAACTTCCTTAGCCACAAGTTTCTTACTCTGACGTGCCGTATGTTCAGTACATGCTACATATTCAGCACTATCAACTGGTAACAGTACAAGCTCTGTTCCATTCCAGGCATAGACAAAAGATCCCTCAAGTCCCTTGCCCTTAATGGCCGAACATTCCTGTAGGATGAATAGAAGATTGGCTACCGAGATCTCAAACTCGAAATCCCGCGGATCGTAAACTCGTATAAACTCATTCCGCGTGTCCCAGGAACTATAACTCTCCCTAGCCCCTCCGCCTCCTCGATTCAATACAAATCCCTCCATTGGCTCATTCGAAAATTCCTGAGCCTTTATCTTCTTATCCCGCCATCCCTCCCAAGACTTCTCCTTACGCAATACCCACTTGTTATCAAAATAGATGACATACGCTAGCTTCTTAGTATATGTATCATCCCTCTTTTGATACCCTACCTTTATCTTCTCAGGTACAAACATCTTGGTATTGCTCATATATAATTATCCTTTGGTAAAAAAAGACTCCCAAATCTAACTATCAACACTTACATGGATCGTATCGCTCAGGAACCTTCTTCTTCAACAAATCATCTATCTCCCCCAATAGATCGTCTATCTTAGGAGCTCGTATCTCAGGAGTTGGTTTTTGAGATACAGGACCCCGATTCTTCTCCTTCTTCCGCTCTCGGATTTCCTCTAACATGACATTACCTTCCTTTTCGAATTACCAACAGCCAATTTCTCTATTACCTCATCCTGCTCTACTAATTTGGCACGTAACTTCTCAATTATTAATCTATGTTCGTCAAGCAAACTTCGAAGAGCTAAATTCTCATCCTCAATCGCTATCACTTGGCGAGCCGCACCATCTATGAACCCCAGAGGCTCTTTCGCCACCTCTTGTAGGTAAGAAACCTTCTTTGTATGAAATCTGCTATCTACCCACCCATGCTCCCTCATCAATCGTAGAAATGTATTAACTTCAAGATGAGTTGGCTCTCGTCCTAATGCCGCTGCAAATGTATTCCAAATCAATTTTTCATCAGGTTTTTCATCAGGCTTCTTCTCCCCTATGAATACTAGATTTGCTATCGGCATCTCCCGCGACCTCTCTCGCCCAGCTTCCGAAATCGCTTCCTCAATCCCCCGAAACCTAGCCCGCGTCCGCTCATCCCAATTCCGCCCGCCCCTGAATGCTCGGTTCTCATCCTCGGCATCACCAGGCCACGGCGGCCATTCCTCATCTGCCCACGATGCTCGATATCCTCCCAATCCCTCATCCTTTTCCATACATTAGCTCAATGCAGAGGTTCTGCCGCTACCACGAACTAACGACCCAATAACACGATCCTGCTCAGCCAAAGTATCACGCGCCTTCACCAACGCCCCCTTCAAACCCTCCACTTGAGCCCGAAGCTCCGAATTCTCTTGACGAATGCCAGCAACAACTTCCTCTTGCTCAGCCTTCATCTCGTCGATCAGCTCATCCATCGCCGCCGAGTACTCTTCCCGACTCAACGAAAACCCAGCGTCCAATCGCCGCCGCACATCCGCCCGAGCCCCAGCCTTCCTCTCTGGACGAAGGAACTTCCTCTCTGGACGAAGGAACTTCCTCTCTGGACGAAGGAAATGCTCATGAAATGGATTACCACCACCAATCATCATCACCTCGATGATCGGCTTATTCTGAACAGCTCCTACACTAGTGCCCATTGAAATCCCAGGCTCCGGCCCTCCAAACAAAGCCTCAATCAACGAATGCACAAATTCCCCAGGAACTCGATTTTTAGACATGACGCCTTCTCCCTTCTACCACTTCTCCCCAAACTTTTGAAGCCCTAAGTACAACTTCCCCCAACTTTCCCAGATTGTACTTCAACTTCATCTTAAAGCAATAATCAAGAGATCTTATCTAACACTTCATTACTTCACTCCCAATTATCCTATTCCCAATCTCTCCCCTCATTCTATCTATCGCCATATCTACTTCCTTAGGAGGATTTATCCACCCCATCTTCATCTCCCCCTCTGTACACTTGTACGTTCTCAATACCCCTTCCCTTGACTCCATCCCTAACAAATACCTAAAATCATCAACTACTTCCTCCGGCGACATCCCCACTAACTCCCTCAAATCACTCTCACAACATACAACTACACACTCATCCGATATGATACAATATAACTCCCTTGCCTCATACCCAGATAACCGGGCCGCCATATATTGAACCCCTAATTCTTTACTGAGCTCTGTACTCTCTCGAAATACTAAATCATCCATCTCACCCTCCTATTACTAAATCATCCACCAAAATCCGCCCATCTTACCACTTACACCACTTTTCGTCAATACTTACACCTAACACACCGTTTTCATTGCCCTTTTTCAAACCAACTCGCCAAGCCCGAAACTTCTTCATAACGTAGTTATTGCTTTCGAATTATCTATTGGCACTTATCGTACACTATAATTGCCATGACTCATTTTAGAGAAAAGTAAGCAACCAAACCGATTTTCCTTCCCACTTCATCCCATTCTATCCCATTTTGCGACATTCCAAATTCAAACTTCACCACTCATCCAATCTCATCCCACCCAATAAATAATCTTCTTTGGTAAAAATAGGTGAGATAAAAACCCGCACCATCAACATCAATGTTCGTGATAACACCACCTGAAGGAAGAACATGTATGAACGTAGTAAGAGAGATTAGCATAGAAGAACAAGGAGAACCTCCAATAAGGGTAGTGCAGGGGAAGTAACAGGGGAAGTAACAGGGGAAGATAATTAGGCCCCGTCGGCTAGGGAGAAGAATATACCAGATGAGAAGAATCGGCTAGGGAGAATTTGCCAGATGTACCCTTTGGGGAGGCCCGGCCGGTCAGCCGCCCCACTCCCGCCATACCCCCAGTAATCCGGTCCGCCAGCCGCTCCCCCCATCTCCGATTCATTAGCCGAAGATTCCGAGGGAAAAGTATTGGTGAGACGACGGTTCGACTGATTCGCTTTCGTTCCGTTTCACTCAATAACGCTACGTAATGATTGGAAACAACACCATGACTACCAAGAAGTCTTCGTTCGCCAAGTCCGTTGCCCCCACCCTCAATGCTGCTATCAAGCCGGCTACCGCGGTTGTTGCCCCTGCTACCATCGGCAACATGACCCAAGCTGACCTGGTTAGCCTGATCGCCCAGACCGTGGCTGCTACCCTGGCTGCCTCGGCAACTCCGGCCCCAGCGCCGACCGCTCCAGCCAAGAAGCCTGCTACGGCCAAGAAGCCCGCAGTCGTTGCGGTTACTCCGGTCACCAAGTCGGCTCCCAAGGCTGACGGCTCCAGCAAGTCCGCAACCTACATCGCACGCTGCGGAATCGACCCGAAGGTCGTCAAGGGTCACCTGGCCAACGCATACCGAGCCGGCCAAGCAGCGCAAGCTGGCCGCCGCACCGCCGAAGGCTGCACCGCCTACAAGACCGGGTACAATGCGCATCTGGTGTCGGTTGGCCTCCCCGCCTTCTACACCGCGTAAGCAACACCGCCCGATCGCTCAAAGCCCCCTGCTCACAAGGCAGGGGGCTTTTGGCGTTTAAGAGGGCTTCACTCGCCCCTTCACACACAAGGAACGCACCATGAAACCTGCAATGACCGATGCGACTTTAGCTCTTATCGCCGAAACCGAAGAGACTCCCGCCAAGGAGCTTCCAGCGATTCATACGGCACTTACTGTCGTGCGCGCGGTTGACTCGAACGGCACAACGATTCCCCGCCGCTTCACCTGCTCGGCCGATGTGCTGGGCCAGCTGGTCACTCACACCGCGGGAACCAAGTTCGCAGCACACTCCGGCCTACAACGCCAGGTCCGGCTGCTCGGTTACGAACCCATGTGGAACGCAGTTCGTGACTTTACCGACCCGGCCGATGAACCTGCTCCAGCCGTTGAGCCTGTGTTCGTTGCCCCGCGCGAGATTCCGAACATGCCCGAAGGCCAGAGCCTACACACTCCGGCCATCGAGCTGGACGAGCCAGGTGAACACGAAGGTCCGGAGCATGGGCTGACACACCGGCTACCCAAACTTGACAACGGCCGCGTGACTCCGGTTTCAGACCCGGACGCATACAAGGCCATCTACTTCGCAGCTTTCTCTTTGGCGTCGAACGGGTTCGTAAGCCCGTTCACGCAGGACAAGGCTCTGTTCGATCTCGGTGAGAAGTCAGGCGTGGAGGGGCGTGGGCGCACACTCCGACGCCATGTTGCCCAGGTCATGGCGTCCGGTGAAGCTGGCGCAAGCGTTGGCATCCCGGCTGTAGCGGTTGACCCTTGGGCGCTGGTTGACGGTCAGTCCGATGCCCGCTGGATTCGAGTTCTTCACCTACCAGACCCCACAACCAAAGGCGCACGCAAGGGTGACGGCGAGCGCAGGGAAGCATTCTCAACCAATCTGTCCGGCCTGCCCGATACCGACCGCGCACGCATGTGGATGGAACGCCGCGAGGCGAACCGCTACGTCGGAACCAAGGGCCGGAACACTGTAGGTGCCAAGGCCGAACGCACCGCAATCAAGTTGCAGTGCCACTTGGCTGCTAAGGCAGCCAAGCAGATTGCAGTCGATTCCGGCGAAGATGAGTTGACGGCCGACCTGCAATACCGCTGGGTGTATGCGGCAACGATGCGCAACCTCGGCGAGATTCACTCGGTGTTCGAAGCTCAGCTGGCCGAACAAGGTGTGACCGAGCAGATGATACTTGACTATGCCGCTGCTCAAAAAGCAGCGTGAGTGTTACTAACTGTGTGTGAATAGTGTGATGCTATGAGCCCGGAACCTTGCGGTTCCGGGCTTTTGGCATTTAAGGAGTGTGTGTCGAGTGTTACAAACTCGGGGCGCACACACTCACCGTTTAGCTGGCCGAAGATGGGATATTCGGTCATGGGGCTGGACCCCCGGGGGTCGAAAGGAAAAGTTTTCGTTTTTGCCCCGAGTATCCCAGGTACCTAGGGTTGGCACCCCAAGCCCTAAACCCATATCCACTACAGTAGGTACATGTAGGTAAACGCTTCACACACAATCTGCAACATTGGAAGGACACACAACATGTCAATCATTCTATTCCCGTTCAAGATTCTGGCGCTCGTGTTTGGTGGCTTGGGCAAAGGCTTCGGGCTTTTGGTAGCGGCCATCCTGAATGCGTTCATCGTTCGGTGGTTGCTGTGCGTGTACGCTTGGAACGCAGGCAACGCTCACATCACCAGCAACGTTCTGCTTGTGGGAATGATCGCCGGCTTCGTGCTGACGTTCGTTGCCGGGTCCTCGAAGTAACATGGCAACGCAGCAAAGTACAGCTGAAACGATTCGGGCTGTGATGCCTGAGTTGGGGACGAACATGGCGCAGGCGTTTGCAATCCTGGCCAAGGCGGCGGTGGTAGCGAACTTGCAAAAGGACGCGACCTCGATTCCGCCAAACAATTCCCGGGTACCTGTGTAGCGTACCCCAATCCTTAAGTGGTGAGCTTAGAGTAAGAAACACCAAACCGAAACGGGGGGACGCCATGTCAAACAAGGCACCCGATTCAGCGCGTGGGCATTGTGAGCGTGCAAGTGAGCGGTTGAAAAGGGCCGCTGACATACTGGCGCAAACCGAGGAACTTCATAGGTCAATAGCTCGGTTGAAGGTAGGTTCAAGCTTACCTCCGGAGAACAACAACGAACAGCAACCGCCACCGATACGGAGAACGCCTTCGGTGGTATTGATTCGAGATTCGCGAGGGGATCTGCGAGTCAAGAAAGATTAGGCTGAAGATCGAAACTCAAAAGACCTAGGGGCCTGTGCTTGGAGAGCACGGGCCTTTGGGCATTTAAGAAGCCAACAACTTCGTCACTGAAAGGAAAACGATATGATTCTGAAAAGTTGGCGGAAAGGTAGAACCGCTGATGAAGTAGGAATGATAACCACGCAGGTGATGCCTGTCTGACTGGATAGTAGCTCCTCCGACACAAGTTCGCATGTATGAGGCCAAGCCTGCTCCCCGTAACAAGGGAGCGGGCATTTGGCATTTAAGAAGGGTAAGGAAAACAATCCTATCCTTTGATAACGAATCCGCAAACATTGGAGATAACAACATCATGGCAAAGCACAATCGTCCGGTTCTTCCGCAGTCTGCAATCATCGACCTCAAGGGGCGCAAGGTTGGTTCCGAGGACATGGAGCAAGCGGCTCTCATGTTGCAGTGGGCAGAGCAATCCGGTTACCGCGGCACTGACCTGGATGTTGCAACGGCGGTAGCTCAAGGCCTGCGCGTTGCAATCGAAATGAGTGAACGTGGCGAGCATCAAGCTTCCGCCAAGCAAGCTGGGAATTGCTTGTGGACACTGAAGAAGAATCGCGAACTCTGCACCAAGCAAAACCGCCGCAACTTGGGAAGCATCGAAGTTCCGTGCCGCGATAGTCAGACTCGCCGGCTGGGCAACATCGTCGAATGGTTCACAGGGGTACACTCCCGCATCCACGAGCAGATCGAAGCGGCCAAGGTTACTGAGGCCGAGGAGTTGGTGAATCTGGAACTCGAAACGTTGCAATTCGCGGCGAGTGTTGCGAAGGGTCAAGCGGCGAGCGAAGTCAAGCCTGCTGTCAAGGCGGCGTAACGATGGCCAAGTTCATCATCGACTTGGAACCGGAACCTGGCGAGAGCGGGTTCAGCAAGCTGATGAAGTTCGTATTCTGGATGGTTGTCATCGGGATCGTGCTTCGTATGTGTGCTCACTAAAACTGTCCTATTGAGAGGACCAACCCAGCAGGCGCAAGCTTGCAATGAACAATCGGTGACCGCTGTTCCGATACTCTAACGGTTGGAACCAAGAATAGTCTGATTGTAGCCCGGCTCGCTTCCTCGCAAGGGAAGCGGGCCTTGGGCATTTAAGAAGGGCGAGGGAGCCCAACTAACAATTCGTGAAAGGTTTGAAATCATGAACAAGTACATAGCGATTCTGAGCATGGCGGTTGGAGTTGGCGTGTTTGCTGGAGCGGTTACCATCGCAACGCCTAGTCCGTTGTTGAGACTGACCGAGGACAGCAAGCTCCGCGCCGAATACGATGCGCCGGTTGTTCGCTTCCTGGGCAGTGTGCCCAAGAGCAAGGGTGCGGCGCATTCTCCTACCCGCACAGTCAAACGTGCGAGCAGCTCGGCGCAGAGTTCAGACGAGCCAACGTTCGGTCAATTTTCAACACGCACTGCGATGAGTTACCAAACGGTGGGTCATCACAGCCGCACGCCAACGGTCCGCCAGGTCGTTGGAGAGATCACGGTCAACGGATATGGCAATCAATAAGACGATTCTTGAACTGGTAGCGGCCGTAGGGTTCCTTGGCGCTATCGTAATGCAAGTCATCCTCAACCATTGAAAGGGAACGGTCATGCAGTTTCCAACGATTCACAACAACGGTTCAGACCCAACCAAGTTGATTGAAGAGTTTCTCGATGCGTCTGAAGCGCTTCGCGAAGCAATCGACTTGATAGAGGGTGGATGCGGGCCACATGCTCGGGACTACTTCGACCAGCAACCCACGGTAAACTTCGAGGCCGCGAGTGCAGAGCATACGGAACGGCTTCAAGCGCTCATCAAGGTTCGTGGTGAGTTACTATCTCTTGCTGACAATGTGCAGAAGCAAGTAGATGAAAGGGAAGCGGCTCGGATGGTTCATCGAGCTGAGCTGGCTACGGTAGTGGACAGATGATATACCGAGTGGTTATCAACACTGGCAAGGATGGGAGTTGCATCTGGAGTCCTTGTCCACACAGGCATCGCAATCTCGAAATGGCCAAGCTATGTTCGGATAGCAAGAGAACGCTTGGTCATGCAACGGCAATTCAAGTGAAGTTGGCAAAGGGCGAACCATGGAAGTGGACTCGCTACGCTGACCAGTGAAGCCAAGGCTCGCTTCCTCGCAAGGGAAGCGGGCTTTCGGCATTTAAGAGAGGGCATTTCGCTCATCTAAGGAAAAGGTATCGTATGGCAAACGGCAACATCAAGATTCAAGAGACCACGCTTCATGTAGGGAACCGTCGAATGGTTATCTCCGAGGATGGCATTTGGGTTGATAGTCTTCGCGAGAACGGGACGGTTGAATCCTCGGTAGCGGTGGCATGGGAAGAGTTGGCAACTCACGAGGCAGATTCGTACATGAGCTTGTACGAGGTGATTCGGAGCGATGACAACTTGCCAGCGCTTCGCAAGGCAGGGTAAGGTGAGAGAGGTAAGTTTCCATGGGTGCTCTGACTATGTGGAGCGCTTCTGGAATGCAATCCCTGGGGAGAAGCAACCGGGGGTAGTGTACCGGCATGTTGTCACTAAGCAAGAGGCGATTGATTACGCGCACCTTAGAGGCGGGATGACGGTACACATGATGGCGCATCAAGTACTCACCAGGGACTTGTACTTAGTAACCGAAGCGGTGTCTGAGGACATAGATGACACGGCTCTGAATGCTAAGGTTGCTGAGCTTCTGGCAGCTGGTGCGCTTCTGATTGATGATGGTGATGGGCGGTACTCGATAGTAGTTCGGACCTATGAAGTGCTAGCCGAGTCATGGGGCACTAAGGAATTCGTTGACGATCCTAAGTGGGATGCGATTCAACGGATCAACCAAGTGTACTACCATCAAAAGCACATGCGGGAGTTGCATGAGTACTTCGTTGCGAACTCCCGGGTGTTCACAGCTACTGAGTTGGCTATCATTGCTGACTACAAGCGGGCCGAGGCAGCTTACTACGAGTTGTTCCCCAGGCCAGAAAGAAAAGTGAAACGTGGAAAAGTTGTATGTTGAGTTGGCTCGGACGGTTCGGGCCTATGAGAACTGTTCAAACTCCGAGCACGAGAACCATCGCGAGTGGAAACTGAAACATGCCCAGCGCCTCGGCGAACTCGTACATGAACACATGCCCAGCGGATCGGGTGTAGACAATGGGACGAGTTTGAATCTTGAGAAGAGCAATGGTGAGAAGCTAGTGTTCGAGACTAGTTATCATCACATGAACGATGCCGGTATGTATGATGGTTGGACGGAACATACGGTGGTAGTTACGGCCAGCCTGATGTTTGGTTTCAATCTTCGGATCACTGGCAGGAATCGCAACGACATCAAGGAATACTTGGTGAGTCTGTTTCAGGAGTCGTTGTTGAAGGAAGTTTGAGACTTCGTGGTTTTACCAAAGGAGGAAGTTATGAATACGATATTCGCAATTCTGTTCGTGGCTTCCTCAATTGGGGGAGTTGACGAATCTTCGATGCTTTTTTCTGGGCTGCCCAAGGCGGGGAGTTCTGAGGGGCGAATGCGGTGCGAAGGGATATGTCACCGTTGTATAGCGGAGGGGCGGAAACCTGGTGAGTGTTACGGGGGAGCGGTTTTCAATATCTGTTGCGATGGCAATGGAGGACGCACGGACGGTGGTTCGTGTGAATGTAGGGCCAAATGAAAGAATTAGGAACAGACCCATTGTGTTTGCTTGAGCATGACCCGTTTGCATACGAGGAATTGCCCGAGTGTTACAAGGCCGATCATTCGCTCAGGTTCTTTTTGGATGCGAATGGCAATCTATGTGCCGAACATACCCTTCATCCTGAGGAATACTTGTGGGTAGGCGGGGAATGGACGAGGATCAAGTGATCTCGGAAGAAAACTTCAAGGAACGTTTTGGGCGTGAGCCAGAGCTTGACGATCTGGACAGGGTTAATTGTGACTTGGGGCCTGATCATGTTGGTCATTGGCATTGTGGAGTGTGTCCAACCCATGACAAGCCTCGTTTTGAATGCGGATGTTTGAGAGTTCCGCTCCCAACAGGGGAAAGGCCAAAATGAAAGTCCAAGTTGACAACAAGGTAGTAACGATGGTGCTTGTATCTCGGGAGGTGCATCAATCGAATGCGGTTGTGTATCACGAGTTGAACGAGCATGGGCAGCCATATCGTGAGCATTCGTTCGCTCAGGATTGGCTTCACGTGGATGGTGGCTTCTGGATGAATGGCCATCATTACAGAACAGGTACTATGGTAGGAGTGCCGTGTACCTTCAAGGAGTGTGACATATGTCCAAGGCAGCTAGTTACCTAGACTCGAACGGATTGGTAGATGGGAAGATACCGCAAGGTAAGCCCTGTCCATTCCTAACTGAGTGCAAGATGATGTTGGCAGATCGATGCCCAAGTGAAAGCCATCAGCCCCCTGGTCCATATTCGTGTGGGGCCGCTAGGTTGTGGTCAATCACCATTCAGGCCCGCAAGAACGGAGAACCTTGCGAGTTGCTGGAGCGGGTACGAGACCAGGGCAAGTAGAATTGAATTGAGTTTTTGGAGAGAGCAAACCCCGATACTTAGAAAGAGGCCGGCAGATGTCTGTGGACCTACCGACGACCGAACATGCTACGGCGCAAGAGTTGGCAGTTTGGTGTGCTGATGTTCAATTGGCCCGAGCAATAACTTACTTAGAATTGATTCATAGCAAGCAGATCATTCCAGGGCCGGAGATTGAGAAGCTGCTAGGCGAAGATTCTTTACTTACTTGGAACACATGGGAAGTCGATGCCGTACAACGCCGGCTAGCGTTAGCGTTGTGTCTCAAAAGGAACTTGAAGGTTGAACCTCGCGAGGGGTTTCAGCCGAGTTACCCGATAGCTCGAATCATTCGCAATTGTGCGGAGTGTCATCGGGCCGAGGTACTGAGTTCCTATAACACTAGGAGATAGAGATGGCAACGATAACGATCGTACCCCACGTTGGCAAAGGGGCCACGGTGGTTTGGGAAACGGTTCCGAACGTTAGCGATGAGGTTCATTGGGAATTTGAATCACAGCACGGCAACGGAACTCAACATAAAAGTGGAGTCGTTCAGCACCGAGAGTTCGATGTGCAAGGTAACGTGACTCTGTATGTGCAACGTGGGGCTCCGGGTGGAGGTTAGGTATGAGTAATCTTCAACTCAACCTACGGATCTGGGCTGACCATATTCTTTCCACGATAGGATGCCCGCAGGTATTGGAGAAGTGGATTGATAATGGAACGGCAGTGGACCAAGTGAAGCAAGTTCTTCTGGCCTTGTATCACTTAGGCGTGAAGGAAGCCAGAGAAGGAGCATGTGAAATGGGTTTGAAGTGCAAAGTCAAGACAGTCATCGAGGTTGATTATGGTGACCTCGAACAGTTCATCCAAGCCGAGACGGGGCACGAGTACGAGATTCCGGATCGGGAAGAGTGCGACAACGATACGGCGCGTTCATTCGACGGAATTGACGGCAACGCTCAGGGCCGCATTGTTGGATTCGCTGAGGACTGGGCGAAGTTCAAGACAACTGGAGAGGGGCAATACATTCTTCGGGACATTCTCGAAGGGTTATGTTCCGAAGGGAAGATTCAACCAGGCGATTATCTGGTGGAAATAAGTTGGTAACATGGCAAAGACATCGACAGCAAAGAAGATTTCTACGCCGGCTCCGAGGATTCATCCGGAGTTGGTCAAGGAAGTCAAGAGGAACACCAAGGCCCGGCAACGCAAAAAGCCAACGGCTAAGGTAGCAACACCGAAGGCAGCCGCACCCAAGAGCAAACGTGTGCAGTTGCTCTCAATCAAGGATGCAAGTTCCGTCATCGACCAGATACGGATAGCATTCAGCGTCTCGGCGATTGGTTCGCTAGTGGGCATTGTGCTAGGTGCTTCGATACCACTGACAACGTTCATGATTGCGCACAGTGAGGTGAAGGAATTCTGGTCAATCTACACGGCATTGGTAGCCGGTGGGTTGTTGTTCAGTGCTAAGAACGTCTTTCAATGGACGAAGGTGGCGTTCAGGGATACGTACAAGGCGGTAGGCTTCGTGCTGCTGATTGAGGGCGCGATGATCTACAGCAAGATTGAGTGGATCAACTTCATGGGGTTGGGCATTCTGATTGCCATCAACGCGATTGCGAGCGGGGCGAACTTAGTGATCAAACCTGCGGTAGTTCCGAAGAAACCGAGTTGGGAATGAAAGTCCTAGGACATGACGTCACTCACCTAGACACGGAGGATTTGGAGATAGCTGCTCGGTTGTTGCTGGCAGAGTTGGCAAAGCGCTTCGGCAAGGTGAATGCTAGCAACAGCGGGCCAACGCCGTACTACTACGCATCAGGGATCCTCAACGACAATCATCACGCAGCTGGGTTGGCGATAGGTGGCCGGTTGATTCGGTATGCGTATGAGCGGTATGGCATGGAGACGGCAAGGATTGTCTATCAGTTCTTTGCACCGTGCCGAGTGAATCCGGAGACAACGATTGTAAGTATGGCAAAGCGCAACGGTTGGAAGGAGAAGATTGATGTTGAACAAGATTAAGGCGGCGTCGCAATTGTTGTTCGTGGCGCATGTAGAAGTACACGCCCCGAATCCAGAGGGCAACGGTTGGGTACTGGATTACTTCGAGGGCGAGCCGTGTCCGAAGGGATATGACTCGTACGAACAATTGAAAACTCGGCTGAATGAGGCTGGGTTAGACCATGATCCGGCTGCGGTAAAGTTGACTCGGTATGATCGTGGCTCAACGAGATATCTTTTCTCGTTCTAGGAATATATGAGAATCAAAATCATATCTAACTATCGAAGCGAATGCGATGCCACATTCTCAACCACGGACGAAGTGGTGCCTGGTATCGGTGACGAAGTGATCTGGGATGTGAGTCTGCCAGAAGGGCTGAGTAAGGTTCGTGGTACCGTCAAGAAGCGGACCATCGACTACACTTTCCTGCCGATTCTAACAGTAACATTGCAAATGCAGGACGCCCAATCGGTATTCGAAATACCAGGAAAGTAGAATGAGTATCACAGATAGTTTCGCAAAGTACGATCAGGCAGATGCTGCTGTATCAAAATGTCGCGAGGCACTGGATGCAGCGATGAAGCAACGGACTGAAGTGGTGGATCAGATTGTCAAGGACTATGGAACTGGTCCGTTCGACATCAATGGCAAATTGATAACGGCCGTTACACGCAAGATCAAAGATGACGACGGGACAGTCACTGGTCATACCACCTTCTTCAAAACGGCCAGGGCAAAGAAGCCAAAGCCAGAAGAGAAAGTTCCAATCAAGGTAGGATAAACACCTACATTGACAAAGAAGAGGCTACTGGTATAGAGTGCGAGAGAACTTGACCTTGGTGACCCCCTCGCCGAGGCAATGCAGTTGAGCTAGCCTAAATCCCCCTCGGGCAGCTTGGGCCGGTCTGCAGAAGCGGCGAAAGCTGCTGAATCAAAACCGGCAACTTTTCTCATAGGTGAATGGCATGGCCGAGACAACGATGACGCCAATAAGCGTATGCAAGTGCGGGGCGAAGTTGGATTGTGCGACTGGCGAGCGAAAGCCTAAGCCTGGTGATTATTCGATGTGTTGCGATTGCTACGAGATTCTTAACGACGCTGAGACCCCCGAACGCACAACCGATGATTCAACTGTTCTGGCGGCTGTAGCTGCAATGTTGGAAGCCAGGATCTCAATCATGAGGGGCGAGGGACTTCCAGAGCTGGTCGCTGAATGCTCTCCGGAGGAGAGGCGACGTTTTGAAAGCCATTCAGTCCACCAGAAGGGAACGACGGAACGAGTTGCGTGGCACGCAGGCTACATCTCGGCGATGAATGATACTCTCAGGATGATCAATGGCCACATCCTGAAGTGGCCCATGTCACTAGACGGCATAGGGATCGCTGACTACGAATCGAAACAGTCGTCACTCACCGGACAGGGGTAATCGGTAGAGTCTGGACGAGCGGGATGGTACTCGTTCTTCGGCCCTGGTCCCTTGTGGAATACGCGAGATTCTTCTTCAAATGCTTCCCGAGGTGTTGCCCAGTAGCAGAACTTAAAGTAGGTCCAACGTTTGTACTCGTCGTTGTTGACATAGGAATGCAGCCGAGTGTTCGCACTCACATCGTCCCGACCTATCTTGACGTAGACGAATCCTTTGTCCTTGTCAATTCGTCCGATGTAGTACGTGCCTGGGGACTTTTTGTTGGTAACCACCCTATTGATTACGTCGTGATCAAGCAGATGCGGTCCGGAGTACGGCATTTTCCACGACGATGCTCCCGTTGGATTAGGGCGTCAATAGTTGCGACGCATGCCCGTAAGTACCATCCGGTACTTACGGGCAGCAAAAGTGGTTCTGGGCGTGGCCGGCAACGCGCATCGAATTGCTGTCATAAGGGACGCAACCGTCGGCCGTCGCCAAGCTCTCGTTCTCGGCGTACGTCCCACCCCCGTATCGGTAGGAATGACCAGGTTTACCCTCTCCCGCGCAATGGTCATCCTCCTCACGGAATGTGCGGTCTCGATGGATCTTGGCTCGAAGTACTTGCATCGCCTGAGCGCCAGCGGCTTGTTGGGCTGGAGTGATTGTCTTTGGACGTTCCTTGAGTTCAGCTTCTGCGTTGGCACGCAACTTTTCGAGAACAGTGGATTCAAGTTGCTCTACCTTCGCTGCAGCAGCCTCTCCCGATTTGCTCTTAGGGTCCAACTTTGCTGCCTGTTTGCAGGCTTGCAAGGCCCCCTCGGGGTCGTTCGTCTGCTCAAGCTTGATACAGCGCTCGTAGTCGTCCTTGGCTTTGTCGCAACCAACTAGGATGACCGCGGCAATGACCGCCACCATAAGTGCCCAGAGTTTCATGCTCAATTGACCTCCGTTGCTGCGGAACTCGCTAGCTTGATGGTGTAGTTGGCCCGAGATAATGTCAAAGCTATAACTTGCTTTTACTGAGGGCGCTTCCGACGTGGGCTCCGAGCGTGAGCCCCACCGACCCCCAGGCGCTGATCAGCAGAGTGGCCCGTCGCATAGCTGAACTACGTAGAACCAAAGGCCTGACACAGGCCGAAATGCCTATTGAGATGAAGGAGCGGTTTGCTATTGTGGTGCAGGGATTAGGCATAATGAAGAATGTTCGAGTGGGGATTGTGAGCTTTGAGCCTGAGAGATACTAGTGCTGCTGTTGCATAGTGGCCGAATGCACCTGCCTTGTAAGCAGGAAAACAACAACGTAGGTTCAAATCCTACCAGCAGCTCCACTTGACAGTGGTCAAGAGTTTGGATATAGTACGAAAGTCATCATGGGGATGATCGGTTTCGACATTGGTTAGAGAGACTATCTTGCATGTGGGCGGCGCTCGACCCGCCTTGAAAAATTGAGCAAAACGTACTCGCAAACGATAATGCGTCTGAATACGCTCTAGTAGCGTAATCCGGTACCTAGCAAGGTTGTCTTAGTAGCGAAGGTATTGTAAACTACAAAGGCTGGCTGAAGTTTTCGTCCACAGAGTGCTTCGGCGAGATGTTAGTGGATCGGTAGTGCTGGGCTTAAATTCCAGCAACTCATCAGCCGGGGATACGGTTGACAAGCATGTGGAAGAAAGATAGACTGGAAGACTGATGGACCGGGGTTCGATTCCCCGCATCTCCACTCCGCTATGGGTCTTAAGCTCAGCCGTAAGGCGGGAACTCGAAAGGGTTTCTGGCGAGCACCCGCAAGGGAGGCACGTTCGACTCGTGAAGATCCACCATAGGTCACGCGACCTAGTTGCCCACATCCTCAAAGGTTGGTGGGCGATGCCGGTAGCCTCCGCTTCGGAAACGAAGAATCTATCCGGTTTGAGGGTGTAAGTATCCGAGGAGCTTTGCGCAACTCGGACGTGAGCACTCTCGCTAATTTTGATGGCCCGCTAAATTGATGGGCCGAAATTTGCCAGGGCAGGCCGGACTTTGAACGATGGAGCCGGATGCCCTTTCTTTTTGCTCACAATATAGGCCGGTCAATCGGTCGGAAAGAAGAAGTGATGGTCAGCTATTCAGACAACGATCCCAAGGGTTGGATGGGTGATCCTAGCCGAGGCGCAGCGTTAGGCCGCCTGACGATTAAAGGCGAACTTGGTGACGGCGAAACGCTCAACGTAGTTCGCAAGCAGCTTGACGGTGACTACGATGAGAACGGGACTTACTTTGGTGGCGGGCCTGGTACGCAACCATTGTTCTGGGTTTCTTCGGAAGACGGCGGTATCGACTACATGATCCGAGCGAAGGACATTGGCGATGCGCGAGCACAGGTTGGCAAGCAATATCCGGGAGCCAAGATTGCTGGAGATTCATACGATGTGAGTCTCGATCTGGACACTCTGCAACAGTTGCTTGACGGCGAAGTTGAGAGTTTTGAATGCGACCCGAACGTCGTAGCCACGGTGAACGATGAGATCAAGACGGCTGCCAAGGAATTCGAGACGGCAGTGTGGCGCACTCTGGAAACCTGGGTCAGTGCCAATCTCGGGTTGCTTGAGCTAGACGGTTTCGAGCCTGATGAAGACGGCTTGGTTACCGGTTCAATCGTACGAGAGATGTCAAGTCTCCGCGGTGGTGCAGGGTATCTATACTACATGGAGCACGAAGGTGCGGGCGTAGGAACGTGGGATGGTGATTGGGATTGGTTGTTCAAGTGTAATAACGATCCTGGCAAACCCTATCGAGATTCGCTTCGGGCGCTATCGGATGTGGTAAAGAATGCAACGCATACCGAGCATCAAAAGCTCAAGGATGCGTTGATGAATTGTGCATTGGAAAGCGTACCGGAAGAGGATGACGAAGATGAAGAATCACCCGAGCACGGCATGGGTGGTAATCACAGCAACGAGCGAGAAGACTTTCACTCTGACGGGTAAGAAGGAATAAGTGACATGCGAGTAACAACAGCATCAGCAGTTCACGAGTATGGTGACAAGCAAGGTCGGTTGACATTGGCGGTCAGTGTTGACGGTGTGCATTGCCAAGAAGTTGTGGTGTGCAGCGGATTCGGCATCGAAGATGTTCGGGCAGTGCAAGACGGCACGTTGAAGCTGGGAGAACTAGTGGCAAGGAACAGAGCCAAGATGACAGCAACCTACAATCACGAAGGCAAGCAGTTTAACATTCTCGATGGCAAGGACGAGAATGTGTTGGGTGGTTCGGTACCGCTCAATCACTGCTACATCAGCGAATACGGAGCGATTCAACCGGGCGAGAAATTGCCGAAGGATTTGGAAGTTGGTGAATCGACTCGGGCAGAGTTCCGAATGAGCATGACGAAGCCAACCATCTATCGCATCGTGAGGGTTGCGTGATAACTCATGAGACTCCGGCGGAAGCTCTGGACACGATGATGAGCATGACCCGAACGTTGGGTGCAGCTCAGTGGCGTCAGCTCGGCCAGGATGCTGCGAATGATGGGGCATCCTGGTTGGGTTGCATTGACAGGGCGATTGAGGCTGTGAAGGCCAAGGACATAGCCAACGCAGAAGAGAATCTGTGGATAGCTCATGAGATTGAATCGAATTGGAAAACATTCAAAGGGGTAGCTCTGAGAATCATTCGGGTATTGGAGCAGATCCATAGCCCTGAGTCTTTAGAGAACTACCTTCTAAACGGAGGTTGATATGGGCCGTGGATTACCGAAACGTATGTGGGTCAACCAACCCTCTACATTGCAACCGCTTCACGATCTACATGGAACTAACGTACTCGCCATACCGGAGCGTGAAGGTTATCGAATCTATTTTCTAGCTGGTCCGGTCATTAGCCAGGAGGCATCTACACTGTGTCTTAGCGATGGGTGGACCGGCAATCTACAAGGAGGTTGATATGTCACGACATGGAATGTTACTAGCGAACGTCAAGAACATGAAGTCCTTTTTCGAGGATTACATGCGGCATGACGGCGATTGGGATGTCAAGAGCTTGAAGGCGCTTGACCAGGATTTCCGGGCAACGACCAATGCGCTTTCGATGCGCACGGTTCACAAGGCGATGGAGCTTGCTGACACCACGATGCACGGTCATGGTGTCGAGGGAATCACCGGCTTCAAGAACTCCTCTCGGGAAATGACGACGGTTGCGTACTACGTGAACATGGGTGACACGTACGCAGCAACGATCATCTACGATTGTTTGGTGGACAAGTTCTATGTTGGGACTTACGGTGATTGGGTTGAGTGGCGAGAGAAGAACGAAGACTACGGTCTTGGGGAGAATGACTGATGGCACGAGAAGGTGAGCCCAGGCCAGAGGACATTCTGTGGGAGGGGGTAGCGGACAGTAGGTTAGCTCGTATCATTCGGCATGGCAGCGGAAGTTGTTATGCTGAGGTGTTCGAGGGCAATTCGGTAGCGGGTGGATATCGAACGGCGATTGGGGAGCTTGAAGATAGCGCAGTATATCAAGTTGCCTTCTTACACACGAAGAAGAAGTTGGATGAGCTGATAGAGTCACGAGAAGGGATGCGATAGTAAAATGGCAGGCAGAATATCACCACCAGAGATGTGGACAGCCGAGAAGATAATCGAGTTGATCGCGGCTGGCAATCTGCCGCCGTGGGCTAAGAGTTGGAGCGTGAGTGCAGAGCATGCACCGCACAACTTATTCAACCCGAAGATACCTTATCGTGGATTGAACTTCATGCTTCTCACGATGGTAGCTGACATGTATGGTTCGCCGTACTTCATCACGCCGAAGCAGTTGTTCAGCATGAAGGGCACGAAGGTCCAGGACGGCGAGGCTAAGAAGACGTGGCCGGTGTTCTTTTTCAGTGCAACGATGAAAAAGGACGATGATGGGAAGGAATACAAGAGTTGGTTTTGCAAGGGGTACAGGGTTTACAACATCTTGCAGACCGAGGGGATACCGGCGGAGAAGATACCGGTGTTACCAGAACCTGAGACGTTCGCTCACACGCCGATAGAAGCGTGTGAACGAATCGTTGAAGGCTACGCGGCAAGCCCAGAGGTTATTCACCAGGGACAGCGCGCTTGCTACAATCCTTCGGAAGATCGGATCTACATGCCGAATCGGGATCGGTTCACGAGTCCTGAGGAGTATTACAGTACTCGATTCCACGAGATGGTTCATTCGACTGGGCACAAGGGCCGGTTGAATCGGGACGCGATACAGCACATTAGCTTTGCGAGCCACGCTTACTCGCAAGAGGAATTGGTGGCTGAGTTTGGTGCGGCGATGCTCTGCGGGAAGGCGGGGGTCGCTACCAAGGTGATTGAGAACTCTGCGGCATACATCAAGTCTTGGGCTAAGAAGTTGAAGCCTGAGATGCTGGTCCTTGGTAGCCGGGAAGCACGGAAAGCATTCGAATATGTGGTTGGCGAGGCAGCTGCGGAAGAGGTAGCGGCATGAAGTTCTGGGACAGGGACGGGCGGTTATCGTTCCAAGGGTTGCTGGTGATAGCCTTCATAGAATGCAGTCTGTTGACGGGCTGGATTGTATGGGGGCAGTTGTAGACGAGGGCTCTTTCGGGAGCCTTTTGTTTTTACCAAAGGAAAAGTTATGAATGTCACAATTGGATGTGCGGTAGTGACGTACGATGAGTTGCCTGAAAAGACTCGCAAGAAGTTGCTTCAGGATGAATTCGAATCGATACGTGAGATGTGGAACTTCAACTTCTTGGTTGACGAGTTCAAGGAGGAGCTAGCGGCGATAGGGTTTGTCGAAGCTCAGGTATGGTTCTCTGGCTTTGGGAGTCAGGGCGATGGGGCTTGTTTTGATGCGAAGGTTGATTTGGTGAAGGTATGTGCGCATCTTGGGATCGCGTACAATCCGGACGAACAAGACTGGGATTGTTCGATTGAGATTGTCAACCATCACTACAACCATGCAAGAACTCGCCGAATCGTTTTCAATGCCACGGCTCCTGGTCTTCTACTTCGCGACACGCAGGAATTGGTTGATGAGGTTGGTGACAAGATTGAATCTCTTCGTCTCAAGCTCTGCGTTGACTTCTACAAGAAATTGGAAGAGGACGCTGAGGGGCAGACAAGCGAGGAGAACTTGTTGGAATCGCTACGGTCTCGCAGCTACGCAATTGGTCGTGAGCTTGCGAGTACGTTGGCGGAAGCGGCGAAGTGCGAAGGAGTGCAGATCATATGAAACGGGTACAAGAGTGGTGCCAGCGCCATGGGTATCAGCAATTCTACGACACGGAGAATGGTCTAACGTGTCCGGTATGTGTTCCGATTGAGCGCGAAGGTCGTTACTACCCCGATGAAGACGACGGTGACTGGTACGTGTTCGACTCTTCGGTAGAGCCGCACAAGGCGGTATCGTCCTGGTCGAGCGCACAGGATGCTGAGGATGATGCGGCGCGCAGGAACGAATCCGAGAAGGAACTTGCGAAGCCGGAAGGGTTGCATGGAATTGAACTTCTACGCTACGCGGCGAAGTTGTTTGATAAGTGCAACGAGACGTTCAATGGCAAGTTCACGGTTGGTGAGTTGCTGATCATTGCGGCGGCTCACAAGGAATGCAAGTGGGATTACTTCCCGGACCAATGGACGGAACAACAGATTGCCGAGGCTATCATGCACGGCGCTGTTCCTGAGTGGGAAGAAGAGAAGTGAAGCTGGAGGGGTTGCTCGGAAGAGCAACCCCTCTCGGCGGTTAAGAGACTCGCAAAGGCGAGATAACAATTTCGAAAGGTTTTATAACACCATGGCAAACACCAAAGAAATCATTGCTGAAATGTTGACGGAGAATTGCGGGACGCACATGCTCGATTCGGGCGGTGCTTATGGCCGACATTTCCAGCGCAACCAGGGTCGAGACTTTGAGTCTGAGAAGAGCACGACGGTGAAGTTTGAGATATACAATGGCAAGTTGGATATCTCGATGGAGCACAACGTCTATCATTGGTTGGTGAATCGTCTGGAGTTGGCAACGGAACTCGACAGCATCTTCCATGGAATCTACCCCAAGAAGAATGGCACACGGAAGCCTGAGATCATTCTGGGGATGGATGTTCGAGCAAGGTTGGCGCGTGGTGAGGAGAAGTGTTGGGAGGAGTTGGCGGCAGAGTTTCCGGGTTGGGTTGCCGAGCATGTAGCGACGGAAGACTACAGTCTGGTTGGGGCATGTCCTCCGGTGCCTCGGTTTCCACGGGAACCGAAGATGCCGAAGCCTGCCAAGAGTCGCAAGGCTCGCAAGAGGGCCACTGCTCAGTATGCTAGTGCGATGGCAGCGTACCGAGTCAAGCTAGCGGCGGCTCAAGATGCCAACACCAAGCTCCGAGAGCACAAGGCAGCGTTGAGTGAGGTTGGTGGAATCTACAACGAAGGCGAGCCGCTAACGGTCAACACGTACAACGGCGAGGACATGTTGAGTCAGGTGTTGTTGTATACGTACTTCACCTGGAACAACGAAGCGTACGTTGTCTTGCAGATCCACGGCGGCGCAGATGTTCGAGGCGGGTACACAAAGCCTCGGGTATTTGTGATAGACAACGATGATGAGACGGCAATCTTCGACAACGCGAAGGGCCACATCTTCTGCACCGGGAAGGATCATCATCCGGCGGCGCTTCGGCGAAAGGAATTCCAAGAGACTCAGTTGAAGCTACCCGGAATTCATGTTGAGACAATCGACTTCAATGATTGCCGCGCCAATTGGTACACGGATGACAGCTGCAATTTCTACGAGGATGGCAACTGTGGTCGTGACTATGTGAACTTGGAAGACCGTGAGTGTGTTGACTTGCAGAAGGAGTTGGACGCGGCCGAGGAAGCCGAGCCAACTTCGGAGAACCCTGAGATTCTGGCGGTCCGAGAAGGTCTGCGTGAGGGTTTGCAAGGGCATCCGATATTGAAGCCTGGTGATTGGAGACCGGGTGTGGTGTGTGTGCTTGACGGCAAGGCGTACTGTACGAAGTGCGGCGCGCTGTTGGATGCAGGAGAATAGGACTTGGAAGGCCGGGGAGTTTTCATGGTGTTGGCTCCCCGGTCTTTCGCTAAGGGGGTTTTATGGATGAGGTACGTTTGTTACGGCAAGAGAATGCGCTTCTCAAAGCCGAGAATGCTGGGTTGTCTGCGATGGCACAGGAGCTTCGTCAGATAATTCAGAACATGATTAGGAATTTAGAGGAAAGGGATATTCGTTATGGACACCGCAAAGAAGACTCGAAAGCTTAGCGAGCGACAGGACTTCATCAATCGGGTTTGTGCAGCGAGCAAGTTGCGTCGGCGCAAGGCGGCCGCGCTAGCAGTGGAGCTCTGGAGGATGGGGCCGTACTCTGCGAAGCTGGCCGTGGACGAATGCAATCGCGAGTTGACCTGCGTTGAGAAAGAGCGCGACGGCGAGATGGACACCAGAGTCGCAGCGATTGGCTCTGCGCTTGGGTTGAAGGCATATCGCCAAGGCGACCCGCGAGGCTGGACGATTCGAGTGGTGGTTCCCAAGGCGTTGGCAAACTGCTGGGACGGCGAGACGACGGGATGTGGATGATGCAACGCGAAACCCGCATAGCGCTCATTGACAATGCGGTTCGATGGGCGAACAACATGATAACCGAAGTCCAGTGCAATCACGGCGGGCAGCTTGGGAAGCGGAAACGCACCGCGCTCCGCGCTGTTGTGACTGCGCTGGGCGACTACCTACAAGGAGAACCAGACGATGACAAAGAACCTACTGGCTAGGATATTTATTCTAGCTTTTTTGGTAACAATGGTTGGTTGTGGTGGTAAGATAATCACCGCCGAGAAGATTGACGACTGCAACAAATCGTTGAACAACTGCCTAGAACGCGGCAAGGCGCTGACCAATGATCAGGCGCTAATCGAGAAGGTCTGGACTGACTGCCACATGACATACAATTCATGTATGTCATGTACGGTAAAGCAATGATAACTCTTGAAGAGATGCGCAGGGATGTTGAGCGGTATCGTTTGATGGCCCAGGAGCTATCCGATACTGCTCAGCTGCTAGATATAGAATGCACTGCGAATGTTGATGATTGGAAGAAGTGGGATATCCTTCATCGCCAACGGTGTATTTCTAAGTCTGTTAGTGACCAACAGAGAATTTTGGTACTAACCCTGGAAAACAACATATTTCAGCTAGAAGAATTGGAACGTCTACATGACCAACGAAGACAAGCCAGCAATCAAGAAGGATTACCACTGGGTCAAGATCGACCAGACCAAGAATTGGAATGCAAAATTCCTGGATGAGATTGGCCCGGACGCTCGCATCATTTCAACGTTCGTCTTCGATCACAACTCGGCCACGCACTGCTGCGAAATCACGCCATCGTACGAGCTTCATCTGGCCGGAACGGAGTTCCAGACTTCGCGCGAGCTGAGTGATGCCGAACGCGAGGAAATTGAGGACAAGATCAGTGCGGCCGAAGCCGATTGCGAAGACGTTGAGTATCATCATTGCAGTTCGATTGATGACAAGAAGCGGTCGAAGCCGGTTCGTCAGTTCGAAAACTGCGATGACGATGTGACGATTGACGATGTGATTGAGTACTACAAAGGGAATCCCTGGTGAAAGCAACTCGAATTCGGGTAGCTTATTACTACCGAGGGATTCAGGAAGGCATCCCCGTCTACTCTAAGAAAAACGAATATCCATGGAAGGGTAGACGGGAATGTCAACAGGTTGCAATACGAGATGGAGAGATGGCCGTCTTTGTCAAGGGAGAAACCAATGGCCCGGTCACTGATTAGAGAGATAGTGATCAAGAAGACCTATCGGTTTGAAGCTAAAGAAGTTCTCGGCCGAGCTGTTGTCAATGTGTTTGTTGACACGGAGAAAAGCAGCTCCTGTCTTGGGTGGGTAACTGAAACCAACGCCAACGATTGGTTAGAGCCTGAGGTTGTGGCGGCTGCTAGGGAATTCTTGAAGGGAGATTGAATGGCAACGTTTCAAAGTATACTTCGAATGTCAACATCGGGTTTTGGTTGCAGAGCCAAGGCTACCGGATGGTGTCTTGAGTCCGGACTTGAGGCGATGTTGGAAATGCACAGGCGCGGTGATGGAGTCAAGAAAGACCGTTCGATTGCGGTAGGTTTGCTTCCGTCACAAAAACCGGTGCTATATCCAACAATACTTCACGCCTTGGCCGATGGGTTCAAGTTGCTAGCTCCGCCTACCAAAGATGTTTTGATGGGTGCGACTGATGAAGCGGCTACGTATGAATGGAACTGGTGGTTGGTACGTGACGAAGAACATTCGGAACGGTTCGGGACACCCAACCTAGCAAAGATGAAACGAGAGCTACGCGAGGCAGCTCCTCCCGGGCGGCCGCGTAATTCCAAGAAAGTGAAAAATGATAGGTAGGAAAAGGAAACTGCAAGTTATGGAGCCTGCAGTTGCTGAGTCATTGCTCTCTCGCATTGTGGTGATTGAGAGAGAGGTTCGAGACATTCTGCTGGCCAGCGCCGGACAGAAGCGCATTCAAACTGCATGCGCAGAAATGCGGGCACTCATACAACCGGAGGGAACGAAGTCATGAGCAAGGAACATCTTCTACACATCTTGAGGGACGGCAAACCAGACAAGGCGGGTCGGTTGAAGAACGCCCTGGATGACTACAAGGGTTCGTTCGCGGTCAAGTTCTATCTGGAGGCCACGCTGGAGTTGCTGAACCCGCCGGCCAAATCACCCCCTGCTCGCAAAGCCCCGGGAGCAGTTCAATGCCAAGGTTGCGATGGCGGGCACTGCACCACAGAGCATGGCGAGCTTCGGGGACTTCCACTCAATGGTTGTTTGCCCAGCGGTGAGCGCGCGATCCTCTGCCGGTCATGCTTCGATCATGAGATGAGGTTCCGGCACGATGAGGTCATGCGAGGAATCGAATTCGCTCTACCGGCTTGGGAGTCGTTGGAAATTTACAGTACCGATTGAAAGTAAGCGGAATAGTTGCCAGGCGGATAGAACTGGTTTATTCGTCTGGCCGGTACTTCTGGTTTTCTTTGGTAAAACAAGGAGTTAGACATGAACGATGGAGAGCGGTGAATGTTGTTGACAGCGGGCACGTAAGCGTGAACGATCACCAGCTAAATTGGGTTGACAATGGTTAGCTACCCAAAACAAGGGCCTAAACGAAAGCAAAGCCAATGCTGACCGATGGGACAAAACGGCTGACTAGACAGGCCAACTTCGAGTTGGCAACTGAACCAACTGCTCATGGCAGGGCAAATAATATGCAGGATGCTCCTCAAGTCTTGCTTCTCTTGGTTGGTCAGTGTCGATGGGGCGTACATACAAGGTCCGTAAGGACATTATGGTTCCAGTAGTTGATAGTAATCAAGTGCCATTGATGCCTTGTTCTGAAAAGAGAGCGAGGAAAATGGTTGGGTGTGGCAAAGCAACGCCGTTTTGGAAGAAAGGAATGTTTTGCATTCGACTAAATATAGAACCGAATTCGCGCAAGACACAACTAATAGCCGTAGGAATTGATCCAGGCTCCAAGAAGGAAGGATTTACAGTAAAAAGCGAAGCTCATACTCTATTGAATATCAACGCCGAAGCTGTGACTTGGGTAAAGCGTGCTGTTAAATCAAAAAGAATGATGAGGCAGCATAGGAGATATCGAAAGACTCCTTGTAGAAAACGCAGACTAAATCGCAAGCATTGTAGCATTGCCCCATCAACAAGAGCTAGGTGGGGATGGAAACTTAGGCTTTGTAATTGGTTATCTAAGATGTATCCAATCACAACCTGGATTGTTGAGGATATTAAAGCCAAAAGCATTAGCGGCCCAGGATCGTTTTCAATCCTTGAGGTTGGCAAGCACTGGTTTTATGCCGAGATTAGAAAGCTTGGCGAGCTTATTCTAAAGCAAGGATGGGAAACTAAAGTACTTAGAGATTCTCTTGGTCTTATCAAAACAACAGAAAAGCTAGCTGAGGTTTTCGAGGCTCATTGTGTTGATAGTTGGGTGTTGGCAAACAGCTACGTTGGCGGCCATGCCAAGCCAGATGATATCAATCTGATGTGCATATCCCCTATACATTTACACAGAAGGCAGCTACATGTATTTCAGTTTGTAAAAGGAGGAATACGAAAACCATACGGAAGTACTGGGAGTATTGGGCTCAAACGCGGCTCGCTTGTTATCCATATAAAATATGGGCTTGCTTATGTTGGTGGGACAATGGCAGGTCGCATTACACTACACTCGGTTGCAGATGGAAATAGAATAAGTCAATGTATAAAACCATCTGACTTGAAATTCAAAACATATAACGCATGGAAAGTAAGTAATGAACGATCAAGAACGTGAAAATTGGGTCGATAACGATGAGGGCCTCTATAGCATGTGGAGATCCGGCCGAAAGTCAAAGAGAGAATTCATTAGAGCAAATAGGCCAATGATTGATGTGGCCATAGCAAATGTCACCACCGGTAAACAACCGGCCCACTATCTGAAGTACGGAGGGCGATCATGAAGTTCATCAAAGAGTTCGTTACGGAGTGGAAGCGTCAGGTTGGTTGGATGCAGGCATTCGGTTGCGTGTTCCCTTGGGAGCGCGCCTACTGGAAGAGGCAACGGCCATGAGGCTACTACAAAAGCTACGCGATACGAAGTCCAGCTGGGATCTGGCCAATGATCCGATAGCCACCGCGCTAGTTGAGCTGGCTGACTACTGCGAACGGCTCTCAGATAAGGTTGAAGAGCTGGGCGGCAAGACATCGGATGCCGAGCACGACATCAAGGAAGATGTTCGAAGATTGCAGAACGATGTATCGGGTCTTGAAAGTGGTTTGAGTTCATTGACAGGCGATGTTCGAGAATTGGAAAGAGGTAAGTGAGATGCCCAAGGGTGATTTGGTAGAGATTGAGGGAACGATTGCGAAGGCTTGTGGCGGAGGCTTGTACGACATCCAGCCTGACAAGGGAGGGGCCATCATACAGGCACGTCTCTGCGGGCAGATGAAGCAGCGGCACATCCGAGTGCTGCCTGGGGACAAGGTTCGGGTTGGTGTTTCCCCATACGACTTGACACATGGTCTAATTCAATGGCGGTTCAAGTGAACTTGGTAGTCGCCGCGCTCTTAGACCTGCACGCGAAGATTGCTGCTGAGAATCGCGGCGAGAAACCACAGCCCGAAGCGAAGTGGGCACTCAGAACGGAAGTCAAAAATGGTAGCTCGGAAGACACGAACGAAGACACCGAAGCCGATCATCAAATGCGGCTTTATGACGAACAAGGACAACGCTAACCTACATTCGATAGCGTTCAACAACCTGACGAGCGGCGAAGTTCTGGCGCTGATTCATGCGTTGCAGATGGCGCGTCAGACATCAATGGTTGCACAAGACCTGAGTTGTTATCTCAGCAATGCGTTCACGGCATTTCAGTCAACCACCGGGGACCAGAAGGCTCAAGAGTTTTGGGCCGAGCTTGCTGGTGAGCTTGATGTGGTTGTAACTCGCAAGGACACAACATGAACCTAGACACACGAACCAAGAAATCAGTGGCAGACAGCATTGTAAGTGACCTGCCTGGTGGGTCTTGCAATGTCCCGGTCCGCTATGTCATCGCAGAGCCCGGCAACGGCACCCGGTACAGCCTGGTCTTCACCGACCTCAATGGATCGGACGAGGTTGGGGAGCAGGGCGGTTGGTTGGTGACCTGGCTCAACTCCCTGGACCTGAAGGCGATGGTCGTCACTGACAATGGTGGCTTTCTTGATTGGCGATACGTCATGCAAAAGATGCGGGCAAGCATTGCGGATGCTGTCTGCCTTACTGAAATCATCGGTCATTGTACTGGCCGAGAATACGAAACCTGCGAAGAAGTTGCTCAGATAGAAGAGGAGTAGTTATCATGTGCATAGGCGATGAAGATTGCGATTGCCATTTTGATGACGAGTTCGACGAGGATGGTGATGAATGCCTCGACGATGATGACGAGCGAATTGATGGGGTTGGGTTTGCTGACCCTGGTGGGCGGTCGGCGTTACGGGCTGCGACAGAGGATAATCCTCGCAACCTCCCGTGCCCAACCTGTGGCGTAGCCAACCGCTTGACACCGATTGATGTGGCTCGTGGCTATTGTTGTGACGATTGTGCTGATAGAGCAGAGCGCGGCTTCTGATATATTCGGTATATGCCCTACAGTTTAGAAAACAAAACTCTAGCCAAAGAATTCCTAAAGGGAATAAGGGCGTGTACCGTATGTAAAAAGTGCGGACAACAACCTGTAGATTTTCATCGCGAAGAGCATGAGATTGATGGTAATTTGAGAGTGTCTAGAATGGCCGCAAGAGGCCATCCAATTGAAATGATACAGGTTGAAATAGACAAATGTGAAGCGCTCTGTCGAAGCTG
>Ga0210377_10000341_pt1 | contig 44135 bp, 25 predicted proteins | sample PLM4_65_b1redo_FD_155480 | JGI IMG/M metagenome (GOLD analysis project Ga0210377, IMG submission 155480) | Groundwater sediment microbial communities from an aquifer in East River, Colorado, USA - PLM4_65_b1 redo | ecosystem: Environmental > Terrestrial > Soil > Riparian zone | place: USA: East...
CAGTCAGGCGCGCGTATCGGACCGGGATCCTCCTGCTTCCGGTAGCCGTACTACTCGCGCTTTGGGCCTGGTCGTCGCGTGGTCGCAATCGCCCTGCCGTGACGCCGGCGGAGACCCCGCTGCTGATGGTGGGCCGGATCGCGGACTATGGAGGGGCGCCTAACGGCGGGCTGGGACGACCGCTGGCCGACATGATCGCCACGGATCTGGCACGGGCACCGCGCCTCAAGGTGATCAGTACCGCGCGCGTCTATGAGATTCTCGCTCAACTCCGGGTTTCAGACACTGTGTCAGCAGCGCTCATGAGTGCGGCGCGGCACGCCGGAGCGACCGAGATGCTGGATGGAGCGCTCTTTGACCTGGGTGGAGGACGGATCCGACTCGACCTGCGACGGGTGGATGTAGCGACCGGCTCGGTGCTCGGGGCCTATTCGGTGCAGGGCAGCGATCCCTTCGGAATGGCGGACAGCGCCACTGTCTTGCTGGTCGCAGATCTCGGTACCACGGCTCCTGGTGGACCGATCGCCGATCTCACTACACGATCGCTGGACGCGTACCGCGCCTACAGCGCCGGCCTGCAGGACTATTTCCGGCTGGCATTCTCCTCGGCGGAACGACATTTCGTCGATGCGATCCGGGCAGATTCCACTTTCGCGATGGCGTCCTATTACTACGCGCTGGCGTCGGAGGACGGTGCCGAGCAGATCGCGAGACTCAACCACGCGTTGCGACTGGCCGCCCATGCCAGCGATCGCGAACGCCTGATCATTTCGGTGCGTTGGGCCCTGATGAACGCGGCGCCTAACACGCTGGCGCTGGCGGAGACCCTGGCGGTGCGATATCCCGCGGAAGTCGATGCCCACCTTGCTCTGGGCCACGCGCGCTACGTGCAGGAGGATTTCCTAGGCGGCATCCGGGCTTTCGATCGGGTGATCCAGCTCGACTCTCTCGGTTTGCGGGGGCAAGGGGTTCGCTGTGCGGCGTGTGACGCCTACTCGAACCTCATCGCGGGATATGCCACGGTGGATTCGTTTTCCGCCGCCCTCGCGGCGGCACGCGCCTGGGGCGCTGCCCAGCCCACCAGCCCGACTCCCTGGCGCCTGATCGCCTTCCTGTCCGATCAGGTCGGAGACAGCGCGGCGGCGGCCGGCTTCTTCCGCCGAGTCGCCGCACTCGACACCAACTCCAGAAACCTCCACTTCGATCGCACCGCGCATCTGTTGTGGGGGGAAAATTTCTCCGAGGTGGAGCGGGTCGACGGGGCACGGCTATCGCTCGGGGTCAGCCGATCGGAGCGGATCGACCTGTTATGGAGCCGAATGCTGGTGCAGGCGCAGCAGGGACGATTTCGGGCGGCACTGGAGACCGCGACGGGGCTTCGGAGCGATGTCGCCTCGGCGGGCCACGCCGAGCGGGAAGGTCACCCTTTGGCGATCACAATCGGGCTGGGCGAAGCGCAGGCGCTGCGGCAGAACGGACGCCTGCGTGAAGCGGCCGCGCGATTCGATTCCCTGGCCCGCTTCGATCTGGCCACCAGCCCGCCGGCCCGCCGGGCGTCCAGCCGGATCTGGATCCTGACCCACCTCGCCAGCACGCTGGCAGAGGTGGGTGACACCGCTCGGCTGATGAACATCGCCGCCAGCATGGAGTCACTCAAGACTCAGAGCGGTGCGATCCGGGACTGGAAGTTGCCGCACTATGTGCGGGGGCTCCTGGAATCGGCGCGGGGAAGGAACCAAGCCGCGTCTGCCGAGTTTGCCCGGGCCAGCAGCATTGCCGGCGATGGGTTCACCATGCCGGTGGTCGAGCGGGCCCGGATGTCGCTGCGATTGAATCGTCCCCTCGAGGCGGTCAACCTGCTGCAGCGCACCCTGCTCAGCTCATTCCATTTTTATGTCACCCACGCGGAGTTGCACGCGGCGCTGGCCGAAGCGTGGGCTGCCGCAGGGAACCGGGATAGCGCGCGAGTGCACCTGGCCGCAGTGGACCGAGCCTGGGTCCGGGCCGACCCGCCAGTGCGGGCTCGGCTGGCGCAGCTGCATGCGCGGCTGGGATTCTAGCTGTCTGCTATTCCCCCTTGAGAACCGTCTGCGGGTCCACGGCGGCGGCTCGCCGCGCCGGGAGCCAGCTCGCCAGCAGCGCCACCACCACCACAGTGCCGCTAACCGCGACCAGCGTGCCGGGGTCCGACGCCCGCACGCCGTACAGCTGGGTCTCCAGCAGCGTCCCGCCAAGACGCGCGCCGATCAATCCGACTCCGACGCCCGCCAGCACCAGCACCATCCCGTTGGCCATGACGACCCGCTGCACTGCCCCCCCATCCGCGCCGAGCGCGAGCCGGATCGCGATCTCTTTCCGGCTCAACCCCACGACAAACGCAATCACTCCGTAAATCCCGATGGCCGCAAGCAGCAGCGCCAGCGCGCTGAATGCCCCCAGCACCACGGAGCCGAATCGGGGCGCCGCATTTTGTCCGGCGAGCGCGTCACCCAACCCTGCCACCTGAAAGAGCGGAAGACCCGCATCCAGCGCCGCGACCTCCCTCTGGATCGTCGTCACTGAGGGGGCAACTCCATTCCGCATCCGAACCGCAATCTCGAGATCGGTGCCGGTGCGCTGGGCGAACGGGAAATAGACGTCGGGCTCGCTGGTTGCCGTGGTTAGATCGGTGGTGAGATCGCGGAATCGCGCAAGCCCGGCCACCCCGACGATGGTGACTTCCGGACCGGTCTCATCGCCCAGACGAAACCGCCGGCCGATCGGATCCAGGCCGGGCCAGAATCGTCGGGCCATGGCGCTGCTGATCACGGCGACGGTCGGCGCGTCGGCGGCATCGAACGCCGAGAATCCGCGGCCTCGTTCGACGGCAATCCCCACGGTGCGGAAGAACTCCGGCGTGACCGAGTGGCGAAAATACCGGATTGGCGTGGCACCGGGACCCTCGACCAGGAGAGAGGAGGCGTTGGAGTTCCCTCGGAGGGGGAGATCGGTGCTCACCGCGGCGGCCAGAACCCCGGGAAGCGCGTTGAGCCGGACGGAGAGCTGTTCCGCGAATGCGGCGCGGGCCTCGACCGGGTATCCAGCCCGCGGAAGCGAGAGCCGCGCCGCGAGCACGCCTTGGGAATCGAACCCCGGACTCACCGACATCCGCTCGCGGAGACTCCGCAACATCAGTCCCGCGCCGACCAGGAGCATGAGCGCGAGGGACACTTCCCCCGCGACCAGGATCTGTTGCAGGCCGGGCCGCCGCAGCCGCCCGAGGCCGGAGGAGGCCGCCCGGGCTCCCTGCCGGAGCGCATCGCTCAAATCGCGAGTCTGCTTTCGGAGAACCGGCGCGAGGCCGCAGGCCAGCCCGGTGAGGACGGTCAGGCCTATCGTAAACCCGAGAACCCGAAGGTTGACGGCGATCTGGGCATACCCGGGAAGCAACCCGGCCGGGGCCAGCGGCACCAGAAGCCGGATGATCCAGTATGCCAGCAGGATGCCGGCCGCCCCTCCGAGGCCGGCGAGCACCATGCCTTCCGTCAGCAGCTGCCGTACCAGCTGAAACCGGCCGGCACCGAGGGCCATGCGCAGAGCGATCTCTCGCTCCCGCGCCGTTGCGCGAACCAGCTGGAGACTCATCACGTTCGCGGCGGCGATCAACAGGACCAGCAGCACCGCCTTGAACAGGGTTTGAAACAGCGACGCATTGGTTCCGAGGAAGTGCTGTTCCAGCGACAGGAGGTCCACACTGCGATCGGTGTTGGTCTCTGGATGCAGCTCCGTCAGACGACCGGCCACCGCCCGAAGGTCCTGGGCGGCGTCGGACATGCTGACGCCGTCCTTGAGCCGGCCCAGAGCCACGAGCCAACGGCTGTTCCGCGTGGTCAGCAGCGAAGCGGGAGAGTCCACCGAGAGCATCGCGAGGGGAATCCAGAGGTCCGATTGAAAGGACAATCCGGAGAATCCTTCCGGCATGACGCCAATCACCGTGAAGGGGCGGTCGTTGATGGTGACGGTCCGCCCGAGCAACTCTGGGTCCCCGGCAAAACGGCTCTGCCACATGCGGTGACTTACCACGACGACAGGAAACGCGTCCGCGACCCGGTCTTCCTCGGTCGTGAACGTACGACCTCGAGCGGCTTCGGTCCCAAGGAGCTTGAAATACGCCGCGTTGACCCGCTCGGCATTGATGCGCTCGGCCCCCGACGCGGTACGCAGGTTGAGCGAGATGGGATCCCAGGCGGACACGCCCGAGAGGGTGTGATTCATCGCGGCCCAGTCGGCCACTTCCGGGGGGGAGGCGCCTCGCTGACTCCGTTGCGGGCCGGCGACGCCCCACAGGAAGACCAGCCGGTCGGCTTGCTCGAATGGAAGCGGGCGGAGAAGAGCTGCGTCGAGGAGACTGAAGGTCGCCGTCGTCGCCCCGATCCCCAACGCGAGCGTCGCGATGATGACCGCGGAGAGACCGGCACGGTTCTGGAGATTTCGGAAGGCGAAGCGGATATCCTGCGCGCTGATAAGCGTCATGCGGGCAGGCAATGCACCGGATGTGCCACCGGCGATCCCAGCATAACCGGCGGCACCACAACGAATTGGAGGTGGAGAACGAACCGTTCCCGGTCCCACACCTGAACAGTCCGTCCCACCTCCGGACAACCGAGTTCAGATTGTCCGCGATCGTCTCCGCATCAGGTACCGATGGTCGTCGCGTAGCCGGTCGAGCCGCTCCCGGACACGCTCCATCGCCCGTTCACGAATGACCCATTCCTTTCGCAGGTTCTCGTTCAGACGATCGGAGAGCCGGTCCCGCATCGCGAATTCGCGGTCCCTCACCTGATCGAGTCGATCCAGTGAACGATCCCGCGCGCGGTCCCGCATGCGCTCAGCCAGCTCTGGCCGGCTCCGGACCCGGTCCATCGCGTCTCTCCGCGCCCGCTCGGATCGTTCGAGCGCCCGCTCGACGATGCGCATCCGGTCGGGAATCATCCTGAATTGGTGCAGGTCTGTCAGGGGACGGCGGTAGTGCGGCTCTATCCGGATCCAGTCGCGCCGCTCCGAGCGGGGCGCCGGATTCGGATCCTGGGCCGCGGCGACGGTCACCGTGCCGGCCAGCAGGGTGGTCGCGAGGAGGCAATGCCGAAGGCGCATGGGACGATCTCCTGACGAAATGGAGCGGCTGTCGGGGTCACCGATACAAATAGAGACGCTTGCGCCACGGAAATAGTTGCGTAGGCGGCGCTACGCCTTCCTCAAGCCGGACGGCGCGGTCCCGTTGGCGGTAGCCTAATAGAGGGAATGGTGGTCAATTGGCTTGGACCCCAGCCATGATCCCTGAACCAGGAGCCCGACGTGCGATACCCTTCCGAGTCACCGATCTGCATCGTGGGGGGTGGCGCCGGCGGCCTGAGCGCCGCCTTCTACCTTCGGAGCGCCGGCTATACCAACGTCACCGTCCTGGAAAAAGCCGATCATCTCGGTGGCAAGTGCCACTCGCCTGTGGTGGATGGCGTCGCCTACGACATGGGCGCGCTCGAAGTCACGCAATCCTACGTGCACGTGCTGCCGCTGATCGAGAAGTACCGGCTGGAGATGACCGATATCGGCGGCATTCTCCTCCTGGACTACGCCAACGGCGACCTCCACCACGGATCCTACCTCACGAAAGGCCTCAGCTTTTTCCAGGATGTGGGGATGCTGAAGGACATCGCCAAGTACTTCCTCGAGCTCGCGGAAACCGACGACACACTCAAGGGAGCCGGGTTCCCGAAACTTCCCCCGGAGCTCGCCAAGCCGTTCAGTACCTGGCTGGCCGACAAGGACATGGCCACCATGGCCCAGGTCTTCTCGCTGCCGGTGACCTGCTACGGGTACGGTCCGCTCGATCAGGTGCCGGCGGCGTACGTCCTCAAGTATCTGGACAAGACCGACTACACCATGCTGATCGTCGATTACGCCAAGGATCTGTTCGGCAAGGTCGGCGCGTGGCCCAAGCGGCTGCTGACCGGCTACCAGTCGCTGATGCGGCACATGGCCGATGACATGACCGGCACCGGAACGACCCGGGTGCTAACCGGCGCCCATATCAGTTCGATCCGGCGCAACCAGCCGGGCTCCCATCCGATCAAAGTGGAGTACCGTCACGGCGGGGTCGCCCACCAGGAGGATTTCGACCATCTCATCCTCGCCTCATTGCTGACGGAAGAGGCTCTGGCATTCGTGGACCTGACCGGCCCGGAGTCCTCCATGTTTTCGCAAGTGAAGGTGTGCAACTACTACACCTCCCTCTGCGAGATCCCGGGACTCGAGGTCGGGACCTACGCGATGGTGGTGAAGGATGGCGCGGTGGTGCCGCCGCCGGCCGGTACGCCCTGCATGATCATCAAGTCGTGGGAGAACACGGACCTGGTGGTGGTCTACACCTATTCCGCCGAGGCACTGTCGATTGCCGAGGTCGAGGCCCGGGTCCGGGCCGGGATGGCCGCGATGAAGCTCGACCTGCGCGGCGTCCGCGAGACGCTCATGTGGCCGTATTTCCCGCACGTGGAGGAGGCCGGTCTCGCCGCCGGCTTCTACGACACCCTCACCGGCATGATGGGGCAGAACGCCACATGGTACGCGGGCGGGCTGATGAACTTCGAGGATGTCGAGAAGTGTTTCGAGTGGTCGTACGACCTGGTGGAAAAACACTTTGCCTGAGGTTCGCGTGAAATACTTCATCATTTCGGTGGATGGCGGAGGGATCCGCGGGGTCATCCCGGCGATGCTGCTCCGCTCGATCGGCCACGAGACGATCATCAAGGCCAGTCTCTTCGCCGGTACCTCTACCGGAAGCCTCATCGCCGTAGGTCTGGCGGCCGACGTCAGGATCGAGGAGATCACGGACACCTATCTGGACCCGAAGGCCTGCCACACGATCTTCACACCCTACGTGGGCAGCCAGGAACAGACCGACCCGGAGGGCCATCTCGCGCTCCTCCAGAAGCTCAGGGGTCGGCTGGTGAACGAGGAGTTGCACTTGTTCCAGTCGGGAATCGGCTCCGTGTTCGAGGAGCTGCTCTTCCCGCAGTACACGGCCGCCGGGCTCCGACGGGTCATCGAGTCGTGTGCTCCGGAGACGACCCTCGGCAATCTGACGCACCATGTCTTCGTGCCGACCTTCGTCCTGAATGCGATCACCCCGGCGGGCCCTCAGTGGGAGGCGACGGCCTTCCACAACCTTCCGGGGCCGGTCGGGTTCGGTGGTCACGCGGAGGCCCCGTTGGTGGACGCCATCATGGCCAGCGCCGCCGCCCCGCTGTATTTCCCGCCGCATCCCTATGGCGGGATGCTGTTCGTGGACGGCGGGCTGATGGCGCAGAACCCGACGATGCTCGCCTTGGCGGCGGCGATCGGGGCGGGGCTGGTGGGTGAGGGAGGCGTGCCGCTCGATCAGGTCTCGATTCTCTCCCTTGGTACCGGTAGTAACACGAGCAGCTACCCACCCCCGGGGGGCGACTTTCCGCCGCCCTACGGGATGCTGGGCTGGTCGTGGCCCGAACCGCGGGGAACGTCCACTCCGGCGGTGCCGCTGACCGACGCCATTCTGGATGGCGTGGCGCAGGTAACCGACTACCAGGTGCAGGCCCTCATCGGGAAAGACAACTATCGGCGGGCTCAGGTGGGGCTGGGAACCACCGCGATCGCGCTCAACGACTGCGCGATGCTGGATGCCGAAGGCGGCCTGGAGGACCTGGCCAACAAGTACATCGAGACCCCATACTGGCAGGACACCATCCGGTGGGTGAAGGACCGGCTCGGCTAGGGTCGGTCAGTTCACCGGAGGGAAGTGGATGTTGACGACGTGCTTGGAGTGCCGCACGATCGGCTCGATCAGTTCGAAGTTGGTAACGCCTCCCACATAGCAGGTCCGATTGGTTCCCTGGAGCGCCTCCAGGCGGGCATACCAGCCGGCCCCGAAGTCCTCCGTGGTCACGTGCTGGAAGTAGGGGAAGGCGTCGAATGTCTGCCACGCCGTCATTTCCGATTCTATCGTCCCGCCCATCTGGCGGACCAGGTCCTGACATGCCCTTCGACAGGTCTCCCGGAAGTGCTCGCCCGGGGGAGCGACTGCGCCATCTCCCGGCAGTTGGAGGTAGAACTGGGTGACGAAACTCCCCTTCGACTTGTACTGCTGCGTCACCCCCCACGGGGTCCCGGTCGCGGTTTGCGGGTAGACCACGGCAATCGGAGCCGGCAGGTTGAGGCCGTTGACCGTCGCGGTGAACATCGTGTAGGTGTTGGTCTTGATCCGGGAGAGGATGTCGCGCTCGGTGGCGCCGAGGTCGAGGAACTTTTCCGTCACCGCGGGCGAGAGCGGGCAGGCCAGGATCAGGTAATCGAAGGCCATCTCGCTGGGAAACGTCCGCTCACGGTCGAGAATCTGCTCATCTTCCCGGAACCTGATTGTGACGCCGTCTGCGCTACGGGTAATGGAGGAAATGTCGACGTTGAGGCGCACATTCAGCCCCCACGACACCTGTTCCCACATCCGCGCGAACCCTTCCACGAACCGCTTGGGCCAGGGAAAGAGGTAGCGGAGCAGCGGCAGCGGGAAGAGCAGCATAGGGACAAAGGTCCGGGGCCCGATGTACTTGAGCACATAGGGGGCGGCAATCTCGTTCAGGTGCCCGTAGCCCATGATCGTCACCGGGATCTCGAAGAGGCGGGAGAGCGGTTCGAGCCCGTGGCCGGCGAGCCACTGGGAAAATGGGACCGCGAGGTCCGGGGCATCCTCCGCCACCCTGGCAAAGGTGGGGGGGTCGATCACCCGGCCGAGCTTGAGCCGTAGCCAGAGGTACTTGAGGGCCATCCTCATGAACTTGAGGATCGGGACCACCTTGCCGGTCGCGTCGTCGGTCCGGATGGTGGTGAGGAAATCGGTGAAGCGGGTTGGTCCGCCATCCGACGGCACGTTGAGGACGCTGTAGGGGTCTTCGAAATAGAGCTTGGCCCCGACCGTCCTGGCGATCTTCAGGGTCTCCTGGTACTCCATCGTGACATAATTCGCCCCGATATCATAGGTCTGGTAGTTCTCGGTGATCGACAGGCAGAGCCCGCCGATCCGTCCCGCCTTCTCGAGCACCGTGACGTTCCGGTACCCGTTGGCCTTGAGGAACCAGGCTGCCGAAAGGCCGGCCGGGCCCGCGCCAACTACAGCGATGCGCGCGTCGCGAGCTGGTCTCGGGCTGGTCATGAGAGTCTCCTGACTTCGTCGTCCCACCCCATTTTCTGCAGCAGCGCGAGTCCTGCCGGTGTCGAGCTGAGGCCCCGGTTCTCATTGAAATGGAGCAGCAGGGCCGGAATCGTCATGTCACGGACCTCTCCTGCCAGTGTGAGCAGCCGGGCCGATTCCTCCTTCAATTTCAGTCCATGGGCGAGCAGCAGGAGGAGGGAGGGCTGTACAAACTCCACCTCGGCCCGGGCGCTCAGCTCGTGGTAGATCGCCAAGGCCTCGGTGTGGCGACCGCCGGCCTCATGTGCCAGTCCGACCACCAGCATGATCCAGGGATGACGCCCGCTGGGGCCCAGTACAGGGGTCATGGCCTTGAGGGCACCTTCCCAGTCCCCGCTCCGGACCAGGCCGAGGCCCAGCTGGTAGTGCCCGATGAAGGATGACGGATCGATGGAAAGCGCCTTCCGGGCTTCGGCCACCGTCTCCGTGTGGCGGTCGGCGAAGCCGTGAACCAGGGCAGAGAAGGCGTGGGCCAGGGCGCTGAGCGGGTCCTGCTCCAGGGACTGCCGGACGTACTCTGTCGCACGATTGAAATCCCCGTGTACCCCGCAAAGCAGGTAGAAGGCGTACTCGATCCTGATGCTGGAGTCTGATGGGCTCAGCTCCATGGCGCGGTTCCATTCGCGTTCGGCCTTTTCCCGGTCGTATTCCAGCATCAGCGCCACCATCGCGGATGCAGCGTGAACCGGGCCGTTCCCCGGCGCCCTCTCCATCCCGATCCGAGCGGCCGCGACCGCCCGTGCTCCGACCTGTTCGGTGCTATAGATCCCGTAGAACCCGGTGAGTACCAGGGCGTGGGCGAGGGCCCCGTGCGCCGCCCCGAAGTCGGGATCGAGGGCAACGGCCTGTTCGTACAGCTCCACGGCGGTACGGAGTCCGGGACCGCGGCGGTGCTCGATCGCCTTGCCCTTCAGGTAGAGCTCGTACGCCTCGATGTTGTCGGTCGGCCTGGCCGGCGCAGTCTTGGACTTCCCGGCGCCAAGGGTCACCGTCAGCTTGTCGGCGATGGCGTGCGCGATCTCGTCCTGGATGGCGAAGACGTCGGTCATCTCCCGGTCGTACCGCTCGCTCCACAGGTGGTACCCGTCGGACACGTTGATCAGCTGGGCGGTGATCCGAAGCCGATTGCCGGCACGGCGGACGCTGCCCTCCAGAACGGTTGCCACGCTCAGCTGGTCGCCGATGCTCCGCAGGTCGACGTTTTTCCCCTTGAAGGAAAAGGCCGAGGTGCGCGCGGCAACCCGGAGGTCGGGGATCTGCACCAGCACGTTGATGATCTCTTCCGACATCCCGTCCGAGAAGTACTCGGTCTCGGGGTCGTCGCTCATGTTGGCAAAGGCCAGGACCGCGATCGAGCGCCCCGCCGTATCGTGATAGGCCACCTCCTTCGACACCAGCGCCTCGGCAAACAGGGCCACCGACTCGAATCGGTCCTCGGGTGCAATCGCCATCGCCTTGGTCAGGGCGGCCTCGATGGAGCGCGGGACGTTCGGGCGTTTGATGGTCACCTTCGGCGCCGGCTTGGTAAAGCGCTGGGCCAGAATGGCGGAGATGGTGGGGCCGGTGAACGGCGGTTCGCCGGAGAGGAGCTCGAAGAGCACGGTCGCCAGGGCGTACAAGTCACTCCGGCCGTCGATGTCGAGGTCGCCGGCGATCTGCTCCGGACTCATGTAATTCGGGGTTCCCAGAGCCATGCCGGTCGCGGTGATCCGCTCGTCCCCGGCTTTGGAGACGGCCCGCGCGATGCCGAAGTCGGCGACCAGGGCATAGCTGCCCTGCAGGAGGATGTTCTCCGGCTTGATGTCCCGGTGGATGATCTGGTGCCCGTGAGCGTAGGTCAGCGCCTCGGCCACCTGTAAGGTGATCCGGACCGCTTCGTCCACCGGGAGCTGCTTCTCCCGGTTGAGCCGGTCCCGGAGCGACTCACCATCGACCAGCGGCATCACGTAATAGAGGAACCCTCCCGCGGCGCCGGAGTCGTGCAGAGCGAGAATGTGCGGGTGGCTGAGGCGGGCCGTGGTCCTGATCTCGCTCAGAAACCGCTCGGGGCCGAGCAGCGACGCGAGCTCGGGGCGCAGGACCTTCATGGCCACGGTCCGTTCGTGGCGCACGTCCCGGGCGCGGAAGACCGTCGCCATCCCGCCGCTCCCGAGTTCCCCGAGGATTTCGTAGCGGCCAGCCAGGGCGGCGTTCAGCTCCTCCGGTTCGGTCACACGATGTTCCCGTGGAAATCGTATTCGATCCGTCGGGGGAGCTGGACGGTGGCCAGGGGGCCCGCGGAAACCCGTTGCGCGTCGAAGATGAGCAACCGGCTCCGGTTGTCCTTCATGTCATACACCACGTTCATCACGTAGCCATCGCCCTCGGGGGAATCCGTGTGCTTGGGGGTAAAGAGCGCCTCACCGGTGTAGCAGCCCTCGCCGACGTGGAATGAATCGCGGGCGCCGGTCTCGAAATCGTAGTGCATGACCGTGTTCCAAAGGCCGATGTTGTCGTCGCCCTGGTCGAGGTAAACGTACCAGCCGTGTCGATGCCGCTTGGTGAGGAACCGGTCGTCCATCGTCGGGAACTCGGACGCCTCCGGGGTGATGACTTCTTCCTTGAGCTCACCGGTCTTGGTGTTGAGCCGCCAGCGGACCAGGGCCGCCGTGGCGTCGAGCGAGAACGGCGGACTCGGGTTCTGGGTCGGCAGGTCGAGGAGGGGGATCCGGGGATACTTGGCCACGTCAGTCACCAAGCAGTCTCCGTCCTCCCAGACATTCATGCTGTGGAACACCCAGCACGTCGGAATCTCGAACCACTTGGTGTCGGACGACGCTCCGTTCCGCGGCATGACGCCGAGCCGGGCACCCCGTTCCGGCATCCAGCGGAATGGCTCCCGGGTTCCGACATTCCGTATGTCAAAGACCGCCGGCATGTGGAAGAAGACGACATAGTGCTCGGAGAGACCGAAGGAGTGCATCATCACGCCGTAAGGCACATCGATCGGTTCGTACTGTTCGATGGCGCCGCTCGGCCCGATCCGGTAGTACTGGAAGTACGGCGGCAGCGCATTGTAGCCCATCGTAAAGCTCTCGCCGGTGAACGGATCGCTCCGCGGGTGGGCAATCGCGGGACCGACAAGTTTGCCGCCGTAGTCGTAGAGCCCCAGGGTGCCGAGCTCCCGGTCGAGCAGATACGGTTGCCCGGCCTCATCGAGGGCCATCAGTTTGTCGCCCTGCTGCACCACGCTGGTATTGCCGCAGTTGAGGATCGTGGCGATGGACTCGAACTGGCTTCGGGTCGGACCCCACCCCAGCAGTTTCCGGATCCCGAGCCAGAGCAGGTTGAAGAGGCCGAAGCGGAGCTTCATCCACCCATCGAGGGTGGTGCTGCTCGCCGTGCGGAGACCGCCGTAGAGGGCGCTGCCGGCCTCGTTTTCCAGGATCCACTTCTTGGTCTCGACCCACTTGTTCTTGTACCGCACACCGCCGGCTTCGAAATAGAAGGCGTTGAGCATGCCGTCCCCATCGAACCAGTGGTAGTACTTCATGTCGAGGGGCTTGAAGCGCGGGTTGGGACCGGTCCGGATCAGGGTCTTGCCCGTCAGCTCGGGCGGCACCGTGCCCGTCACCGGCAGGTCGCGAAACTCTTCCTCCTCGAGCATCGGGGCCCAGTTGCCCAGCAGGTAGGCGTTCCTGGTTTTTCCCCAGGGGCTTTCTCCTCCCCGGTTCCTCGGGTCGGTGGAGCTCAGGGAATCCTCGGTATGTAAGAAGATGAAGGTCGGGTGCTGCCCGTGCTGAAGGTAGTCCCGGACAACGGGAGCGCCAGACCAGGCCCCATTCGTACGCGGGAGCACTTCGCCTCAGAGCCGGGTCCCGGTGGCAGCGTCAAACCAGTGAAGCCCCGACGCTTCCACGGCGAGCGTCATCCGGTCACCGATTGTCAGGGTGGTTCCCGCGTCCATCCGCAGCGTGATGAACGTGTCCCCTGATCGGACGGTCACCAGCGACTCGTAGCCCAGCGGTTCAACCTCTTCCACCATCCCCTGGAACCCGGGGAGACCCTGACTCGGGTGGATGGCCTCGGGGCGGATGCCCAGCACGACAGCGCCGGCCGCGGCAACGGGAGGCGCCGGGCCGTCGGGGATGCGGAGGGTGAAACCACCCTCGGCTTCGAACAAAGGCCCGTCCCCCCTGGCCAGCTTGCCTGGGATCTGATTCATCGGAGGCGTCCCCAGAAACCCGGCGACGAACAGATTGGCGGGCCGGTCATAGATATCGAGCGGCGTCCCGATTTGTTGGACCCGTCCCTCGTGCATCACGACGATCCGGTCGCCCAGGCTCATTGCCTCGACCTGGTCGTGGGTGACGTACATCGTCGTGGTACCCAGCCGGCGCCGCAGGGCGGCCAGCTCCCGCCGCATTTGTACCCGGAACTTCGCATCGAGGTTGGAGAGCGGCTCATCAAACAGGAACACCTGCGGATGCCGCACGATCGCGCGGCCCAGGGCCACCCTCTGCCGCTGGCCGCCGGAGAGCTGCTTGGGCTTTCGGTCCAGCAGATCGCCGATGCCGAGGAGCTCCGCGGCTTCCTGCACTCTGGCGTCGATGGTCGCCCTGGGAAGCTTTCTGAGCTTGAGCGCGAACCCGAGATTCTCCCGGACCGAGAGGTGCGGATACAAGGCGTAATTCTGGAAAACCATCGCGATGTCGCGGTCGCGCGCCGGCACGTCGTTGACCACCCGTTCGCCGATTCGAATGGTCCCGGCCGACATCGCCTCCAGTCCCGCGACCATGCGAAGCGTGGTGGTCTTTCCGCACCCCGACGGCCCTACGAGCACCAGAAATTCGCCTTCGCGGACCTCGAGGTCGATTCCGTGCACGGCGACGTGAACCGCGCCGCGCTCCTGGTATATCTTCCGGACTCCTTCCAGCACTACTCTGGCCATGGGAACGCCCTTCGCCGATGACTCAGGAGCACCGATTCCCCGCCGGCTTCCTCTTCGGGGCTGCCACGTCCGCCTACCAGATCGAAGGCTCTCCCCTGGCGGACGGAGCGGGCCCCAGCATCTGGCATCGCTTCTCGCATACGCCCGGAGCCATTGAAACCGGCGAAACCGGCGACGTCGCCTGCGACCATTACCGGCGCTCCGAGAGCGACGTCGGTCTCATGCACGATCTGGGACTTACCGCGTATCGCTTCAGCATCTCCTGGAGCCGGGTCCTGCCCTCCGGCCGGGGAGCCGTCAACCCGGCGGGATTGGCATTCTACGACCGCCTGGTGGACCGCCTGCTCGAGCGAGGCATTTCGCCGATGGCGACGCTCTACCACTGGGACCTCCCCGCCGCCCTGGACGACATGGGCGGCTGGACCAACCGCGACGTCGCAGGGTGGTTTGCCGATTACGCCGGCGCCGTGGTGCGGAGACTGGCCGACCGGGTGGCGTTCTGGGCCACGATCAACGAGCCCTGGGTGGTGAGTGATGCCGGATACCTGCATGGCACCCACGCCCCGGGGCACGCGAGTCTCTCGGAGGCGCCGCGCGCGAGCCACAATCTGCTCCGCGCCCACGGCGCCGGCATCCAGGCCATCCGCGCCGAGGGGGGCAGGCAGGCGGGCCTGGTGGTGAATCTGGAGCCCAAGTATCCGGCGTCGGACCGGCCGGCCGACCTTGCGGCCACTCGCCGCGCCGATGCTTACATGAATCGACAATTCCTCGATCCGGTTTTTTTCGGCAGCTATCCCGAGGAACTGCCCGACATCTTCGGCGACGCCTGGCCGGCATTCCCCTCGGAGGATCAGGCGCTGATCTCGCAGCCCCTCGATTTTCTGGGCATCAACTACTACACCCGCGGCGTCATGCGTGACGATCCGGGTGAGCTGCCGCTTCGCGCATCGCGGGTCCGCCAGCGCGGTCGCCTCCATACCACGCTCGACTGGGAAGTCTATCCCGAAGCCCTCACCGAGGTACTGCAGTGGGTGCGCGATCGGTACGGCAGCGTGCCGCTGTACATCACCGAGAACGGAGCCGCCTTCGACGACCCACCCGAGGTGGAGACCGAGATCCTCCAGGATCCGCTCCGGGTGCGGTACCTGGGAGACCATTTGAGGGCCGCGCACCGTGCCATCATGAACGGCGTCGATCTGCGGGGATACTTTGCCTGGTCGCTGCTCGACAATTTCGAATGGAGCGCGGGCTACGCAAAGCGTTTCGGCCTCTACCACGTGGATTTCGCGACCCAGCGCCGAACACCGAAGGCCAGCGCGAAATTCTACGCGGAAGTGATCGGCTCTCACGGCGAGGCGCTCGGGGCAGGCCGGTAGCTGGGCCCCGCATCCGGCCCGAGATCGACGTGCACGCGGTGGGTTCTTCCATCGGATCGAAGCTCCACCAGTACGGAGCCGTCTTCCACGCGGAGCCGCAGTCCGTCCCCACGCGCCGCAGTGGCCCCGCTGGTTCGCTTGACGACGATGTGATAGCGGGTTTGTCCATCGGGAAGCCGGTACCGCACTGAGAACCCCGGCCAGTCGGCCGGGATGCAGGGACAGAGCACGAGGGTCCCGCCGCCACGAATTGTCACGCCGAGAATGGACTCGAGCCCGACGCGGAACATCCACCCCGCCGATCCAGTGTACCAGGTCCAGCCTCCCCTGCCCAGGTGTGGCGCGACGCCGTAGACATCAGCCGCAACCACGTAGGGCTCGGCTTGATAAACCGCGATGCCTTCCGGCGAATCTCCGTGGCAAACCGGATTGAGGAGATCGAACAGCGGAGCGGATCGATCGCTTCGGCCCGCTTCGACCAGCGCGCGCACCGCCCACAGCGCCGCGTGGGTATACTGGCCGCCATTCTCCCGCACGCCGGGGACGTATCCCTTGATATACCCCGGATCGTGAGGAGTCCGATCGAAGGGCGGAGTCAGGAGACGGATCAGCCGCGCCGGCTCGTCCACCAGAAACCGCTCCATGGCATCGAGTGCCTGTGCGGCGCGCTTTGCCGGGGCGGCGCCCGAGAGGACCGACCAGGCCTGGGCAATGGCGTCGATACGGCACTCGTCGTTTTGTGCGGAGCCAAGGGGCGTTCCGTCGTCATAGTAGGCCCGGCGGTACCACTCACCGTCCCAGCCGCCGTCGTTGAGCGCGACGCCGAGCTCGGTGAGATACTTGCCGTAGCGCGAGATACGCGCCTGGTCGTTCCGTTTCCGGCAAATCGGCAGAAATCGGCGGAGGATCGCGAAGAGGAAAAATCCGAGCCAGACGCTCTCGCCCTGTCCCAGCCTTCCCACCCGGTTCATCCCGTCATTCCAGTCGCCCGTACCCATCAGCGGCAGGCCATGCCGGCCCCGGGTGAGCGAGCGGTCGATCGCGCGGCAGCAGTGCTCGTAAACTCCGGCGCGAATCCCCGCGTCGCCGGGCTCCATCAGGATCTCATCCGTGCCGTCGGGGAGCGGCGGCCCAAGGAGAAAGCCGGCATCCTCGTCGAGCACCGAGACGTCACCGGTGGTTGTCACGTAAAACTCGGTGACGAAGGGGAGCCAGAGCAGGTCGTCCGAGAAACGGGTGCGGATCCCCCGGCCGGCCGGCGGATGCCACCAGTGGAGCACATCGCCCTCGACAAACTGGCGGCCGGCATGGAGGACGATCTGCGTCCGGGTGAGATCGGCGCGGTGATAGATCAGCGCGGCGGCGTCCTGCAGCTGATCCCGATATCCGAAAGCACCACCGGACTGATAGAAGGCAGAGCGGGCCCACATCCGGCAGCTCAGGTTCTGATAGGATAGCCACCCGTTCACCATCAAATCCATGGCGGGCGAAGGGGTCTCCACCTTGATCGTGGAGAGCAGGGTATTCCAGAACGTACGGACTTCCGCGAGCGCCGCTCCGACCGCCTCCGGCATACGGAAGCGGGTGCAGAGCGCAGTGGCCGCGGCCGCGTCGTTCGCCTGGCCCAGCAGAAAGGTCCACTCACCGGCCTCGCCTGGAGCGAGCTCGGTGACGAGCTGGTGAGCCGCACAGGGGTCCAATCCGGCACCGGCACGCCCATCGAGGCGTCCTGTAGACCCGAGCGCCTCCGGCGCCTCAGTGCTGCCGTACCGCCCCAGAAACGCCTCGCGATCCGCGGTGAAGTGGCGGCCGCGTTCACCGGGACCGGATGCGGCCGCGAACGCTACCCGGCTCCCGAAGTCGACACTGGCGGGATTCCTGGCCAGTAGGACCGCCCCCCCGGCGGTGGTTTCGGTTGTCACCGAGGCCATGGTGTCGGAGCGCGTGCCTCCGAGCACCCATTCCGCATAATAGAAGACCGACAGGTGCCGGGCCGTCGCGCTCCGATTGGTGACCCGGAGACGGATGATCTTGACCGCACCTTCCACCGGCACGAATGAGACGACCTCCTGCTCCAGCCCGGCGGACGAATGCCGCCACGCGGTGTACCCGAATCCATGGCGGACCTCATACGCGCCCGAGCCGGGCGTGGGCCCTGGAGTCGGAGACCAGAACAAACCGGCGTCTTCATCGCGGAGATAAATCGCTTCGCCCGCCGGATCGGAAACCGGATCGTTGAACCAGGGCGTGAGCCGATTCTCCCGGCTATTCTGGCTCCAGGAAAATCCGAGACCGCTCTCGGAGGCGATGAAGCCGACGCTCTGGTTGGCGATCACGTTGCACCAGGGGAGCGGCGGCAGCCGCAGACCGCCGATGGAACGGTCGAGACGCATCACGTACTCGCTCCCATCCCCGCCAAATCCACCGAGTCCGTTGAAGAACGCCAGTGGTTCTGAAGCGGCGGCCGCAGCATCGAGTCCTGGCGCCGGGCGGAACCGATGTGGCCTCGACGCGGCAATCCCGTCATCCGGCCCGGGCTCGTCGGTCATTGGTAAGCCGGCGTCGGAGTCGCCGGCGGACCGCGTCGCGAGCATCCGCTCGACAGCCACCAGGTCGGCCCCCACGGCGAGCATGGTCTCCACCCGAACGGATGCTCCCGGAGCGAGGGCCAGCACGCACCGCAGCGACAACACCGGGTCCAGAACGTTTCCTGTGGTCCCGGAGAGCTCCCCACCCTGCTCCATCGCGCGGGGGTTGTGCAGGGTCTTGCCCCGTCCGATGAACCGGGCGCGATCGGTTTCCCACTGCAGAGGCCCGTCTCCCAGCATCGCGTGACCGAGCACGAGCACCGGCTCCTCGGGACTCTTGGGCCGTCGGCGGGCCACCAGGGCCCGGCGCTCCGGAAGCGACTCCGTTTGGACGAAAAGCTTGGAGAACGCGGGATGGCTCGCGGCCGAGCCGGGATCGTCGAGTACCACCTCGATGCAGGTGGTGAACTCCAGCCGTCGAGAGATGCCGCTTTGATTGGTGACGGTATGCCGCCGCCGTTCGATGTCCTCCGTGGCGTCGAGCGTGATCTCGGTGACGAGCGCAATCTCCTCGTCTTCCCGCGCGATGGTCACCATGTCTTGGGAGGCGCGGACCTGATAGGAGACCGGCGGCCGTTGCACCGGCTGATGACCGGCGGACCAGTAGCGGCCGGTATCCAGATCCTTGAGATACAGAAACCAGCCCTCGGCCTCCCGGGTCGGGTCGGCGTTCCAGCGGGTCAGGAGGGTGTCGTCCAGCGTGGAATAGCCGGCCCCCGCCGCGGTGACGAGCACACGGTAGCGGCCGTTCGAGAGCACATGGCCGCCGGTCATCGCTGGAAACGTATGCTTGCCGGCACCGCGCGAAGCAACACTCCACCGTCGGGTCGGATGGCAGCTTCCCGGCCGTCCACGGTCGCTCGCGCCACCCGGCCGCTCCCTGGCGGCTGTACCAGGATGCCGCCGGGCGGAACCCGAAGTCCACCGTCGAGCGTGACGGTGACGGTGTTCTCCAGGCGTCGCGCGGAATAGGAGACCGGCCCCCACCAGGTGCTCAGGCCGCGCACCGTCACCCCGCTGTCGGCGAGCCATGCGTCGGGGATGCCTGCACCCAGAACCAGCGTACTGTCGGCCTCCCGTTCATAGACGAACAAGTCGGCCACCGAGCGCAGAAAGTCCGACCCGACCCAGGTGTGGGGCAGATCTCCGATGAACCGGGGGGACCTCGGCGCGCGCCAGACGACCTCGGGCCACTGATTCCACGCCGGAGGCTCCCGATCGGCCATGAAGCCGTCCAGCAGCCCCAGTGCTCGATCCTTCCACCCCATGCGGAGCAGGGTCCCCACCGAGCGGAGCTCATACGGAGTGTAGGCCTCCCAGCGTGTCGCCGGGTTGCTCCGTGCCGACGCCTCCTGCCAGTACCGTTCGAAGGTGTGGTCGAGCGCCGGTTGGGGAAGCCGGTCCAGCTCGCCTCCAGGCGACACCGCAATCGTCGTCGACGTCGCGTCGAAATCGCCCAGGTCGGCGGCACCCGGAATGAAGTCGATCGCGTGCCGGCGCATCGCTTCGGCGATGGAGGCGTAGAGGTCGCCCGAGAATTCATCCCGCATGGCCGCGATCCGCACCGCCTCCTGCTGGCGGCCCAGCACGCCGGCCATCTCGGCCGCATCCTTGAGACCCCGCAGGGAAAAGAAGTCATCCCAGTAGGAATGCATCGGCTTGGCGGAGTACCCCTCGTGGCTGATCGAGGGAGGCAGCAGCCCGAAGAACACTCGCTTTTCGGGTGTCCGGTACTCCGGTGTCCGCCGGCTTTGCCTGAGCGAGTCGATGTATCCGACCGCCGCGACGACCCGGGGCCACAGCTGCTGCAGGATGGCGCGGTCTCCGGTATGGCGAAAGTATTCCATCACGAGGTAGATGAACTCGCCATGGCTGTCGTGCTCCGGCACCGGATCGGCCCCGCGCCGGTCCACACAGCAGGGAATCTTGCCGTTGGGATACTGGAATCCCGCGTACCAGAATATGAAATCCCGCACCACGTCCGCGTGCCCGAAGCGCAGCAGTGCCGCGCCGGTCAGCGCGCCGTCGCGGATCCAGGAGCGCTCGTAGGATCGCGAGCCCGGCTGCAACGCGGGGCCGTCGCGGTTGATGAGGATGTAGCCCAGCGTGCTCGCGATGGTGTTCGTGACCTGCCGGCCCGCCGAGGGGAGGCCGATCGCGGAACGGTCCACGGTCGCGCTCCACCTGGTGATGGCGGTGGCGAGTGCCGCATCCACGCCCGAGGGGCCGACCGCCTGGAGGCGGGACACGCGCCCGCTCCCCAGCGGAATCTCGATCGCCACCGTCGTCGAATCACCGGAGGCGAGGGTCACCGGCCACGCCAGCGCACCAGAGGCGGCCCCGAAGGGGTCGCGGACCGCGCTGCTTCGGGGAAGCGTGCCGCGGCGCAAGAAGGCCACAATGTCACCGGCGTCGAACGGCAAGGCTCCGAAACCGGCCGGGGGGCTCACGGGAATGACCGCGCGGTCGGTGTTGACCAGCACCCGGCGGCCGTCCCAGCGCAACGAGTCGATCCGGGTGACGCCGCCGGGCGTCCCGAGGAACTGCCAGGGCGGATTCACCTGGAACGGACGGAGGGCGATGAAGAGCGTGCCGCGAAGCGGGGTGCGCCCCTCGTTCCGGACCCGGTATCGCGCGACGACGCTCGATCCGGTGTCGTTTCCCACGGCAAACGCGGTCACGGTGAGGCTGAGCTCGCCCGCGCGCCATTCGACCGAGGGAATCGGAAGCCTCGATTGCTCGAGGGAGACGATGTGGTACACGTCGTCCCAGGTGACCAGGCGTCCCTCCGCGGCGAGAAAGAACGGCTCGGCGGTGAAGCCGGCGCTGCCGGCCTCGATCGCGCCATCTTCGTTCATGAGGGCCTCTTCCACGGCACCATCCACTCCGACGACGGTCCAGTCGGCCCGCTCCCCCAGGAAATACCGGGGATAGGTGCCCCGTGGGGCATCGCCGGCCACGGCCGTGAAGAACGCGTTGCGCGACGCCGACCATTCCAGCGGTTCGATCCGTAGCTCCCTCACCTCCGCACCTCGCGCGCCTCCCGTACCCGGCAACACCAGGCGGAGATAGCGGGACTCCGTATCCGGCAGGTAGAGGTAATCCCTCACGCGAGGACCGGCGAATCGGCGGGCTGCTTCGCGCCATTGTCGGGCGTCATCGGAGATCTGCACCGAGTACGCGGGTGCGTCGCGACCAGCGCCCCAGATCAGCGTGAGACCGCCGTACTCGCGGTTCCGGAGAAAATCCACCGTCGCCATCGCACCCGCGCCGGCCGGTTCCCAGCTCGTGGTAGTATCGCCGTCGAGGAGCCCGGTCGGAGGATGGCCTGGCCTGGCCGAGGTCGCCGTCACCCGCGGCGTGAGATCGTAGGGGCCGAGATCGGGGAGCGATACCAGCGTGAGTTCGTCCAGCCAGACCCGGCCGGTCCCCCCTCCCCGCCCCGCGGTGACGACAAACTCGATGGCGGCGATCGTGTCGAGTGTGCCGCCGCCCCTGGGTCCCCAGGCAAAGGAGATCTGCCGCTTCCGGATGGTGATCCGGTGCCAGGCGCCGTCGAAGACCCGGTCCCGCTCGGTATACCACCAGACGTTTTCCCCGCTTCGGTCCACCAGTTTGAATTCGAGGGTATTGGGAGGCGCCTCGCCTTTGATCCAGAAGGAAAAGGCATAGTTGGACGGGAGCGGAATGGCGGTGGCGCGGCGCGCGATGGCATAGCCGCCGCCGCTGGTAAATGAGAAGTCCAGCCGGAGGCCGCGGCCGCTGTGCCCGCGGTCGCTCGCCAGACTGAGCTCCACCCCGTCGGCGGGATGCGCGGACCAGAGATCGAGGCGCTCGAACCCGTCTACCAGGACCGGTCCGCCGAGTGAGGCGGCCTGCAACAGCGCGAGGAAGACGCCGCTCATCCTTTGATGCTTCCGGCCATGATCCCCTGGATGTAGTACCGCTGCAGAAAGAGAAAGGCCAGGAATACCGGGAGGACGGTCACCAGCGCCCCGCCCATCATCAGCTCGACATCCTGGACGTGTTCTCCCGCGAGATTGGCGAGCGCCACCGGGAGAGTGTACTTCGAATCATCGGACAGCACGATGAGCGGCCACATGAAATCGTTCCACGCGCTCAGGAAGGTGAACACCCCGAGCGTGGCCAGCACCGGGCGGATCGCGGGAAGGACGACCGAGCGGAAGATCCGGAACTCGCTCGCGCCGTCGAGGCGCGCGGCGTCGAGGAGATCATCGGGAATCGACAACGCGTATTGTCGAACCAGGAAGATCCCGTAGATCGGCGCCAGCACCGGCACCATGGCACCGAGCAGCGTATTGATCAGCCCCATTTCGCGGAGCAGAATGAACATCGGCAGCATCGCCACCTGCCCGGGGATCACCAGGCCGGCGAGCAGCGCGCGGAAGAGCGAGTCCCTCCCGCGGAACCGGAGCTTGGCAAACGCATAACCCGCCATGCCGGTGATCAGGACCGCCAGGATGGTCCCGCCCAGCGCGATCCCGAGACTGTTGAGGAAGTAGCGGCCCAGATTGTAGCTGGTGAAGAGGGTCCGGTAATGCTCGACGGTGGGCACCCGGGGGAGCAGCGGGGGCGGGGAAGTATTGGCCTCACCGGGCGCCATGAAGGAGGCCGCCACCATCCAGAGCAGCGGTCCCGCCGCGAGCAGCGCGGCGATGAACAAGAGCCCGTTGAACCCGAGGGCCCTGACCCGCTCGCGCGCAGTCACCGCGTGGCGCTCCGCCGCAACCGGAACTGCAGCAGCGTGCCGCCCAGGGTCAGCAGGAAGAGCACCACCGCGATGGCGGCGGAGAGGCCCAGGCGCCACCAGCGGAAGCCCTGCTCGTACATGAGGAGCACCAGGGTGGTGGTGCTCTTGAGCGGGCCTCCCTGCGTCATGACGTAGGGCTCGCTGAAGATCTGGAAGGACGCGATCATCGTCACCACGCCGACGAACACGAAGGTCGGGCCCAGCATCGGAATGGTGATATGCCGGAACCGGCGCCATGCGCCGGCCCCGTCGAGCGCCGCGGCCTCGTAGAGCTCCTCCGGGATGCTCGAGAGCCCGGCGAGAAACACCAGCATGTTGTAGCCGAAATTCTTCCAGACCGAGAGCAGTATGATGGACGGCATCGCCCAGCGCGGATCGCCCAGCCAGTCGGTCGGGCCGATGCCGAGCAGGCCGAGCCCCGCGTTGAGCAGCCCGTATTGCGGGTGGTAGATGTAACGCCAGACCAGCGCCACGGCGACGAGCGTCGTCACCCACGGCGCGAAGAACGCGCTCCGGAAGAAAGGCTTGAACCGGGTGAGCTTCGCGTGCACCAGCAGCGCGGCGACGAGCGAGGCCGCGGCGGAGAGCGGGCCCCCCACGACCACGAAGTAGAGAGTGTTCCGGAACGCTTTCCAGAAGAGTGGCATGGCCAGCAGGTCGGCGTAGTTCTTGAGGCCGACGAAGCGGGTGCTGCCGAAATCTCCGATGGAATAGATGTCGAAATCGGTGAAGGAAAGCAGGAACGCACTCGCCACCGGAATGGCGAAGAACACGCCGATCAGGAGCATCGCGGGGGCGATGAAGCCCCACCCGGCCCGCGCCTCCGACCGACCCTCGCTTCCGGTCACGGCATCCCAACCGCTCGCCGGGACCGCAGGAACCGCCGGCGCTCCAGCAGCCGGTCCACATCGGCGTCAAGCTCCGCCAGCGCCACCGAGGGGGATTTTCCTCCCCGCACCGCGGCTTCGGTGTGGTCCATCACTTTGGTGGTGACTTCCTCCCACTCCGGAATCATCGGGGTGGGGACGGCGCGCTCGAGCTGGATCCGGAACGCGTCCGCCTCCCGGTCGCCGGCGAGGGCGGAATCGGACCACGCCTCGCGGCGTGCGGGGAGGTCGCCGGTCAGCCGATAGAACTTCGCCTGCTGCTCGGGGCGGGAGAGGAACGCGATGAGCTCGAGTGCGAGCGCCCGGTGCCGGGAGGCCCGGAAGACCACCAGGCTCGAGCCTCCCGCGAGCGAGACGCCGGATGCGGCGCCCCTCGGCCCGGGCAGCGGCGCGGTACCCCACGCGTCCGCCAAGTCGGGTGGCAGCCTCCGGCGAAACTCCCCCAGGTTCCAGGGCCCGGTGATGTACATGGCGAAGGATCCGCGGGCGAACTCCTGATAGAGATTCGCGATCTCGGTGTTGCTCACCGGGGCGGCGAGGCCGTCCCGGTAGAGCGAGAGGAGAAAATCGAATGCGCGGGTATACGGCGGCTCGCGAAAGGCCCCGAATCCCAGCGCTGTCACCAGGGGCGACCCCTGCTGGAGCCCGAGGATGGCCATTGGGGGCCACTCGTTGATCGGCAGGAAGATCGGGTAGCCGCCTGGATCCATCGTCCGCTTCATGGCCAGCATCGCGGTGCGCCAGCCGTCCCACGTCTCCGGCATCGCGGCGTAGCCGGCTCGCGCGAGGATGTCCTTGCGATAGAAGAGGACCCGGGTGTCGACGTACCACGGCACCCCGAAGAGGGTGTCGTCGACGACGTTGGTGGCGACGATGCCGGGGAAATAGCTGCTGTCGCGGAGCCGGGAGCCGACCGGCGCGAGCGCGCCGAGGGTCACCATTTCGGGAATCCAGGTGTTGCCCATCTGCGCCATGTCGGGCGTCGCCCGTCCCACGATCGCAGTCAGCAGCTTCTCGTGGGCCGCACTCCACGGCATTTGCTGCACCCGGATCCTGGCGCCGGGATGTTCCCGAACGAAATCACGGACCAGCTCCTGGACCACTTCGCCCTCCCGGCCGAAGGCCCAGAAGCGGAGGGCGGAGTCGTCGTCGCGCGGTGCGCAGGTGGCGAGGAGGGTCGTCAGGAGGACGCGCAGACGCGGGGACGCGAAGACGCGCCGTGCCCACGCGCCTTCGCGTCCTCGCGCCACTGCGTCCTCGCGCCCCCTCATGGCGCCGCGTCGAGCCAGCCGCCGGTGAACCCCGCCCGGCGGAGGCCCTGGATCAGATACGGGCTCTTCCGCATGTACCGCCAGACGAGGTCGGACCGGTAGTTGGCGATCATGGCCACGATGGGTCCCTGGTCGATGCCCAGGTAGTCGGTGTCGAACCAGCCTTTGCCGGGAAGGAGGCGGCCGTGTTGGAGGGGAACGTCGGACCATTGCCAGGTCGGGTTGAAGGCGTCGAGAAACCCGTATTGCCCGAAGCCTCCCTCCCCGTATTGCAGTCGCATCGCCAGGATCGCGGGGCCCGCGATCTCCGGGGCAAACGGCATCGAGCTCGCCGCGGCGGTGGGCGCCAGCGTGCCGTCGTCGCGGACTTCATTGTACGATGCCCCTCGGGCGGCATAGGTGAAGAACCGCCGGTCAACGCCGTTCACGGCGTGCGTCACGTCGGCGGGACCGTCTGAGGCGGTGAGCCCCCAGATGTCTGCACCGTATCCCGCCCATCCGTCGGGATTGGCGATGGCGTAGCCCCGCTGGGCATAAGCGGCCCGCCGGGAGTTCTCGAAGTAGTCGATTCCCCGCCCCTGCATGTACGCGTCCCGGATGCCCCGAAAATCCACCCAGACCTGCGAATACTGATGCCCGAAGAGCGGCGCGAATCCGACGTGGCTCTGCCCGTGGAACGCACCCCAGGTGTAGGTCGAAGTCCAGGCGCTCCATGCATCGGCGGCGATAGGGTGGGTCGGGGAGCCGAGCGCGAGAATGTACACCAGCATGGCCTCATTGAAGCCGCGCCAGTCCAGCTGATGGAAGCCGCGCTCCGGATACCAGCCCATCGTCACCAGCGGCGGACGGGGTTGGGCCCAGGTCCAGTCGGTGCGACGGTACAGCGAATCGGCATAGGCACGGATCGCGGGCTCGAGCCCGCCTGCCCGATCGAAATACTGCTGGCAGAAGAGCGCGCCGGCGAGGAGAAGCGACGTATCCACGGTTGAGAGTTCTACGGTCTGGAAGCGGAGACCGGAGACCGGATCGAGGAAATGGTAGAAGAACCCCCGGTGGCCCCCGATGCCGGACGCCGCGGGGCCCTGCGGGAGCTGGTAGAAGAATCGCAGCGTGGTGAGCACCCGCTCGGCCGCGGCGTCGCGCGTGATGTAGCCTCGCTCGGCCCCGATCGGATACGCGGTCAGAGCGAACCCGACCGCGGCGATGCTCGAAAAGGATTGAGTGGGCCACCGGTCCGGGGTCAGGCCGGTGCGGGCGTCGGTGCGCTCCCAGAAGAAGTCGAAGGTGCGCCGGGAAACCGTATCGAGCAGCGCCTCGATCCGCGGCGTCGAAGGCGCCGGTGCCGTCGTGGTGACGGCACCGCTGCAGGCGAGCAGCGCCGCCGCCCCGACGGCCGCGCCAAGGAGGTGGCGGCGGAGGAGGGAGGGGAGCGCTCGTCGTGGCATCAGAGAAAGTAGCGGGAGGCGCCGGGACTTCCCGGCGCCTCCCCGCACACTGGACTAGAACGTGTACTCGGCGCCAAGCTGGACCCGCCGCGCGTCAGTAACGACGCAGCCCGCCGTGCCGAAATTGGCATCCGTTCTGTTCCCGGTGTTGTAGCACCCGAAGTTGTTCCGGTTGAAGGCGTTGAACGCATCGAGGGTCAGACCCAACGTTGTCCCGCCGATGTTCGGGAAGTCCTTCCTGAGTCGGAGATCGACGTTCCGGTAGGGGAAGGTACCCGGTACCGTGAAGCCTCCGCGCTCATATCCGGTCCCGCAGAACCGCCCGGGGCAGCCGACGTCCTGACGGTACTTGCCGCCCAGGGTCATCAAGCCGGAGAACTGGATCCCGAAGAGGTACGGCACATCCATGATCCAGTTGGCTACCACTCGGTGCTTCTCGTCGTTCGACGGGTGTTTCGGAATGCCCAGCGTATTGGGGAAGGCAAAGACGTCACCCAGATTGTCCACGCCCTGAAGCGAACGCTCGGCGTAGGTGTACGCCAGGCCCGCTCCCCAGCCGAATCTGTCGTTCGAAGTGCGACGGTACGGCCGGTCCACCTGAATCTGCAGCGCGTCGTACCAGGTCTTCGCGTCGTTGGTGGAGTAAATGAAATTGCTGAAGCCGTGGGCGCCCAGGTTGAAATCGACACAGCAGGTCCCGTCGGGCCTGAGCCCGAAATTGGCCCAATTCAAGGTCATCTGGTCGACCCCGCGAACGGCGGCGTAGGTCGCCGAGATCGAGAAATCCCTGATGACCTGGCGTATGCCGAGGTTCCACTGCCTCGACTTGGGCAGCTTCGCCTTGCTATCGATCAGCCAGGCCTCCGGCGTCCCCGAGGTGTGGACCAGGGCATCGAGTGTCGCTTTGTCGGCGGTGAGATAGGAGTCATTCCAGGCCACCTGACCCGGACCGGGCGTCGCGCCACGCGGAGCGAATTTTACGGTGAAGGTCGGATGGGCGAGCTTCTGGGTCTCATCGACGGCGAAGAGATCGAACTGGCTACGATCGTAATAGATGCCAAACCCGCCGAAGACTGTCGTTCGGCTTTCCCGATCCAGCGCGTAGGAGAAGCCGAGGCGGGGCTGGAAGGCCCCGTAGAACGGCTTGCGGTTGCTGCCGGTGCTGATGTAGCGGTCCAGATCGAGCGGGGTGATCAGCTGGCTGTTGTAGCGGGTGAGGGTGTCGACCACGTTCTGCGGCGTCACGTAGTCATAGTTCAGCATGTGAGATTCGAAGTCCCATCGAATCCCCAGATTGAGCGTCAGTCGATTGGTCGGGCTCCAGTCGTCCTGAATGTAGGCCCCGATTTGATTGTTGTTGGCATCGAGGAACGGATTGCCTGTGCCGTACCGGAGTTCGAACGGTGAGCCGAAAGCATAGGTCAGCCCATCCTGGACGTCACGATACACGAAGCGTGGGGTTCCGTCATTGTCCTTGAAAATGTCGTACTTCACGAAGTCGATGCTGGCGCCCATTTTGATAACGTGCTGCCCGGCTGCCTCGAATCCCGTGTAGGTCACGTCGTCGCGGAGGCCGACCCGCTTTTGAATGAAGTCCTGGGTGCTCAGGTTGCTTCCGATCACGGCGTTGGTGTTGTTGTACAGGTATTCGCGCGAGGCCATACCCGGCTCGTTGGGGCTCGGATTCCGGCGGAATCGTGAATAGTCGATCTTTGCCTCGTTGAGCCACGCTCCCGAGAAATAACTGTGCTTCAATTGGGCTACGGAGACGTTCTGGCGGAAGTTCACCGCCGTCTGGAACGCCTGGTTGTTGCCGAAGTCCCGAACGTCCGTTTCACGGCGGTGACTGACGCTCAACTCCACCGCGGACTTCACAGAGGCGGCATAACTCAGCTTGCCGAACAGCAGCGTCTCGCGAAAGGGAGATCCGAAGGAGCCGTTGTACTGGGTGAGACTGACCGTGTCCAGCGCGGGAAAGCCGGTCGGAGGAGTGGTGAAGTTCACCCGGGAGTTGCGGTTCTGATAATTGCCCTCGTAGGACGCGAAGATGTGCGCCTTGTCCTTGATGAGGGGTCCGCCAATACTCAGGGCGACCAGCGAGCGATTGTAGTCCGGTTTCTTGAAGGTCCCGGGATTGGCGTTCTTGTCCTTGATCTGGAATGAGTCGAGGGCCACCAGACCCTGGCTCTGATAGCCGAACAACGCATTTCCGCTCCACTCGTTGGTTCCGGACTTGGTGGTCGCCGTGATGATCGCGCTGGAGGACTTCTGGTATTCGGCTTTGAAATTCTGACTGATGACCCGGTACTCCTGGATCGCGTTCCGGGGGAAGGGATTCCCGCGGCTGGCGTCCTGGCCGCTGACGCCCCCGGCAGTCAGGTCGTTCTTGAGGCTGGTGCCGTCAATAAAAAGATTCACCGCGCTGGGGCCCTGGCCACCGGCGGAAAAGGTCCGGAACTGCCCGTTGATACGATCCTCGGTCACGGTGACGCCCGGGGTGAGCGCCGCCAGGTCAAGGAAGTTTCGGCTCGGTGACGGCAATTTCGCTATCTGGGCCCCGGACACGTTGGTGGCCACCTCCGAAGTCCTGGTCTCGACGGTGGGCGCCGCCTGGACCACGAGCTCCTCGAGGGTGACCACTCTCGATTCGAGGCTGAAATTCTGGATGTTGGTGGCGCCGATCTGGACGACGACCCGGCGGGTCTGCGCCGTGCTCCCGATGCGGCGGACCGTCATGTCATAGGTTGCCGGAATCAGGCCAGGCAGCACGTAGGCCCCGTCGGGCCTGGTGAGCGTGGTGCGAGTCACGCCGGTGGCGGGATTCCTGGCGACAACCTCGGCACCGGCAATCCCCTGACCATCGGCCGCGAGGACGACCCCGCGGATAGTACCGGTCGAAGTCTGCGCCAGCAGCGGACCCGCTGCCGGCAGGGCGAAGGAGGCCAGGATGACGGCCACCAGGGTTCGGTATGTCCTCATACAGCATCCCTCCGGAGGTGGTGTGCGGGTAGAGCCAAGTCAGGATCGTCGGGCGCCGCAGGACCGCCGCACGACGAGCGTCGTGGGCATCGTCTCACGGCTCAAATCGGGGTCCGCGGTGCGCTCGAGCGCCGAGAGCACGCGGGCCGCGGCGCGCTCGCCCAACGCACTGATGTCCACATGGACCGAGGTGAGCGCGGGCTCGAGATAGCGGGCCATCGGGATGTCATCGAAGCCGCCAATGGCGATGTCCTCCGGCACCCGGAGACCGGCATCCCGGAGCGCGAAAAGGGCCCCGATCGCCATCCCGTCATTCGTGGCGAAGATCGCCGTGGGCCGATCCACGAGTCGAAGCAGCGCACGAGCACCGGCATCGCCCGCGGCTTCGCCGAAATCGCCGGCGATTTCGAGCTCCGGCGCCGGCTCGAGGCCCGCCTCGCCGAGCCCGGCCCGATATCCCCTCAACCGCTCGGCCGCATCGAAGTTGCCTTCGGCCCCCTTGATGATCGCGACCCGTCGGTGGCCCAGCGCGGCCAGGTGCAGCACCATGGCGCGCGCTCCCTCGAAATTCGCGACGATCAGGCTTCCATGGGGAAGCTCCGCGGGAGCGGAGTTGAGCAGGATCACCGGGAAGCCGGCGGGGAGCGTCCGGCGGGACAGGTCGCCGGTGAACTCGGGCGACATCAGCACCAGCCCGTCCACCCGGCCCCGCATCGAGCGGAGCGCGGCCTCGAGTGGCGGACCCCCGCGCCGTGCGCTGGAGAGAAGACAGTGGTAGCCGACCTGCTGGACGCGCTGATCGATCCCCCGGATCACCTCGGAGAAGAACTCCCCGTAGAGGTCGGGCAACAGCACGCCGATGGTGTGGGTTCTGCTTGTGATGAGGCTGCGCGCGGCGCCGTGCGGGCTGTAGTGCAGCCGGTCGGCCGCGGCACGCACGACGGTGCGGGTGTCTTCGGCGACGAGGTGGCTCTCGTTCAGCGCCCGGGAGGCGGTGGCGGTCGACACCCCGGCTGCGCGAGCAACGTCCCTGATGGTCACCAATCGGTGCCTCGGCGGAACGCGAGACAGGAAACCAGCGGGGCAACCGGCCGATAGCTCGGCGGCGGCCTGGAAACGTTTACAATCGAATGTAAACGTTTACATTTTCCCTGGTTTGTCAAGAGGCGGCCTTCCCAGGAGCCTCCGCGGCTGCGGCCAACGTAGATTCCTCTCCCCCCACTCATGCCTTCGAGGAGTCGCTCATCATGGCCCGCCAGCACCTCGTCGTATCCGCCGCGCTTTTCGTTTCGGCCGGGACGGCCGCCGCACAAACACTCCCCATTCTCGATTCCGCCCGCACCCGCATCATCACCCAGGAGATTTCCGGCGATGCGGCCTATGCCCACATCCGGTTCATGACCCAGTTCCATCGCCCACGCGGGGGCGACAACAATCTCTGGACCGTGGCGGAGTACCACGAGCGCAAGGCGAAGGAGTATGGCCTCACCGAGGTGAGCCTCATCAAGCAGGCCAGTACGACCCGGCCCTGGAATGCGAGCTTCGCGGATCTCTGGATCGAGGGTGCCAGCCCGGAGCGCATCGCCAGCACCATTCAATCGGCCGCCCACCTCGCCGACTACAGCCGCCCTGTCGATGTGCGCGCCGACCTGATCGATATCGGTGGAGGGACCCCCGGGGACCTGGCCGGCAAAGAGGTGGCGGGGAAGATCGTCCTCACGACCGGGAACGTGAACACGGTCATGACCGAGGCCGTGATCAACCGTGGCGCGCTGGGCATAGTGTGGTACCCGAGCCCCTACAATGCTCCGAATGGTATCGACGGGAGCGGCGTCTCCAGGCCCGACCAGATTCGCTGGGTCAGCATCCCGAGCGGCGAGGTAGCCGGCAAGGAGCCGACGTTCGCCTTCGTCCTCTCGACCCGGCAAGGCGTGGCACTCCGGAATCGGCTTCTCGGCCCGGGGGGGCCGGTCCGGGTCCACGCGCTGGTGCGATCCGAGTTCTCGTCCCGGCATGGCACCGAGCCCTGGCAGGTGATGGTCGAGGGATACCTCCGCGGCACCGAGCCGTCGAGCGGACAGGACATCGTGCTCACCGGCCACATGCAGGAAGGGCCGGTCGAGGCGAACGATGACGCGAGCGGCACCGCCAGCATGCTGGAGATCGGGCGCGCCCTCACCCGCCTCATCGCGGAGGGTCGGCTGCAAAGGCCCCGGCGAAACATCCGGTTCTGGTGGACCACCGAGATCTCGAGTGAGCGGCAGTACTTCGCCGATCATCCCGGGGAAGTGCGGAAGATCTGGGTCAACGTCAACCAGGACATGGTCGGCGCAGACCAGTCGCAGGACATCGGACGCAAACAGAACGTCACCCGCGTGCCCGCCACCCGGTTTCACTTCTTCAACGATGTCATGGAGTCGGTGCTGGACTACATGGTGGCGGGCAATACGTTCGAGCTGGCGGAGCTCGTCGCGGGCCGGCCGATGTATCCCCGGCCGGTGATCTCGCACCTCGGCACGATGTTCCGGTACAACGCCGAGGCGATCTGGTTCCATGACCAGTCGGATCACATGACCTTCAACGAAGCGCCGATCGGGATTCCCGGAGTGAGCTTCACCAACATGCCGGATCGCTTCATCCATTCGAGCGATGACGATCTGTGGGCCATCGACCGGACCCAGCTGCAGCGGAATGCGGTAGTTGTGGCACTGATCGCCTACACGATGGCCAGCGCCGATTCCGCGGCGCTTCCTGCCCTCATGGCGGAAACGTCGGGGCGAGGGGCGGAGCGAATCGCGCAGAATCTGCGCAAGGGGCTGGGCTGGATCGCGGCGCTGCCCGACAAGGTGGCCGCGTGGACGCTGGCCGCCGATCAGCTCCGCTATGCCGCGGAGCGAGAGCGTCAGGCGGTCCGATCCCTCGGTCAGGTCGCCCCCGGAGCCGCCGCACTCGTCGAGCCGCTCGCACTCGAAGTGGACCGGCGGGAGGCCCAGGCCATCCGGGAAGTCGACCTCGCCTACCGGCAAGCCACCGGGCAGAAGCTGCCGCCGAAGCGCGTGTTGACGAGCGTGGAGACGCAGCTGGCGACATTGCGGCCCATGCTGATCGCAGGACCGGGGGAATTTCTCACTGGCCGCGGCCGGGTTCCCGGGGTGACCGGACTCCACGGCTACATGGGGCCCGAGGTGACGAACGCGGTGAACGGACAGCGCAGCGGTCTCGACATCTACCGGTTCATCGCCGCGGAGGCCCGGGAGGCGGGGGAGCATTACTTCGGCGTCGTCACCCCCGAGGCAGTTCACAAGTACCTCCAGAACCTCGAGTCGGCTGGACTGGTGCGGCTCCGGTGATTCTCCTTGCTGCCGGGGCGTTGGGGGGGCTTACTATTCTCATGCCCTGCAAACGGCCGTCTTGACGGAACTCATCGCGCGAGTGCAGGCGGCGCTGGGAGACGCCTTCCACGTCGAGAGCGAGCTCGGTGGCGGGGGCATGAGCCGCCTTTTTCTGGCGACCGAGGCTTCGCTCAAACGCAGGGTCGTCATCAAGCTGCTTCCGCCCGACCTCGCCAGCGAGGTGAGCGCGGCGCGGTTCAAGCAGGAGATGGAGTTCGCCGCCCGCCTCCAGCATCCGCACATCCTCCCCATTCTGGCCGCCGGTGCCCGGGAGGGACTCCTCTACTACATCATGCCCTACGTCGCGGGAGAATCGCTGCGGGGCCGGCTGGAACGGGAAGGCCGGCTTTCGGTGGCGGACGCCTCACGGCTGCTGGCTGAAGTGGCCGACGCGCTCGCCTTCGCCCATGGGCTCGGCATCATCCACCGCGACATCAAGCCTGAAAACGTTCTGCTCGAGGGAAAGCACGCCGTCCTTGCTGATTTCGGAATCGCGCGGGCACTGATCGAGTCGAGGACCCGGCGCCCGCTCACCGCCACCGGCACGTCAATCGGCACCCCGGGTTACATGGCGCCCGAGCAATTCTCAGGCGAGAGCGTCGACGCGCGGTCCGACGTCTACGCCCTCGCGGTTGTCGGATATGAAATGCTCGCGGGAACTCCCCCCTTTACCGGGCCCTCCCCTCAGGCGGTCCTGACGGCACACCTGACAACCCCGCCCCCCCCCGTCCACCTGCCCCGCCCCCAAGTCCCCCTGCCCCTCAGCACCGCGCTGTCCCGGGCACTCGCCAAGGAACCGGATGCCCGCTACGCCTCCGCGGCCGAGTTCGGCGAAGCGCTTGCGGCCGGCAACCTGACGGCGGCGGCCGGAGAACCTTCCCTTGCGCCGGGACGTGGGTGGCGCCGCCGGTGGACGACGGCGGCGCTCGGGCTCGCGGCATTCGGGGTGATCGCAATCCTGGTGGTGCGATCCAGCGCCGCCCGGAAACAGGACGCGGAGCTGCTCGCCCGCCTGACGCCCGCGGCCGATTCGGGCCGGCTCGACGAAGTCGCGGAGATTCTCGCGACCGCCGGCGGCGGCCGGGCCGAAAAACTCCTCGGACAGCTCGCCTCACCCGTCGCGGGGCACCTCTCGATCATCAGCGATCCGGCGGGCGCGACGGTCTCGGTCACCAGGGTCACACCATTCGAGTCGTACGCTGATCGGACCAGGGTAACGTTGGGGACGTCGCCGATCGCCGCCTGGCCGCTGGTCGCCGGTGAATACCTTGTTCACGTCGAGATTCCCGAGCGCCAGCCCCTGGAATTCCTCGCGGCGCTTTCGCCCGGCGATACCGTTGCGGTGAGGCCGGTCCTCCTCCCCAACGACAGCACCAGCGGAGGAATGGTCCTGGTCGGAGCCGGGAACGCCCCTGGCGGCCCACCGGTGGACGCCTTCCTGATGGATCGGTACGAGGTCAGCAACGCGCAGTACCTTCGGTTCGTGGGTGTCGGAGGCTACCGGGACACCGCGCTCTGGCCGGACACGCTCGTACTCGGCGGCCGGGCACTGGAGCGCGACGAGGCGCTCCGGATTTTCGTGGACAAGACCGGTCTCCCGGGTCCGCGCGGATGGCTCAATGGCCGCCCGCCGGACGGCCGAAGCGAGCACCCGGTCGCCGGGGTAACCTGGTACGAAGCGGCGGCCTATGCCCGCTGGGCCGGGAAGGAGCTTCCGACCGCGCATCAATGGTGGCGCGCGGCCCTCGGAGACGGACCCGGACCATATCCCTGGGGTGGCGACGCATCCTCGACCGAAATCCGCACCAATTTCGGATTGGCGGGAACTGCGCCGGTGGGCTCGCATCCCCTGGGAGTGAGCCCCTGGGGAGTGCACGACCTGCCCGGGAATGTGCGGGAGTGGCTCGGCGGTTTTCGCGCCGAGGACCACCGCCGGATCGCGGTGGGCGGCTCCTGGCAGGATCCGTCTTACATGTTCGAGCAGTCGAAGGCAGAATACTTCGAGCCCGGCTTCGCGAGCGACCTGATCGGCATCCGGTTGGTCCGCCCGCTCGCCCAGCCGCCTCGCTGATCGGGAGACCGCATGCGTCGTGCTGCTCGGTTCCTCGTGCTCCTCACCATCGTCGGCGGGATGGGAGCGAGCTTGCATGCGCAGACCCGGCCCGACCGGAGCGATGAATGGCTTCGGCGTCCGGTGGATAACCGGACCTTCCGAACCTATCTCTCGTTCTTCACCTACGAGGCAACGCTGCCCTTCGAAACCCAGATGCTGGAGAGCGACGAGCTCGAGGGTATTCGCCGGGAGCATCTGAGCTTCCAGACCACGCCGGGACTCCGGGCCTTCGGGCGGATCTACCATGCCGCGGCACCCGCCGGCGGGGCGCTCGGATGGATCATTCATTTGCATGGGGGGACGCAGCGCGCCAAGGACGGGCCGGGTGACCGGTACATCGCCACTTTTCTCGCCCGCGCCGGATGGAACGTGCTGGCGATCGACATGCTCTATTTCGGCGAGCGGGGAACCGGACTCTTCACCACATACACGGATCCGGAGAAGCACGCCCGTCTGTATAACCAGCCCTCGACCTACCTCGCCTGGGTTTCCCAAACAGTGAAGGATGTCGGCCGGGCGTTTGATCTCCTGGTCAAGGAGCGCGGAGCCGATCCCGGGCGGATCGCGCTGGTCGGGTTCAGTCGCGGCGCCGAAGTGGCCATGGTGGTCGGGGGGGCCGACCGCCGGATCGCCGCGGTGGTGTCGCTCTACGGAGGCCACTTCGACGCGCTGGAGACCGGCCACCTCCCGGCGGCGTGTCCCGCCAATTACATCGGCCGCATTGCCCCTCGGCCGCTCCTCATGGTGAACGGCACCCAGGATACGGACTTTGACCGGGAAGCGGCTGTCCTGCCGCTCCAGAGGCTGGCCCGGAAGCCGAGCCAATTCATCTGGGTGGAGACCGGCCACACGGTCCCTCCGGCGGCGACCATGCCGGAGATCATCCGGTGGCTGGCGGAGAATGTGAAGTAACAAGGCGCGGAAGCGTCCTATTTGTACTTCCCGTAGTCCTTCAAAATCGCCTGCTCCCCCGCGTGCAGGTACTTCGGCTTGCCCAGCTCCGCGACATAGAGCACTGACGCCGCGGGTCCAGCCGACAGATCGTTGTTCTTCCACCCACTGCTGGCGTAATACGACGCCTGGCCCCAGTCGTAGTTGATGTAGTGGAACCATTTGATCTCCTGACGGACCCCAATCAACTGAAAATACGGTGCGAACCACTCGGCCCAGGCCAACGCTGCGCCCTCGGCGGTCGCCAGGTCATAGTGTGATGGCGAGCTCTCCGCGATCACGACCGGCTTCGCCACGGTCACAGCCATATCCAGGAACTTGAGCGTCTTCCCGTAGGATGTGAGCACTCCATGGCCACCGGTCGGACCCGAGACGTCGTTCTTCGCGAACAGGTCGATGGAGAACCAGTCCACCACGTCGGCGCCGGGATACCACTTCCAGTTGCCGGCGGCGTCCTGGGCGTCGAAATCTTCGGACGCGGCCGGCTCATAGCACCAGATGAAGGCGGCATTGTCGACTCCGCCGGCTCGAAACATCATCACGATCTTCCGGAACGCCTTCGGGAAATCGTAGGGGTGGTAACCGTTCCACCATCCGCTGAATTCGCCACCGATTCGCACCATGACCGGCTTCCGGAAATCTCGCAGCACCTGCACCAGGTCCTGAATCCGCGAATCCCACGCCGTCCCGTTCGACACCTCATCATCGATCGCAAAGAGCTTGTCGCTCAGCAACGCGAGTTCCGCCTGCGTCGGCTGGTTGCCCCGAAGACCGATGTCCAGCAGCGGAATCCTTCCCTGCTGGCTCACCGCCTGAAGGGCCAGCCCGATCTTGGCCGGCTGCCAGGGACGCCCCGTATCGCCGATTGGGATGAATTGAAGCTCCGCCGCCGGCTGGTGGTCGGCCGGCAACAGCGCCTGGTATTTCGGGTTGTAGGCGTCCCATTGTCCCATGCCGTGCACCACGCGTCCCACCGGCGGCTCGAACTTGGCGCCGAACTGATAGGTGAGCGCGGGACCAGGAACTCCCGGTGGATCGGGTTCCGGCGCGGTGACGGAAGTACCGCATCCGAACGCGAGCGCCACGAGACCGCTGAGTGACAGGTCACGTACTCCGCGCATAACACGCCTCCGTGAAGGGGCTCGAAATAGTCTTCAGCCTGGAGTCTTGGGTCCTCCCGACCCGCGACCACGACTCAGGACTCAGGACTCACGACTCCTTACAAATTGCGATCTCACCCGCGCCGCCGATGTGACCGGGATTACTTCCTCGCGACCGAAATCCGCGCGTGATCCCCGTCACACCGGTCATGTGATCTCCGCCCAAGGGTGTTGCCGCCGTCAACGACGGATTCGGCGGCAGGTCCGCCTGGCTTTCCGTAAGGAAGCCCGAACGGACGACGTAACAATCCGCCAACAACAGAAGGTTGTATGAGACAGCCCATCGTGATCCTGGCGCTCACGGTCGCCCCGGCGTTCGCCGCCGCGCAGGCACAGGGAAGCGCAGAGGTCGAGACCCGCGCGCAGGCCGGAATCACGGTCGAACGCGGCGAATCGCCCCGGATCCCGGGAGGGTTTTCTGCGGAGACCCGCGCACGACTCGAAGCGATGATTGAGACGGCTCGCAGGAAGAGCCTTCCGGCCGAGCCGATGACCGACCGGATAGCCGAGGGGCGGGCCAAGGGCGCCAGCGAAAGCCAGATCGTCGCGGCTACCGCGACGACGATGGCTCAGCTCGAGTTGTCGCAGTCGGCGCTGATCCGGGCGGGTCGTGAACCGCCGAGCGAGGAAGAAGTGGCTCGCGGCGCCCAGATTATCGCCCGCGGCGCCTCGACCGCGCAGCTGACGGCGCTCGCCGGCCGGGAACCTTCGGAACGACGGCTGGAGGTCGCACTGGAGACGCTTACCGAGCTGATCGCACGCGGGGTTCCGGTCGATCGGGCCCTGGCCGTTATCGGCAGCGTCTCCGGCCCGGCCGGCATCCGTCTGGGAGCGGCTCGCAAGCCGTACGGCGCACGCGCTGGAGACATCGAGACGGCGGCCCCCAGGGGCCGCCGGTCTTGTGTCCGCTGTGGTCCCCGTGCGGAGGGAGATCGTCCAGAGGAATGCCCCCCACACGTATCGAGCGGTGCTATACTAGAACAGGTCGTCAGGCCGGGTCGCCCCGGCCCTCTCCAGGGAGAATTCCGATGAAGCGGTACTTCGGCGCGGCCACCATCCTGTTGCTGGCCGGTTGCCTCAACACGGAACCCACCGCCATCGTCCTTCCCTTCGACCTCAATGTGGTCGGCGCAGATTGGACCCCGGGGGTGGCCAACGTTCCGGCCGACGGGCTGGCGGAGGTCGACCTCGCCGAAGGGTACCGGAGTCTGCCGGCGCCACTGCCCGCGACCGCGAACGGGCTGTATCTGGCCGGCACCAATGTGACCGGGGACCTGCTCCTCTATCAGCAGAAACGCTTTACCGGACTGATCCCGAACTTGACCTTCACCGCAGAGCTCACCGTCACGTTCGCGACCAACATCCATAGCGGATGCACCACCGGCGTCGGCGCCGGGACTTTCATCAAGGCGGGAGCGACCCTGCTGGCGCTGTCGCAGGCTCCGGACGCACAGGGCATCCTCCGCCTGACCCATGACCTGGGAGATCACACGAACGGAGGAGACTTCACTCGGCTGGGAGACATTCGAAACGGGCTGTCCGGGTGCCCGAGTCCCGGAACGTTCGCCGCCCGGACGACGATCACCCAGACCCAGCCGGTCACCGTGACGACTGACATCGACGGAGGATTCGTCCTCTTCGTCGCCGTCGATTCGGGCGTCCTTGGCCGGGTCGAGATCTACCTTCTCTCCATCCGCCTGGTTCTGACCTGATCGACCGTCGAGTCACCACGGTGCGAGCCGGCAGGGTAGCCTTCCTGCTCCTGTCGCTCGCGGTCAGGCGCGGATCGGCGCAGGAACGACCACCGTTCCGCATCGACGAAACCACCATTGCCGACGTTCATGCGGCCTTCCGCGCGGGAAACCTCACCTGTCGCGCGCTGGTGGAGCAATACCTGGCCCGGATCGCGGCCTACGATAAAACGGGACCGGCCATCAACGCGCTGGTTGTGGTGAATTCCAAAGCGCTGGATGTGGCGGACTCGCTGGACCGGCGGTTCCGGACCGAGGGCCTCACCGGTCCGCTCCACTGCATCCCGACGATCGTGAAGGACAACTTCGAAACGGTCGACCTTCCCGTGACCGCCGGCTCCCTTTCGCTCGCGGGTTACGTCTCGTCGCGCGACGCGTTTCAGGTACGCCGGATTCGCGAGGCGGGGGCGATCGTCCTCGCCAAGTCCAACATGGCGGAGTTCGCGTTCAGTCCCTATGAAACGGTGAGCTCGATTCTCCCTGGATACACCCGCAATCCCTACGCACTCGACCGGGTGACCGCGGGCTCGAGCGGCGGTACGGCGGCCGCGGTCTCCGCGAATCTGGGCGAAGTCGGCCTGGGCACCGACACCGGGAACTCCATCCGGGGACCCTCGTCGCACAACGCACTCGTGGGTATCCGGTCGACCATGGGTCTCACCAGCCGGACCGGCGTGGCGCCGCTGAATCTGTCGGCGGACGTTGCAGGACCCATGGCGCGCACCGTCGCTGACGCGGCGGCTGTCTTTCAGGTGATCGCCGGGGCGGATGCCGACGATCCCGCGACGCTCGTGAGCCGCGGCCGGCCACCGGAAGACTACGTGTCGGCGCTCCGCGCCGATGGCCTGCGCGGGGCCCGAATCGGGGTGCTGGTCCAGGCGTTCACCACGCCGACCGCCGATCCGGAAGTCCTCATGGTATTCCGCAGAGCGCTCGACGATATGCGTCGCGCCGGCGCGGTCATCATCGACTCGGTGCGGGTGGACAGCCTCGATGCCTGGCGGCGCGCCCAGAGCGGCGGCTGCCTTCCCTTCAAGTACGACCTGAACGCATGGCTGGCTCGCCAGGGAGACCGCGTCCCGGTCAAGAGCCTCGAAGCAGTGATCCGGTCGCGCCGGTTCCATCCTTCGATCGAAGGTCGGCTCACCACCTCGCAGGCGGTGGATACCGCGCCGCCGTTGAGTGGGGGATGCCGAAGCCGCGATGAATTCCGAGCCCGGCTGCGGGACGGAGTCCTGTCGCTGATGGAAGCACGGCATTTCGACGCGCTGGCGTATCCCACCTGGAGCAACCCGCCGAGGCTCATCGGCGACCTGAATACGCCGCACGGTGACAACAGCCAGTTGTTTTCACCGAGCACGGGGTTCCCCGCGATCAACGTGCCGATGGGATATACCCGCGAGGGCCGGCTCCCCGCGGGTCTCCAGCTTTTGGCGCGTCCGTTCGCAGAATCGACACTCTTCCGGCTTGCCTACGCCTACGAGCAGGCGACCCACCACCGCCGGCCCCCACCGACCACGCCCCCGCTTCCGTGATCGGGCTGGCCCTCCTGGCTCTGCTCGCGTTCGCGGCCAACTCGGTGCTCGCGCGCCTCGCGCTTGGATCGGGGCGGATCGACCCTGCCTCCTTTACGGCAATCCGGCTGGCTACGGGTGCGCTCGTGCTGTGGCTCCTGCTCCGGCGCCAGCCGCCCACCTCGGTTCAAGGTCCTCGATCGGCGCGCTGGATCGGCGCCGCACTGCTTTTCCTGTATGCCGCGCCTTTCTCTTTCGCCTACCTGAGCCTTCCAACCGGCACCGGCGCGCTCGTCTTGTTCGGAGCGGTGCAGTTGACGATGATCGGCGCCGCGCTCCGGAGCGGGGAGCGCCCGCGGGGGCGGGAATGGACCGGTCTTCTGCTCGCCATGGTGGGGCTGGTCTATCTTAACTTGCCCGGTCTCGGCGCTCCCGAGCCGGCCGGCGTCGGGCTCATGGCACTCGCGGGAGTCGCGTGGGGGTTGTATTCGCTCCGTGGCCGCACCGCGGGACCTCCGCTGAGGCGCACCGCCGAGAGTTTCATCTTCGCCATGCCGTTCGGGATCGTGCTCGCGGCCCTCGCCATGTCCCAGGCGCATCTGAGCTCGCCGGGGGTCTGGTGTGCGGTCGCGTCGGGCGGCCTGGCATCGGGGGGTGGCTACGCGGCGTGGTACGCGGTGCTGCCGCGCTTGAGCGCGACCCGCGCGGGCACGATCCAGCTGGCCGTTCCGGTCGTTGCGGCGCTTGCGGGAACGGCGATCCTCGGCGAGCGTATCACGCTTCGTCTGACACTCTCCGCGGTCGCCATCTTGGGAGGAGTGGCGCTGGCGATTTCCGCGCGGTCGCGTTCGTGAACATGAGCCATCAGCCGATAGCGGATAGCTCCGCGATCGGCACCCGAACTTCCACGACATGCTCCTTCCGGTCATCCGAGAGCGGAATGACCGACCCCCCCTGCTCGACCCCGTCGATCGTCAGCGAGGCTTCACCGTTGTCGGTCGCCCGCACCAGGATTCGGTACGGTGTTTCGCCGTAACGGTAATGAATCGTGAACGGCTTCCAGTCCGGGGGCAGCACGGGCGAGATGCGCAGACTCGCCCCGCCCCGATTCAGGCCAAGCAGGCATTCCACGATCAGCCGGTAGAGCCAACCCGCCGATCCCGTGTACCAGGTCCACCCGCCTCGACCGGTGTGGGGCGGGACGGCGTACACATCGGCCGCGACGACGTAGGGCTCCACCTTGTAGGTCGCGGCATCGGTCGGCGTGCCGCCGTGTTCGAGGGGGTTGATCATGCCGAGGAGCTCCCAGGCCCGGGTTCCGTCTCCGAGGGCCGCGAACGCCATGGCGGCCCAGATGGCGGCGTGGGTGTACTGTCCTCCGTTCTCGCGAACTCCGGGGACATACCCCTTGATGTATCCCGGTTCGAGGGGCGATTGGTCGAAGGGTGGGTCGAGAAGCTGCACGAGCGATTGTTCCCGCCTCACCAGGTACCTGTCCACCGCCTCCATCGCCTTGCGGGACCGCTCGGGGTCTCCGGCTCCCGAGAGCACCGACCAGCTCTGCGAGATCGAGTCGATGCGGCACTCGGCGTTTTCCGCCGACCCGAGCGGCGTTCCGTCGTCGAAGTACGCGCGGCGATACCACTCCCCGTCCCACCCATGCTCTTCCAGCGCCGCGCGGAGCCCGGCCGCCTCCTGGGTGCAGCGCGACGCGAAACTCGGATCACCTCGAGTCGCGGCGAGCTCCGCGAACCGGATGAGCGTATCGTAGAGGAAGAACCCGAGCCAGACACTCTCCCCCTTTCCCCGGTCGCCGACGAGGTTCATGCCGTCGTTCCAGTCTCCCGAGCCCATGAGCGGGAGTCCATGCAAGCCGAAGCGCAGCCCATGGGTGATGGCCCGGACACAGTGCTCGTAGAGCGACGCGGTTTCCATCGAAGGAATCGGCAGATCGTAATAGGAATCCTCGTCGGCGCCGATCGGCCGCCCTTCGACGAACGGCACCAGCTCGTCGAGCACGCCGGGGTCGCCCACGGCGCTCACATACCGGCAAACGGCCACCGGCAGCCACAAATAGTCATCCGAACACCGGGTTCGCACGCCCCGCCCCGTCGGCGGATGCCACCAGTGCTGCACGTCCCCCTCGACGAACTGGCGTGCCGCCGCCCGGAGCAGATGCTCGCGCACCAGCCGGGGCTCGGTGTGCACCAGCGCCATGACGTCCTGCAGCTGATCCCGGAAACCGAACGCGCCACCGGACTGGTAATACCCGCTCCGCGCCCAGACTCTGCATGCGAGCGTCTGATAGACCAGCCAGCCGTTGGCCAGAATGTCCAGCGCCGGATCGAGCGACTCGACCCGTACGGTGCCGAGCGTCCTGCTCCAGTATTTCCACACGCCCTCGAGCGCGCTGCGCGCTGCGCCGGCTCCCCCGTACCGTTGGATCAGACGGCGCGCCTCGTCGGTGTCCCGAGCCGCGCCAAGAACAAAGACCAGCTCGCGCGCCTCTCCGTCCGCCAGCTCGAAAGGGACTTGCAAGGCCGCGCAGGGATCCAGCGCGGCGCCCACCCGACCCGAGAGTCGAATCCGGCTCAGCACCGCAGGCCTCGCCGGCGTGCCATTGCGTCCGAGAAACTCGGTTCGATCGCCGGTCACCGACCGGTTGGGCTCGTTCACATCGAGGAACGCAACCCGACCGCCGAACGACGGGCTGTAGCGATTCCGCGCGAAGACCGCGCTGGTGACCGGATCGACCTCGGTGATGACGTGCATGGCGGATGACCCGCGCAGATCGCCCAACACCCATTCGACGTACCCCGTGGCCGAGAGCTGACGCGCCCGCCCCGAGTGGTTGTGGACGCGGAGCACCGCAAACTTGACCGGTGCGTCCGTCGCCACGTACACGGTGAGCTCGCTCGCAATCCCGCTCTCGGTGTGCTCGAACACGGTGTAGCCGAAGCCGTGTCGGGTGACGTACGGCGTCTGGCCCCTGGCCGGCAGCGGCGCCGGGGACCAGAAGTGGCCGGATTCCTCGTCGCGGAGGTAGAACGCCTCGCCGCTGGGGTCGCTGACCGGATCGTTATGCCACGGAGTGAGGCGCAGCTCGTGGGCGTTCTCCACCCAGGTGTACGCCGATCCGCTCTCCGATACGACGGTGCCGAAACCGGCGTTGGCGAGCACGTTCACCCAGGGCGCGGGAGTCGTCTGTCCGGGCGAGGTGTGGATGACATACTCCTTCCCGTCGGGGGTGAACCCCCCCAGTCCGTTGAAGAAGAGCAGGTCCGCCGCAGGCGTCTGCAGGAGAGGACGCTGCTCCCCGCGGTGGGTCCGGGTCGGCACCAACCGGGGCATGGCAGGCTCGGTCCCGCGGCGGCGGTTGATCTGGTCGGCGAGCGGTCCCCGGGTATCGGTGAGAATTACTCGTGCGACCGCCTGCAGGAGAACCCGGTCCTCGTTCGAGATCTGGTCCGCCGGCCGCACGAAGAGCCCGCCGGAACGATCGGTCACGTTCGCGTGCATACCGGGAGCGACCAGCCCCATGATCTGCTCATGGAGGACCTGGCGATACCCGGAGTAGTCCTCGTTCCAGATCACCAGATCGACCGCGAGGCCCTTGAGCCGCCAGTACGCGTGCGCCTGTACCAACCGGCGCACCAGATCGAAGCTCGCGGGATCGGCGATCTGCAGCAGGACGATGGGGAGGTCGCCGGAGATCGCATAACTCCAGAGACCCGACTGTCCCTTGCGATTG